>Ga0163152_10000204_pt1 | contig 103242 bp, 106 predicted proteins | sample OliLakLV19MP8IB2_FD_148635 | JGI IMG/M metagenome (GOLD analysis project Ga0163152, IMG submission 148635) | Freshwater microbial mat bacterial communities from Lake Vanda, McMurdo Dry Valleys, Antarctica - Oligotrophic Lake LV.19.MP8.IB-2 | ecosystem: Environmental > Aquatic > Freshwater >...
AGTCCGCATTGTGCATATCCCTACAAATATCGATGTTCGATCAACTTCTGAAAGAAGTCAAAACACAAATAAAGAAAAGGCGATGGAGATACTCACAGCTAAACTTCAGGCGCTCAAAGAAGCGGAAGATGCAAAGAAGTTCTCAAAAGAGAGAAAGGACCAGATTGGCACCGCGGATCGTTCTGAAAAAATCCGAACATACAATATTTTACAAGACAGGATCACTGATCATCGTATTAAGGAGTCGTGGCACAATATTGAGTCAATGTTTGAGGGAAACATTGACCCGATGATAGAAGGTCTCAAGGAAAAGGCGAAGCAGGCCTTAGAATAAGCTCTATGGTTGCGCTGGGGCGAGCGATTTGCTAGTATTTGTCCCGTCTCTCTATGTCAAACATCAAGGAAGATACATCAAAAATTCATACTGCAATCGAAGGCCTCTTTAAAGCAGGGGCTCATTTCGGTCTCATTCGTTCACGCAGGCACCCATCTGCAAAGCCATTTCTCTTTGGAATAAAAAATAAAGTTGAAATTTTTGATCTTGAGAAAACTCACGATGCCCTTGAAAAGGCGAAAGCTTTTATCAAAGATGAAGCGCAAAAAGGAGGACTTATTCTTCTTGTGGGAGGTAAAAATGAAGCTCGACAAGTAATACAGAGCGGCGCCCTCAAGGTAGAAATGCCATACGTTGCCGGCCGATGGCTTGGAGGCACTCTTACAAATTTTTCTGAAATTAAAAAGCGCATTAATCGTCTTGAAGATTTTCTCTCTCAACGAGAAAAAGGTGAACTAGTAAAATATACAAAGAAAGAGCGCCTACTCATTGATCGTGAAATTATCCGCCTCCAAGCGTCTTTTTCAGGACTTACTCCTATGAGGACCCTTCCGAAAGTTGTTTTTGTCATCGATTCAAAGCGTGAGGAAATCGCAGTAAAAGAAGCGCAGAAATTAAAAATCCCAGTTGTTGCGCTCTCGAGCTCAGATTGTGATATGCGCACAGTCGAGTACTCAATCCCAGGAAATGATGCAGCGGTTGCGAGTATTCGATTCTTTGTAGACGAAATTGTTTCTGCCATTGTGGACGGGAAGCGAGCGCAAGTCGTAAAGGAGCCTGTCCTGTAAATAGTCTAGAGTTTTTGAGGCTTCTCGTTATCATTGTTATTTTCCAATATTTTTATGGCAACAATCACCACCGAACAAGTAAAAGAGCTTCGAAACAGGACTGGGCTTTCTATCATGCAATGCAAGAAAGCTCTCGAAGAGTCGGGTGGTGATGTGGAGAAAGCCATTGTTATCTTACGAAAACAGAGTGGCTCTGTTGCAGACAAAAAATCTGACAGAACCCTGGGTGCCGGCACCATCGCTTCATATATTCACAGTGGAGGGGCAGTTGGTGCTATCGTTGAGCTTTCAAGCGAAACAGATTTTGTTTCCAAAAACGATGCATTCCAGTCTCTCGCGTACGACCTTGCTATGCAAGTAGCCGCAACAGACCCACAATTTCTCAAGATGGAAGATATCGACGAAGATGCTCGAAAGACAGCAGAAGCAGTATTTACGGAAGAGACAAAAGATAAGCCTGAAGAGTTGAAACAAAAGATTCTTGAAGGTAAACTAAAATCATACTTTGGTGAAAAGACCCTTCTCGAGCAGACATTTATAAAAAATCCGGAACTAACAATCAAAGACCTTATTAGTGGTGCTGTGCAGAAATTTGGAGAGCGTATAGAGGTTAGACGATTTGTGCGGTTCTCTACAAAAAATTAAACTCCAATGCTTACCTCAATTTTTTTCTGCTCCCTTGTCATCGTTTCGCTCATGGTTGCAATCAAAGTATATGAGTATGAGGCCAAAACCCGAACATTTGTTACCGCGCTCCTTTCTCGTTTTGATCAACCATTCGGAGAAAAATTTTCTGCCGGTCTCAAGGTTCTTGATACAAGCCGAGATCGAGTTCTTTCTATTGTCACACAAGAGTTTCCAAAACAGACAAAATATTTCTTTCTCCTAATACGAAAACAAATTCAAGAGAAGTATTCTTTAATGATTTTGGATACTCGAGGTAGCAGAGTTTTAAAACAGGACGGAGAAGTTTCTTCTTTTTTGAAAGATATAGCTCGAGATAAGAAGGAAAACGGAGGGGGGAGTATTACCGAAGAATCAATCAATTAAATTGATATAAAAGAGTTTTTTGGTAATATTGCTACCTCAGCTGTCTTGGTAGGTACGACGCGCAGTAACGTTAAATGTGATAATTTGAAAGAAGTTAATATTGCCACCTTAGCTGTCTTGGTAGGTACGACGCGCAGTAACGTTAAATGTGATAATTTGAAAGAAGTTAATATTGCCACCTTAGCTCAGTTGGTAGAGCAACGCTTTTGTAAAGCGAAGGTCGTCAGTTCAAGTCTGACAGGTGGCTCACTTGAGGGCTGTGTTTGTAAAAAACGCAATGGATTATAGGCATTCGCCATATTTTAAAGTCGGTCGAGCATCAGATCTTTCCGGTAAAGACAGATTTCTTTATCGAGCACTAGAAATTCTTCCGGGTTTTTTGGCGTGGGGAACAATACTTGGGACCATTTTAGCTTCTTTTTTTGTTCCAGTGTGGGCTGCGTATTTTATTATTGCTTTTGATCTGTATTGGTTACTCAAGAATGTGTACCTATCAATCCACCTGCGTCACAACTGGCGACGAATTAAACACAATTTGGCAGTTGATTGGAAAGGGATGCTTTCAAATATGAAGTATGAACACATTCTTCATATGGTTATTTTCCCGTATTACACAGAAGGCATTGCTGTAGTAGAGCAAAGCATACAAGCTTTAACTCAAACTGAATATGACCACAAAAAAATGATAGTGGTTCTTGCAGGAGAGGAAGCCGCCGGGAATGAAGCTTCTTTAATCGCAGAGACGATGCAAAAAAAATATGCTCATGTATTTGGACACTTTCTCATTACCAAGCATCCAAAAGGAGTCTTGGGTGAAATGCCGGGCAAGGGTTCGAATCTTTCCTATGCTGCCGAAGAAGCTCGTAAAAAAATTCTTGATCCAAACCATATTTCGTATGACAGCGTCCTTGTATCTGCATTTGATATAGACACGGTTGCGTATCCGAAGTATTTCCTTTGTCTTACATGGTATTTTTTAACTGTGCCAGATGCCCATAAGGTTTCTTTTCAACCGGTTCCATTTTACAACAATAATATTTGGCATGCGCCAGCGCTTTCTCGTGTTGTCGCAGCCTCAAGTACGTTTTGGCAAATGATTCAACAAGAGCGACCAGAAAAACTAGCAACGTTTTCTTCGCATTCAGTTTTGTTTCAGTCGCTCTATGAGATCGGATATTGGCAGAAAAACATGGTTTCTGAAGACTCGCGAATTTTTTGGAATCTTTTTCTCGCTCGTGACGGTGATTATAGTGTTGTGCCGATATCGTATCCAGTTTCGATGGATGCTAATCTTGCTCCATCTTTTTGGCAAACAACGAGAAATATTTACAAACAACATCGTCGGTGGTCATGGGGGACTGAAAACATACCTTATATTCTTTTGGGTTTTATAAAGAATAAAAAAATCCCTCTGTATAAAAAAATACGTATGGCATTTGTCCAAATCGAAGGATTTTGGTCTCTTTCAACAAACCCTCTGATGATTTTTCTTTTAGGTTGGCTTCCGGTTGTCCTCGGTGGGGATCGTTTCAATGTTTCTGTGCTTTCGTATAATCTTCCATTTTTGACGAGAAATTTGATGATTATTTCCATGCTTGGTTTAATTTTAACTGCGGTGGTGTTTATTTCTTTCTTACCGCCAGAACCAAGCGAGCGGAAACCTTTTTCTAAGATGTATATGATTTTGCAATGGGTTCTTGTTCCGTTTACTATTGTTGTATTCGGTGCGATTCCCGGCCTTGATGCACAAACACGGCTTATGTTCGGAAAATATCTTGGTTTCTGGGTAACCCCAAAACATCGAAAGTAACATTTATGAATTCACCACTATCAATTCGTCGAAGGAGACTCTATCTGGTGTTTTTTGCCATCGTTTTTGTTGTTACTATCCCACTGCTTATCTTGTATGCAACAGGCTATCGACTTTCAAATGCATTAAATCTCGTGCGCACGGGTGGGCTCTCTATTTCGGTGCCGTATTCGGGAGCACAGGTTTCGATTGGTAACTCTATAATAAAAGACACCAGTATTTTTCAGAGAAATATTTTTGTTCAAAATCTTCGCCCAGCAACATACGATATTCGTGTAACCAAAGACGGATTGCAAGAATGGAAAAAGCGACTGATGGTTTCTCCACAAACAGTGACCGAGGCCCACGTCTTTCTGTTGCCCCAGAAACCAGTTCTCGAAGAAGTCCCCACTCTTTTAGTTGATGGAAATTCTTTAGAAGCAACAACAACAAAGATATTACAAAAGAAATCAGCTCCGAATCCACAGTATCAATTCGTATTGGCACTTTTTGGTACAACAACCAAGAGTATTACTACAACCTCTGATTCCCTGAAAATAAAAAGAAAACTTTCTGTGACAAACAAAGACGGCGCGCTTCATGTGGTATGGGAAGGGAATGTGGATTCTTTACCATATTATTTTTGTAGTGACCAGAGTTGTAAGAGTGAAATCGTCGTGCGAGCATTATCGAAAATTCGTTATTTTGATTTTTTCCCAGGACGCGATGATCTTCTTGTTGTGGCATTGCCGGACGGCATATTTGTTTTGGATATTGATGATAGGTCCCCACACAATGTGCAGTTTCTTGAAGTGGCTCCGGGGCTTGATTTCCGCATTCAAAATAACGAGACAATATTTATAAAGGAAGGCAAGACTCTCCGCAGAGTTTCTCTCTAAGGTTTTTTCCCTAAAACACTCTGATATAATAAGGGTATATTTATGACCCCAGAAGAAAATCTTTCAATACAAAATCTTCCTCGAGGTTTTCCAAAAGGCTTTCTCTGGGGAAGCGCCACCGCTTCATATCAAGTGGAAGGGGGAATTTTGAATACTGATTGGGCAAGGGCAGCCGAAAACGGACATGTTCCTGCCTGTGGACAGGCAACGGATCACTATAATCGCTTTGAGGCTGATTTTGACATTGCACAATCACTTGGGCACAATGCGCATCGTTTTTCAATTGAATGGGCCCGTATTGAACCACAAGAAGGAGTCTTTGATGAAAAAGAGATTGAACACTATCGAGCTGTCTTGAGGTCACTCAAAAGAAAGGGAATAGAACCCTTTGTGACGCTGTGGCACTTCACTGTACCAATTTGGTTTGAAAAAAAGGGGGGATTCATGAATCCAAAAGCTCATAGAGCATTTGCTCGATACTGTAGTTTTGTAGTTGAACGTTTGGGAACAGAGGCGCGATTTTGGATGACGATGAATGAGCCACTTGTTTGGGCCTCTGGCGGGTATCTTAGAGGGAAGTGGCCCCCGTTCATTTCTTCGAATCCACGATTTCTCATGGTTCTGCGCTCGCTCGTCAAGGCTCATAGAGAGGCGTATGTTTCTATGAAAACAGTTAATTCAAAAATTGAGATTGGTATTGCAAAACATAATATTTATTTTTCATCTGATAAAAAACCTTGGAATATTCTTCTCGCAAAACTTGGAACATGGTTTTGGAACAAACGATTTTTAAATAAAATAAAAAAACACCAAGACTTTATTGGTCTCAATTATTATTTTTATAAAAAATTTGGGAAAAAGGAAGTATTACCAAAAAGTGATATGGGCTGGGATATTTTTCCAGAAGGTCTCTATCATTGTCTTAAACAACTGCAAGTTTACAAAAAACCAATCTATGTAACTGAGAATGGGTTGGCAGACAGACAAGACAGGCAACGCGCACAATTTATCACAAGCTCTCTTGGTAACGTTCTTCGGGCCATAAAAGATGGAGTGAGTGTTAAAGGCTATTTCTATTGGTCGCTTCTGGATAATTATGAATGGTCATACGGCTTCAGTGAGCGTTTTGGACTCGTTGAGGTTGATTATGATACGTTTGTGCGAACAGTTCGACCCTCGGCTCTCATCTACAAGAGAATAATTGAAGAAAATACTTTATAATTAAGTAACATCATGTCTGCTATCACTCTCGCCTTATCCCTTGCAATTTTTTCTCAAGTTTTGAATGCCTGCATTGTCCTGATTGATAAATATATTGTTACATCGACCTATATTTCTCGACCAAGCGCGTATGCGTTCTATGTCAGTATTATTTCAGGGATTGTCATTATCATGTTGCCATTTGGCATCATCCACGTTCCAGACGTATACGTCATAACAGTGTCTCTTTTGATGGGTATTACATTTGTTGTTTCTATCCTTCTTCTGTATAGTGCTTTGAAAATTGCGAGCGCAACTGATGTGGTTCCATGGCTTGCAGCTGTTTCTACCATAACTACGTTTGTTTCGGGGGCAATGTTTTTTCACGAAGATTTGCCAAGATTTTTTCCATACGCCGTGGTTCTCTTTGTTGTTGGTATGCTTCTGGTCGGACACTTTCGTTTTAACGCCAAATCTTTCATGTTTGTGGTGCTCTCGGGCATTCTTTTCGGCGCTTCCGCCATTCTTTTAAAGAAACTTTTTGGTCACACAGATTTTGCTAATGGATTTTTCTGGTCAAGAATTGGAAATGTTGTTGGGGGTTTTCTTCTGCTTACTTGGCCCGATTGTCGTAAGGCGGTATTTCATGCGTCTCGTGCGTCAAACCACAAGACGACGTTTCTTATCATATTAAATAGAGCACTTGGTGGAGTGGCGTTTCTCGGCACACTCTATGCCATTCGAATCGGCAGTGTTTCCATAGTGAATTCTCTAAGCTCTCTTCAGTTTCTCTTCATCTTTCTTTTTATTTTTCTCCTAAGAAATAAAATGAAAGCACTTTTTGAGCACGAATTTCGTCCAGGGCATGTATTGCACAAATTGCTCGCTACGGTGTTCATCATTCTAGGGTTCCTTGTTCTTTTCGTATAGATACAATGAAGAAAATTGTAAAAATCGGTGGTATTGCAATTCTCATCATCGTTCTTTTTTTATTCACTCTTTCATTTCGAGCCGTTCCCAACCAAATTTTATATGGTGTGTCTTTTAGTAAATACCACACAGATGAACTCAATCTGCCATACAGAGAAGTGCTCCAGAGTCTCCTTGACGACTTGAATGTAAGGGAATTTCGACTTTCAGCACATTGGCCGATGGTTGAGCCAAAGAAAGGGGAATACGATTTTAACGATCTCGATTATCAAATGGTGGAAACACATAAGCGGGACGCAAAAGTGGTCCTGGCGGCCGGCCGGCGTCTCCCCGGTTGGCCAGAGTGTCACACTCCGGAGTGGGCAAAAAATCTTTCGTGGGAAGATCAAAAAAAAGAAATTCTTTCATATCTGGAAACAACAGTCACTCGATATAAGCAATACGACAACATTATCTATTGGCAAGTAGAAAATGAGCCATTTCTCTCTGTTTTTGCAAAAGAAGAGTGTGGAACCCTCGATACAAATTTTTTGAAAGAAGAGATTGCTCTTGTTAAGAAACTTGATCCAAGTCGTCCCGTGCTTGTAACAGATAGTGGCAATCTAGGACTTTGGAAAGATGCATGGAGAGCGGGGGACGCATTTGGAACGAGCGTATATATGTATCTTTGGAATCCGACACTCGGTCAGGTGCGTAGTGTCTATTTGCCATCGTTTTATAAGGTTAAGACTGGATTTATGGAACTCTTTTTTGGTCAAAAGAAAAGTTTTCTCATAGAGCTTTCTCTTGAGCCGTGGCTTCTGGAACCGATTGCAAAAGCTCCGCTCGATACCCAAATCGAGAGGATGAGCCCCGCCAAGTTTGACGAAGTTATAACCTTTGCCAAGAAAACTGGATTTGATACGCAGTTTCTCTGGGGTGCTGAATGGTGGTACTTTATGAAGCAAAACGGACACCCTGAGTATTGGGATAAGGCAAAAGAGTTGTTTACCAATCAAACAAAATAGGTTTGAACCAGGCTCCATTTTCTATATAATAGGCAAATGAATACAGAGACTTCTAAGGGGCATCTTCACCCGCTTTCACACATAATTCTTAAGACGAACGATATCTTTCGTGAGCTTGGTTTTGCAGTTGCAGAGGGTCCAGAAATTGAGACTGAACACTACAACTTTGATACTTTAAATATTCCCGCACATCATCCAGCGCGAGACATGTGGGATACCTTCTGGCTTAAACCTGAAAATTCTAAGAGACTTTTACGCACACACACGTCTCCCGTTCAAGTTCGTTATGCCGAGACTCACAAACCACCGATTCGTATTATCTCTCCCGGAAAGGTGTTTCGTCATGAGGCAACGGATGCAACACACGAAGCGCAGTTTTATCAACTCGAAGGACTCATGATAGAAGAAGATGTATCTCTTGCGAATCTTAAATATGTTTTGGAATATTATTTTGAAAAACTGTTTGGTTCCAAAACCTCTACTCGGTTTCGCCCAAGTTTCTTTCCATTCGTTGAACCAGGGGTTGAAATAGATATGTCGTGTTTTAAGTGTGGTGGAACCGGGAAAGGGCCTGCCTCGCCACAAGGCGCCCCCGCCTCGACTCGCGGAGACTCGTCGACGCGAGGCGGGTGTTCAACCTGTAAAGGGACCGGCTGGATTGAGATCATGGGCGCAGGCATGGTTCATCCGAAAGTTCTTGCTTCTATGGGTATAGATAGTAGAAAATATCGTGGCTTTGCATTCGGTGGTGGTATTGATCGTTTTGCGCTCTTGAAATACGGCATTGAAGATGTGCGAACGCTTTACCACGGCGATTTGCGTTTGATAAATCAGTTTTAATATGAGAATTAGTTATTTTTGGCTTCAAACATATTTTGAAAAAGAACTCGCTACTCCCGAAAAAATCGCGGAGCTTTTGACTGCGCATAGTTTTGAAATTGAATCCATTGAAAAAGTAATGGACGACACTGTATTTGATGTGAAAGTTCTTCCAGACCGCGCACACGACTGCCTCTCTCATATTGGAGTTGCTCGTGAAGTAGCGGTGCTTTCTGGTATTCCGCTTAAAAAAGAATACAGTACAGCAAAAACTTTAAATGTTCCTGAGTCCAATCTTTTCCGGGCCGAAATTTCTAACCCGAAACTCTGTCGTCGTTTCTCGGCCATTGTGATTGAGGGTGTGGAGGTGAAAGACAGTCCTTTGTGGCTCGAGGACCGGCTTAAGGCTATTGGCCAGCGCTCAATCAACAACATTGTCGATGCGATAAACTATGTGATGTTTGCAACTGGTCAACCGCTTCACGCATATGATAGAGAACTTCTCACAGATTCAAATGGTGGCTGGAAAATCGGTGTACGTCTCGCGAGCGATGGTGAGAAGCTTACCGCTCTTGATGGCAAGGAGTACACACTTTCATCAGAAAATTTGATAATTGTGGATGGAAATACTGACAAAGCACTAGGTATCGCGGGGGTTAAGGGAGGAAAGGCAACAGAAATAACAAACAAAACCAAAAACATTATTCTTGAAGCCGCAAACTTTGACCCAATCAGTGTGAGAAAAACCGCAAAGAAGCTCGGGCTTCGCACGGATGCATCGGTGCGTTTTGAAAATGAAATTACTCCTGAACTCACAACAGAGGCGCTTGCTGAAGTCGCAGAGCTTATCATGGATATCGCAAAGGGTGAGAAAACTCAAGTTGAAGGGTTTTTTGATTGGTATCCTCGCAAAGGAAACTTATACAAGGTTGGAGTTTCTCTGTCGGAAATCAGAGCAATTCTTGGTATTGATATTTCTCAAAGAGAGGTTGAAGACATTTTGAATCGTAGAGGATATCCGTGGACCCAAGTAAGTCCTCGAGAAAGTATCATTTCTCTAGCAGAAAAACTCATTGGAGTCCCATATGTATATGGCTCAAGTGTGCTTTATGATGCGCCAAAGACCTTTGACTGTTCTTCGTTTACCGCTTTTCTTTTTACTCAAGTGGGGATAGCAATTCCTAGAATATCGATCGATCAATATGTGTTCAGTAATAAAATTGATAACAATGATTTAAAACCCGGTGATTTAGTTTTTACAAACACAGGACAAGAGCATCACACCTCCGGTAGTTATTTTTCACAAGTGCTTGGTAAACAGGTTGAGCAGAAGGCTATTAGGACTGAGTCTCTCGAATTTATGCCAGGAACAAAAGTTCCACAAGGTGTTGACCATGTTGGACTGTATATTGGAAATGGAGAAATTATTCACGCACGTTTTGGAGAAGATGTTGCCCAGGTTAAAAGAGAAAAAATAAGTGATCCGAGCTTTTTCGGAAAAATTCTCCTATCTGGAAGAATAGATTCGATAGATGAAGATAGATTTGTACTCACAATTCCTGCGGAGCGTTTGGATTTGCGCATTAAGGAAGATGTGGTTGAAGAGGTCGGGAGAATATATGGATATGAGAACATTACTCCCCAAAAGATTGGTATTTCAAAGAATCCTCCAGAGATAGAAAAAATTTCTTACTATTCTGATTTGTTGCGGGATATTCTCGTGGAACAAGGCTTCTCTGAAGTATATACGTATGCTTTTTGGAATACGGGAGTAGTTGGGGTGGCTAACCCCATTGCGGAGGACAAAATATTCCTAAGAAAGAGTCTAGAAAATGGATTAGACTCTGTCATGGCAAAAAATTCTAGAAACGCCGTCTTTCTTGGCCTTGATCAAATAAAAGTATTTGAAATAGGGAAAATATTTCCAAACGAAGAGACTGAGATTTTAGCATTCATGATTGGGGTTTTAGAAATCGGCAAGAAAAATTCTTCAGGGGGACTCAAAAATATCTTAAAAAAAATATCTACTAAAATTCAGAGTAAGGATGATTTGTCAGAGTTCTACGTTCCCGAAGTTGCTCGTTCGTCTGTAACTACAAATGAGTCAGGTGGGCCTCGTAGCGTCACAGGTATCAGAGAGCAGGTGGAGATTAATTTGAGTGAACTAGTTTCAACACTACCTGAACCAACAGAATCAATAAATTATCAACACAATGATTCAACTTTTCGATTTAAAGCATTTTCACACTATCCATTTATTGTTCGCGATGTGGCAGTATTTGTGCCAGAGGGGACAGAGCAAAATACTGTACTGAATCTTATCCAAAAAGAATCTGGAGAACTTCTTCAAAAAACACGACTTTTTGATGTATTTACAAAGCCATCTCCAGATGGAACCAAAAAAACTTCCTACGCATACAGGCTCGTTTTTCAATCTTTTGAGAAGACTTTAACCGATGAAGAGGTGAATATAATGATGGGAAAGGTGACAAATATTCTGAATGCTCAAGAGGGTTGGCAAGTGAGATAAAATAGCTTTAAAGTTAGCCACAGAAAGTCCCAAATTGTCCTTTTCTTTAGGTATTCTATTTGCTATAATATCGAGGTAAAAAACTGATTAAAAGATGCCCAAAATCCGCCCAAAAGCGGTCATATTGTTTCTCTCGTTTCCATGGTTTACCCTCACGAATTTTTCATAAACACGTTGATGGTGGCATTGAGAGGGGTCAAAATAATTGGCATATAGAGTGATAAAAAATAGTCAATATGAGTAAAAATTCGACAGGGCGAGAAGAAGAAAAGAAACCAAAAAAAGAGCATGGGTATAGCGCCCAAGACATAATTGTTCTTGAGGGTCTTGAGCCTGTGCGAAAGCGACCAGGAATGTACATTGGTACAACTGGTCCTGACGGCCTCCACCACCTCATCACGGAAGTTTTTGACAACTCGCGTGATGAAGCTATGGGAGGATTTGCAAATGATATCGAGGTAGCGCTTCTTCCTGGAAATAGGGTTCGTGTTTCGGACAATGGTCGTGGTATTCCCGTAGACATTCATAAACAAACAAAAGTTTCAGCCCTCGAAACTATCATGACGACCCTCCACGCTGGAGGAAAATTCGGAGGTGAAGGGTACAAAGTGTCCGGAGGCCTTCATGGCGTGGGCGCCTCTGTTGTGAATGCACTTTCCGTTTATACAAAAGCAGAAGTGCACCGTGATGGAGGAAAGTATGTACAGGAGTACAGTAAGGGAAAGAAAAAAGCTTCGGTAAAAAAAATCGGACCCTCGAAACTTCAAGGTACTATCATAACTTTTGAGCCAGATAAAGAAATTTTTCCTGATATTGTTTTTGATTTTAATCGCGTGGTAGACCACCTTCGCCAGCAGGCGTACCTAGTGAAAGGACTTCGTATTACGATTATCGATGCACGAGCGTATACTGGGAAAATAGATGACGAAAAGATTTTTTATTTCCGTGAACTCGGATTGGGCGTTCCATCAATGACATTCTATTTTGAGGGAGGACTCCTTTCTCTAGTGAAGTTTTATAACAAAATCAGCAAACCGATTCACAAAAATATTTTCTATATTGAAAAGAAGACCAATGAGTATGAATCTGTGGAAGTTTCACTCCAATATGTAGACGATATTTCTTCTCGCATTGTGCCATTTGCAAACAATATTTATAACTCCGAAGGAGGAACTCATGTTACTGGTTTCAAAACCGCGCTCACGCGAACACTCAATACCTATGCTCGAAAAGAAGGCATGGCAAAAGAAAGTGAAGAAAATTTCACAGGAGACGATGTGCTCGAGGGCCTAACCGCAGTTATCTCGGTAAAGATTCGTGAAATCCAGTTTGAAGGTCAGACAAAATCAAAGTTGGGAACTGTAGAAGCTCGTGGGCTTGTGGAAACTGTCTTTGCAGATGCCTTCTCTGCCTTTCTTGAGGAAAACCCAGACGACGCCAAAGCCATCATATACAAGGTGATTTTGGCCTTGAAGGCCCGCAAAGCGGCCAAGGCGGCCAAAGACTCGGTTCTCCGAAAAGGAGCTCTCGAGGGCATGACACTCCCTGGAAAGCTTGCTGATTGTCAGTCCAAGTCCGCAGAGGAGTCAGAAGTATTTATCGTAGAGGGAGATTCGGCTGGTGGCACCGCAAAGATGGGTCGCGACCGTCGTACACAAGCAGTGCTTCCTCTGCGCGGAAAGATTTTAAACATCGAACGGGCCCGTCTTGATCGTATGCTCGGCTCTGAACAGATTAAGAACTTTGTTGTAGCCCTTGGTACTGCAATCGGGGACACATTTGATATCACAAAACTTCGCTATCACAAAGTTATTATTGCAACCGATGCTGATGTTGACGGTGCTCATATCAGAACCCTTCTTCTCACGCTCATATATCGCTACTTCAGACCACTTATTGACGCAGGTCATATATATATCGCTCAACCACCACTCTATAAAATCAAAAAAGGAAAAGAAATTTTCTATGCGTATTCTGATGAAGAAAAAGTAAAAATTATTGGCAAAGATGTAAATCTTGAGGAAGTGGAGGAGACTTCAGAATCTGTGTCAGCCGATGAAGCTGAAGCAGAGGAGGCTGAAATAGATGAAGCTACCAATTCTAAGCTAAAAGCTAAAAACTCAAAAATTTCTATCCAACGTTACAAAGGTTTAGGAGAAATGAATGCTGAAGAACTCTGGGAAACCACCATGGATCCAGCTCGCAGAATCCTCAAACAAGTGGCAGTGGACGATGCTCGCGAAGCTGACAAGATATTTGATATTCTTATGGGCACTGATGTTCCAGCTCGCAAGAGTTTCATCCAATCCAACGCAAAATTAGCAAATCTCGATATATAACTCACTTGATCGTTATTCAAAGAGCACGGATATTCCGTTGCTACGGAATTCCTCGTGCTCGTGCCGTCGCACTCGCAAGTCTCTTTGAATAACAGTCCGCGTTCGCCTACGAAAGGACTTGTGTATAATTTATGAAAATTTTCCACCCCAGTATACTGGGGTGGAAAAACGCTTAAATTGTATTTTTTTTCTGTGTGGTCTATTTTGCGAACACTAAAAACAATGAATCTTAAAAATTAAAGTGGTAGTGTTGGAAAGGTTGAAAGTGACTTTGTCGATTCAGGCCTATCTACCATAGTACATTCTGCAATGTATTTGCGTACATGTCAGATATATTTTCTGCTGTGAAAAATGGCAGAGTTTTTCACAGTTTTTTGTAGTGCTTTTGGAGGTTTGCCGCATATACTATGTTTTGTTGAGAGATTGATTTCTCAACAAACAAAAAACACTTAGTCCGGGCGATTCTGAAAAGATTACGTGAAAGGTGGGATGTCCCTCTCCTGGAGTTCATAACTCCTTGTGAGGCCGATCGGCCGCATGGCGGAGACATCTCACAACTCACGTTTTCTAAGAAAACAGGATCCCCGAATTAAGTGTTTTTTCTATTACTACAACAAAGAGTATTGCATACCGTACGCTAAAGCAATTGGGGATATCTATATTTTTTAAGTCTACTATAAATCTGTGGCTAGGATCCTAAGGTTTTTGGTTACTTGACGATTCACTATTTTTTAGTTTGAATTTCCTCGAGAATTTTGGCGATGAAATCTTCAGTTTTTATGAGACCAAGTTGACCGGCATCGCGGGATTCAACGCCGACAGCACCCGCTTCAATTTCTTTATCTCCAATGACTAGAAAATAGGGGATTCTGTCTACTTTTGCAGAGCGGATTTTTTTACCGAGACTTTCGTTACTTGCATCGATTTCTGCACGGATACCGAGATCTTTCAGTTTTGAAAAAATCTTTTGCGCGTATTCGTGGTGATTTTCGGCGATAGGGATAACTTTGATTTGCACAGGGGAGAGCCAGAGAGGGAACGCTCCACCAAAATGCTCAATAATGATAGACATGAAGCGCTCAATAGAGCCCATGATGGCGGCGTGAATCATGACGATGCGCTCCTTCTCCCCCCTTTCATTGATACAGAATAGGTCAAAGCGTTCTGGCATATTCATATCAAGCTGAATAGTTGCTACTTGCCACTCTCGACCAAGTGAATCTTTTGCGAGGAAATCAATTTTTGGCCCATAAAACGCCGCTTCGCCGACTGCTTCAGTTACTTCCGCTTTCTTTTCTTTTACAATTTCTCGAAGTGCGTTTTCTGCGTTTTGCCAGCGCTCTGGTTCACCAAGATATTTTTCAGGTTGCTCCGGATCGTGGAGAGACAATCTAATGGCCATTGCAAAGCCAAAAGAATCATAAAATTCATGAACGATATCCCAGACCGTGAGAAACTCTTCTTTTACTTGTGATTGTCGGCAGAAAACATGCGCATCGTCTTGGGTAAAGGCTCTGACACGAGAAAGTCCCGAGAGTTCACCGGTCTGCTCATCGCGATAACACATCGTAGAGTTTGCATAGCGTTGTGGCAACTCACGGTAGCTCCATTGTTTGCGAGCGTAAATCTGCGTGTGATGGGGACAGTTCATCGGCTTTATCACAAACTCGTGTCCTTCACGAGTGGTCACGCGAAAAAGTTCGTTTTTAAATTTATCCCAGTGACCACTTGTGATATAGAGATCTTTTCTGGTGATGTGAGGAATCTCAACCCTCATATATCCACGTTTCGCGCGGAGCTCCCACACAAAATCATCGAGTAGATTACGCATGAGGGTCCCTCGTGGAGTCCAGAGGGGAAGACCACTTCCAACTAAATCTGAAAATACAAAAAGGTCGAGCTCTCGACCGAGCTTCTTGTGGTCGCGCTTCTTTGCTTCTTCTATCATATGCTCATATTCCTCAAGTTCTTTTGCGGTATTGAAGGCGAGACCATAAATACGAGTGAGCATTTTATTTTTCTCATCTCCGCGCCAATACGCTCCGGCAATGTGTGAAAGGTGGAATGCGTCAGATGCAATTTCTTTACTTGGATTTTCTGTGTGTCCTCCGCGACAAAGGTCGGTGAAGTCTCCCGATGTATAGAGAGTAATTTTTTCTCCTTTGCCTACTATTTCATCAATGAGCTCGTGTTTATATGGATTATTTTTGAAAAAATCTTTTGCTTCTTCAGCTGTGACCACTTTGTGAGAAAAACTATCCCAACTTGGGAGAAGTTTTTTCATTTTCTTTTCGATCTCTTTTAGATCACTGTCACCAATAGGGGAGGAGAATTCAAAGTCATAATAGAAACCGTTGTCCACCGCAGGGCCAATGGTATTTTTTGTACCAGGATAGAGCTCTTTCACGGCTGCAGCCAAAAGGTGGGCTAAAGTGTGCCTAAGATGAGCCAAATTTTCCGAATTTTTCATGTTGTTAATAGTATCATTAGGGCACTTTTTTCAAAAATTAAAGAATCTTTCCTTTTTCGGCGATGATGCTTATTTCGCCATTGCGTTTTGAAACCTTTCCAGAAAGAGCAACGCAAGTATCAGCTTTAAACACGTCACGGTATGAATCAAGGGTGCGAGGAAATACCACTGTTTCAATAGAGCCAGTGAGATCAGAGATTTTTAAGAAAAGCATTCGTTCGTTGTTTTTTGTAGTAACTTCTCGGAGTTCATCAATCAATCCTCCAATCACTATTTTTTGTCCTTGTTTTGAACTTTCTTTTATTTTCGCGATGTTAATGTCTCTTTTTTCAAGTTTTTCTCGGAATCTATCGAGTGGGTGACCAGAGATATAGAGACCGAGGAGCTCCTTTTCCCACGAGAGTTTTTCTTGTGGTGTTGCGGGAGGCGCTTCTGCTAATCGTAGTTGAGGAATTGTTTTAGAATCTCCCATGAGCCCAAAGAGTGAGTCTTGGTTCCCAGGACCCTTCGCCTGTTCTTTATTATATCCAAGAAGGAGTTCGTGATTCGCAAGCATTGATCCGCGCTCACCAAACTCATCGAGTGCTCCACTTTTAATCAAGGCCTCAAGAGATTTTTTATTAAGATTCCTATCTTTAATGCGATCAAGAAAATCTACCAAGTTTTCAAATTTTCCTCCTGCTTTGCGTTCAGCGATAATCGAGTTTGCGATGCCTTCGCCAAAGTTTTTGATTGTGGTAAGTCCAAAGCGGATTTTGTCTGGTGCTCGAGATTCTTTAATCACTGTGAACCCTTGGAAGCTGTCATTAACAGATGGGGGAAGCACCACGAGCCCCATACGAGTACATTCTGCAATTGTTTCACCAACACTTTCTACATCACCAGAATCTGCCGTGAGGACCGCCGACATATAAATAGCAGGGAAGTTTGCCTTCATGTATGCAGTTTGATACGCAACACGTCCGTAACTCGCTGCGTGCGCTTTGTTGAAACCGTATGCTTGGAATGGTTCAAAGAGTTTCCAGAGATCTTCTCCAAATTTTTTTGTCTGGCCGTTCTTTACAATTCCTTCGATAAATTTGTCATGCTGGGCGGCCATCTCTGCGGGGATTTTTTTGCCCACTGCTTTTCTGAATTTATCTGCTTCAAGCCACGAGTATCCAGCAAGTTCTATAGCACAGAAAAGGAGGTCATCTTGGTAGACAATCAAGCCATAGGATTCCTTAAGGAATTTTTCCATACGAGGATCGAGGTATTTCACCAGTTTTGGATTATTTTTGCGTTTAATATAGTCAGGTATCACTTCCATGGGTCCCGGGCGATACAGAGCCACCATGGCATTGATATCAAAAATCTTTGTGGGCTTAAGGTCCATCAGGAATCGAGTCATACCAGAACCGTTGAGTTGAAAGAGACCAGTTGTTTCACCCTTGGTGAGCATTGAAAAAGTTTTTTTGTCATCGAGCGGGATTTTGTCGATATCGACTTTTACTCCTTCAAGTTTTTCGGCAAGATCAACAGCACTTGCAAGAATGGCAAGGTTTTTAATACCAAGAAAGTCGAACTTCAGAAGTCCGGCATCTTCAACTGCGTGCATGTCGTATTGGGTTATTATTTTTCCTTCACCTTTTGGATCATATTGCAGGGGAATGTACTCGGTAAGTTTCTTTGGCGAAATAACAACACCTGCGGCGTGAACGGAAATGTGTCGCGCACATCCTTCAATCTTTTTTGCCATATCCATTACTGTTTTCACATCGGCCTCTTTTTTATACATTTCTTTGAGCTCTGGCACAAGACCGAAGGCGCGATCAATCGTCATCGCAAAACCCTGAGAACCCATTGGAATGAGTTTCGCGATTCGGTCGCCGAGTCCATATGGGTATCCGAGTGCACGTGCCACATCACGAACTGCACCGCGTGCCATCATGGTTCCGAACGTTCCAATCTGCGCAACATTATCTGCGCCATATTTTTTCACGACGTAGGCGATCATCTCGTCTCGGCGGTCATCCGCTATGTCCATATCAATATCGGGTGCAGATGGGCGCTCTGGGTTGAGGAAGCGCTCGAAGGGGAGTTTGTACTCAATCGGGTTAATAGTTGTGATATAGGTTAGGAAGGAAACCATCGAGCCTGCGGCGGAGCCTCGTGTGGTACTAAAGATCCCTTCTGAACGTGCATGGCGCAGGAGGTCAGAGACCACTAGGAAGTATGGTGAGTATCCCTTGTCTTTAATGATTTTAAGCTCGTATTCGATACGAGCTCGGATTTCCGGGGTTTCAGTGACGCCTCTTGTGACGAGCCCTTCGTTGGTGAGACGAAGAAGCTCATCGTCGTGCGACAAACCACTTTCAACCTTAAAATCGGGGAAGACCCATGAGCCAAAAGTGAGGTGAAGCTCGCACATATCAACTATTTTTTGCACATTATCGAGTGCTTCTGGAAGGTTTTTAAAATATTCGTTTGCTTGTTTTTGGGAAATAAAAGAAAAATCTTCGTCCCCATCTTCAAATCCTCCGCGCTCGCGCTCACCATTATTTGTCTGGATCGAAAGGAGCGTGTCGCGAGCGCGTTTATCCTCCGGTTTTATATAGTAGACATCGTGGGCCGCCACAATCTCCACTTTTGATTCCCTTGCAAAAGCCACAAGTTTTTTCATTGTTTCCTCGTGTCTCTCGATTTCTGGATGGTGAGTGATTTCAATATAGAAATCATCTGTAAATATTTTTTTATACCACGCTACAAGCTCCTCAGCTTTTTTTATGTCATTCCCCTTAAGCGCAGTTACAATATCTCCCGAAAATGAAAGCGAAATACAGATAAGACCATCGTGGTTCTTTTCGAGGAGTTCTTTGTCAATACGAGGTTTGTAATAGAATCCATCAAGATAGGCACGAGTCACAAGTTCAATCAGATTTTTATACCCTCGTTCGTTTTTTGCGAGGAGTACAAGTCGGTGGCGTGTATTGTCGATACCAGCTTGCTTATCAAATCTTGTGCGCAAAGAAAGATAGGCATCGACACCAAGAATTGGTTTGATTCCATTTTTCTTACACTCTTTAATAAATTCAATCGCACCATACAGATTTCCATTGTCGGTCAACGCAAGCGCAGACATCCCGTCATTTTTTGCAGTTTTGACGAGGTCTGGAATTTTTGGCAGTGCAGTAAGCAAACTATAGTGGCTATGCGTATGGAGGTGGGAAAACGGCTTCATGACAGACAGTATACTATCACCTCGGCCTCTCCCCAAACGTGGTTGCTCTCATGGGCCCCTGCCCGTATCATTGAGGGTATGCAAAGATCTTTTGTGTCAAGAAAAAAAGGTTTCTCTTTAATAGAGCTTCTCGTGGTCTTTACCATTATTAGTCTCTTAACTCTCGTTATCATCGCCAACCTTCAAACAGCTCGAGCGCGAGCTCGAGATTCGCAAGTTCGCTCGGACAAACAGAGGATTATTTTAGCCTTGGTTAAGGCGCGTGAAGCGGCGATTGACTATATCTATCCAGGAGTTTCTGGATGGCAATGTTTGAAATCAAGTGGGAGTTGTTTTCAGGGTTCTGGTGGTTCAGGTGGTTACAATGGGAACGCAACGATTGCAAACGCGCTTGCCCCATATCTTCCAGGAAGTGTAATTCCTAGTACTCCAGCTTCTCCAGGAGACTATATGTATGATTCGTATTTATATAATCCAAATGTGCAGGTCCCCGATTTTTTTGTCAGTGGAACCCCGTGTGCCATTGGAATTACGTGCCCAATGCTTTTGTGGTACCAGGAAAAACCAATACAGCAAAGTGAATGTAATGGTGTGGTTCTCGCTCCTACATATGATCCGGGAACGTATTATTGTCTTGAAAAACTTCCTAAATAGTTTTGATGAAATATATTGTAGGTATAGATTCACCCTCCCAAATTTTTTGAAACAAAACTTGGGAGGGTGTGAGTGTGGCAGTCTCCATTAACCTGGTCATTCGTAATTCTGTGATAAAAAAATTTATTGTAGGCATAGACGAAGCCGGCAGGGGGCCACTCGCGGGTCCCATGGCTATCGGTATTGTGGTGCTTCGCAAAAATCACAAACTTTCTCTTTCAGGCATTCGTGATTCAAAAAAACTTTCTCCGAAGGGTCGCGAAGAGTGGTTCAAGAAAATTTCTCTATGGCGAAAGGAAGGAAAAATCTCTTTTTGTGTGATGTTCGTGTCTCCAAAAGACATTGACACGAAAGGGCTTAGTTGGGGACTTCGTTCGTTAATAGAAAAAGGGCTCAAAAAAATTTCAGCAAACCCTCTCAATTCAATGATATTTCTTGATGGTGGACTCAAGGCACCAAAAAACTTTAAATTTCAAAAAACAATTATAAAGGGAGATGAAAAGATTCCCGTTATATCGCTTGCCTCTATTGCAGCAAAGGTTTTTCGGGATAGAAAAATGATTGCTTTAGCAAAAAAGTATCCTAAATATGGTTTTGAAATTCACAAAGGGTATGGCACTCTTGCCCATAGAAAAGTGATTAAGAAATTTGGCGAATCTCCAGTTCATCGAAAAAGTTTTTTAACCCGTATTGCCTAATTTCTATCTCTCGTATAGTCTAAACGACAGGTTCGGTTCTTTCTCGCTGTGCGCAACCGTCTTTCCTGGGAGCGACGATGGCCACATTTGCCGAAGTTGAGGAGGGTAGCCTTTTCTTTTCTCCTGAAGGAGGTAGTGAGTGTTTCCTGCGCCTATGTGCTACTTTGGAGCTTCCCGATCTTTCCCCCAGCTATTGTCAAGGGCAAAAGAACTGTCTCAGATTGCGAGACAAAACACTCGTACATTTTTCTCCCGAAGATCCTGTGGGCTTCATCATCAACACAGAGGTTCTTCTCGTTACCGCTCACGCAATCGTCGAAGCGAGGCAATTACGCGAGCGGATTGATCAGATTCAACATGATTCGGGTGAAATCATGACGCCGGTGAGGCATCTTTCTCCAGCAGAATTCTAATAGTTTCTGGAATTTCCACAGGGCGACCGGCTTTTAGTCAGCCGCCCTTTCTCTTGATAAATATAAGGAATAGGCTATACTCATCCATTATGGTTGTACGAATGCGTCATACGAGGTCGCACACGAGAAATAGGCGATCTCACCACTCTCTCGAAAACCCCGCTATCACAAAGGATGCGGAGGGTCTTCCACATTTAAAACACCATATGAACCCTACTACTGGCAAGTACAAGGGGCGGGTGGTTGTTGATATGATAGCGAAGAAGGCCCGAAAGACAGCCAAGAGAGAGGAGAAAGGAAAGGCGAACGCAGAGAAATAAAAATTTCATTATTGTTTTTTAGTTCTTTAATAATATATGGCAAATCGGCACCTCGCACGGTCTGTTGTCCTCCAAACATTATTCGAGTGGGACTTCAGTAAAAAAACTGAAGAAGACGCACACGCTGTCCTCACTCGTGACGCGCAAGAATTTGCTCCTGGCATGGCAGACACTTCCTTTATGGATGATTTGCTTTCTGGTGTTCTTTCAAAACAAAAAGATCTCGACACTATTATCAAAAAGGCCGCCCCCGATTGGCCAATCGAAAAGATTTCAACTATAGACAGAAACATTCTTCGCATTGGACTTTTTGAGCTCTTGTTTGCTGATCATGGCGAAGTACCCCCCAAGGTTGCCATCAATGAAGCCATTGAACTTGCAAAATCATTTGGCGGTGAAACATCTGGCAAGTTTGTAAATGGAGTCTTGGGCGCTGTTTACAAAGAGATGGGAGAACCGGGGAAAAATGATACAAGCACAAAAAAGAAAAATATCAAAGATATCCCAGACGAAGAGGCTCCGATATTAAATTTAGGCGGTGCGGTTGTATATGCTGTTGATAAAGACGTTGTGTATCTTGCTTTTGTTCACGATGTTTTCGGGCACTGGACACTTTCGAAAGGCAAGCTTGAACAAGATGAAGACGTGAAGGTGGGAACGATTCGTGAGATACAAGAAGAAATCGGTCTTTCGATAATTATAGAAGATGATCTCGGTATGAATGAGTACCTCGCATTCCACCCCGAAAAAGGTAAGACCAAAAAACGGGTGCATTACTTCTTGGCGAGATCAGAATTTCAACCGATCGTTCTTGAGTCGAGTGGTGGTCTCGATGACGCTCGCTGGTTTCGAATCGAAGAAATAGCCGAACTCAATTTTTATGATGATATATTACCACTTGTCACAAAAGGGATCACACTGCTCGGAAAACTTATAAAATCACCCTAGAATATGCCCGCCGATTTCTTAGTCTTAGAAAAAAAAATAAATGTTTCTTTCCAAAACAAAGACTTGCTCAAGCAGGCGTTTGTTCATCGATCGTACTTAAATGAAAACAAAGATTTTCCCATTGGTCACAATGAGCGCCTAGAGTTTTTAGGCGACGCAGTGCTTGAGCTTGTTATCACTGACTCTCTCTATTCAAAATATCCAGAGAAAACCGAAGGGGAGCTCACCAGCTTGCGTTCAGCGCTTGTGAATGCAAACACGCTCTATGTGGTCGGGGTGAATCTTGGTATCAATGAATTCCTCTTTCTCTCAAAAGGGGAGGCAAAAGATATGGGGCGCGCACGCCAGTATATTCTTGCAAATACGATGGAGTCTCTTATCGGTGCAATCTACCTTGACCAAGGATATGAAAAAGCAAAAGATTTTATTCACGACCACATCTCACCTTTGATAGACAAAATCATGGAAGATGGTTCTTGGATCGATTCGAAGAGTTTGTTTCAAGAAAAAGCACAAGAGCATGAAGGAGCAACTCCAATGTATAAAACTCTTAAGGAAACTGGTCCCGACCATGACAAACATTTTACTGTCGGAGTCTATTTAAAAAATGTTTTGGTTGCCCAAGGAGAAGGGGATTCAAAACAAGATGCGGAGCAAGTAGCGGCGCAAAACGGACTTCTTGCTCGAGGGTGGGAAAATTAATTTTTAAAAAAGAGAAAACGCGAGCTCATGTTGAGCTCGCGTTTTGTTTAGTCCAGCATATGAAATTTGTTCCACTCCACGTTGAACATCTGCATCCCTCGTGCACGAGCGATCATTTCTCCAAGCATATCGCTCAGTTCTTCAATCGCGACAGCAACTCGCTCGCGGTCCTCTTCGTTTGCGAGGGCTAGTATTACGAACACCACTTTTCCCCGGAAGTTGGTAGAACGAATCCAGCACAACTGAACCTCTGTTTTCTCTGAAAGCAGGTTGGTGTAGAGGTGCATGTCGAGTTCAAATATTTCTTCAACCTCAAAGATCTCTTTCCCATGTTCGAAGAAATCTTCGTAGGTTAGTTCAGGCCTGCGTACTGACGGCAGACTTCGCATTATGATGTCTCGCATAGCATGTCTCCCGTGTTGAATTGTGGAAAGTTTGTAAAGAGCTACTCCTTCCTAATCATCATATTTGGGGCTCAAAAAGTCAAACGAACAAAAACGCGCGCAATCCCGAAGGATGCGCGCGTCCTGAGTAACCTCAGTGGAAGAAATTTTATTCCACCGTGTTGCCCGACAGTTTTAGAACGTATGGGTTCGTGATGATGGAGAAATTATTAACTTAGCTGGGTGTTCGGATTCGGGGGTATGGGTAGGTCGGAAGTTCCAAGTAAATTATATCACACCTATATTTTATGTCAACTATCTCCAAAATGCCCAAAAACCTATATAATAAAGGGTAAATGTATTTGAAAAGCATAGAACTTTCGGGTTTCAAGTCGTTTGCCAAAAAAAGCGTTCTTGAATTCAACCAACCAATATCTTCGATTGTGGGTCCAAATGGGTCGGGCAAGTCCAATGTCGCAGAAGCATTTCGTTTTGTGTTGGGCGAGCAATCAATCAAGTCTTTGCGAGGAAAAAAGGGAGAAGATCTCATTTTTAACGGCGCGGGGGACAATGCTCGTGCAAATCGAGCGACGGTTAAAGTTGTATTTGATAACTCTCGAAAGTTTCTTAATGTTGATTTTGATGAAGTGACGCTTGAGCGTACCGTGCATCGCGACGGGGTCAATGAGTATGCTATCAATGGTACACAAGTTCGCCTGCGAGACATTATCGAGCTCCTTGCGTTTGCCCATATCGGCGCATCAGGGCATCATATTATTTCTCAAGGAGAAGCCGACAGGATTCTTAATTCAAATATGCGCGAGCGTAGAGCGATGATAGAGGATGCTCTCGGTTTAAAAATCTATCAATACAAGCGCCTAGAGAGTGAACGCAAACTCGACAAGACACTCGAAAACATCGCTTCTGTTGAATCACTTCGCAAGGAGATTGCTCCTCATTTACGATTTCTCAAAAAACAAGTTGAGAAGATTGAAAAAGCCGTAGAGCTTAAAACCGAGCTTGTGAGTCTTGCGAGAGAATATTTAAAACGGGAACATACCTATATAGAGAAAACAAAAGCAGATATTGAATCAAAAATAAAGCCACTTGAAGAAAAGAAAAAAAATCTTGAAGCTGAACTCGTGTCTGCTCGAAATGTGCTCGAGCACTCAAAAAACAAGGATGCTAAAAGCCAAGAAGTCATCGATATAGAGAAGAAAATACAAGAAGCGCGGGGAGAGAAAGACGCACTCATTCAAGAGCTTGGCAGAATCCAAGGGCAAGTTTCTTCCGAAGAGCGCATTTTAAAGAAACAAAAAGAGATTGTGTTAACCGATGCTGGGAAGACAGTCCTTCTTCGAGAAGTTGAAACTCTTGCAGAAACTGTAAAAGGAAAAATTACTCAAGTTGAAACCTCTAGTGATGTTTTGCTCATTCGAAAGGTATTTAGTGAGATCAGAGAAGCTTTTTCGAGTTTCATCGGAGTCAACAAAGAAAGAGCCGATGACTCTGTTATAAAAGAATCAGAATCTGCACTCGTGCACCTCGCCGAAGAAAAATCAGAAGTTGAAAAAAAGCTTGGCTCTGCTCGTGAGAAAGAAACGAAACTGCAGAGTGAGTATCATGCTCTCCAGAGCAATATTGAAAAGGAAAAAGACAGTAGCCGTGATGCAGAAAAGGCCCTCTTTCGGATTATGGCCGAAGAAAGTGTTGTTGTCTCTGGGCTCGCAACTGAACGTTCGCGCCTTGAATCTTTAACGCTGATTGAAGAAGATTTTAAAAGAGAAAGGGAGGAATGTGCGATGCTCGGTGGCAGAGAAGTGCTTGATTATGAATCTTTCTCCGTAACTGGAGAAGAAGGAAGAACTCCGCAGGAAGAAAGACGCCGAGCACTGGAGAAAATCAAAATTCGCCTTGAAGACGCCGGGCTTTCTTTGGGTGGAGAGACACTTAAGGAGTATGAAGAAACTTCAGAGCGAGATACATTTCTTGCTCGAGAGCTTGAAGATTTACACACATCTGCGAAGTCCCTCCGAAATCTTATTGTTGATTTGGGACTCAAGCTCGATATTGAATTTAAAGAAGGGGTTATAAAAATAAATAAACAGTTTCAAGAATTTTTTGCACTGATGTTTGGTGGTGGTACAGCTCGCCTCGCGGTTGTCAAAGAAAAGAAGCGCGTGAAGCGGGACACTGACATTGAGCTTGATATGGACGTAATTCCTGATATGGAAGAAGGCGGTGAAGGAAAAGAAGAAGAGGAGGGAATTGATATCGATATTTCACTTCCTCGCAAAAAAATCAAAGGTTTAGTGATGCTTTCAGGTGGTGAGCGAGCGCTTACTTCTATCGCACTCCTTTTTGCAATGTCACAAGTAAAGCCCCCTCCATTTATTATTCTTGATGAAACTGACGCCGCGCTCGATGAAGCAAATTCAAAGAAATACGGAGATATGATAGAGAATCTTTCGAAATACTCTCAACTGATTCTTATTACCCACAATCGTGAGACGATGTCGCGCGCCGGGGTTATCTATGGAGTGACGATGGGTTCGGGTGGAATTTCAAAAATTCTCTCTATTCAGTTTGAAGACGCAGTTGTGGTAGCAAAGTAAAAAGTTAAACCCCCGTTCGCAATTGCGAACGGGGGCTCTCTTTACAGCAGGACGAGGCGATTGTCAGGAACTTCGGAGTGAAGACGTTTGTGGTTATGGAAGGCACACCTGCCATTGCCGGGAGCAGGGTTCATGTCAGTGTTGACACTTTTTCTCCCACACGGGACAAGGTCGGCTCCCTCAACAAAACCACATGCGAGCCCTGCGTTAATCTGACGACGGAGGGCATCAATGTGGTGGTGTTGAAAGGTAATACCACAGAGGCCCAGACCACTACAGTAGTAGTGATCTCCATCGGTGTCGTGTACCGTGAGAGTGCTATCACACTCACTCTGGCACATCTTACAGCGATTCATCTTTGTTTCCTTTCTGTGAATGTACGTACTCTCTCTATCCTATAAAAATATTTTTCGTATCACAAGGGGAAACGTGTCTAAATGTGTCTAGAAGACAAAGAGGTAATCAAGAATTTTCTTTTCAAGGTCGGCAGAGACAAGTTTTACTCTCACTTTATCTCCAAGAGAATATTTTTTCTTTGTTTTGGTGCCGACAACACTGTAGGTTTTTGGATCGAGTGTGTAGAAGTCATCCGTCATGTTGCGCATACGGACCATTCCCTCGGCTTTAGTATTTGCTTCTTCAACATAGACACCCCATTCAGAAACTCCAGAGACCATGGCGTCAAACTCTTCTCCAATGTGGGTGAGCATGTACTCAACCTGTTTGTATTTGATACTTGCGCGTTCTGCTTCTGCGGCCGAGATCTCTTTTTCTGATGAGTCCTCCGCCATCCTTTGATATTTCGCCATTTCATCAGGTTCAACTTTTCCTTTTTCTAGATATCGGGCTAGGAGTCTGTGCACGAGAAGGTCAGGGTAGCGTCTGATGGGGGATGTGAAGTGTGTGTAATAAGTAAAACCCAAACCAAAGTGCCCGATGTTTCTAGTTGAATACACCGCTTTCGCCATGGCGCGAATTGCCGCTGTTTTTATCAAAGATTCTTCCGGTTTTCCGTCGACCTGTTTTAGGAGGTTGTTTAACTCTCTTGCTGTCACCTCGCCATCTTCTGCATCAAGGTCGTATCCAAGTGCCTTGAGAAAGATATGAAGGTTCATAATCTTTTCTTTGTTCGGTGTGTCATGAATACGGTATACAAATGAACCCCTTAGTTTATCTTTTTCTATATTTGTATACATAAACTTTGCCACCTCTCGGTTCGCGAGAAGCATGAATTCTTCGACCAGCTTGTGAGTATCTTTGCGCTCCTTCTTGTATACACGGATAGGTTTGCCGTCTGGGTCTAATTCAAATTTTACTTCTTCTGTTTCAAATTCAATCGCCCCATTTTTAAATTTCTCTTTTTGAAGTACTTTTGCGATTGTGTTGAGTGTGTTGAGCTCGGTGAAATATTCTCCTGATTTCGTATCGAGACTTTCTTGCGCGTCTTCATATGTGAAGCGCTTGTCGGAGTGGATAATCGTGCGACCAAACCATCGTTCGCTGACCTCGGCTTTATCGTTGATTACAAAGACCGCAGAAAATGTAAATTTGTCTTCATTTGGGTTAAGCGAGCAGAGGTCGTTTGAAAGCACTTCTGGAAGCATGGGAATGGTGCGATCTACGAGGTAGACAGAAAGGCCTCGCTTACGAGCCTCTGTATCAAGAAGAAGTCCTTCGCGAACATAGTGAGATACATCGGCGATATGAACACCTATCTCATACTTTCCACTACCCAAATCTTTAAATGAAATAGCATCGTCAAAATCTTTTGCATCAACGGGGTCTATAGTGAAAGTTGTTGTTTCACGGAAATCTTTTCGCTTCTTTATTTCTTCATCTTTAATCCCTTTCTCTTGCTCTGCGATCTTCTCTGCTTCTTTGAGCACGGGAGTTGGGAACGCATAATCAAAACCGCTCTCAAGAACAATCGCTTCCATTTCTACATTGTGAAGCCCCTTTCTTCCAAGGGTGTGGAGCACTTTTCCTTCAGGGCTTTTCATCGGATCTTTCCAACCAGTGAGCTCCACTTGCACTTTGTCTCCCTCTTTTGCACCAAGGGCATTTGATGAATGCACAAAGATGTCGCGATACATCCGGCGATCGTCGGGTTTTAAGAAAAAGAAATCTTTTGAGCCGACAAGGGTGCCGACGAATCGAGTCTTTGCTCGTTTGATGATTTTTGTAATCTTTCCTTGCGTGCGACCTTCTGGAGATACGGTAGAGAGAATTGTAATTTCAACCTCATCGTTGTTGAGTGCGGTGTTGAGGGAAGTGGAATCAATTTCTATATCCTGCTCAAATTCTCTTGTCTCGCCGGCCGGTGGGTCAACAGTGAAATAGCCGACTCCTCGTCCTGTTACGGTTATTTCTCCTGTGTAGGTCTTTTCTGACATGGCTGAAACTATACCAGATTTATCTCTTTTTGAAGAGAACATAAGATAGAGGGCTGTATTGACCGGTGTCTCTCTATCTGTTAGTATGACCGCCACATGTTAAAAATCAGACTACAAAGAGTAGGAAGGAAAAACGACCCAGCTTTTCGTGTGGTTGTCACAGAGCACACAAACAGCACAAAGAGCGGTCGCTATTTAGAGGTGCTCGGCTCATATGACCCTCGCAAAACAACTGAGCATTTTGATGCTCCTCGCATAAAAGAGTGGATGGACAAGGGAGCTAAGCTTTCAGGAACCCTGCACAATCTCCTTATTTCAAAAAACATTATCAGTGGGAAGAAAATCAATGTTCTTCCAAGAAAAAGCCCTGTGGTAGATGAAGAGAAAGTTGCGGCTGAAAAAGCGACAGCAGAAGCCAAAGTAAAAGCAAAATCTGATGCAGAAGCAGCTGCCAAGGCAGAGGCGGAAGCTCCAAAAGAAGAAGTTGCCCCAGTTGAGGAAACACCCGCTCTAAAAGAAACTCCAGCAGAAATTCCCGTAACACCAGAAGAACCAGTCGCAAAAGAAAAGATTCTCGAATAAAAACAAAACAGACCCCGGACTGGGTCTGTTTTGTTTTATGCATAAATTTTTGTTATTATGAATGCAGATTCCTAGAGAAGATTGATTACAGGCTAAAACGAATATAATGGAAAAAGACGTAGTTTTTTTAGAGACAGTAGTGAAGTCACTTGTTGATAATCCAAATGATGTGAAGATAACTCGCACGGTTGATGAGATGGGTGTTTTGATAACCCTTGATGTACACCCAGCAGATATGGGCAAAATCATTGGTCGCCAAGGCAATACTGCAAAGGCTATCCGAACACTTCTCCGTGTTGTAGGGATGAAAAACAACGCTCGGGTGAATTTAAAGATTAATGAACCAGAGGGTGGAAAGGGAAGTACGAATCAGATAAAAGATTTTGATCAGGCACTCGCAGATTTAAAGCTCGACCAGGAATAAAATAGTTTTTAGTTTATAGATGGCAGTCGTTAGATAAAGAAAAAACAACGCGAGGACATACAGTCCTCGCGTTGTTTGATGGTGTTTATTCGAATATGTGGGGCAGGTTCTCTGTCCCGCGATAGTGGTATTCGCGATAGACATACGCAACTTGTCCTACAACGGTAAGAACGGTTGTCACCAAAAACAGTAGTCCGCTCACAGTCTGGATGGTCTCTCCTCCTCTACTAAAGAAGAGATAGGTAATGTATCCGAACACAATGATACAAATGATAGTGACGATGATTTGATTCACAACGAACCTAGAAAATGTTGTTGTGTGCCTCGTATAGACAACCATAGACCAGATTCCTTTCAAGTAAGTGAACTGTCGATTTGGGAAAAATATCTTTATTATTAATATCATTGCAATTATGTATTGTCAATGGTAATTTGAATCTATGAATTTCCATATAGTCACTTTGTTTCCTGATGCATTTAGCTCGTACCTCGGCGAATCTATTTTGAAGCGCGCTATAGAAGACAAGAAAATAAAAGTAAAATTTTATAACCCTCGTGATTTCACGAAGGATAAATTTGCACGCGTAGACAAGCCCCCATATGGAGGGGGACCTGGTATGGTGATACAAGCAGAACCAGTGATTAAAGCAATCGCTAAAGCTAAGGGAAATAAAAAGAAAGTAAAAATAATTTTTCTTTCGCCAAGCGGAAAACAATTTACAAATGAATATGCGGGGAAAACCGCGAAAAGTTTCTCTGACATTATTATTGTCTGTGGTCGCTATGAGGGGATTGATGTGCGGGTAAAAAAAGTGTTCAAGATGGATGATATTTCTATCGGCCCATTTGTGCTTACAGGTGGGGAGCTTCCCGCAATGCTTATTCTTGATGCGATTGCACGACAAAGGAAGGGAATACTTGGAAACTTTGATTCTGTAGAAGAAAGAAGGGTGTCAACAGACGAGGTCTATACTCGACCAGAAGTGATTGTGTATAAAGGCAAGAAACTCGCAGTTCCGAAGATTCTTCTTTCTGGGCATAGGGCTAAAATCGAGGAGTGGAAGATAAGGAGTCATAAACAAGAAGAATAGCGAATAACGGGTCTTTCAGGTTTTCTTATTCCAATGTTCTCAAGAACACTAGAATAAGAAACTGGAGATGGTGTAGTTCATAGTTGGCATATCAAAAAAAGAAAGAAATGCTTAAAATTGCAAAAACAAATATACGAGAGAACATTTTTCTTCTCGATTTTGAAACGCAAGAAGAGTTAACCTCTACGTTCCTTAGATTTCAAGAATTTTATGAATCACCGGAATTTCAAGGAAAGATTTTTACTCTGCAAGAATACAAAGCTTGGTATACAAAACTTAAGGGAAAATTTTCGTATTATACGGACTGGGGTGGTTTCAATATCCCATCGCGGATTCTCGAATCATTTTATAAAGGCAAATTTGATCCTTTGTCAGAAGCAGAAAAGCAGTTTCTGGACATGTTCAAGCTGAGAAAGGAGGGTCTTACATAATTGGTTGCTGTAAAGGTTGTGATCTAGAACAAAGGGCGAATCTACTTAAACACGAAACCGCACACGCACTTTTTAGTCTTATTTCTGATTACAAGGAGGAAGTTCTCACTATCCTTAGTAGTTTTGACATAAACGAAATAAAAAATGTACTTCGCCAAACCGGAGGCTACTCAGAGGATGTTTTACTAGATGAAGTTCACGCGCACACCCTAAGTGGTTCAAAAAAACTTTAAAATCTAGGCATAGAACCAGATATGAAAAAGAGACTAGAAGAGCTCTATCGAACCCATACAAGCTAATTTGGCTGTGGATAGCCCCTTGACTCAATTAGGAATACGAGTATAATCGTCATCACTTCGGCAGGATTGAGTCACGGCTATATAAAACGAAGTTGCGGAGCTAATCGTTTTAGGAATCTTGCATCCTAATTTATCATAACTGAATTTAATTATTAGAAACACCCTGAACCAAAAGGGTGCCTTTGCTTTTTATTTTTATGGCAACAAAAACCACAAAACGAGAGAAGAAGTATTTCGGAAAGTTTAAGGAACCACTCACTACGATTCCAAATCTCGTCATATCACAGATCCAATCATTCGATTGGCTCATCAAAGAGGGTCTCAAGGAAGTCTTTCAAGAATTCTCCTCAATTCAGGATTTTTCACAAAAAAAGTTTACGCTTGATTTCTCTGGTTTTGAGCTCGCAAAGCCAAAGTACGATGAGTACTACGCAAAGGACAATAAGCTTTCGTATGAAGCCCCTCTCAAGGTTAAGGTTCGTTTGAAGAACCACATTATGAAAACCGAGAAGGAGCAGGAAATCTTCATGGCAGATTTTCCTTTAATGACTCCACACGGAACTTTTATTATTTCTGGTATTGAGCGCGTTATTGTTCCGCAACTTGCACGTTCTTTCGGTGTTTTCTTCACCTCACAAGTCATCCGAGGGAAAAAGACCTTTGGAGCAAAAATTATTCCCTCAAGAGGCGCATGGGTTGAGATTGAAACTGATATTGAAGGAATCCTCTATGTTCGTATCGACAAAAAGCGGAAATTCCCGGTCACAGCACTCCTCCGATCGCTCGGCGCAGAAAGCGACAAGAACATCATGGACCTTTTCAAAGGAAATGAGTTTGCAAAAACACATCTTGAAAAAACTCTCGCAAAAGATCACGCAAAAACTTCTGGTGAAGCGTATATTGAAATTCACAAGAGACTTCGTGACGGCGATCTTGCTACAGAAGAAAATGCCAAAGAGTTTTTCAACTCCATTTTTGGCACAGAGCGTTACGATCTTTCAAAGGTTGGACGCTTCCGTTTCAACAACCGCTTTACAAAATCTATGTCTGATAAGGAGATAGAGCGCCGAACGATCTCTCTTGATGATTTGAAAACAATCGTTGATCATGTCGTCAACCTCAATAACACCCCCGGCTCTCTTGAAGATGATATTGATCATCTTGGAAGTCGCCGTGTCAGGTATGTTGGAGAAATGTTCCAACAAAAAATTCGCGTCGGTATGTCACAAATCAAAAGAAATATTCAGAATCGCATGTCGACCGTCGACACCGATGTGACTCTTCCTGTGCAATTTATTTCACCAAAACCACTCCAAGCTCGTATTAAAGAGTTTTTCACAACAAACCAACTTTCGCAGTTCATGCAACAGGAAAATGCATTGACTGAAATCGAGCATCTCCGCACACTCTCGGCACTTGGTCCCGGAGGACTTACTCGAGCCCGCGCTGGTTTTGAAGTTCGTGATGTGCACCCATCTCACTACGGAAGACTCTGTCCAATCCATACACCAGAAGGACCAAATATCGGTCTTATATTGCGTCTCTCTGTCTATGCTCGCATAAACGATTTCGGCATGATTGAGACACCATATGCAAAAGTAAAAGCGGGAAAAATCACTGGTGAAATCGAATACTTAAATGCTCTTGAAGAAGAGAAGTTTCATATTGCCCATGCCGCAACTCCATTCGATGACAATGGAAATATTCTCGTGGATGAAGTAGAGATTCGTCACCTTGGAGATCCAAGTACGATTGAAAAGAAACTTGTTGATTATATTGACGTAGCCACAAACCAAGCGTTTTCTATTGCTACGTCCATGATTCCGTTTTTGAATCACGATGATGCCAGCCGAGCACTGATGGGTTCTAACATGCAGAAACAGGCAACTCCCTGTATTACTCCTGAAGCCCCGCTTGTTGCAACTGGCATTGAGGGGGCTGCGGTGCGTGACACGGGACGCCTCGTGATTTCAGAAGAAGCGGGAACAGTAACATACGTTGATGGAAAGAAAATTAAAGTTAAGAGTGAAAAAGGAAAAGAAAAAGAATATAGCCTCGTCACATTTTCTCGAACAAACGGCTTTACCTCATTTCACCAGCGTCCGTCTGTGGAACTTGGTCAAAAAGTAAAACGTGGAGAAGTGCTTGCTGACACATCGTCATCGGCAAACGGAGAAATGGCCCTTGGGCAGAATATTCTTGTGGCATTTATGTCATGGTCTGGTTCAAACTACGAAGACGCTATTATTGTTTCCGAAAGACTCGTGAAGGAAAGTAAGTTTACATCTGTTCACATTGAGCCATTTGTCGTCAATGTTCGTGATACAAAACTTGGTCCAGAGCAGACAACTTGTGACATTCCAAATGTTGGAGAGAGTAAACTCCGTAATCTTGCCGAAGACGGCATCGTCCGTATCGGTGCAGAAGTTCGACCAGGAGATATTCTTGTTGGGAAAATTACTCCAAAGGGAGAAACACAACTCACTCCTGAAGAGCGATTGCTCAGGTCTCTCTTCGGAGAAAAAGCTCGTGATGTGAAAGATACATCAAAGCGAATGGAGGGAGGAAAGCGCGGACGTGTTATCAATGTCCAAGTATTTTCTCGCGAAAAAGGAGACAAACTTGAAAGTGGAATCATAAAGAGAATTCACATCGAAGTTGCTCAACTCCGTACTGTTTCTGTTGGAGACAAACTCGCGGGACGCCACGGCAACAAGGGGGTTATCTCTCGTATTCTCCCAGAAGAAGATATGCCGTATATGGCTGATGGAACTCCAATTGATATGATTTTGACACCACTTGGTGTGCCATCTCGTATGAACTTGGGACAAATTCTAGAACTTCACCTGGGTCTCGCCGCACATACCCTTAATTATCAAGCCATTGTTCCGCCATTTGCAGGAGCAACAGATGGAGAAATAAAAGAACAACTCAAAGCCGCAGGCTTTGCAGAAGACGGAAAGATGACACTCTTTGATGGACGCACTGGACAAGCTTTTGATCAGAAAATTGCAGTGGGATACATGTATATCTTAAAGCTTCACCACATGGTGGAAGACAAGATTCACATGCGTTCTATCGGTCCGTACTCCCTCATTACTCAACAACCTCTTGGAGGAAAAGCACAGAATGGAGGACAGAGATTTGGAGAAATGGAGGTGTGGGCGCTCTTGGGTCACGGTGTAGCATACACGCTTAGAGAAATGCTCACGATTAAGTCCGACGATATTCTAGGGCGCTCCGCGGCATTTGACGCCATCGTGAAAGGAGAAAAGATTACTGAAATGAATACTCCCGCATCGTTCTCTGTGCTTCTCAACAACATTCGTGGCTTAGGACTTAACATTGAACTCAAAGATCCAGAAAGGTCGGCGGAAGACAATTTTGAAGACGACGAGGCTTAAATCACACCTAACTTTTTTACTTCCATGAAACAAAAAACAACAGACGCAAATAGATTCAACCGTATTCATCTCCATATTGCATCTCCGGAGAAGATAAGAGAATGGTCATTTGGTGAGGTTACAAAGCCGGAAACTATCAACTACCGAACACAGCGTAGTGAGCGCAATGGTCTCTTTGATGAAAAAATATTTGGTCCAGACAAGGACTATGAGTGTTACTGTGGAAAGTATCGCGGTATCCGCTATAAAGGAATCGTCTGTGAAAAGTGTGGTGTTGAAATCACCCGCTCTATCGTCCGCCGTGATCGCATGGGCCACATCGAGCTTGCAAGCCCTGTCTGTCACATCTGGTTCTTGAAGTCTATGCCATCTCGTTTGGCTCTCATTATGGGTATTCCATCGGGCGATCTTGAAAAGGTAATCTACTTTGCTGGTTACATCATTACTAATGTTACCCAAGCTGAAAAAGAAAGGATTTTGAAAGATCTTGATTCCGAATACAAAGCTAAAGTAAAAAGTCTCCAAGATGAAAAATCAAAAGAAGCTTTGAAAGAAATGCTTCTTAATGCCAAGCGTGACATAGAGAGTGTTGTTGAAGGAAAAGTGTTGGATGAAGTCGAGTACCACGCATATTCAATGAAATACGCAACACTTTTTGAAGCGGGTATTGGTGCAGAAGCAATTTTTAACATTTTAAAAAAGCTTGATCTTGCAAAACTTTCGGAGCAACTTCATAAGGATATTGAACACGCAAGTGCTCTTGAAACTCCAAAACTCAACAAGCGTATTTCTCTCATTCAGCAAATGATTCAGAGTGGCACTCGTCCAGAGTGGATGTTCCTGACTCGCATTCCAGTCATTCCTCCGGCACTTCGCCCGATGGTGCCACTTGATGGTGGTCGTTACGCTACTTCTGATGTGAACGATCTCTATCGCCGCGTTATCAATAGAAATAATCGTTTGAAGAAGCTTAAAGAAATCTTTGCGCCTGATGTTATTTTGCGAAACGAAAAAAGAATTTTACAGGAAGCGGTGGATGCTCTGATTGATAACTCAATCCGTCACGGAAGTGCGGTTTCTGCTGGAAGTAATCAGCTCCAGAGACGCCCACTTAAGTCTCTCGCAGATAACCTCAAGGGAAAACGTGGACTTTTCCGCCAGAATCTTCTCGGAAAACGTGTCGATTACTCTGGTCGCTCGGTTATCGTCGTTGGGCCGGAACTTAAAATGCATGAATGTGGTCTTCCGAAGCACATGGCCCTTGAACTCTTCAAACCATTTGTTATCTCACAACTTTTAAAGAAAGAGCTTGCATACAACATTCGTGGTGCCAGTCGCTTGATTGATGATGGTATTCCAGAAGTATGGGCAATCCTTGAAGAAATCATTGCAAACAAATATGTGCTCCTTAATCGTGCACCAACTCTTCACCGCTTGGGTATTCAAGCATTCAAGCCAGTGCTTATTGAAGGAAACGCTATCCAGCTTCACCCGCTCGTCTGTACTGCTTTCAACGCAGACTTCGATGGAGACCAAATGGCTGTTCACGTACCACTTTCCGACGAGGCGCAACTAGAGGCTCGCGAAATTATGGCCGCTGACAAAAACATTTTGAAGCCAGGAAGTGGAGAGCCAACCGTTATTTCAAAACTTCTCGATATTATACTCGGTTGTTATTGGATGACAAAAACTGTCACAGGGGAGAAAGGTGAAGGAAAGATTTTTGCAACCCCAAACAATGCCATCACAGCACTCGATTTCGGTGTTGTTGGATTCCGAGCAGCAATCAAGGTGTTGGGGACAGAAAATCAGAAGTACACAGAATTTGAAGGAAAGATTTTTGACACAACGGTTGGCCGGCTTCTCTTCAACAGTGTTCTTCCCTCTGACTATCCGTTTGTAAACCAAGAAGTTGATCGAAAAAAAATGGCAGCACTAGTCGACGACCTCATCGAAAGATACGGAGTTGAAAAGATTCCTCCAATAATGGATAAAATTAAAGCGTTTGGGTTCAAGTACACAACATACTCTGGTATCACATGGGGAATTGACGATGTGAAAATTCCTGAAGGCAAAGCTGCTATTATCAAGGCTGCAAAAGCAAAATCTGAAGAGGTGTATGACCAGTTTAATTCAGGACTTCTTTCAGAGGAAGAGCGACTTCGAAAACATATTGAGATTTGGCACGGCGCAAAAAGTGAAGTTGAAAAGCTTGTGCCTGGAACCTTAGGAAAGAACAGTTCTGTGTATGACATGCTCAAGTCTGGTGCTCGAGGTTCTGTCGCACAGCTTACTCAAATGGCCGGAATGAAGGGTCTCATTACAAACACAGCGGGAGAAACGATTGAGTTCCCGATTATTTCCTGTGCGAAGGAAGGTCTTTCTCCCCTTGAATACTTCATTACTACACACGGTTCTCGAAAAGGCTTGACTGACACAGCGCTTAACACTGCAAAAGCGGGGTACCTCACTCGCAGACTCTTCGATGTTGCTCAAGATGGTATTGTCACGGAAGAAGACTGTGGCACGAAAGATTTCATTACAATCAGCAACGTGAATGCCGCTGGAATCGAAGCCTCACTTGCAAAAAACATTCGTGGTCGCTTTATTGCCGAGGATGTTGTCTCGAAAGATGGTGAGACCCTCTTTAAGAAAGGACATTTTCTTTCAAAGCGCGATGCACAACTCGTCGAATCAAAGGGTATGATTTCGGTTGCTGTGCGCTCACCACTTACGTGTAAGAGTGTGATTGGTGTCTGTGTGAAGTGTTATGGAGCTGATCTTGGAAAGCATAAGATAGTCGATATCGGCGAAGCAGTGGGAACTATTGCCGCTCAAGCTATTGGTGAGCCAGGGACACAGCTCACCATGAGAACCTTCCACGCTGGAGGAACAGCATCTGTTGGTGGAGACATCACACTAGGTCTTCCTCGTGTCGAAGAAGTGTTTGAAAATCGTACTCCAAAAAATCCTGCAACCGTTTCTCACCTCGACGGAACAGTTAGTGAAATCAAGAAAGATGGAGGAGAGAAAACTATTGTTATTCTTCCAGATGAAAAATCAAAAACAAAAGACAAAATTGAGTATCCCGTTTCTGCAGCTAGAATGGTTCTTGTCAAAGAAGGTGATCATGTAAAAAAGGGAGACCTTTTGACTGACGGCTCGGCGGATATCGATGAACTCTTCAAATACGCAGGAAAGGATACCGCGCAAAATTACATTATTCGTGAAATCACGAAGCCGTACGAACTTCAAGGAGAAACTGTTTCTCGTAAACACATTGAAGTTATCGTGAAGCAAATGTTTTCTCGCAGAAGGATCAAGGATGCATGTGGTACCACGCTTGCCCGAGGTGACCTTGTTGAACCTCTCGATCTGTTTGAGGCAAATTCTGTTGCTCGCCTCAAGGGTCTTGAGGAAGCGAAAGCAGATCAAGTGCTCATGGGTATTACAGAAGTATCTCTTTCTCGTAAAAGTTTCCTTTCAGCCGCGTCATTCCAACACACAACTCGTGTTTTGATTGCCGCAGCTCTCCGTGGTGTCGAAGACAAGCTCGTCGGGCTCAAGGAAAATGTTATTGTTGGACGACTTATTCCTGCTGGTACTGGTTTTGCTGGAAGTCCAAAACACGCTTTGATTGAGGGAATGTATAAAAAGCTAGAAGGAAGAGAATAGACGCGATCTTTCAAAATCCATGGTCTGTTTATGTTCAAGGATTACTTGACTCTAATTTTTTTGGGAAATCAATATGTCATCTTCAGTCGAAAAAATAAAAGAAAGACTTGAGATTGCCGATGTTATCGGCTCGTATATTAAAGTGGAGAAAGCGGGAGCAAACTTCAAAGCGAAGTGCCCATTCCACAATGAAAAAACGCCGTCTTTCTTTATTTCTGTCTCACGTGGAACGTATTATTGTTTTGGGTGTGGTGTAAAAGGTGACATATTTACGTTTATCCAAGAATTTGAAGGCCTCGATTTTATGGGAGCGCTTAAATTGTTGGCAGAGCGCGCTGGTGTCGTTCTTGAGCAGACAAATATAAAAGAAAAAGGAGAGAGCGACCGCCTCCGTGAGATTATGGAAATGACAACTCTCTTTTTTATTGAGAATCTCTCGAAGAAAAAAAGGGCCGTAGAGTACCTACTCAAACGAGGGCTCTCAAAAGAGACAATCACTTCTTTTCGAATTGGGTATGCTCCAAATGAATGGCGAAATCTCGCTACCAATTTAAGAAGCAAACATGTCACAGACCTTGAAATGGAAAAAGCTGGGCTTGTGAAGAAAAGCGATAAGGGGCGCGAAGATGGTATATACGATGTGTTTCGCGGGCGCATTATGTTCCCAATATTTGATTCATCAGGCCGTGTTATCGCCTTTAGTGGACGAATATTTGATGATGTTCCAGACGCGCCAAAGTACTTAAACAGTCCAGAAACAGCGCTCTTTATTAAATCAGAGACGCTCTATGGTTTTGATAGAGCAAAAGCTCCAATACGAAAACGAGATTACTCCATTCTTGTTGAAGGCCAAATGGATCTCATTATGTGCCACCAAGCAGGGTTCGAAAATGCAGTGGCATCTTCCGGTACTGCTTTTACGCAAGAGCATCTTCTGAAACTCCAACGACTTTCGGATCGAATTATTTTTGCGTTTGATTCAGATGGAGCAGGATTCACCGCGGCAAATAAAAGTGCGGTGTTGGCGCTTTCTATCGGCATGGAAGTAAAACTTGCAGAGTTACCTGCTGGCAGTGACCCTGCGGAGCTCATACTCACACAACCAGAAGTGTGGAAAGAATCTCTTCGCGACGCTGTGCACTTGGTGGATTTCTATCTCGATAAGCTCATAAAAGATAATCTTTCGCCACGGACACTTGCAAAAGAAGTTGAGAAAAGAGTTTTGCCTTATGTCGCCATGATTCAAAGCTCCATTGAGCAATCACACTTTATTTCTCAAATTGCAAAGCGGGCGGGAATTCGCGAGGAAGCTATTTGGAATGATTTAAAAAAGATTCCTCGAGGGATTCCTTCCGGTTCTCCTCTCGAAACACCAAAAGAGAGTGTCCCAGAATCGCGCAACAGAAAAAACTACATTGAGCGCAGACTTCTTGGTATTATTTTTTGGCAAGAGAAAGAAAAAGAACCCCTCGTTGAGACAGATAAACTTCGAACACTCCTTACTATGATTGCGGGAGACAAATACGTCGCTCGCATGCTTGAAGAGTATAAGCCCATTACCGAGGAGATTATCTTTGAGGCAGAATCTTACTACGGTGATAAGGAAGCACTTATTCGAGAGACTAAGGAGCTCCTCCAAAATTTTGAAGAGGATATATTGAGGGAACAGTTTGTAAAGATAATGCGGGAGCTAGGGGATGCAGAACGGGGAAAAGACAAAGAACGAGCTGAAAAATTACTTATAAGTTGCCAAGAAATTAGTCAAAAATTAGCAGAGCTTTCAAAAAGGAGAATAGAAAAAGTGTGATTCAAAAATAAATTTTTATAACAATCATATGGTAAAGAAAAATAAACAAAAGAAAATCAAAAATGTTTCCAAAGTGAAAGCAAAAAAACCTACTAAGAAAAAAGCGAAGGTTCAAAAGAAACCTGCTAAAAAAGCAAAGAAGGCTAAGAAGGCGGTAGCTAAAAAAGTAGCAGTTCCTAAAAAGGTTGCTGTTCCAAAGCCCATCAAACTTACCAAAAAAGCTCAAGACGTTGAAGATCGAGTTGGGCGCCTTATTGTAAAAGGGAAGGCAAAAGGATTTGTTACGTATGACGAAATTTTAAAAGAGTTCCCAACGATTGAAAACGACATTATGTTTCTTGAAGATTTCTATGCGCGCATTCACACAGCAGGCATTGATGTGCTTGAGGGTGGAGGATTACTCGATGTTCCACGCGAAGAAGACGCAGTTGGTAAAAAATATGATTATGGAAAGAGCGACTCTTCGTATGACTCAATCCAAATGTATCTCAAGGAAATTGGTCAGTACCCACTCATCAATGGGGCGATGGAAAAGGAACTCGCGCGACGCATTGAAGCAGGTGATGGGGAAGCAAGAAATCTCCTTGCCCGAGCAAATCTTCGTCTCGTTGTTTCAATTGCCAAGAAGTATGTTGGTCGCTCACCAGATTTAACGCTTCTTGACCTTATCCAAGAAGGAAACCTGGGTCTTTTTAAGGCAGTAGACAAGTTTGACTGGACAAAGGGGTATAAGTTCTCCACATATGCAACCTGGTGGATTAGACAGGCGATTACGCGCGCCTTGGCAGATCAATCTCGCACTATCCGCGTGCCGGTGCATATGGTTGAAACAATTGCAAAATATAAGCAGGTTGTTCGTCGTTTAACTCAAGATTTGGGTCGTGATCCGCTTCCCGAGGAAATAGCAACAGAAATGAATCTAGATGTAGAGAAGATTTATAATATTGAAAAAATCGATCAATCGACGGTCTCTCTCGAGTCACCAGTGGGGGATGATGGAGACGATGGCAAGAGTAAACTCGGAGATTTCTTGGCAGATGACAAGATTCTCTCCCCTGATCAAGAATCATCACGCAGAATTATTGCTGACCAAGTAAAAGAAATTCTCGATGATCTTCCTCCGAAGGAACGTAAGATTCTTGAAATGCGTCATGGCCTTGTCGATGGATTCACGCACACACTTGAGGAAGTGGGAAAGGTGTTTGGAGTTACTCGCGAGCGCATTCGGCAGATTGAAGCAAAGGCTCACGAAAAAATCCGTCAGCATGAGAAGGTAAACAGATTAAGGAATTATTAAAATATGAAAATTTTCCTTTCATTTCGTTTTACCGGAGAGGAGTCTACAGAGCTTCATGCAACAATTGGAAAAATTGTAGAGTCTCTGCGCTCTGTGGGTCACAGCGTATATTGTTCACTTGAAGATGAAGCGTGGTTTAAAGAAAAAAAACATACGAACGGAGAAATTATGGAACACGCTTTCGCTAAACTTGATGAATCAGATATTCTTCTTGCGTTTATTCGTTCAGATGACAAAAGTGAGGGGATGCTCGTTGAGGTTGGATATTTTCTTGGAAAAGGAAAGAAATTTGCTCTTGCCCTCAAGAATGGTATAAAAACGACCTCAATCGCTCAGATGGCAGAACCACTTATAGAGTTTGATACTCTGGATGAGTTGTGTGGAAAACTGAAAATGGTAAGTTTTTAAGGATACGCTGTTTTCCAAGATTTCTTACGTCACAATACTCTCACAAAAACCACTACAGTGTACTGTAGTGGTTTTTGGTTGGTGCTAGTAAAATAACCCCAAAACTGAGCCCTTAAATTGTGCTAAAATTCGGCCATGACAGAGGATATTTTCTCCAAACGCTACAAAGAGCTTAACCTTGAACAAAAGAAGGCTGTGGACGCTATAGAGGGTCCAGTGATGGTTATAGCAGGCCCTGGGACCGGAAAGACCTCGATCCTGACGCTTCGTATCGCAAATATTCTCCGAAAGACAGACACACCAGCAAATGGGATTCTGGCACTCACTTTCACTGAATCGGGAGTCCATTCTATGAGACGAAAGCTTGTGGAATATTTGGGTTCACAAGCATATCGAGTACACATCTATACCTTTCATGGATTTGCTCAAGAAATGATTTCTCGGTATCCAGAATATTTTCCTCGCATCATTGGTGGCGTGGTGGTGAGTGACAGTGAGCGATATAGAATTCTCGAAGAAGCACTTTTTGAAGGTCAGTATGAAATTATCCGACCATTTGGAAAACCGTCTCTCTATGTACGCAAAGCGCTTGGCGCAATACAGGATTTAAAACGAGATGGCGTGAGCTCTGAAGCATTTCTTAAACTCTTAAAGAAAGAAGAAAAAGAGATTCGTAGTCGAGACGATTTGCGCCACGATGAGGGTCGCTTCAAAGGAAATATGAGGCGAGAATATGCAGATTTACTCCGCAATAATGCAAAGAATCGTGAACTTGCACACCTCTATGGTGAATATGAAAAAGCGCTTAGTGAAGAAGGTCTCTATGACTATGAAGATATGCTCCTTGAACTTGTACGAGCTTTAAAAGAAAATACCGATCTTTTGCGCACACTTCAGGAAGAGTACCTCTATATCCTCGCGGATGAACACCAAGATGCAAATAATTCGCAAAACGCAATTCTTGAACTTTTGTCGGACTATTCAGATACGCAGAATCTTTTTATTGTGGGGGATGAAAAGCAAGCTATTTACCGATTTCAAGGAGCATCGCTTGAAAACTTTCTTTATTTCCAAAAAAAGTTTCCAGAAGCAGAGGTTATTTTTCTTGACAGCAATTATCGCTCAACTCAAAAGATTCTTGATGCATCTCACGCGCTTATGATAACTAAGAATGCAGATGCAAAACTGCGTCCCCACTTGAAAGCTTCTTCAAGGGAGAAATTTGAAGAGCGACCGATTTCTCTAATATCTTTTGCAACGAACGAAGATGAGTTGGAGGGTATTGCAGAAGATATACAGGGTGCGATTGATTCTGGCATTCCTGCGGAGGAAGTAGCTGTGCTTGTGCGTACGAACGCAGAAACATCGCTTGTGGGTCGAGCGCTCCAAGGATTTTCTGTGCCGCACACTCTCTTTGCAGATGATAATGTTTTGCGTGATCCTGATATAGCAAAACTCTTGCTCCTGTTTCGCGCGGTTGTGCACCCAGAAGATGACGAGCTCATAGGTGAAATTCTCTTGGTTGATTTCTTGGGTATTAATCCGATTGACGCAGTGAAACTCAATCGTACTGCATCAGAGAAGCGTATTTCTCCGCTTGATTTGCTGTCACGGAAGCATCTTCTCCCTGAACTCACTGATTTGAGCGCAGTAGGGAAACTTCTCTCACGGTTTACCGGCTGGATGGTTCGCGCAAACAATGAAAGTGCACTTGATTCTTTCCTAGGAATCGTGAGCGATACAGAGTTTCAAGAGTATTTGCTTTCAAAACAAGGGTCTATTGAAAAAGTTGAGAAACTCTCAAAGCTCTATGACGAAGTAAAATCCTTCCTGACAACACACAAAGATGCGACACTCAAAGGTTTTATGAATTCTATCGACACGCTCATCCGTCATGGCGGGGTTATCTCTTTTTCGCGCCGTACGCTCGGCGCTCGAGGAGTTGCGGTTATGACGGCGCATAAGTCAAAAGGGCTTGAATGGCAGAGGGTTTATATCGTAAACGCCGGTGATAAGATTTGGGGGAATCGGAGAGCTATTGGGGGATTTAAACTTCCGCCACCCTTGGGTGGCGGAGAAGAGAGTGAAGAAAACGAAGATGAAAGAAGGCTTTTTTATGTGGCGCTGACACGCGCGAAAGAGCATGTGACGATTTCTTTTTCCAATTTGGATGCAAATGGAAAGGATAGGCTCGTGTCGCAGTTTGTCGAAGACTTACCAGAGACTCTTCTAGAAAAGAAAGAAGGAAAAGTGTACGAGGGAGCGGGGAGACTGACTCGGGCACAAATTGAAAAGAAAAGCGATATTCGAACTATTTTTGATAAAGAGTATCTGAAAGAAGTATTTCTTGACCAAGGATTAAACGCCACCGCGCTTAATAATTATATTGAATGTCCATGGAAGTACTTTTTCAAAAATCTTATTCGTCTGCCGGACGCTCCCAAACCGTATCTTCACTTTGGGAACGCAACTCACTCAGCCTTGAAAGCACTTGCTGATGCGAAGCGTGAAGGAAAGAAATTTACGGAAAAAGATTTTCTAAAAGTTTTTGAAGATGACTTAAATCGCAGACCTATTTCAAAACGGGATTTGACGGAGGCTCTCAAAAAAGGAAAAAAAGTTCTCCCAATATATTTTAAAGAAAAAGCTTCTTCTTGGCACACTGATGCATTTACAGAGTATCCTATTGTCGGAGTTTTCTTGTCCCTGAAAGACGATACTGACCTTCTTCTTCGTGGCCGGCTTGATAAACTCGAGCTTTTAGGAGGAAGCGCGGTCAATGTCGTCGACTATAAAACAGGGGGGCACAAAACCCGAAATGATATTTTGGGGGAAACAAAAACTTCAAACGGCAATATAAAGCGCCAACTTGATTTCTACAGACTCCTTCTAGAACTTCATGATGACGGAAAATATGAAATGGTTTCAGGAACTATTGATTTTGTGGAGCCGGATGAAAAAGGAAAAGTGCATAGTGAGGTCTTCCCTATGGCACATGAGGATGCGGAGAGGGTGAAAAAAGAAACTCTCAAAATAGCACAAGAAATTATTGATTTCTCATTTTGGGATACATCATGTGGAGACCTTAAATGCGAATTTTGTTCTTTACGAAGAACACTCTTTGGAGAATAAAATTATTGCCCTGAGTTTGCTTGGGAGAGAGCCGCTTCGACAACACTTTTCATGACGTCATATGGTTGGGCACCCTTGATGGCGATTTTCTGTCCATTCTTTGTGACGAGAACACTATGAGGAGTACCCTCTGCTCCTGCTTTCTGCGCGTCAACAACTTGGGACGCAACTTTCGTTGCGTATTTTCCGCTTGAGAGACATTCGTTAAACTTCTTTTGATCAAGCCCTACGTCCTTTGCGATTTTTGGGAGTTCTGCGGGGTCGAGCGTGTTGTTAGAGTCTGTCCGTGAATACAGAAGGTCAATAAATTTCCAGAAGGTGTCATTTCCCCCGAGCTCCGCTGCGCATTCGGTGGCTTGTGCCTCGTTCGGAGCTTTCGAGTGGAGGGACGCAATAGGGAAATGGCGATAAATCCAAGCGACTTTTCCATCTTTTCCATATTCACTTATAATGCGGTGCATTGTCTGATGGAAAACCTTACAGTATGGACACTCTGTATCGGAATATTCAACGATGATGACCTCTGCGTTTGGGTTTCCGAGAATATGATCTTCTGTAGTGATTGGAGGGAGACTCACTTCATCTACTCCCTGAAGAGAGTTTTTCGCTGTATCATTTTTTATTGTGCTTCGTGCTGGCGCGTTTTGGGAAAGGTAAATTCCTGCTCCAACAAGCGCTCCAGCAACGATGATTGAAAAGGGGACAAGAAAGGGGTTTGGTTTTCTGACTTCTGTTTCCATTGTGTCCATGGTGTGTATTTTTGTTTATAAATGTTTGGAAATCAGTATACCACAACTCTTCCTTGTGCTAGGCTAAGACACATGTCGTATTTTCAAGGTCTTATTTTGGGTATTGTTCAGGGTTTGACTGAATTTATCCCTGTTTCTTCCTCCGGACATCTAATCCTAGCTCGACAGTTTTTTGGCTCTGTTTCAGCTGGCGATCTTTCTGTTGATGCAGTACTTCAACTCGCCACCGTTCTTGCTGTTTTAGTCTACTTTTGGAAAGATTTGTGGCAATTATTTGTTTCTTTCCTGCGATTGCTTGGGCGAAAGGAAGTGGTAGAGAAAGAAAAAACACTTCTCTACTCAATAATCATCGGCACAATACCAGCAGTTATATTTGGACTCTTTCTTGAAAGTAAGATGGAGACAATCTTCCGTAATGCTCACCTTGTCGCGTATGCACTTATTGCCGGAAGTGCCCTCATGTATTTTGCAGAAAAATACGCAGAGCAAAATAGAGATTTAACTACCAAGAAGGGTTTTGTTGTCGGTCTATTTCAATGTCTTGCGCTTGTTCCTGGAGTCTCACGATCAGGCGCGACAATTTCTGGAGGACTTCTCCAAGGGCTTACTCGCAGTGATGCAACCCGATTTAGTTTTCTTCTGTCATTCCCAATTATTTTTGGTTCAGGTATGAAGAAACTCCTCGGTCTTGTAAAGACAGGGGAGTTTCATACATTAGGATTTCCATTGCTCCTCTCCTTTTTTACCGCTTTTGTTGTGGGGCTGATTTCAATACACTATTTGATTAAATATTTAAAAACCCACAGTCTCAATGTGTTCGTGGTCTATAGGATTATTTTAGCGATTGCGATTATTGTTGTTTTATAAAACACCTTGGGCGTAAACTTTAGAATGGAAGAGTGTGTGTGATAACAGAATCCTGTGCATCTTCCCATTTGGAAGTATCAAGTTTTATCTCAATTTTCTGACCACCCTCTTGAAAATAGAGTTTGTTGTTTGTGCGAGCGTATTCATAAACCTCTTTTGTGATTTTGACATCCATGAGACAGTAGTCAATCACTTTTTGGTACTGCCCCTCATTCCACCAACGAGTTCCTTGTATGCCGTCGCTCGTCTTATGTGCTCCGAGAGTTCCTTCGGCAACCTGGTCAAGCTTCATCCGTCTTCCATATGAGTTCCGTATCTCTTTGAGAATGTCTAAGCTTTTTATTTTCGTCAGGTCTCCTGGGTAGTATTTGTTGAGGAGGGGGATATCAAAGTGGTCAGAGTTATAGCCGATAAGGAGATCTGCCTTTTCGAGGATCGGCCAGAGGCGTGGCAGGTCATCTACTAAAAAATGTTGATATTTATCGTCGACTGAATCGTAGATACAGATTACAGAAAGGGTAAGGTCAGCAGGATTTGTTGACCCCACATCGGAAAACAGATTACTTGTTTCAATATCAAAAACTATTTTTCTCATTAGAGAATTCTTATTTTTTAAATTGCTTTATATAATCGGCCAATTCTTTCCCTTTGTTCTCTAGAACACCAGAAAATGCCTTCTCACCTCCTTGGTCGCGGAATGTAAATTTTAGGGTGCAATTTGCTTGATCCTTAAAATCTTTTTCAAGGTGTATCAAAAATCTGATTTTATTTCTTTCTGAAAATTTAAAGAAGTCCGCTGGGTGCCTCGCGATGCCGTACTCAGAAACATTCACTCTTTGATTTCGGAGAATCATTGAAAGTTCTTCTATGTCAGTCCACAAGTCTTCAGTACTTGTGCCTATTGTTACATCTACTTCTGACATTAAATCTGGAAGCAGTTTGTGGGTTTCTAGGAAGTCTCGCAATGTGACATCTCCCATACCAAATCCAACTGCGGGAACCTTATCTTCGTTGAAGAGTTCTGTGAGGTTGTCATACCGGCCACCTCCAAAGAGTGAGCGAGTGTTTTGTGGGTCTGTGTCTACAATTTCAAATACGATATCGGTATAGTAATCGAATCCGCGCATAAGGGTGGGTGTGAATACCACATTTGTAACTCCTCGGACAGAGAGTCTTTCTATCAAAGATATAAGATTTTTTACAGATAGATCGTTTTCTCCGAGAGTTTCTACAAGTTTTTTATTTGAATTAAGGAGTGAAATAAGTTCTGTAGATTTCTCTCCCACAAGTTCTTGTATACTTTCTTCATATACTTGTGGCGCGATTTTGTTTTTCTTGTCGATTACTTTTGCGAGGGCGTGCTGTTTTTCTTCAGGAATAGAGAGATGTTTATACAGTCCGTTTAATACAAGTCTACTATTCACAAGAATTTGAAAATCACTTGATTTCGCTCCGAAGGACTCCATGATTTTTGCCGCAACAGTGATAATTTCTACATCACCTTCGAGCTGTGGTATACCAAAGAGATCAACATTGAGTTGATAGTGCTCGCGTAATCTTCCACGTTGAGGATTTTCATATCGGAAAACATTTGGGATTGAAAACCAGCGAAGTGGAAACCCGAGGTCTCGGCGTTTACCTGCAACCATACGCGCGACGGTCGGTGTCATTTCAGGACGTAGTGTCACGCTTCGATCGCCTCGGTCTGTAAATGTGTATGTTTGATCATTTACAATTTCCTCACCAGACTTTGCTTGGTAAAGTTCTGCAGGTTCCAGAGGGGAGGCGGTATATTCAACATACCCAAAACTTTCTGCGGTTTTTCGCATTCTTTCAAACATCCAATTAAGCACTCGCATATCCTCGGGGTAGAAATCACGAACCCCTTTATATGGAGCAGTATCAAGCTTTTTTGTCATATTCCTATATAGTACCAGAGTATGGGCTCTGAACAACAGATTTTGAATCTCTATAAAAGAGCGGGCGAAACACCGCTTGAGCGTTTGAATCGTTTTCGGAAAGCACACAAAGAATACGAAAATATACCCATGACCTATGCGGGGAGGCTTGATCCTATGGCGGGAGGGGTGCTCATTGTTCTTGCGGGCGAAACACGGTTTAAGCGAGAAGAATTCCTCTTGCTTCCGAAAGAGTATGAATTTGAATGTTTGTGGGGAATTTCTACGGACACTTATGACTCGCTCGGACTGATCGTTGATATCACAGGATCTTTTCCAGAAGAAAGTGAAATCAAAAAAATCACACAAGGTTTGATAGGAAAGAGAGAGCAAAAGTACCCTCTGTATTCATCAAAAACAGTTGGAGGAAAATCTTTGTTTTCAATTGCTCGTGACGGAGAAGGGGAAGATATTGAAATTCCCAAAAAAGAAATAGAAATATTTTCTCTAGATATTCTTTTGTCTCGCACGATTAGAGGTGGAGAGCTTTTGGGTAGTGTTGTGAAAACGGTAGGTCTTGTTCAGGGTGATTTTAGACAAGCAGAAACATTGGCGCTGTGGAAATCTACACTTGAGCCACATGAAACAGAAAAATTTTTAATTACAAAAATGAAAGCGCGAGTTTCGAGTGGCACTTACATAAGAAGTCTTGTACATGAGATGGGAGAGATGCTTGGTACAGGCGCGCTTGCATATGAAATTGTCCGAATGAGTGTTGGAGATTATACGATCGAGGATTCCTTGAAAGATTAATTTTTTCGCGCAAATTAATACAAAAGAAAAACCGCGCTCGTCTGCTTTCGCAAACTCGCGCGGCCTCGGGATCTGTGGCTCTCCACCCACACTACTCCGACTCGAACTTCTGGGCTGCCATGAGTGCGGGACGATGAGAGTAGAAGATTCCCCCCTCTCTCATATCCACGAGGAGCTCCTTCCCTGTTCGCCAGAACGGGGGTGACAGTTTGTCACCATCGTCCGTCTTTGACACAGTGCGGAGTGTTCCCCCGCACTCCTCAAACGGAATCAGGAAGAATCGTTTGAGGTGTTTGGTCACTTCGACCTCGTAAATCGACAGAGGATTTTCCGGAGGTGTCAATCCGGTTTCCTCCGTCATTTCACGGGCGAGGGTTGCGAGCATTTCCTCGCCAGGGTGGTCGTTGTTTGTACCCCCTGGGAACTTGATCTGTTGTCCCTTTCCGCCGTCGTACTCGATGACGAGGTACTCCCTTCCATCCTCACCATCTCTCCAGATCAAGATTCCGGCAAAATGACTTTCGGTGTGTAACGACATGGAAGCCCCCCGAGCTTCAGGTGTGAAATAGCTATTGAGATTACGGGTGTGTAATCACTCTAATACCATAATAACATATATAAGGCCATAATGTCAAGTGTTTTAAAATCATCAAAAAACCCTGTATTCGCAGGGTTTTTTGATGGTATCAATTTTTTCTCATCGCTTTTGCGCGGGCGGTTTGAGTGAGATACTTTTTTCGTAAACGAACCGACTTTGGTGTGATTTCTATGTAGTCATCATCAGACATCACTTCCATTGACCGTTCGATAGAGAGCACCCACGGAGCAGCAAGATACACACTGTCATCAGAGCCGGACGCACGCATGTTGGTCAACTGCTTTCCTTTTGTTGGGTTTACATACAAGTCATCTCCCTTTGTAACATTTCCTACAACTTGGCCCTCATAGATTTCTTGGCTGGGCTCAACATACAGAGTTCCTCTTTGTTGTAGATTATCGAGTGAAAAAGCGAGAACCTTTCCACTTTCCATAGAAACCATCGAACCATAGTTTTGTTTTCGGATTTCACCCACGTATTCTCGGAAGCCGATGAATCGACTTGAAAGGATTCCTAATCCTCGCGTATCAACAACAAACTGGTTTCGGTAGCCCAAGAGACCACGGGTAGGCATTTCAAATGTGAGACGCACACCACCGTGTTCTTGTTTCATATTCATGAGGCTTGCTCGCTTTTCCGTGAGCTTACCGATGATTCCACCAGAAAATTCCTCTGGGGCGTCAATAATAACTTCTTCATAGGGTTCGGTCTTCTTTCCACCGTCTTCTTTAATGATGACATGAGGTTGAGAAACTTGGAGTTCATACCCTTCGCGTCGCATGGTTTCGAGAAGCACAGCGATGTGGAGTTCTCCGCGTCCGTAAACCAACATATTTTCGCCGGAGAAATCTACCTTAAGCCCCACGTTTACTTCTAGTTCTTTCTCTAAGCGCTCACGAATTTGTCGTCCAGTTACAAACTTACCTTCACGTCCTGCAAACGGAGAGTCGTTCACCAAAAAATTAAGAGAGATTGTTGGTTCATCAATGTTAATAGTAGGGAGCATTGCTACATCTTCCGCTCCAGCGATTGTTTCGCCGATAAATATATCTGGGAGTCCCGCGATCATCACGATATCTCCCGATTGTGCTGACGGAACATCTTTGCGGGTCATCCCTTCGAAAGTAAAGAGTTTTGTAATTTTTCCTGTGTAAACATTTCCATTTGGCTCTTTCACCCAGACCTGTTGGTTTGCAGAAATAGTTCCTTCGTATATTCGGCAGATTGCCATACGACCAAGGAAGTTATCGTATGCGAGATTAAATGACTGCATTTGTGCCGGTACATCATTGTTGCGACCGGCAGGAGGAACTTGTTCAAGGATTACATCAAGAAGGGGCATCAGATCTTTTGATTCATCGGATAGTTTTCGTTTTGCAATTCCTTGTCGGCCGACAGCGTAGACGGTAATGAAATCAAGTTGGGCTTCGTTTGCGCCAAGCTCTAAGAAAAGTTCAAGCACCTCTTCGTGTACCGCTTCAGGGCGTGCTGCTGGTTTGTCTATCTTGTTTATAACAACAATAGGCTTGAGTCCTAGTTCAAGAGATTTCTTGAGCACGAACCTTGTTTGGGGCATTGGACCCTCTTGGGCATCAACCACCAAAAGCACAGTATCAATAGAGCGAAGTACGCGCTCCACTTCACTACCGAAGTCGGAGTGTCCCGGGGTGTCGACGATATTGACCTTCGTATCTTTATAAAAAAGGGAAGTATTTTTGGCGTAAATAGTGATTCCACGCTCCTGTTCTATAGCGTTTGTATCCATAGTAAAACCCTCTTCAACTGAGCCAGTTTGGCGGAGAAGAGCGTCTGTAAGGGTAGTTTTCCCATGGTCAACATGGGCGATAATAGCGATATTTCTTATTTCCATTGGTATGTTAGTTTTTTGCGGACAGTGTCACATTAAAGCAATAAAAAGCTTTAATGTCAAAAGAGATTACAGTAGGGCCCTTTTTTAGAGGGTGTATACTAAAAAAGTCACACAATGCCAAAAGCCACGAACAAGGTTTTCTTCATGGTTTTCTTCCTTGCTCTTGTCACTGGGGCTGGGTTTTTTGCGTTTAAAAATCAGAAGCAGGTGACTGGAGTGGTTGAAGACGTGATAGAGAGGACAAGGACACTTGCCACCACAACAGCCGAACTCTCTCATGTGGTCAAGAAATCTTTCCTTTCTCCGGGGGGTCTTGTGGCGCAGAGAGAATCGCCAAAGGCACAACTTACAAAGTCTGGTGTTTATATACTTACAAACGCAGAACGTACAAAGGCTGGATTACAAACTCTTGCACAAGATGTTGGACTTGAAACAATAGCCTATCGCAGAGCAAAAGATATGTTTGCAAAGCAATATTTCGAACACGTTTCGCCTGCAGGCGACTCCGCAAGTGTAGAGGCAGACACAATCGGCTATGAATATATTGTTATAGGAGAAAACATTGCATTAGGAAATTTTGAAAATGATTCTGCTCTCGTCGCCGCGTGGATGGCAAGTCCGGGGCATCGTGCCAATATTTTAAACACCCGATTTACAAAAATTGGCGTGGCGGTAGAAAAAGGTGTTTATAACGGAAAGAGTACGTGGATTGCAGTACAGATATTTGCCCGCCCGCTCTCTCTGTGCCAAAAAGTAAACGAATCACTTAAGACGAACGCTCAAACAAAAATTGATTTACTTGCAACACTCCACAGTAACGCAACCGCTCTCCAAGACGAGTTACATTCGCAATCTCCAAAAACTCAAGCAGAGGTGGACGCATACAATACACTTGTCGCAGACTACAATGCGCTTGCCGATAGAATAAATTCTCTCAACCTCGAGGTGAAAACCGATATAGATGCTTATAATGTAGATGTAAGGAGGTATAATATGTGCATAAAATAATTTTTAAAATATATGAGGAAAACACTTGATGGCTTTAAGTTGTTTATTATGAGAGGAAATGTGGTTGATTTGGCGGTTGGTGTTGTGATCGGTGCGGCCTTTGGATCCCTCGTTACGTCCCTCGTGGAAAACGTTCCCACTCCAATCATTGGAGCAATAGCAAAAGTGCCAGATTTTTCTGGGCTCTTTTTTACATTAAACGACAGTAAGTTTATGTATGGCAATTTCTTAAATGCACTCATTTCGTTTTTAATTGTTACACTGGCAATTTATTTTTTTGTTGTAACCCCACTCAACGCTCTTGTTGCGCGCACAAAGAAGGAAGAAAAAGAAGTTCCCAAGGAGCCCTCTGAAGAAGTAAAATTGCTCCGAGAAATTCGAGATAATCTCAAAAGATAAACTTAAAATTTTATTTGTAAAGTTCTAACACACTTCGTTTTTTCTTGTTGTATACTAAAGTTGTATGTTCTCTCAAAAGAAAGACGGCAGTGACGGGATTAAAGATGCAATTCTTTTTAATGAAATGCTTATCGGGGCACTTGCCCTGACGCTTATTGTTGGATGGAGCGGAATTCTTTCCCGTTCCCAGAGCTCCCTTGTCCTCCTAACCGCTTCCATTGCTGGTGTGGTGCCAGTACTCTGGAGTGCCATAAAGGCACTAAGGAATCGAGAGATAACTATAGATCTTTTAGCTTCTATAGCGCTCATTTTCACGTTTATTCAAGGTCAATGGGTTTCTGCTGTGTTTATTAATCTTATGCTTGCATCTGCGCGCCTCTTTGATGCGTTTACAGAAGCGCGAACTCGAAATATTATTGCCCACCTTCTTAAATTTCGTCCCTCGGTGGTGAAAGTTCAAAGAAATGGGCGGACAGAAGAAATCTCACTTGCGGAGGTTCGTGTGGGTGACAGAGTGGTAGTGGAATCGGGTGACAGAGTGCCGATTGACGGGCGTGTGTTTTCAGGCACCGCAAGTATCGACCAGTCAACTCTCACTGGTGAGTCCGCACTCGTCGAGAAAAAACCGGGCGATGAAGTATTAAGCTCAACTTTAAATGAATTTGGCTCCCTTGTGGTAATAGCGGAGCGAGTGGGGGATGACACGACGCTTTCAAAAATCATTGCGCTCACCGATGAGGCAAGTCGGGAGAAAACAAAAATCGAAAAAATAGGAAGCAGGTTTAGCGCTTGGTACATCTCTGTGAGTCTTGTTGGGTCAATTATTCTTTTTTTCTTTACGCGAGATTCATCTCTCGTTCTCTCAGTCCTTCTTGTAGTGTGTGCGGATGACATAGCGGTCGCTGTGCCACTTGCATTCACTGTTGCGATTTCGTTTGCTGGTAAGCACGGGATACTACTTAAGGGTGCTTCAGCCGTCGAGCGTTTGAGAAATATAGATACGATTGTCACAGACAAAACAGGGACGCTTACCAAAGGAGAAATTACAGTTGAGTCGATACTTCCTGCCCACGGAGTTTCCCAAAATCACCTTCTCGATGCGCTTAATTACTGCTCCGCATCTTCAAACCATCCAGTCAGTCGCGCGATACAGCGGACACTCAAAGAGCGTGGGATTTTCCTTTCAGTTCCGCAGGATTTTTCCGAAATTCCGGGCTCGGGAGTAAAAGCGAAGATGGGCAATCACAAATTTACTATGGGGCGTCTCTCGCATCTCAAGGAATCTGGTATCACAGTCTCTCCCGACCTGATGGCCCTGGCAGAGACACTTGAAGAAAAAGGCCTGGGTGTCACATTTATAGGAAAAGATGATAAAGCGCTCGGTATTGTGAGCCTCAAGGATAAGGTTCGTCCTCATGCAAAAAATGCTATCGCACTTACAAAACTTTTTGGCGTTCGCTCATGGATAATGCTCACCGGAGACAATGAAAAAGTTGCAGAAGCTATATCAAAAGAAGTGGGACTCGATGAGTTTCACGCGAATTTAAAACCAGAAGATAAACTTCGGTTTCTTAGGGCACTAAAAAAACAAAAAAGAAAAATCGCCATGATTGGCGATGGGGTTAATGATACAGCCTCTCTTGCCCTTGCTGATGTTGGGTTTGCTATGGGTCGCCGTGGGGCCGATGCCTCGATTGAAGCATCGGACGTGACACTCATACGAGACGATTTGCTCGGTGTACCGAATGCAATTCTCTTAAGCAGGAGAGTGTTTAATGTAATTGAATTTAACTTTGTGATTTGGGTTGCGACAAATATAATCGGGCTCTTTTTGGTGTTTGGTCACTTTATCGGCCCAGTCGGCGCATCGGCGTACAATTTTGCGACAGATTTCTTGCCGATCATAAATGTCTTCAGTCTCGCGAAAAAGGGGAGTTTGTTTACTACAAAGAGTAGATAATTTTTTCTACTGTGTTTTTATAATTGTAGAAGATGGTAAGTTTTTTCGAATTCCTAGAAGATCAGCTTCAGAGTATCTGTTGCCAGAGATATCGAGCAACTTTAATTTAGATAAATTACCAATTTCATTTGGGAGGCCGGTGAGGAGATTATTTGAGAGATTTAAAATCTCAAGATTTTTTAACTGACCAACTTCTGCGGGTACCCCGGTAAATTTATTATTGTCCAAATTTAAAACTCTTAAATTTTGTAACTGACCAACTTGTGATTGGAGTGCTCCACCTAGAGAATTGTTTGAAAGGTTAAGTTCTGTGATATTTGTACGATCGAAAATATACATCGGAGCTTTTGTAAGTCCTTGATTACTTAAATCAAGCACCGCACCAGTGCTGACAGGTACTGTGTTTTGCGAGTTAGTTGTTTCTGGGGTTTGATTTACAGTATTGTTAACACCTTTAGTTTTTAAAAAGTAACCTCCAGCGACAAGAATAATCGCAGCAGCGACTATAAGTGAATTTTTCATGCCCATATAGTACTCTTTAAAAAATTATTTTAAAAGAAAAAGCCCCGGTTATGCCGGGGCTCCCGCGGAAGCGAAATTTCTGAAGCGTCTGGGGACGAAGTCGCCAGCGCTTTCGAGAATGAGGGGAATCGTGTTTGGTGAAGCACCTATGCCCGGTGCTGTGTAGATGAAGTATTCACCCAAAGACCGAAGAACCTCCACGCACACAACAATGTGGGGGATGCGGAGTGTGCCTTGTTGGAGATGGTTAGTTACGCCGTGACCAGTAATAAGGATTTCCGAAGCAATTCTCTCGGCCACGGTTTCACCGAAGGGAGAGACGCGGGACACGCTGGGGGCGCATGGAACTTGGTGAACAGAAGAGATACCACCATCAGTATCTTCCAGCAAAAAAAGAATGCTAGTATTTCTGTCACTCTCTTCGAACTCTTGCTTGAGCATTTCAAGCGTGAGAATGTGGAGGGACCCAAGTTTCAGATCACACCCCCTCGGCCACGTCTGTTTGAATGCCCAGAGCCACGGGCAAATAGCGAGAACATGCTCCGGAAGAAGCTTAGTTCTGACACCTGTGTCGCTGTCTTCTTTGAACACAGTACCCCCTTTGAAAGGACTGGAATAGTAAACTTTTCTGCTCAAAAAATTAACATATTTATAAAGAATTGTAAATAGAAACCCAAAATTACTGGAACAGCGCCCAATCAAAAACCACTCCAGTATACTGGAGTGGTTTTTGTTAAATTAGATTAACGAGTGACACAGATAGCTGCTGCTCCAGGAATTGAGGTTTCAGTTGCTGCATGGTTCGCACAAACAGTGATGCGTCCAGTGGTATCTACCCCAACATCAAAACCAGTATATGTTGCTGAGACACCCGTTACCCATGCGGTGTCGGGATCAGCAGGAAGTTGTGCAATATACGTTGGCACTAAACATCCCAGATTACCTGTTACGGTGGTTATGTCTGCAGCCATTCCAGTATTTATATTTGCAGTAGCAGTTCCTCCGACGGTGGCAGGAAGAGGGCCACAAGTGTAAGTTGTTCCTCCAATTGTAAATGTTCCAGTAAAGATGCCTTTATTGTCGGCGAGTCTTTGCCCTATTGCATTCAAGAGACTATTACCACCTGCCTGTCTTTGTGTGTTTCGAGCCTGTGCAAATTGCTTTGCAGGATTAATAGCGATGATAACAATAGCTGCAAGAATTGCGATAATACCGATAACAACCAAGATTTCAATAAGTGTAAACCCTTTTGCCTTAGAAACATTCTTCTTTCCGAAGGCTTTTAACAATTTCTTCATAATAAATTGTGATTATAAATTTCTAGTGATAATAATTTTATAGGAACAAACTTGGACCACCCTACCTCAAAGGCTCCCACCACGCAAGGCTTTTCCTGACCCTTGACCTCAAGGTGATGTTGAGGCCTCATTCCATGCGCCAATGGTGATATTTGGGGGTGGAGGAACTATCGGGGCAATAGTGGGGTTTCTCACAGTTGCGTGAATATCCATGTTGCTAAATGAACCACGGTACTGCGCTTGAGTTTCGATGGTTGCGGTTTTTTGATGAGTGACGGGATCTTCGGGGCCATATGTTACAGATTTTATATTGCAGGTTTGAGAGCCAACGGGAACGATGTCACCACCGACGGCTGGTGCATACGTATAATTTTGTGCCATCTTAAGAAGAGCAGAATTTACGCAGGATTCCGCAAGGCCGAGACCAACTCGTTTGAATTCATTGTTGAGCACATTAAAGCGATAAAAATATCCACTCGAGCTTACAGAAAAGGCGAGCCCAAGGAGAATCAAAGCGATGATGATTGATGACATGAGCGCGATATATCCATTTTTTTGCGGAAGTTTTTTCATATTATTTTCTTAAATAGTTGGTACTATCGAAGTCTCCTGAAACTGTTGCACCACCTGGAGTTTGTGCAGTGAGTGTAAAATGCGAATCCACACTCTCCGGTTCTGCGGCTCCTTTGTATGTGTGGGTAAAGATCATATTACTTACACTGACATTTGAGTTATTTAATGTTTGTGCGGGGTTCGCGCCACGACTTAAGGTTGCATTTGTTCCAACCGGATTTACGATGACCGGGTTTCCGATTGAGGTATCCCACTTTACGACAGAGAGAAATGTGCTCGTGGCATTTGTCACTGGCGAGTTAACTGTTTGTGCACCAGAGAGAGCCCAACGTATTTTTGCGAGTATGAAATCACCCTCTTCCTCTAGAATAGATTTTGTTTGATTTCTCCCACTTGATTCAAAAATACTGTAAGAGGCAATCACAGCCCCACCCAGAAGCATTGCAAAAAGTCCAAGATATATGAGTATCTCAAGCAAGGTGAATCCTTTATTTTTTCTTTTAACCTTTTTCATTTTTATGGTCCCGCAGTGATAATTGAAAGAAACCCTTTATTTGCAAACGCTCCAAATGTTGGCACTGAAGATACATACATATAATTCCCCTCACAATCCATCGCGCCTCCTACGCCAGCATTTGGAAGAATAAGTGGAGTTGCGTATTGCGTGATATTTGTTGTGCTGGCAATGTTTAAGATTTGAAATTGACTGTTGGTTGTCGTGAGAAACGCGAGATAGTCCCGCACAATGAGCGAATTTACACTTGAGCTGATCTCCCTTGTTCCAAGTGGAGCAGGAAGTGTTGCTCCCGGGTTTGTGTCATTCAAAATATAGAGCTCGGGATTTGAGGCGGTGACAGTGCGTCCAAGATAGAGTGTGTCGCCGACAAGAGAAAGGCTTTTACCATTTCCGACACTGCCTGGTGCGTCATACCCACCAACTGCGAGTGGGTGAGTGGGGTCAGTAATATCAAGTATCGTGAGTTCTTGTGCGTTTGGGGTTGCAAGGTATATATATTTTCCTCTTACGAAGAGAGAATTAATTCCATTTCCAACTGCGTATCCTCCAAGCCACACCGGATTTGCTGGGGTGTGAACATCAATAATGTTAAATTCCGGACCGCTTAAGGTTTTTGCAAGTCCAAGATACACAAAACCATCTTTATAAAGAATACTTTGTCCGATTGCCTGACTCCCAGTACCAGTAACCCACGGCATCTTGAATGTGGAAACAAGGAGAGGAGAAGTGGAACTTGCGTCAATTATTTGCAATTGTCCGCTTGCCGGTCCCGCGTTTGTCGCAATATACGCATAGCGTCCGTCAGTTGCAACCGCATTGAAACCTGTGGCAATTCCTGAGTTGCTTCCAAGACCCGCTATTAGAGTGGGACTGTTCGGATTTGTAACATTCAAAACATAAAATTCTTTTATATACGTAACGGTGATTACTATGTTGTCCACATTTGCTACTCGATTTGTTGAGCCTGATGAGCCAGTAACAACAAGCGCCACACCAAAATTTACACTATTGATATCGGCGGGGCTCCAGTTCTCACCCCATAAATCAGAGACACCTCCATATGATGCACTTGTGTCTGTTGTCTGCCAGTTTGTAGATGTGTTGGCTTTATTTACGCTTCCCAAACTTGCATCACCGCGGATAATTTTAACCTGACTGTCCTTTACTTCTCCCGTACTTCCGCCTGTGCGAGATCTCTCAACCCCTACTTTGATACCAAGGATGGTTGCTCCTGGGGGTATTGTAAAGCCAAAACCGCTTGCCTTGATGTAATGCGTGATGCTTGTTCCGCTCAAGTTTGCAGTGGCCCTCACGTTGTCACTTGCTTTTATATTTGAAGGATTACTCCAAGCGATTGTTCCTACGGCATTACTATCTGTTCCCGCTGATGGGTTGAGTAGTCCCGAACTGAGGCTTGGGTTATTTACAGTGACAAAAAGTTTTCTTTGGTATACATCAAGGCCAGTTACAGTGTATGTACCAGCACTGTCACCAACAATTTGCGCAAAGTTTGTGATGGAATTCTTGACTTGAGGGTTTGTCCAGTTACCTGAAATAATTGAGTCGCAGGTGTCACCCCCAATAGCATTTTCAAAATTTGTAACAAGTGTTGAAAGAGAAACACCTTGCTTACGGCCGTGCTCCACCTGCCAGGTGATTAAAGCCGTGACATTTTTTGTAAAAAAATCTGTACTTGAAGCATAGAGTGCTTTTGTGTATATACCGTCTGTGGTTGAAGCAAGGGGATTAATAAGCTTAAAGTCTTTTCGAGCGTTTGCCTGAGCAGTCTCAAGAAGTTTTTCCGCTTTTCCAATTGCTTCACCGTTTGTTTGTCCATCAACAAGCATTGACTGGCTTCCAAACGAAACAAGGATAACTGCAGAAATCGCAAGCACCAAAATGGTCATCGCAATGAGAATTTCCAGTGTTGAAAATCCAGCGTCCATTTCAAGTTTTTTTGTAGAAAGTCTTTTCATCCTTTAGTTTGTCCAGCTGATTTGCCCCTCACTGTTGATAGAAATTACTGATGAGTGATTTGTCGGATCTGCGATGGTTGTGGTGCCGACTGGGGATGCGTTTCCCGAAAGTTGCGAAAACACGATGTCATTTATTCCAGTCACAGTGACTGGCGCTTTTGTCTGTATCACCTCATCAACAGCACTATCTCTTGTTGCAAAGGTTGCTCCCTGAAAGATTGTGTATGCTCCGGGAGTAATGTGTACACCGTGCGGTTTCCCGTCTGTGCACAGTGCTCCAACACACATATTGTTGATTGCCTGGTTTCGCGCTTTGTGAAGTATTGCTACAAGGAGGTCGCGCTCATTGGAAAAAGAGTACGAACGATAGTTGTCCATTGAAACAATAGTGCTGAACCCAGCTACCATTGAAATGAGAGACATTACGATAAGAATTTCCGTGAGTGTGAAGCCACGACTATGGATGAATGTTTTGCGTGATTCCATAAATGGGTGTGATTATTGAAATTGCTATAAATCCGACCAAAACTCCCATGATAATCATGAGTGCGGGCTCAATCATGCCAGAGAGATTTTTTGTAAAATCATCAACCTCTGCCTCGTAGAGCTCTGATATATACGTAAAGGAGTGCGGAAGATTTCCACTTCGTTCACCGACCGCAATAATTTGACTAAATGTGTCAGGGAAAAGTCCTCGACGAGTTTTTAAGTGGTTCGATATTTTTTCGCCACGATTCACAACTTCATTCAATTTTTTGTATTGGTTTTTGTAAACTAGATTTGTTGTTGTTTTTTCGGTAATCGGTATAGCTTCACTCAAAGTGAGTCCGCTTTTGAGAAGTAATCCTAAAGTGCGACTCATGTTTGCAAGATTGTAGTACGCTATGAGCTGTCCCAAAATTGGAATCCGTAAAATAGCCCTGTCGAATATAAAATGAAATTTGTAGTTTCTTTTAAGGGTAATCATGAAAAGCGTGAAGGTGAGAAGAAGGCCGATGATGAGAGCGATGCCGTGATTTCGAAGGAGTTCACTCAAGGCAATAATGATGCGTGTTGAAAGGGGAAGTTTCACGTGGAGACTTGTAAACACGGGCATAATTTTTGGAAATAAATAAATAATTAAAAATGCCGTAATTCCAAAGGTTGCAAACGTAACGACAAGTGGATATACAAAAGCTCCCACCACTTTCCTTCGGAGTGCTTGTTTTTTTCGGAGTTCCTCAGCGAGATACTCAAGGTTTTCACTTAGTGTGCCTGTGGATTCTCCGACAGATATAATGTTTATCGCAAATTCACCGAATACATTTTTAAATTTACTCAAGCTTGTAGAGAGATACTGGCCGTTAGAAACATCAAAGATGACGCTATCCATGACTTTGGCGTATCCCTTGCTAAGAGTTTGTTCGCGAATCATGTGGAGACCTTCGAGAACGGGAACACCCGCTTTTGTGAGGAAGGAAAGGCGCTTTGCAAAAAACGTTTGCTCTTTCATAGAAAGTCGAACTACAGAGAATGTTTGCTTTTGTTTTCTTTGAACTTCGTTTTTTTCCACAGGTTCTGTTTTTTTGTTTTTTCTTGCTCTTTTCTTTTTTTGAACGGATTCTTTTTTCTCTTTAATTTTTTTAAATGTATTTTTTGTTACATCTCCAAAGGAGTTCCAAAATTTTTCCCCAATATTTTCTTGGACGAGAGTGCCATGTATTGTTATTGTTTCGTTTTTCTCATTCATATTATTCATGTACCACACGAAGGATTTCTTCTACAGTGGTTTGCCCCTCGCACACTTTCCGTAAACCATCTTCAAGCATTGTGGTCATGCCATTTTTGGTTGCGATTTTCTTGAGCTCACTTGAGGGCATCTTTTTTAAGATAGCATCACGGATTTCTGGATCTGCAACCAAGACTTCATTGATACAAATTCTTCCGGAGTAACCGCTAAGGTTACAGTTTCCACAACCCTTTCCATGTGCAAGTTTTTTTGCTACGTGTATTGGGTGCTCTTTTGTAATAGCGAGAGTATTGAGCGCCTCTTTCATCGCCCGTGAGATAGGGAGTTCTTCTTTACATGTATTGCAAATTTTTCGCACAAGTCTCTGCCCGATTGCGATACTCACAGTCGAAGCAACTAAATACGATTCTATATTCATATCAAGGAGGCGGGGAAGTGTCGTTGCAGCGTCATTTGTGTGAAGGGTAGAGAGTAGGAGGTGACCCGTGAGCGCAGTATTGACTGCAATATTTGCAGTTTCAGGGTCTCGAATTTCTCCTACCATAATGATGTTTGGGTCTTGGCGCAGTATTGAGCGCAATCCATTTGCAAAAGTTAGTCCTGTGCGGTTATTTACTTGAATTTGTTCTATATTGTCGATCGCGTATTCAATCGGGTCTTCAATGGTGACAATAGAAATATCGCGTGAGTTTATGAGCTTGATCAAGGTATAAAGAGTTGTGGTCTTTCCCGAACCAGTTGGCCCCGTGGCCAAAATCATACCGCTGGGTCTTTTCAAAGCATGGAGAATTTTTTTCTGATCACTTTCGCTAAATCCCAGTGTTTCAAGTGTGTGATTTTCAGCTTTATCGGAGAGAAGCCGTAGTACACAATTTTCTCCATGGTGTGTGGGGATGATAGAGACTCGTACGTCCACATGAGACTCCGTGTTGGGAAATGTGTATCGGAATCTTCCATCTTGGGTAGCCTGTTGTTCGTCTGTTCGCAGTCTCGCAAGCACTTTAATACGAGAAATCACCTCTTGATGTATGGTTTTTGGGAGTTCATAGACGTCTTGAAGAACTCCATCTATACGGAGGCGTATACGCACAATCTTTCCTGTCGGGTCTATGTGGATGTCTGAAGCACGGCTCTTTTGGGCCCTCTCAATCAGGCAGTCAACCAAGTTGATAATTGAGATATCAGCCCCTCTAGCAAGTTCGACATTCACTTTTTCATCAAGCATAGTAGGAAAATATAGAAAAAAGCCTCATAGAGAGGCGTTAAAGTTAACCTACTATAGATGCATTTCTATAGCAAGCATATTTCCGTATGTTTCTGAACTCTTTACCGGCCACTTATTTATGTTGAAATTGTAATTTCTTTTTTCTTATGGGCTACTGCAAAATACATACTCAAAGGTAACCACATCCAGTAGGTGATAACTCGAAATGCAAGTGTTGCCAGAATAGCACTGTGTGCTGGGATTCCAAACGAAGTGAAGACAAGCACAAGTGATGTTTCAGTGACTCCCGGTTGTCCGGGGAACAGGGTAAGCAAGGAAAGCATCAGAGAGAGAAGAAGGCCGAGGGAGGCGAGGGGGATTGAAAGAGAAACTCCAAAAGCATGAAAGGCAACTGCGAGCATAGAAACATCAATAAAAAAATAAACAGAGAATAGAAAGAAAATAAAAAATGCTCGTTTTTTGTGAGAGAAAAAAAGAGAGAAATCCCTCCGTACTTCTTGGCCACCCAATTCTATTTTACTGTCTAATTCTTCCCGGTCTATCCGTATTGGGAAAAATAGACTTATAAAATGTATTGCTTTGACTATAAATTTTCTCAAAAGGGCGGAATTTTCTTTCCGAGAGAGAAAAAATATAAATGCTGTTATGACTCCCACTCCTAGAGATATGACGAGGAGCGCTAAGCGAGGAACGAGGGAGAGGTAGCTTCTTGGTACTGCTATTGCTCCAAATGAAAAAAATAAAAAATACTGGAGAAACAGTAACGCAGAAGAAACAATCTCGGTAAATATAATGGATGAGCTCGGTAAACCCAAACGACGATATGCAACGAAGCTTGAAACCGAACCACCCACAAGCGGGAGTATTTTGTTGCCGAGTTTGTTCATCACAGAAACCTTTATACTTTCCAAAAGTTTAATTTTCTGCCCCACATACATTAACAGGAGGTTGGCGGTGATGGCGTTTAGTGTAAAGCTTGCGCATTGAAGAAGAAATAAAACAAGAAGGAGGGTTGTATCAGATTTTTCAAAAAAATCCGATACGTCAGACGGGTCACGCAAAACCTTAAAAGCAAGAAAACTCAATGTTATGGTGGCAAGTATGATTCCCGCAATCTTTCGGTTCCTATGTTTATTTATTTGCGCCATAGTCGTAATTTCTCTTTATCATACACAAACGCAAAGAAATCTGTATTTTTATAGACGAAACCCCCAGAGGATACTGGGGGGTTGTGGTCGGGGAGACCGAAAAGAGAAACATGATTCGGAGGGTTGGGCGTATCATCACGACCTCACCTTGGAGCGACCGGTAATCTTGGTGTCCGGTACAGTCACCTTGGTCATGTTTCTCACCTATCCTTTTGCGCCTAAAGCGCCGTAAGGGTTAATAACGAGCTTCTCACAACACTCTGTCACAAACTTTTCAATAGTTACTGATTTTGTACCCAGCCCAAATACCAAAAAGTCCGCCAATAGCAGTAGTGAAGACAGAAGTCATGGGAAGCTCGCTCAATCCAAAAAGCACAGGTAAAAACCCACCAAGAGCAGAACCCACAGCCATTCCAAGCCAAATAAAATTTTTCGTGCTCATCACTTTTTAGTATAGCAAAAATCTGTTAATATATTTCACAGTATGGAGACAAAAACAGAAGTAGCGGTATTTGGAGGAGGGTGTTTTTGGTGCACAGAGGCAGTTTTCCAAATGCTAAGGGGTATTGTCTCGCTGGGCTCCGGGTATGCGGGTGGAAAAACTGAAAACCCCACGTATGAAGATGTTTCGGGTGGAAAAACGGGGCACGCTGAAGTAATTCGTATTGAATACGAACCTGAAAAAATTTCTTTCAGGGATTTACTCACGGTATTTTTTGGTTCGCATGATCCCACAACTCGTAATCAGCAGGGAGCTGATATGGGAGAGCAGTATCGTTCAATTATTCTTTACACAAACTCTGAACAGAAGATGGTCGCGGATAAATTTATACAAGAGCTTAATGACTCAAACGAAATGGGGAAACCCATTGTCACTGAAGTAGAACCGCTCGAGAAGTTTTATTCCGCAGAATCATATCATCAAAATTTTTATAAATTGAATCAAGAAAATCGATATTGTGAGATAATTATTAATCCGAAACTCGAAAAAGTTCAGAAACAGTTTGCAGATTTATTAAAAGACCATCAAAAATAACATGGACGACACAAATAAAATGCCCACAGAAGACGAACTCAAGAAGAAACTAACTCCAGAACAGTACGCGGTCTTGCGCGAAAAAGGAACCGAAGCACCTTTTTCAGGAAAATACGTGCACGAAAAAAAAGACGGTGTCTATATGTGTGTTGCCTGCGGGAATGCACTTTTTTCTTCGGACACAAAATTTGATTCAGGTACAGGCTGGCCTAGTTTTTATGAAGCCATCCCAGGAAGTGTCGAGTTTGTAGAAGATACAAGCGATGGTATGCACCGTAGCGAAGTTGTCTGTAGCCGATGTAAATCTCATCTGGGGCACATGTTTGAAGATGGCCCAACAGAAACAGGGAAGAGATTCTGTCTCAACTCTGTGTGCCTTGAGCTTGAGGATAAGAAATAATTTAAAAAAGAAACGCCCGCCACATTCGTGGTCGGGCGTTTTCCATTGAGAAGCAGAAGATCGAATCCACCCAGATGTGGCGGTTTCTGTTCGCAAACCAGATACGCACCCCCCCTGTGGGTTTTATGGTACTTGTATTTCTTCGCCCGAAATCAGATTCTTCCTCGCATGTTTCTGTTTTCGCCTGTTGAGCCACCAGACCGCACCCCAGAGAATTGCCAGGATAAGGGTTACCATCACGCCTTGCCAAAGTGCCCATAGAGCCTTGTAATTAAGAATGAAAAAAGCGAGGGAGAAATAAATCAAGAGTAAAACACTCAAAATCCCGAGAGTGCCAGTTATCAGCTTTTTGTGGTTTGCCACGTTTCCTCCTAGAAGGGGTTTTAGAGAACTTTCTAATTAAAGACTCTCATAATAAACTACTATTTTCAAGTATGATGAATACATGGCACCACTGTTTACAGAGCTTACAAAAGAGGAGAAAGGGATTTTTGAAAAATTGAATACTCCGCAAAAGATTCAGGATTTTCTTGAAACACTGCCGATTAATTTTGAAGAAAAAGGAGAAACACTCTACTCTCCGCGGAGTGTTTTGAAAAAGAAAAAAGCACACTGTTTTGAAGGAGCACTCTTTGCGGGAGCAGTCTTGCTTTATCAGCATAAGGCAACACTACTTCTTGATTTACAAACAACACTCAACGACGAGGCGCATGTAGTGGCACTTTTTAAACAAAATAGAAAATGGGGAGCAATAAGTAAAACAAATCATGCGTCACTGCGCTATCGTGACCCGGTGTACAAAACCATTCGTGAGCTTGCAATGTCGTATTTCAATGAATACTTTAAGGATAGCGGACAAAAGACTCTTCGTTCATATGCAACACTTGATTTGAAAAAGATTAAGAAAAACTGGGTTATTGATGAAAATAATCTTTGGTATGTAGACAAAATGTTTGATACACAAAAACACACAGCACTCATCACAAACAGGGACGTGAGAAATTTGCGTAAAGTGGGGAAGCTTGAAAGAAAAACAGGAAAATTTGTCGACTGGAAAAAGAGAAAAGGCGTTTAGAAACAAAAAATCCGAGTAAATACTCGGATTTTTTGTTTTGTGTGATTGTGAGAAAAGTTACCTGAACCAAGAGCTATACGCCGAATTAATAAAGAAGTTAAGTAACATGTTTCCTACTTTGTATTCTCCCGACTGGTTATCAGAAGGTGCACCTGGCTGACTTGGGTGAGTCATGTCGATAGGGTCATAATCTGTAGTAACCCAGGTGAGTCCATCAGAGCGAGGGGTGGTGCCATTAGCCCAGAGGTAGGGTCCCCATGCTATCCAAGGAGCAATACCATTGCTATAGTTCAAATCTCCCGCACGAGTGTCTTGCACAACTCCTCCATTTCTCATTTGATCAATCTGTGCTTGGATTAACCACTTCACTGAGAAGCCACTTTCATATGCATAGGGTTCTGGGTTCGTAGAGACTGTATTGTATCCTGCATAGATACGTGATGAGAGAAATACTTGTTTCAAGTTCGGATATCTGACTTTGGCTGCACGAATGATGTTTCCAAGGTTTGTTTCCAGAGTATATGCATCAGCTGAAGTACTTGGAAGCGTTGTTCCTGACACTTGTGCATTTGCTTCTTTAAGCCAGACTACTTGCACTTGTTTCTCACTGTATCCGAGAGGAGAGAGGATGGATGTGGCAACACGATCATAGTTCGTATCAGTAGAAGCATCCCAAGTAACTGCATCTTGACCTCCCGCTGCTCCATCAAGGATGACAAGATTACTGGTGTTGACTCGACTATCAGAGAGTGCTTGTCCAGTGAATGTCCAATTGTCACAAGGGGTAGTGATGACATACGTTTTTGCACACCACTCTTGGGTTGTGTTTGACATACCGATTGACATTAAAATCACTTTTCCAGTAGGATCTGGAATACCATTTACATCAAGAGGGACCACTTCTCCTGCAGTATTCAAACCAAACCCACCATGATCTACTGGTACGGTGTTTGTTGTGTTTTCATAGAGACCTCCTGAGAAGCCATTATAGTTTTGAGCGGAGGTCATGTCGGTGAGGGGGATCGGAGCACTTGGTGGAATTTGGTTTGTTCCTATGTCACCACCCTGCCAACTAGTAAAAACTTTTGTTGGGAATTTAACAGAGCTTCCTGATTTCTGTACAAAACCAAGACCTGTGCCGCCACTCGAAAGCGTAGCATCTTGTGTTGTTAAAATAAGAGTGCCGTTGAAGTACCCGTTAATTGTTGTTCCAATCGCTTCGATACGTATTATTCCACCCGCGATGATTGTTGGCGCGGGCGTAGAAGCAAGGAGTCTATTATTTGTGCCAACACCATCATACTTTATTTCCCATTGTGCGGGTATCGCCTTTGAGTTCCAAGAAAGACTATAGTGTGCGTTATCAGTTGCTCGTCTTCGTACAAACACTTTTGCAAGAACATTTGCGCTATGCGTGGTAGAAAGTGTTGCTAAACTAAATTGGTCATTTGTAAATGTGTTTGGTTTCCACAGCACAACTGCATTTGCTGGTGTTACTGAAGTGCCCAAATCAGTACTCGTCACGATAACTGGCTTTCCTGAAATTATTTGCCAATTTGCTCCGAGGCTCGTTCTGTTGAAACCATCATTTGCAATTGTTCCTGCGACAGCCTGTGTACTAGCTTCAACCGAAACCGCGACAGAACTATCTCGATTTCCAGAAAACTTATTGAATCCAAACAAAACAATAATTATTAAAAAAAGTATTGCGTTAACCGCTAACAGTGTATTTTGTTTCATATTCCTCTAATTATGGAGGAAAAAAGCAAAAATAAGAAGTAAATCAGTGGATTACTAATGATTTTTCTTATTTTCTATAAAACAACACTTCTGGTTTACAGAAAAATCCCCACCGTGCGTGCGCACGGTGGGGATCACCTCGCCAAGGGGTCAAGTGGTTTTTCCTTCGGACCACGAACAAAAATCACCCCCAACAAAGTCGTTGGAGGTGATCACAAGAGCGGGATATGGATGAAAGGACCACGATCACCAACTCGCCCGGACCCGGATCGCCTGATCCTAACCTGTAGACCTTGGGATGTGGACCCCAAAGAATCTGGTATCACCTGGTCCCACGAGCATTCGCACAGGTCCGTGAATGGGGATTCTCGAAAATCGAGGCAGAGCGCGAGCAAGATGCCCAAAACGGAGTTGCCTTTGCTCAAAATCTGAAACGAGAGATTGAGGATTTAGAAAAACGATTGGATCTTTTGCTTGATACGCATTTGGACGGGCTTATTCCGAAAGTGGAGTACGCTGAGAAAAAGCAAAAAATCCTCAATCGAAAAATTGAAGTTTCAGAAAAATTGAAGGATTTTGAGTAAAAGGGCAATCATCGGCTCGAACCGATGCAACTTTTCATTTTAGACAGCAAACAAGCCGGAATTATCGCTTCCGAAGAAAATTTTGAGGACAAGAAAAATTTTCTCAAAAAGATTGGCTCGAACCCCCTCCTCGCGAAAAGGGCTCTGCATTTCTCTCCGAAAAAATCGTGGGAAATCCTTTTGAATTCTTGGGATTCTGTCACTCCCGCCACACTCACTCGCGCTTTGCGCGAGCCGAATTTTGGGCTTCATACTAACTGGCTCCGCGGGTAGGATTATTTCCTTACAGGAACTGTACACTTTTCGCATCGTTTCACGATATGCTCAAAGTCTTCGAATCCTACTCGTAAGTGAATCAATTCACTTACTCCGCAGAGGTTTCAACAAAACAAAACCCTCCACAAGAGAGGATCTGTTGGTATCAAGCTCCCTATGGTGGACAAGTTCAGAACCGCTAATTGGACTAGGATTAAAAGTGATTTAGAGTTTAGCGGTATTTTAGGACTTTATTTCCAATCCCCCTAAGGAATTAATCCCGTGTTTTTAGCATTATTTTATTCAGCATATTTATTTAAAATTCTACATTAAAAATAGAAAATTCAGTGATCCATCCTTACTAGTTTTTACAGGAAAAAAAAAGAGATTTTCCCAAATAGTCCATGTTCAAAATATTGTGAAACTTTTCGTGGCCTAAACACGAGCAAAATTATTTAATTACACCTTCATAAGCTCTTTCCCTGTAGGAGCTGTATAAATGCGCTATACCCATCTCAATGTCACTATTTGAAAAAAAAGAGTACAATAAATCTTACAATGTCCTCCGTTGCGAATGCAATAAAAAATGATGCATTCTTGCAACGCTACGCTGTATGGTTCAGTGGCTCAATGATAGTCGCTTTTCTCAACTACATCTTCCATCCACTTTTGGGCCGACTGATGGACCCAGCCTCCTTTGGAGATATTCAAGCCCTTTTCTCTCTCATTACCCAAGCTGGCATTTTGTTCGGAGCTTTTTCTGTGGTGGCGGTGAACGATGCATGCCTTTTTAAGAAATTTAAAAGAGGGGTACAACCCCGCGGGTCGTCTGCGGAGTTGTACGGACGAAACAAGCCCCTTTTGACTAGGGTACTGCGCTAGGGCTCCATACCTCCTGTTGGAGTAGTCGGTAAAATTTCAATTTGCGCCCGTTCTGAAAGATATGATATCGATATAAAAAGATACAAGCTCACCAAGGCAGTAATCCCTACCGAAAGTCCAAAAACCCATATATCAAATTTTAGTGGGTTGTGAAATAATGCAATTGCACTAACGATAATTGCGGAAATCAAACTTATTGCAATGAACAAGAAACCGATTGGTATTAATCCAAAAGGCTCAATGAGAAGAATAAATAGGGACAGCCACCATTTAATTTTATATAATAAATAGCATATGCCGAGAACGGCAAGAACAGATGTTGGAGGATATGTATATCATGTTTTAAACAGAGCAAATTCCCGAGTGCAAATTTTTGATGATGAAAATGACTACAAACAATTTGAAATAATTTTAGAAGAGGCAGTAGAAAAATATAATATGAGGCTTTTGTCTTACTGCATTATGCCTAATCACTGGCATTTAGTACTTTATCCCAAAAATGATGGTGATATGGGATTGTTTATGGGCTGGCTAACCAATACTCACACAAGACGGTGGCATACAAAGAAAAATACTGTCGGTGAAGGCCATCTTTATCAAGGTAGATATAAATCATTTATATGCCAAGAAGATGAACACTTACTTATTCTTAATCGATATGTTGAACGGAATGCTCTAAAAGCAAATCTTGTTAAAAAAGCACAAGATTGGAAATGGTCTAGTATCTACCGAAGGGAATATGGAACAGCTGATCAGAAAAAGTTTCTTTCGTTGTGGCCAGTTTTAGTTCCTGCTGACTATCTTAGTTGGTTAAACAAACCGCAGTCAGAAAAAGAAGAGAAGGTATTAGAGAGATCAATTACAAAAGATGTTCCCTACGGTGGTGATGGTTGGGTGGAAAAGATAATTAAGAAATATGGTTTAGAGCATACATTACGAGGAGTTGGAAGGCCAAAGAAAATATAGTAGTTAAATGGTGGCTGTCCCTATTTCCCTTAAAATTAAATAAAATGTTAGAATATCCATATGATTGGATTAAAAAGAGGAATAGTTAAATTAACTTCATATAAAAAAGAATGGCCTGTTGAATTTAAAAAAGAAAAGAAAAGAATAGAGGATCTTTTAGGTGATAAAATTATCGCCATAGAACATTGTGGAAGTACCGCCGTTCCAAATCTTGATGCAAAGCCAGTTATTGATATTCTTGTTGGCGTTAAAACCATAAAAAGAGAAGGAGAGTATTGTAATAACAGGTTAGATAAGTTGAAAGGGTACTGTTCCCGGAAAAAGTATTTTCCAAAGAAAAATAGGTTCGTTGTTGCTAAAGGAAATGATAAAACCAGAACACATTATATTCACATTGTTAGGTATAAAGGTATAATCTGGAAAAAGCTAATTATGTTTAGAGACTGTCTCAGAAACAATAAGAGTGCTTTAGACAAATATTCTAAACTTAAAAAAAATCTCTCTAATTCACATCCTGATGAACGAAAAATTTATACTCAAAAAAAGAGTAAATTTATAAAAGATATTTTGAATGACAAGCTTATAAAATAAAAGCTCTTTGATGTTATCGCAGGGCTTGTTTGATTAGTATATAAATAGAGAACCTTTTATTTTGATACCAACCCTCTCAGCTTTGTAATGAGCATTTCTTCATCTTCTCTAATTGAATTACTAAGGACATCTATGACAAGAAACATCAAGAGTATCAGGACCAAGTACAGACACTTGAAATTGAAATGTCTGAACACTCAAAAGCAGATTGTGAATACCAAAATACTGTTGCTACAGTCATATCTGTAGTTCGTAGGGCAAAAACCATATTTGAAAATAGTTCTGATATTGCTGGAAAACGACAGTTTTTGAGTTACATACTTCAGAACCCAACCGTAAACGAAAAGAAGCTATATTTTACAATAGCTTCTCCGTTTAATTTGGTACTAGAATTAGCTAGTACCCCTAACTGGCTCCGCGGGTAGGATTATTTCCTTACAGGAACTGTACACTTTTCGCATCGTTTCACGATATGCTCAAAGTCTTCGAATCCTACTCGTAAGTGAATCAATTCACTTACTCCGCAGAGGTTTCAACAAAACAAAACCCTCCACAAGAGAGGATCTGTTGGTATCAAGCTCCGCGGGTAGGATTCGAACCTACGACCAATCGCTTAACAGGCGACCGCTCTACCACTGAGCTACCGCGGAATACATTCTCTTTGTTGAGAACAGGGAAAATCATATACAATAAGCTCATGTATATCAAGGTTCGGGTGAAGGCCGGCTCAAAGAAGGAATTTGTCAAAAAACTCTCGGGAGACCTATTTGAGATATCTGTTCGGGAAAAAGCAGAGCGAAATCAGGCAAATGTTCGGGTTCGTGAGCTTGTGGCAAAAGAGCTCAAGGTGCCGATAGAAAAGGTCAAGATTCTCACTGGGCATCACTCTCCGGGTAAGATTTTTGTGGTGGATATACATGAAGAGGGTTTGGTATAATAAAGAGGGAATTACAATTAAAACAACGTCCAATGAATATAAAAATCAAAGCGACAAATTTTGAGATTACGCCAGCGATTGAAGATTACATTGGAAAGCGCATTTCCTCACTTGATAAGTTTGCGCGAGATAAAGACGGAAGTGCTCGCTGTGATATTGAAGTTGGAAAGACGACGAAGCACCACCGCTCGGGAGATGTGTTTCGCGCAGAAATAAATTTGCATGTCTCTGGGAAAAATTTTTATGCTGTATCTGAAAAAGATGATCTCTACGCAGCGATTGATGAGGTGAGAGATGAAATCGCGTATGCTCTCACATCCTACAAAGATAGAACCATCACGGTAATGCGAAGGGGAGCACTTAAGGTAAAAAACATGTTAAAGGGTTTGGATTGGAGAAATAAAAATCGGTAATAATTAAGAAATCCCTCGTTTAAAATCTTCAAAGTTCATTTCTTTTCCTCCTTCAGGCACTACGCGTTCGAGAACTAGTTTCCCATCACCAATTTTTGCTTTTTTGATGATAACTCGAGTTTTCTTTCCATGTCTCAAGAAGAAAGTGTACGCATTTGTAGAGCCCGCGTAGGCACGTATTTTTCGGAGATTTTCTCCTGGGCTTTTGTTTAAATCAATCTCCGCACCTTCCTTCGCAATTTTTTTTGTAAATGTGGCTTCGGTATGGTTCTGTTGTTCTTCTTCTATTTTTCCTGAAATCCAATCTGGCAGTATCTCTCCAAGAAGTCTTCCGCCCTCCTCTGCGAGAAGTGTCTCGAGCTCATTTGCGTATGGTGGCCATTCAGACACTGCAACCTCTCTTTGAGCGACGATTGGACCATGATCCATTTCTTCATCTAAGCGGATGATAGTCACTCCTGTTTTTTCGTCTTTCAAAATTGTTTCTTGAATGGGGGATGGCCCACGAAATTTTGGAAGTAATGACGGATGGATATTTAACGTTTTGTGTTTTGGGATTTCAAGAATTTCTTTCGGAATGATTTTTCCATACGCTGTCACAATAAAGACATCAAAGCTCCTAGTTTCTAGTTTATAGCTGATAGCTTTTAATTCAGACACAAACGCACTATCCAATTTTCTGGGCTGTAGCACGGGGATATTTCTTTTTTCTGCCCAGATTTTTGTGGGTGGAGAAGTTATGACAAGGTGGCGACCTTGTGGTTTGTCTTCTTGTGTAACCACAAGACTTGGCAAGAAACCCATCGACTCGAGTGTATCAAGTGTTATCACGGCAAATTCAGGTGTTCCAAAAAACACAAAAGATATTTTTGGAGTGCTCATTTTTTATGTGTGCGCGAACGGGTCTTGATTTCTTCGGGGGGAATGTCTTCTACATCCTTTGCGCTGTCAGTGAAAAGGATTCCTTCGAGGTGATCCGTTTCGTGCTGATAGATTTGTGCCATGAGACCGCTTCCGCCTTTGCGAATGTATTTCCCATGTTCGTCATATGCGCCAATTTGCGCCTTTGTAGAGCGTTTCACTTTTCCATAGAGATATCTGATAGAAAGACATCCCTCTTCTGCCCATTTTTTTTCTTTTGAGAGTTTGAGAATTTTTGGATTAATAAAAACCATATCTTCGTAGACCTTTTCTCCGTCTCCCTCGCCCTTCATGTATCCGATGACTCGCCCCGAGACCACAAAAATGCGAAGAGACGCTCCAATCTGTGGTGCGGCAATAGCCACCCCGTCGTTCTGTGTGGCGAGAGCTTCTTTCATATTTTGAATAATTTTTTTAATACGAGGAGAGGAAATGTCTGCAAGGGGCACTTCTTCGGCCACTTGGCGCAAGACATCCTCTTCACGCCCAAGAATTTCAACTGTCATAAGAAAACTCTAACACAGCGAAGCCTCGAGTTCAAAAAATTACAGCAAACTATCAGGGTCCACTCGTACAGCAATATTTGGTGGAAGCGAGCGGATTTTTTGGAGAAGTTCTTGCACCGGCCACTCTTTTGTCGGAATCCTGATGAGAACATTCATCACCACGTTTCCTTTTCGTGATGGGGCAGAGCCTCGATATATACTCGGATCCCACGAGTTAAATAACTCTGCGATTGTCTTTGCGTACTCTTCTGCCACAGCACTCTTTCCTTCGAGTGATAATTTTATAAAAATTGAATACGGTGGATATGAAAAGCGTTTTCTGTCGGCGATTTCTTCTCGATAGAAATCCATGAGGTTTCCCTTGATTGCATAATCAAGAACCCCACTTTCGCTATTTCTTGTTTGAATAATGAAGACTTTTTGTGCAAGTGAGCGAAGGGAGAGGAGGATATAAAATATTTTTTCATTAATGCGAAAGTCAGGGACAGAAAACAGTGAGTCGACAGAAGCAACCGCAACATTCTCAAGTGGATTTTTCATATAAAAAAGTGCTAGCTCGGTACCAAGGAGGACTGAGCCGGGGGTTTCTTCAAATTTCTGCACTATTTCAAGAGCCTTCTTTTCTGATTTCACACTTTCTTTATCTATGCGAAAAATTGTGACGGCTGGAAATCGTTTTTTAATTTCTTCTTCTACACGCTCAATACCGATACCAAGTGTGGTTAATTTCCAGCTGTTGCAGTTTATACATCGCTCCGCAGCATCCCTCGTTTCTCCACATCGGTTACAGCGGAAAAAATTCTGCCCACCGGGGACACCAAAGAGCACCACTGGAGTTTTGCACACCGTGCATACAACTGTTTGTCCGCAATCACCACAGACCGTTGAAGGGGAAAGACCTTTGCGCGCAGTCCAGATGAAAAGTCGCTCATTCTCTTCTTTGGTTTTGTCTATAAGAGCCTCAAGTTCAGGAGAAAGTACACGGAATTTTTTCTCAATTCCATTTGCTTCAGTTTTCATATCTACCAGCAGATTGTGTGCAGATGAAACCATTCGGAATTTGAGTGGCGCAAATTCTATATATTCATCATTTGCATGTCGAGAGAGTGTCTCTGTAGAGAGAAGCAGGTCTCCGTAGAGGATTCGCAAAGATTTTTTCTTTGCGAGATTTTGTGCAAACACTCGCATATCAAAAAATGGTCTGGCTTGGGTACGATAGTTTCGAGAGTTCTCTCTGTCAAGCACAATGCTTCCTGTATCTGGCCTTTCAACCGAGAGAAATGCGGGGGTACATATGATAAGTACTGGATGGCGTGTGTGCTCGATAACTTTGAGTGACAACAAAAACTCTTTTTTTGAAAGGCCACTATGAAGCACTACGGTGTACTGCTCGATTCCTTTTTCAAGGAGAGATTTTGTTTTGCGAACGTCCTCGATGGTGGGGAGGCAAAAGTAAACAGAAGAGTTCTTTGCAAATTCTCCACGAATAAAACTTTTGTAATGAGCAAATCGCTCTTCGTCGTCTGCTTGGAGTACCAACTTCTCGTGTGGTCTTTCTCTCCGCCCACCTTCTTTCACAGCTTGTTCGAGTGCATTTGTAAGCACGAGCTCGGGCAAGACATTTTGGAGTATTCCTCCAGTCGTTGTGGCAAAGTGTTCAGCAGTTTCTATGCAAGCATTTAAAAAATCTTCTGAAAGAAAGTGTTTTGCTTTTATCCCGGTAATTTTTTTTAATGCGAAACTGGATTTTTTTATATCCGCTTTGCTTTCCGCAATATCATGCGCTTCAATCACGATTCCGTACGCAGTTTTCTTGCGAAGGGGGATAGAGACCAGAGCCCCTGGGTTTATCAAGTCAGAACCAAAATATGAGAGCGTTTCTCTTCCTATAGTTCGAGCAATAGGGATTACTGTATAGAGTTTCATACGACCTCTAGACTACCATACCAAAGGTTTTTTTGAGGAAAACAAAAACCGCCCGCAGAGAGACGAGCGGTCTCTTGCGGGCGGGATCTACTTGGTCTCAAAAGTGACGGAGTAACCTCGTGGGGTGAGGTCAAACCAATCGTATCCGGCCACTATGGAGGTCACCCTGAGGCTGGGGTTTTCAGAGAGGAACTTACCCAGGGCTTCTCCAAAAAATTCTCTGCAATTGAACGTAAACTTATGCACATTTTCCCCAGATGTTAAGGGGATACACGCTGACACCGTCTTCTTCATCAGACCCCCCTCACGCCAGAATTCAACTGAGTCTGCGGTAGTGAGGGCTTTTTTCCCCTTGGGACTACCTACATCGGTCATGACCAAAAAGACCATAAAGCCGATAAAGCCGATCAACACAAACCCAGAGCACAGAAGCAACAGCAATCGACCTATGCGCATACATACCTCCACTTTCTCGGTATTTTAGGGAGGAACTGATGTCTATATGAATGATAGCATATAGTAGTTTTACTGTCAACCCTCATTGTTTTATGTCACCAGAAACAGTACTATCCTTGCATGTCTTTCTTCTCAAAAAAGCTTGGAATTGATTTGGGAACTACGAGTGTTCTCGTCTATGTTCCGGGTCGAGGAATTGTGCTCAATGAGCCCTCGGTTGTCGCGATTTCCGAAGAGGATAATAAAATTCTTGCGATCGGTCTTGATGCAAAAAAGATGATCGGCAAAACTCCTGAATCAATCGTCGCGTATCGTCCGATGAAAGATGGAGTTATAGCAGATTATCGAGTAACCGAAGCCATGCTTCGCTATTACATCACCAAAGCACTTGGTAAGTGGAATATCGTAAAACCAGAAGTTCTGATTTCTGTTCCTGCAGGAGTAACTTCCACCGAGCGTCGCGCGGTAGTAGAGGCGGCGATTAAAGCTGGAGCAAAAAATGCCTATGTAGTGAAGGAGCCGATTCTCGCGGCAATTGGTGCGGGGATTCCGATTCATGAACCGCTTGGACATATGATAGTGGATATCGGTGGAGGAACAACAGATGTCGCTGTTATCTCTCTCGGAGGCATAGTTTCTTCAACATCGGTTAAATGTGCGGGGAATCGCATTGATGCCGCCATCGCAGACTATATAAAGAGAACATTCAATCTCGCTATTGGCGACAAAACTGCTGAAGATATTAAAATCCAAATTGGTTCAGCAATACCCCTTGATGAAGAGCTTGTAATGATGATTAAGGGGCGCGACTATGTTTTAGGACTTCCGCGTTCTGTTGAAATCAAAACAAATGAAATTGTGAAAGCAATTGGCAAAGAACTTCGCGAGATGATAAAGGCAATTAAGGATGTTTTACAGGAAACTCCACCAGAACTCTCATCCGACATTATTGATAAGGGAATTATTATGACTGGAGGCTCATCACAACTGCGAAATCTTCCCGAGCTTGTCTATCGTCGCACAGGCGTCAAGGCAGTGCTTGCAAAGGACGCTCTCTATTGTGTAGCCCGCGGTACTGGCATTGCACTTGAACACCTAGATACGTATAAAAAAAGTATTATCGCGAAGAGGTAGGCACTAGGCACTAGGTAATAGTTGATAGTTGTTAGGTTATAGTTTAGAGGGAGACTTCATAAACTAAAAAGAAGATCAATTTTCACTCCAGTATACTGGAGTGAAAACGTGTTGATAGAGGGTAGAGTCTTTTGTGGGCCTTTAATGAGGGTGTTGAAAGGGGATTCAAATGACATTTTTTAAAGAAAGTATAGACTAATAGCGTATGAAACTCCTGATTAATCCAGAAAAACTTCATCATGCATATTTTCTCGAAGGGGATAGTGACGCCGTACTTCCAGAACTCGTTTCTTTTTTTGAAAGAGAGCTCGGTATTGTTTCGAGTGGAAATCCTGATGTGAGAATTTATGCTCATGAAACATTCGGAGTAGATGAAGGAAGGGAACTCAAAGATGCACAACTTGCAAAATCATTTTCTGGAGGGAAAAAGATTTTCGTCATTTCATTTGAAACAATCACAGTTGAAGCCCAGAATTCACTCCTCAGGGTTTTTGAAGAGCCGACTCCTGATACGCATTTTTTTCTCGTCTCTCGATCGGGCTCACGACTACTTCCGACATTGCGTTCACGTGTAGAATTTGTGCAAACAGATAGGGGACAGGAGAGCGATCAGACGATCGCAAAAAAATTTATATCCTCCACAGTATCAGAGCGAATGAAAATGATTGAACCTATTACAGAAGAGAAAAATAAAAAAGAAGCAAAGAATCTTGTGATAGGGATTGCAAATACTATACGAAAAAATAAATCAATAGAAAATTTTACTCGAAACGATTCTCAAATCCTTTCTGAAGTTTTAAAAGCGGAGGAGTATCTCTCTGACCGTTCACCGTCTATTAAGATGCTTCTTGAGCATATTGCGCACATTCTTCCTGTGGAGGCTTCCTCGTAGATGTATCAGGGGGTATAATACGCGCCATGATATTAGTGACTCATGCAGTTGTTGGCGCTGGACTCTCTACGGTTGCCCGGGCAAATCCGGTGTTTGCTTTTGGTATTGGATTCATATCCCATTTTATTTTGGATGCGATACCGCATTGGGACTATCCGCTTCAATCAAGCACAAAGACGCAGGACAGTAACCCACTTGATGCTGATTTTATTATAGGAAAAGCTTTTTATAGAGACATCACGAAAATTGGTGTTGATTTTCTGGCGGGGATACTCCTCTCGTACCTATTTTTTGCATATGGTTCAAGTCTTCATAGTTTTGTTCGTAGTGGGGTTCTCTGGGGAGCGGTTGGTAGTATGACTCCTGATTTTTTGCAATTTGTATACACTAAAGTGCGGAAAGAACCACTTATAAGTCTGCAGAAATTTCATATTTTTATGCACACTGAAAAACGACTAAGCGCTAGACCTGTACTTGGTCCCGCGCTCCAGGGTGGCATCATTATCCTTTCTGCAATTATTTTTTAATAAAATTGATTTTGAGTCTTTTTCTGCTAGTATAAAGCGATATGGCATACAGTTTTGAAACACTCAAGCGCTCACTCCTTGAAACCGAAGAGTGGCTTAAAAAAGAGTTTGGAAGTATTCGAACAGGTCGCGCCTCTCCTGCGATTTTAGACGTGGTCTCGGTTGATTCGTATGGTTCGCGGATGGTGATTAATCAGCTTGCTGGCATTTCTATAGAAGATCCTCGCACCATCCGCATTACTCCGTGGGATATGACTCAAGTAAAAGCAATCGAAAAGGCGATTACTGACTCCGACCTAGGACTCTCTGTTTCGGTGGATGATAGAGGAATTCGCATTTCTTTTCCTGAACTGACAAGTGAGCGTCGCGCCTCTCTTGTGAAAGTTTTGAAACAAAAACACGAAGAAGCGCGCATTACCCTAAGGAAAGAGCGTGACAGAATCAAGGGTGAAATCGAAGCAAAAGAAAAAGAAGGAGGAATGGGTGAAGATGAGAAATTCCGTTTATTTGCAGAAATGCAAAAACTGATTGATGAGGGAAATAAAAAATTAGATGCACTCGCGGAACGCAAGGAAACCGAAATTCTCTCCTAATTATGTCTGTAATTCTTTTTATCATTATTCTTGCGATTCTCGTGTTTGTTCACGAGCTCGGACATTTTCTGATTGCAAAAAAATCGGGCATAAAAGTTTCTGAATTTGGTATCGGGTTTCCTCCTCGCATATGGGGTAAACAAGTGGGAGAGACTCTCTATTCTATCAATGCAATCCCATTTGGTGGATTTGTAAAAATTCTTGGAGAAGACAGTGAAGACCCAGAGCTTGTGGGTCCTGACAAAGAAAGAAGCATTTTGGCAAAACCCCGTTTGGTTCAAGCAGCAGTTCTTGCAGGTGGCGTGTTCTTCAATGTTTTGTTTGCATGGTTTTTGATTACCACAGGCTACATTGTAGGCCTTCCAACACCAGTTGATCATACGGGTCCCGGTATAGTCGAAAATCCTCACTTGGTGCTCACTATGGTGGCTCCTCTATCACCGGCAGAAATTGGAAAACTGAAAGCAGGTGATATTGTTCTCTCCGTTACATCTGAAAAAAACACACTCAAGGAAATTAATGGAGAAAATGTTTCAAATTTTATCCAAGCTCACGGCAAGCAAGGTCTCACATTTGAAGTTGGACGAGGAAATGAAATTTTTACATCAACAATTGTTGCAAAAGAGGGGATTATTAAAGATAAAGTTGCCGTCGGAATCTCAATGGATATGATCGGTACACTCCGACTGTCTCCAATACAGGCAGTATGGGAAGGATTAAAAACTACGGAAGAAACTTTTGTTGCTACTGCACAAGGTCTGTTTGCATTTCTTGGACAAACATTTCAAGGCAAAGGACGCCTCTCCGAAGTGACCGGTCCAATCGGCATTGTTGGCATTGTGGGAGATGTCTCAAAACTTGGGTTTATATACCTCCTCTCGTTTACCGCAATTATCTCTATCAACCTTGCCGTCATCAACCTTTTCCCATTTCCAGCACTTGATGGGGGAAGACTCCTTTTTGTATTAATCGAAGCGATACGCAGAAAACCGATAAGTCCGAAGATTGCAAATATGTTAAATACTGTCGGATTTGCCCTCCTCATTATCCTTATGGTTGTTGTGACTGTGCATGATATCTCTAAACTTTGGTAACTATGTCTTTAGAATTTCCAAAAACTCCTGATGCTCATGAAGTTTTACGGGTGAAGCTCGAGATTCAAATCGAACTCATTAAACTTTTTACGGGCGATAAAGACCCTGAAGAAGATAAAGTTCTTGGTTGGATAGAAACATATTCGAAATCTTTTCATGATTTATATGAAAAGAAAATATCAGAAGATCCAGAGTTTTTTCAAACCTATGAAGTAGAAAAAGACACAATTATTGCTTATTTTGTAGAAAAGTTGAGAGAGTTTGATTTAAATAATCAACAACATCCAAAGGCGGCATAAGAAACCCCCCGACGCGCATGCGCGTCGGGGGCTATTCTTTCACTATGTTGCGGGAAGTGAAGGTAGAGTGAGCAGAAGATAACTTTCTGCCTCTTCTGGGAATTTCCGAACCTCTTCGAGCACCTCTTCTGTCGAGCGGAAGGCGATCACTTCCCCGAGATTATAGCTCTCTACCTCTGCGATGTCGGGATGGTCCGGTCTGTAACAGAGAGCAATTGTTTCGGAGACATCGTACTCTCTGTCTGGGGCGAGTGTGAGGAAAATATAATTCTCGAGCGCTCGTTTGTGCATCGGCTCTCGGAAGGTTTCTATCACAATCCAGGGTTGCTCCGCGATCCTCTTCGCCCAGTTCTTTTTTGCAGAAATTCTCTTATTTTCCCTGTTTTTGAGTTTTCGTACATGACTCCACATAAAAAAACTGATAATGAGGAGTGAGAGGCTCAAGGCAATCATGCCTGAGTTGGTGCTAGTCTGTGCGCCATCCATCGTACCCTCCCTCGCAAAAGTTAAGGAGAACAATCTTCTGTCGAAGAAATTAGCACTTTTGTACAGTTTTGTCAAAGGCGGTTTGCCCAAGAGGAAAATCCACGGTACTATTTTGTCATGCGTCAATCACACCTTTTTACAAAAACTCGAAAAGAAGCTCCAAAAGATGAGAGCTCAAGAAACGCTGAACTCCTCATCCGCGCGGGCTATGTTCATAAAGAAATGGCAGGAGTGTACTCTATGCTTCCACTGGGGCTTCGTGTAATGGATAAAATAATAAATATAGTGCGAGAAGAGATGAACGCGATAGATGGTCAGGAGGTAACACTCACTGCTCTTCAAGATAAGGCAGTATGGGAAAAAACAGATCGCTGGTCTGACGAGGTGGTGGACAACTGGTTTAAAACAGAGCTTAAAAGTGGAAGTGAAGTCGGACTCGGTTTTACTCATGAGGAACCACTGACCGCAATCATGACTGAATATGTCAATTCGTATCGTGACTTACCTCGGTATGTCTATCAATTCCAAACGAAGTTTCGAAACGAACTCCGCTCAAAGAGTGGTGTCATGCGTGGACGTGAATTTTTGATGAAGGATTTGTATTCCTTCTCAAAAAATCTTGAAGAACACAATGAATATTATGAGCGTGCAAAACAAGCATATTTTAATATTTTTCGTCGTGTCGGACTCGGTGACATTACCTATCTCACGCTTGCTTCTGGTGGAAGTTTTAGTAAATATTCTCATGAGTTTCAAACATTGACCGAAGCTGGTGAAGACACCATCTTTCTTCACGAGAAAAGTGGTATCGCAGTAAACAAGGAGGTTTGTATTCCTGAAGTACTCGATGAACTTGGTGTAAAAAAAGAAGATTTGGTTGAACGGCGAGCGGCTGAAGTTGGCAACATTTTTAGTCTCGGAACTCGATTTTCAGAGCCACTCGGACTCACGTATCTTGACCTAAATGGAGAAAAACAAATAGTAGTGATGGGAAGCTACGGCATAGGTATCGGACGCATCATGGGAACAGTTGTTGAGGCACTCTCTGATAAAAAAGGGATTGTTTGGCCAGAAGCAATTTCACCATTCGATATTCATCTCATCGAGATTCCAAGTAAAAACACTGCGGTCAAAGAAAAAGCGGAACGCCTGTATCGTGCTCTAGAAAAATCTGGAAAATCAGTTTTGTATGATGACCGTGAAGGTGTTCGAGCGGGGGAGAAATTTGCTGATGCAGAGCTTATCGGCGTACCAAAACACATCATCGTAAGTGAGCGGGGAATAGAGGATGAAACGGTTGAAATAAAAGAGAGAATTACAGGAGAATCGCGTGTTGTGAAGGAGGGGGAAGTAATGTAGGCTAGGAAGCTATGAAGTATGGCCAAGGATTCGAAAAACTAAGGAGACTCAGTTCAAATGATATTGGAATCGACCTTGGAACCGCAAATACACTCGTCTATGTTCGGGGTGCCGGTATCGTCATTAATGAGCCATCTGTCGTAGCGTTAAACCAAAAAACTGGGCAAATTGTTGCTGTCGGAGCTGAAGCAAAGGCAATGCTTGGACGAACTCCGCCCCACATCATTGCGGTGAAACCTCTTGTCGATGGTGTTATTTCTGATTTTGAGGTAACAGAAGAGATGATTACGTATCTTTTGAGTCGTGCGCAAAAGGATAATAAGAAAATATTTGGGCCTCGAGTTGTCGTCGGTGTTCCATCGGGCATTACTAATGTTGAAATTCGCGCGGTGCGAGATGCAACGCGAAATGCGGGTGCTGGGGAAGTACATATTGTCGAAGAACCGATGGCCGCTGCTATCGGCATCAGGCTTCCGGTCAAAGACCCAGTGGGAAGTATGATTATTGACATAGGAGGAGGGACTTCTGATATCGCAGTCATATCTCTTGGAGGCGTCGTGCGCGCAAAAAACCTTCGTATAGCGGGGGACAAACTCAATAACGACATTATTGCGTATATTCGGAGTGAATTTAAAATTTTGATCGGAGAAAAAACGGCAGAGAATATAAAAATTGCAATTGGTGCGGTGTTGCCGACAGGTCAATCTCTTGAAGCCGCGGTCAAGGGTCGCGATTTGGTGACGGGACTTCCTCGTGAAGTAATCATCACTGATTCTGATATTCGAGAAGCGATCTCACAATCCATCGCCAGCCTTGTTGAGGCTACGCGTGAAGTTTTGGAAACCACGCCACCAGAAGTGCTTTCTGATATTATGAATCGGGGAATATATCTTGCGGGTGGTGGCGCGCTTATCGTAGGACTGGCCGAACTCTTAACCGATGAATTAAAAATCCCAGTGCACGTCGCATCGGATCCATTGACCGCAGTCGCTCGTGGCACAGGTATAATCCTCGAAGACATGGATAAATTTAAAGATGTCCTTATTGTCAACGAAGATGAACTTCCATATCAAAAGTAAACCGAAACCAAATATTTCTTTCTCTCGAGCGTGGAAAATCACCCTCGTAGTTTGTTTTGGACTGTTTCTCTCTTTTTACTTTTTTCCAACTCTCTTTTTCCAAGTTGCCTCTCCGGTCGCGCGACCACTTTGGTCTTTGAGGGAGCGCGCGCTGACAGCGTTCGGTGTTGCTCCAGATTTTTTCAGTTCTCGACGGGCGCTTCTCAATGAAAACATAAGCCTTAAACAAAGGGTGAGAGAACTCGAACTAGAGGCCGAGGATTCTTCCATGCTCAACACCCAAGGAGCACTTTTGCTCAACCAATTTGAGGTCTCAAAAAATGAACACAAAACGCTAGTCCGAGTTATATCAAGGCCTTCGCAATCTCCATATGATATTCTCGTCTTGGATATAGGAAATGGCACCGTCTCCTTAGGTGATATGATTGTGGGGCCGGGGGATGTGGTGCTCGGAAATGTTATAGCGGTCTCTGGGAAAATAGCCAAAGCAAAGCTTTTTTCGAGCCCAGGGGTTGAAACTGAAGTAGAGCTTGCGGGAAGTGGAGCCACCGCAATTTTGAAGGGAATCGGAGGAGGAAATATGAGCGTCTTGGTTCCAAAAAGTTTTCCGGTCAAGATGGGCGATATGTTTGTTCGCCCAGGTTCGCGAGACAGGATTCTTGCCCAAGTCGGAGCAATCGAGGAATCGGAAGCAGATTCTTTTAAGAAAGTAACGCTCTCTTTTCCTGTTAGTATTTTCTCCATTCAATGGGTCTTTGTATATGCTCAATAGTACAAATAAAAAGCGCATATTAGTTGACACACTTCTCCTTCTTTCCGTTTTCTGGTTTCCGTGGTGGGTAACGTGTGTGTTCGCGGTTTTAGCAACTATCGTTTTAGAGTTTTTTGTTGAGAGTCTTATTGTTGGTATTCTTCTCGATACCTTGTATGGCATTTCAAATACTTCATTTATAAAAAGTTTTCCACTCACACTTTTGTTTGCACTTATTTTTCTGATTTCTTTTTGGACAAAAGATCATTTCACGTTCACTAACCGCTGACAATGCTTCGAAATTTCAAACGCAAGATTTTTAAAGGATCACCTGGCGTTCGGACAGAAATTGATCCTGACGAGATTTTTCTTGATTCGAAAAACCTCCCCAACTTCAATACAGATCAATTTGAGGGTCGTCTGGAAAGACCAATCTCAAGAACCACATTTCGTTTTCTCGCTTCCGTGTTTTTACTCATTGGACTTATTTTTATCGGTCGTTTATGGTATCTCCAAGTAAATCGAGGAGATTCATTCGAGAAAAGGAGCGAGAATAATCGTCTGAAACACACAATCATTTTTGCCGATAGGGGAATTATATATGACAGAAACAAAAAAGAGTTGGCATGGAACGAACTTAATCTCAACAATGCTTTTGCTTTCCGAAAATATGCATCATCGTCTGGAATTTCTCATGTCGTGGGGTATGTGCGATACCCTTCGAAAGACAAATCAGGATTTTATTACGAGGAATCGTTTGTTCCTAAAGATGGAGTTGAGCTTGCGTACGACAAAGAACTTATCGGGAAGAATGGTTTGAAAATTACTGAAACAGATGCGCTCGGGCATATCCAATCAGAAAGTGTTATTGCTCCGCCAGAAGATGGAAAAAATTTAGTACTCTCGATAGATTCTCGTGTAGAAGAAAAGCTTTATGAATCTTTACGAAGTACTGCCCTCGATAGGGGGTTTACTGGTGGTGCGGGGGTTATCATGGATGTTCACAATGGTGAAATTTTAGCGCTGGCGAGTTACCCAGAATATAGCCCATCTTTAATGACCGAAGGAACCGATACGGTCAAAATCAAACAAGCTTTGGGAGACAAATCAAAACCATTTTTGAATCGCGCAATTTCTGGTCTCTATATTCCAGGTTCGATTATGAAGCCATATATTGCTATGGGCGCTCTCTCTGAAGGAAGTATCGATCCGATGAAGCAAATTCTTTCCACTGGCTCTCTTACAATCCCGAATCCTTATAGTCCAAAGAATCCAACCATATTTAAAGACTGGAAGGCTCATGGCTGGGTTGATATGCGTCATGCGCTCGCGGTTTCTTCGAATGTATACTTTTTTACCATTGGTGGTGGTTTTGGTGATCAGCGTGGTATAGGAATCAGTAATATTCAAAAATATGTTCAAATGTTTGGCTTCGGTACCACTACTGGTATTGATTTATGGGGTGAGGCAGGGGGTGTTGTTCCGAGTCCAGAATGGAAAGCAAAAAATTTTCCAAATGATCCGTGGAGAATCGGCGACACATACAACAGTTCCATTGGTCAGTATGGTTTTCAAGTGACACCTCTGCAGGCTGTTCGCGCGGTCTCCGCTATGGCAAATGGAGGGACACTTCTCACTCCGACACTTCTACTCGACAATCCACAGAGTTCAAAACAAATCAAGACTGTCCCCTTGAAACCAGAAAATTTTCAGATTGTACGAGAAGGGATGAGACTTTCTGTCACAGGCGGTATTGCTCAAGGCCTACTTGTGCCAGGGATGAATATTGCCGCCAAAACAGGTACTGCAGAACTCGGAGTGACCAAAAAAACTGTGAATTCATGGGTTACAGGCTTCTTCCCGTATGAAAACCCGCGCTACGCTTTCGCTGTGCTTATGGAAAAAGGATCTCGGAGTAATACCATCGGCGCCACCTATGTCATGCGCAGTCTTCTCGACTGGATGACCATATATACTCCGGAATATACGAAGTAGTTTTTATAAAACAAAAGCGCGTGTCGTGTCGACACGTGCCAGATACCTGATCTCCTCAAGCACTGAGCATTAACAATGATGCAATGGAGAGCAAGGAAACGAACAAAGCCAGAATAATCAGCTCTGCGATGGCACGATACGATCGATCCCACTGAGTATTGAGACGGGCCACTGACCACAGAAGATACACCAAGTATAAGCTTAAACAGACCTGGAGTACTACAAGAAACTTAACTACATTTTCCATAAGATCCTTCATACAGCCCCCTTGAGAATGTGAGTTTTCCTAGTTCCTTCCAATCTCTTTCTAACATAAAATAAAGAAATTTGTCAATAGGTTATTGGTTTTAATTGACTTTTGGCCCTTACGCCGATACAATGGTTGCCACTCTATGAAAGATGAACACGAATATCTCACTCAGGAAAAATATAAGGAGTTCGAAAAAGAGCTCGAATTTCTGAAAACAATCCGCAGAAAAGAAGTCGCAGAAAACCTGGAATATGCCAAAGGATTAGGTGACTTGTCTGAAAATGCCGAATACCACGAAGCTCGTGATGTGCAGGCAAGTGTAGAAGATCGTATTGGCAAACTCGAGATGATTTTGAAGCACGCAACCATCGTTTCGTCTCACCACGCCAAAGACGTTGTCTCTATCGGTTCTGTTATCTCGGTTCACAAAGGTAAAGAAAAAGATCTAAAAACCTTCACTATTGTTGGTTCAGAAGAAGCTGATACGAGTGCGGGCAAGATTTCAGTGAAGTCACCCCTTGGCTCTGCTGCACTTGGTAAAAAGAAAGGAGACTCTTTCTCTTTCATAACTCCAAATGGTACTATGGAATACACGATAGCATCGATAAAGTAGGAGTTCGGCTTTCTGGAAACTATTTTACTTCGGGTTCCTCTAACAGCTAACAACTATAAGCTATTAACTGTATTGGCAATGGCTTCTCTAGAAGAAATCAGGCAAAACCGAATTGAGAAACTTAGAATCCTTGAAGAAAAAGGAGTCACTGCTTTTCCTGTAAGTGTAAACCAAGATTACGTTCTGTCTGAAGTAATCAAGAATTTTTCTAAACTCGCGAAATCAAAAAAGAAGCAATATTCTCTCGTTGGTCGCGTCATGTCGCTTCGTCCGCAAGGCGCTCTGATTTTTCTCCATTTTTTTGATGGTACTGCCAAATTTCAAGCACTCCTTAAAAAAGGAGAGGATATGAGTGAAGAAGATTTTGAGCTTTTTTCAAACACAGTAGACATTGGGGATTTTGCAGAATTCAAAGGGACCCTCTTCCTTACAAAACGAAAAGAAAAAACCGTGCTCGCTCACTCGTGGCGTATGCTTGCAAAGAGTCTGCGCCCGCTTCCTGAGAAGTGGCACGGCCTTCAAGATGTCGAAGAGCGTTTTCGTCATCGCTACTTAGACACTCTTATGTCAGAAGAGGTTCGCGAGCGATTTTTCAAGCGTTCCCAAATCATCTCACTTCTCCGTACGTTTTATTTTGAAAATGGTTTTATGGAAGTCGACCTGCCGATTCTTCAAAGTCTCGCAGGGGGAGCGACTGCGCAACCATTTACCACACACCACAATGCGCTTGATACAGATTTTTATCTCACCATTGCCCAAGAGCTTTATTTGAAAGAGCTTCTGATTGGTGGGTTCAATAAGGTCTTTGAACTTGGGAAGCGTTTCCGCAATGAAGGCATTGATACTTCGCACAGTCCAGAGTTTACGATGCTTGAGTCAAACGAAGCGTATGTGGATGCAAAGCAGCAACGTGAGTTTGTAGAAAAGCTTATGCGTTTTTTGGTGAAAAAACTTTTCAGTTCGCATACGTTTATTTCAGACGGCAACACTATTGATACAAAACCTAAGTTCGCCGTTGTTGCTTTCTACGATCTCTTGAAGCGTCATGCGCTTATTCCAAATCCAGAATCTATGACGAAGGAAGAAGCTGTAATTCGCGCACAGCAACTCGGGGTTAAAGTAGATCCAAAAGAATCGCTCGAAAAAATCCTCGATAATATATACAAGAAGGTTGCACGTCCTAAACTTATTCAACCCACCTTCATTGTTGATTACCCCGTTTCATTTAATCCATTTGCGAAAAGAAAAGAAGATAATTCAGCACTTATTGACCGTTTTCAGCTCGTTATTTCTGGTGTGGAGCTTGTAAATGCATTTTCTGAATTAAATAATCCTATTGATCAAAAAGAGAGATACAGTGAGCAAGACAAAAAAGGGGAATCAGGTGAAAAAGAAATCGCACCATCTGATCTCGAATATGTGGAAGCGATGGAATACGGTATGCCACCAAATGGAGGGATTGGAATCGGAGTGGATCGTCTCATTATGATTCTCCTTGATGTAAAAAATATTAAGGAAGTGATTTTGTTCCCGACACTCAAGCCAAGAAGAGAATAAAACATACCAAAAACAGCCCTGATTTCAGGGCTGTTTTTCTTTTTGACTTAACACTAATCTTCTCGATGGCGGCATACGTTCCGTATGCGCGTGCGATCTGGAGGACAAAGGAAAGTTCCACCCCCCTTCGTCCGAACAGAGCGTCTTGGTTTGTGTGGATGCTCGTCGACTACATCATGGTCTTCTCACTTCTCAGCGCGAAGTCCTACGGTGCTTTTGCGATGTTTGTCGCACTCTCAGTTGGGTCAACGGCAATCTTCGCGCTTTCATGGAAATATGGAGAGGGTGGTTTTACTCGGTTCGACCTGGCCTGTATTGCGCTGGGCCTGAGTGGTATTGTTGGATGGAAGGTGTTCGGTACGCCGATGGCTTCGATTGTGTCGTCAATCATTGGGGCGTACGCAGGAACCCTTCCTACCTTCATGAAGGCGCTCAAGGACCCGATGAGTGAGGATTTGCTCACCTGGACCACATTCGCAATCGGAGGTTTCTTTAATTGTCTCGCGATTCGCGAGTGGTCTTATGCCCAGGCCCTTACTCCCATAGCAGTCTTCGTTCTTCAGATGGGCCTAGTGCTCTGTATTTATCTTCCGCGCAAGTTATCGAAGGTGCGGGTTCGATCTAAGTGGTAAGAGAGACCAAAGCGCCGGTGTTCTTCGGAACCCGGCGCTTTTCATTTGTATTTTTTCATTATTTCTGTGGGATTGCACGCAGACTCTTTCTGGGAGGTTTGTATGGGAAATGATGACGCCTTTGAAAAACCGTATAGCAAACCAAAACCAGGTTCCAATGCACCTCGTCACAGCGACAAATCTCCACACTTGGAACTTGGGTCCATACTTCCAAGTGAGGGTAATGAAGATGGGGCTTTCGACGAGTTGTGCCAAACTGTCGAAAGAAGACAGAGTATGACGGAGTCAAGTGTGGCATTTGTGATTTCAGACGCATGGGGTAGAAATGGGCGCCGAGGTTTTGTAAAACCTCGGCGCTTTTTGTTTGGTGGTATAATAAAGATAAATTTAAAATAATCATATCTAAAATGCATTTTGAACTACCTGAGTCATCACGAGAAGAACTAACTCCTTTTATACAAAAAGAATTAGGAAAAGCTTCAGTTGATACTTGGATGGTTTCACTTGAAAAACTTGAAGCTCTTGTAGAGGGGGATGAAGGTTTACAAGAACTATTAGAAGATGTTCTTGATCAATGTTTGCGTTACACCAAATCAGTTGTGGAAGATCTTGATGCAAAAGCAAGAGAAGGTTTCGGAGAAGAAGCTGAAGAAAAAGGGAAGATGAGAACAAGAACTCATGAAGCAACTCAAGACACTATCCGAGCGTTTGTTAGGAATTTAGTCAAAGCTGGAAAAACTCCTGATCAAATGTACCCTCTGTTGCCTAATCCAGAATCTAGACCCGCGTGCGGATACTTTGCTTTAAAACTTACCCTTACTCGAGGTGCACAAATCATCAAATAAAGAGTACTTGTGTTATATAAATAAATGTGTTAGTATTTTAGTAGACATAACCAAGGGGGTTTTATGCTTGATGAGGGTGATCGAAGGAAGCTTCTCCTTGAGTACGCAAGTTTTGTGCTCAAGCAGATTCAGGGTGAGGATCGAAAGATGGCCGAAGGAGATCTCATGCGAATGCAAGAGATCCGCGAAGAGGCGGGTCTTGACCACCTGGCGATGCTTCAGGAGATCAAGATTTTTACTTCGGGAACTGTGTCTAGGTAGAGGCGCCATTTCAAAAAAAGAATGGCGCTTTTTTTCTTGTAAAAACCTTTCAAATTATTTGGTGAACCCTAGTACACCCAAAAGGTGGATAAAAAAATGTGGGGAAGTGGGAACAAGTGTTATATAATTTAGGACAAGTGGGAAGAAGTGGGAAATGACACGACACCATTTTTCACTCGAAGTTCTACGCCAATGTTTATCGGAGAATACACACATACCGTCGATGAGAAAAAAAGAATCTCATTACCCTCGAAGTTTCGTCGTGATCTTGGAAAAAAGATTATCATCACTCGAGGCTTTGATGCGTGTCTCTTCGTTTTCACTCCAAAAGTGTGGGGAGTGATGGCAGAAAAACTGGGAAGTCTTCTCATGGGTTCGAAGGATCAACGAGACATTGCACGCTTCATGCTGTCAGGAGCTGTGGAAGTCGATGTGGATTCGATCGGCCGAGTTTTAGTTCCAGATTTTTTGCGCGAGTATGCGGGGCTCAAAAGTAAAGTAATTTTTGCAGGAGTCTATAATCGCATTGAGATTTGGAATGACAAGGAGTGGGCGGATTACAGCAAACGCATTGAAAAGCAGGCCGATGCTGTAGCAGAGAAATTGGGCGACTTGGGCGCCTTATAGATCTCAAAATGGCTCACAGAACCGTTCTTTTACATGAGGCAATGGATGGACTTGCATTCTCACATGGGGAGGTATTTGTAGATGCAACGCTCGGAAATGCGGGGCACAGCGAATACGCGCTCTCGCTCGGGAAAGAGATTCAAGTGATTGGGATTGATCAAGATGAGGATTCACTTCGTCGTGCGAAAGAAAGGTTGACTAACGATGCTCGTGTATCTTTTGTTCACGACAATTTTAGAAATCTAGATCAGATCCTGGAAACTCTCAATCTCCCGCATGTAGATAAAATTCTTTTTGATTTTGGATTCTCATCTGATCAAATGGAGAGTTCTGGACGAGGGTTTTCATTTCAAAGAGATGAGCCATTACTCATGACGTTTCAAAAAGAAATACAGCCGGGAAACCTCAGTGCCTACGAAATTATAAATTCTTGGAGCGAAATTGATTTGAAAGCAATTTTCTCCGAGTATGGGGAAGAGAGGTTTTCAGGAAGAATCGCGCGAGTCATCGTAGAGTCTCGGAGAGAGAAGCCAATCGCCACCACGAAAGATCTTGTCGACGTGATTGTGAAAGCCACTCCCAAGGCCTACCACCGAGGAAGAATTCACCCCGCCACTCGTGTGTTCCAAGCACTCCGTATCGCGGTCAATGACGAGCTGGGAGCGATCAAAACAGTTCTTCCAAAGTCTCTTGCACTTCTTTCTCCCCATGGACGTATCGCCGCAATCTCATTTCACTCTCTCGAAGATAGAATCATCAAACATACGTTCCGTGAATGGTCGAAACAAGAGTTAGGGACAGTGATTACAAAACGGCCCATCGTACCAACTTCAGAAGAAATAGTGGATAACCCCCGTTCTCGAAGCGCAAAACTCCGAATCTTTGAAAAAAAATGAAAAAAGTTAGAACTGTAACAAAAGCAATAACTCCAAATAATACAAGACCATTTTTTATCATGCTTGTCGGTTTTTGTATTCTCTCGGCAATTTTTTATATGTATGCGATAAACCAGATTGTCCGGAACGGAGTAAAGTTTCAGACAATACAGACAGAACTTTCTCATATCATTGCGAGTTTGAGTAATATGGAATTTCAATATATTAATCAGAAAAATTCAATTACTATTGAGAAAGCAGTTACGCTTGGTTTTGCACAAGCGGAGCCAACAAAATATGTTTCTCGAAAGACATCGGTTGCCCTTGCGCACGTAGCGGATAATAAACGATAATAGGGTGCGTACATGAAGAAAGAAGATTCCGCTCCTCGGATAACAGTTATTTCACTTTTTATATTGCTGGTGGCGCTCATCTTTATTGGGCGTCTCTATTATGTACAGATTGTTTTGGGGAGCGATTTCACAAGCAAGGCTGATCGGCAGTATGTGCAATCAAACTACGATTACTATGATCGAGGTTCTATTTTTTTTCAAACCAAGGACGGTGATTTGGTTTCAGCCGCAACTTTGAAGACCGGATTCATCGTAGCAATCAATCCGAAGCTTATTGGTGATCCGCAAACGCTTTTTGATAAACTCTCGTCCACCATCTCCATTGATAAAACAGTTTTTTTCACCAAAGCTTCAAAAAAACAAGATCCGTATGAAGAAATCACTCGTCGCGTCGAACCAGAAAAGGCTACTGCAATACAAAAATTAAAACTTCCCGGGGTAGAGGTATATAAAGAACGATGGCGTTTTTATCCGGGCAACTCTATGGCCGCCCACGGTCTTGGTTTTGTGGCATACAAAGACAACGACTTGGGCGGTCGGTATGGACTTGAACGATATTATGAAGACACACTGAAACGAAACAATGATTCGGTCTATGTTAACTTCTTTGCAGAAATTTTTTCAAATATAAAAAAAGGAATATCGTCTGGTCAGTCGCTCGAAGGTGATGTGGTGACTTCGATAGAGCCGACAGTAGAAGCCTTTCTTGAGCAAGAACTTAAAAAAGTTATTGAAAACTGGAGCTCTGATTTTGCTGGAGGCATAATCATGAACCCAATGAATGGAGAAATTATTGCGATGGCTATAAACCCATCATTTGACCCGAACAACTTGCAAGATCAAAAAAATTCACGAGTTTTTTCAAATGAACTTGTTGAAGGTTCCTATGAGATGGGTTCCATTATTAAACCTCTGACCATGGCTGCGGGTATCGATGCAGGTGTTGTCACAGAAAACACTCGCTACAACGATACGGGATCACTCACATTAAACAACAGAACCATCTCAAACTACGATGGGAGAGCTCGAGGTTGGATTACCATGCAGGATGTCTTGAACCAGTCTTTAAATGTCGGCGCCGCTTTTGTCGAGCAAAAACTTGGAAATCAAAACTTTGCAAAATATATGCTCAGTTTCGGGCTTGGTCAGGAAACAGGCATTGATTTACCCAACGAGACCCACGGTCAGGTAGAAAACCTTAAAAGTCCTCGTGATATTGAATATGTTACCGCTTCTTTCGGTCAAGGCATAGCGTTGACCCCCATTGAAACCATCCGCGCGCTTGCAATACTTGGCAACGGAGGGGTTTTGGTGAACCCTCACATTGGCGTGCGCATCAACTACAAAATCGGAGGTTCAAAAAAAATTGATGGAGGGGTGACCAAACAAGTTTTGAAAAAAGAAACAGGGGAAGAGATTACTCGAATGCTTGTGCACGTTGTCGACACATCGCTTTTGAATGGAAAAGTGAAAATTGATAACTATAGTGTTGCCGCAAAGACAGGTACCGCTCAAATTTCAAAAGGTGGTGGAAAGGGATACTACGAAGACAGATATCTGCACACTTTTTTTGGATATTTTCCGGCGTATAATCCAAAGTTTATTATCTTCCTATTTAACTATTATCCAAAAGGAGCTAAGTATGCGTCTGAAACACTCACATATCCATTTATTGATATTACAAAATTTCTTTTAAACTATTATCAGATACCTCCTGATAGATAAACTGTCATTTACTCTGTAAGATTTTTAATAACAGGAATACCCGACTATTAAGTGTTATGGTAAAATGGTGATATAAAATTATGTCCCATAAAGATTGAAAATCTTTATGGGCTAAATACCACCGGCAAGAATAGTCTCGTATGAAATCCATTCTAAAAATAGTCGTTGTCGCAATACTCACCTGGGAGGCAAAACTTGTGCTTAAGAAATACAAGCCCAAGATCGTGGCTGTGACAGGTAGTGTCGGAAAAACCTCAACAAAAGATGTCATCGCGACCGTCTTGTCACATTTTTTCTTTGTTCGAAAGAGTGAAAAAAGTTTTAATAGTGAGCTCGGAGTTCCGCTCACGGTGCTCGGGCGTCCAAATGGCTGGGGGAGTATCACGGCATGGCTTAAGAATATATTTGAAGGTTTTGCCCTCATTTTACTTCCTAATCATTATCCAGAGTGGCTTGTACTTGAAATCGGTGCCGATAGACCAGGGGACATTCAGAAACTCACCTCCTGGGTGAAACCAGATATAGCAGTCATCACCAGACTTTCGAAAGTTCCTGTCCATGTTGAATTTTTTTCTTCCCCCGCGCAAGTTTTTGAGGAAAAAGGTCGCCTCGTAGAAGCGCTCACGCGTGATGGCACTTTGGTGCTCAACGCTGACGACGAAGATGTGCTCGCCTTTAGAGGACTTACCGAAAACGCCTCACTTCTCTATGGACTCGCAAACAATTCAGACATTTTAGGAACCGCCTACGAAATAAAATACGAAGGAGAAGGGAAGGAGCGTCATCCGGTTGGAGTTATGTTTAAGGTTAATACACAAGAAGAAACCTTAGAAGTGTTTATGAAGGGCAGTCTTGGGGTTCAAACGATGTATCCAGTACTCGCTTCTTTTGCAGTAGGCTCGTCCCTAGGGCTCTCCCCGAAGAAGATATTTCAGGCTATCTCTGTGCATACTCCATCTCCCGGTAGGATGAGGCTCCTTTCGGGCGTAAAAGGCTCTATTATTATAGATGATACCTATAATTCCTCTCCCGTGGCTCTTCATGAGGCGCTCAACACTCTAGAGAGAGTAGAGACTTCACATAAGAAAATCGCTGTACTGGGCGACATGCTCGAGCTTGGTGTCTATTCGACAGAAGAGCACAAGAGGGCAGGAAAACACGCTCAAGAAGTGGCTGATATTTTAATCACGGTGGGTATCAGAGCACGGGGTATCGCTGAAGGAGCGCTTGACAATAATATGTCTGAGAAGAAGGTGTTCCAGTTTGAAAGCTCTCTCGAAGCGGGCCAATATTTGCAAACTATCTTAAAGACAGGAGATGTTGTTCTCATTAAGGGTTCTCAAGGGGTCCGAATGGAACGCACAGTAGAAGAAATAATCGCCGACCCACTACAGAAAGAAAAACTTCTTGTGCGACAAGACAAGGAGTGGATGGATCGCTAGTTCCTCAAGTTTTTAATTCCAAAACACTGCACAACTAACACTACCGCATTAAAGTTGACTTTAGTGCGGTAGTGTTTTTCCTTGTCTTTAGTTTTCTGTTCTAATCTTTAAAAGATTTCAACATTTTTTACAATATTGACGCAAGAGAAATTTCTGGTGGAGGTGGAGGAAGCTCCGGTTCAGTTGAGGTAACTCCTCCCGTTGATCCCGTTGGAACTACAACGGATGCAACGTCAACAGATCCTGTAGCACCTCAAGAGGAAGGACAGGGGAGTAGTACTCCTCCAGCAGTAGATCCGCCTGTTGTCGAGCCTCCTGTGGTTGAAAATCCACCAGCCGATACTCCTCCTGCGGACATCACAAGCACACCGCCAGTTGATTCTGGAACAACGACTTCGTAATAAACTCTAGAAAAGAAAATAGATACAAAATTCCGCCCTTAGAATAGGCGGTTTTTTGTTCGCTTACCCACCAGTAAAGGTAAGTTGACAAAACTATATTTTGTAGTATCATATAGAAAGACAACAACCCCTACAAAGGTGGCTCTATGGTTCTTCGAAAGGCTTTGAAGTTTCTGCGCAGTACGTTGTTTCTTCTTGTACTCCTGCCCGGACTCGCCTGTTCGCGCTTTCACGATTCTGATGTGTTCGTCGTCGTGAACAACCGGACCTCGGACCTCATCGAGGTCTTCGTCAACGGCAAGTCCAAAGGCGTCCAGTCTCCAGGGGCAGTAAAGTACAAGGTCAGGGTCTCAACCCCGACCTACGACACCGGTACGGGGCCGAACAACTCGGACGCTGTCACGGTCTATGTGACGGCTCGAAACACTCGGACGAACAAGAGCGCGAGGACCGTCACCCTTCAGATGTTGAGTGACGAGACACAATCGGTAGATTTCGACACGTATGACTTTTTGTTCTGACACGAGAGACGCCCCACAAGGAATCACTTCCTTGTGGGGCTTTTGTTTTATTCTTTTGTCTGTGGGATATAATAGACATATGAAAAATCAAGAGAGACCAATGTTTGTGCCAGAGGATTCAAAAGAAGATCAGAAAATAATCGAAGGGTTAATTTCTGGAGATGTTGAAAAAGTGGGAGGGGATTATGTAGCAAGTATGAGTGCGGGAGATATACAAGAGATGCGACAAGAGGCGCTTGCAGAAAAAACTCAAGAAGAGGAAGTGCGCGAAATAGAGGAAGCAGTTGAAGACGATAGAAAAAAATTTGGAATTGGAGAACACAAAGACGAGTGGGAAAAAATTGAAGAACAGCACCAAGGGGATGAATGGAAGAAATAAAAAGAAACCCCGTACTCTCTCGAGTACGGGGCTGTTTTCTTGATTCAGGAACTAGCGAAGGATTCGACCGTGTCGCGACCCTTGGATGAGGCAGGGGGCATTCGCTGTATTGAAGACGGGAGTTTTGCTTTCCGGATGCTTGGCAAAAATCTCCAGAGTCCAGAGGGCTTGTCTGGTAGTGCGATGCACTGTCCCCAACACACGAAACCCAGTCCATGTGACGGTCTGGTCTGCCTTGAGTATGTCTTGGAGAAAGGCGAGTACTGATTCTGGAGGAGAGCGCCTTATCCACTCGCCGATACCGAGGTCTCCAGTGCCCGTGTACTCTGTCAGGCATCGAATCGCGTGCTCGCGATCCCTGTTCAAGATCAGGTCGTGGTCTAACTCTTCCAGTTTGTCTCTTTCTTGGTCAAACTGAACAGGGAACTGATGCTGGGCGATGAGCATGCCAGAAGCATCACCAAAGGAGCTTCTCATTGCGCCGAAGCGGTGCGCTTCAGCAGGGTAGACCCTTCTCATAAATCGCTCCTGTGTGCGAAGTGGTCAAAGAAATTCTATGAAGACTCTATGATAGATAATAGGGTATGTCAAATATATAGAGTGCTTTGCGCGCACAATTTGTGTGGTCACAAGTTACTAAGTATTTTGCTACAAGTACTCGCTTCTCACCCCACCAGTCTATGCGTGCACAAACCTGTCCGCGAAGGGTAGAAAAGATCGCGGGCGGGGCTCCCTTCGTTAACTCAAGAAGAGGAAAAAGATAACCCAAAAATTATCCACATTAACGACAACTTGACCTAAATATCCTGTAGATGTAGTATTTAAGCATTAGCGCAAGTATTAAAATATGTTAGAACCATCACAAATAACTAAAATACAGAAAACAATTACCGAGGAGGACGTAGTTCTCTCCTCAGTGTTCAATGTGCTCGGTGATAAGAACCGTTTTCGCATATTAAAGATACTTATTCAACATGGAGAGCTCTGCGTTAGTGATCTCGCTGCAGTTCTCGATGTATCAATTTCTTCGGCGTCTCAACATTTGAGGATTTTAGAGATGTCGGGACTCGTCATAGGGGAAAGAATGGGTCAAATGATGTGTTATAAGCCACTCATTAAAAATCCAAAGGTCAAAGCAATTATTAATTTAATGTAACAAAAAATATATGCACACAGTAACCATTTACACATCGTCAACTTGTCACTTCTGTCATATGGCAAAAGATTTTTTCAAGGAACATGGCGTGAAGTTTACCGAGAGAGATGTCGTCACTGATTCGACCGCTGGGCCAGAAGCAATCCAAAAGTCCGGACAGATGGGAGTACCAGTTATAGACATAGATGGAAAAATTGTAATGGGCTTTGATGAGCCACAGCTCCGAAAGCTCTTAGAAATTAAATAATAGTATGATCGGACTCATTATTCCATCTTTTTTTGCAGGGTTACTCACATTTCTTGCGCCATGCACTCTGCCTTTGGTGCCGGGATATTTGGCATTCATCAGTGGCGCAGGGGCCATAGAGGAGCGTGAGCGAAACCGAGGCAAGATTTTTTGGAACGGGGTCGCGTTCGTTATTGGATTCAGTCTCGTTTTCATTACCCTTGGAACAATTGTGGGACTCATAGGTCAGGCATTTGCCCCCTATCAAGTGTGGCTTTCGCGGATTGCCGGTGTTTCCATTATTGTCTTTGGATTGTTTATGATTGGGATATTAAAAATCCCCCTGCTCAATCAAGAGCAGCGTCTAAAAGTGCCTAGTATTTTTAAGCGAGGGAATTTAGCAGGCTCATTTTTGTTTGGCAGTGCTTTCTCTCTTGGATGGACTCCCTGCGTTGGCCCGATACTGGGGTCTATTCTTCTTCTCGCAAGCACTGGGGCGACCGCGCTTGAGGGATCTCTTCTTTTAGCAACATTCTCGCTCGGACTTGCTGTTCCGTTTCTTCTCATTGCATTCAGTATTAGCAGAGCAGAAAAATATTTAGAGAAAATATCAAAATATCTCAATGTTGTTTCTGTGGTCGGAGGAATATTTTTGGTCATTCTTGGTACGCTTGTACTCACGGGGAATATGTCGATATTTCTTTCGTGGAGTTACCGGGCGCTCCAGTTTCTTCAGTATGATCGGTTAATAGAATATTTATAAATTAATAATTAAAAAACATTATGCAAAACAATTCCCATGAAAAAGGTTCATCAAAAATTATTGGCGCTGTTGTCATTGTCCTCGTTCTTATTGGTGTTTCTATATACGCAACGCGAGGCAAAGATAGTTCAAACAGCAGTGCAGTATCTAAAACCGAAAACGTCACATCTGATAAACAAATTGCTCCCGATTTTTCGCTCGACAAACTCGGTGGTGGAACCATTACGCTGGCCGAGTATAGAGGACGAAAGCCAGTTGTGCTCGACTTCTGGACAACCTGGTGTCCCAATTGCAAGCGGAATATGCCACATCTAAACGCTTTCTATGAAAAATACAAAGACCAAATTGAAGTGATTGGTATTGATATGCAGGAAAATCCATCCCTTGTACAAAAAACTATCACCGATTGGAAAATTACATTTCCGATTGCCCTTGACTCAAGTGGTAGTGCTACACGAGCGTACGGCGTGCGATATACCAATGTTCATGTCTTGATTGATAAAGAGGGTAATGTAGTCCGCTTAATCCCCGGCGATATTAGCGAAGCCGATATGTTGGGATTAATTAAATAAATTTTATGGTAAAAGCAATCAAGCAGAACCAACAAATCGTATTTACTTGTAAGGAGTGCGGAATGGAATATCACGACGAGAAAACTGCCAAAAAATGCGAGGTATGGTGTAAGAAGAATAAGAGTTGTAATCTTGACATTATTAAAAATGCTATAAAAAGTGGTGATGTTGTCAAACAATACTCCAAGACATAAAAAATGATAAACGTAAGATACACAGTAAAATTAACAGGTATTGCCTTCATTTTGCATCTTATTTGGGAAAACACCCAAGCCCCCTTTTTTGCTGGGTATCAATCCTTTTCTCAGCATTTCCCGATGTGTTTTGTCGGGACAATAGGCGATGTTGTCGTAACACTTTTAATATTGGCGTTTATGCGGCTTCTCAAGAAAGATATGATGGAGACAATTGCCGATTTTACGGCACTAGCGATAATCGGATTTATTGTCGCGATTGGAATTGAACAAAGAGCCCTGCTAGTTGGCAGTTGGGATTATGCACAAGTAATGCCAGTAATCCCATGGTTCAATGTCGGTTTGCTCCCTGTTATTCAAATGACATTGCTGTTACCACTTTCTTTTTACTTAGCCAAGATCTTCAATCAAAATCATAAACACTCAATAAAATCACAATGACACGGCTAAAAGAAATTCTAAAAATAGCTTCGTTACCGGTCATTATTGGCTCGTTGTGCTGCTTATCGCCAATTATTCTTGTCCTTTTTGGACTTGGTACGGTTGGTGTCGCCTCAACTCTTGCTGATACATTGTATGGGAGCTATGCATGGGTGTTTCGGATCGGGGGGCTCGCCCTTCTTGCAATGAGCATCATTATGTATTTACGTCGGACAAAAGGTATTTGCACTTTTGATGAAGCAAAAAAGCGAAGGCAAGAAATTTTCAACATTGTCGTATTAACGCTCGTTTCCGCGGTAGCAGGATATTTTATTTTTCTCTATGTGGTTCTTCACTATATTGGAATATTTTTAAAAATATGGGGTTAATAATCTAAAAATCGTATGAACACCAAAACAACAATTTCCGTAATAGTCAGTCTGATGATAATAGTTTTAGTGGTTGTATTTACGCGTCCAGGAAGTAACCAAAAAAATAATCCTATTATTACTAATTCTGAAATCAATACTCACGAGTCAGCTTTTCAATCGGGAGGATTAAGAACAAATACATCGATCACCTCGATACCGCTTGATAAGGTGCTTGATGGAGGTCCGGGCAAGGATGGTATACCTGCGATTACAAATCCAAAGTTTACAAGTGTGATGGAAGCCAAGAAATGGCTCAAAGACGATATAGACGGTATTGTGGTCACGGTTCTAAAAACAACTCGTTTTTATCCGTACAACATTATTGTTTGGCATGAAATTATAAACGATAAAATTGAAGGAAAATCTTTAGTGGTTACATTCTGTCCTTTGTGTGGCTCGGCTATCGTTTTTGATGCTGTGGTTCTCGGCAAATCAGAACAATTTGGAGTAAGCGGCAAGCTCTATGAGTCAAATCTTCTGATGTATGACAAAACGACAGAAAGTTTATGGTCTCAAATAATCGGCGAAGCGGTTGTGGGTGGTAGAACAGGACAAAAACTCGCTGTATATCCATCACAAGTCATGAGTTTCAAGCAAGCGATGGAAAAATATCCCAGCATGGATGTATTAAGCAAAGAGACAGGATATAGTCGCAGTTATGATGTCAGCCCATATGGTGATTACGACATCAATGACAAGATTTATTTCCCGATCTCAATCAACGATACTCGGCTTCCTGCAAAAGAGATTATGTATATCGTTAATGTTGATGATCACTCCGTTGCGTTTAAGCGAAGCGTGCTCTCGGAAACAAAAGAAGCTACTGTGTCAGTAGGTAATAAAAAAATTATTGCTATAATTATTGATGGAGAAATAGAAGTTAAGAGTGAAGAGGGTAAAATAATCCCTGGTTACACCGCCATGTGGTTTAGCTGGGCGATCCATCACCAAAAAAATGGTGTTGTGTGGCGTGGCTCGCCATAAAAATAGATAAAGGTGGTCGATAAAATTATTAGTAGATTGTTAGTTAACAAAAAAATATGTTTATATAATGATAATGTTCGATGCAATAGGTATGAAAATGAGGAAATTATTTTTTATTTATTAAATTAATCGAAATAATATGGATACAGCAGAAAACAAAAAAGAACAGAATTTTAAGTGTGAAATGTGTGGTTCTAAATCAACAGAAATTCCCGGAACATGCTGTGGGGCGGAACGTAAGCCAGTGGAGATGGCGGTCAAGTGCGAGAGTTGTAGTCACGAACATAAAAGCGATGGTTCTTGCGACTGTGGATGTAAGTAATGTTTTGTCCACGTAAAAATATCTATGAACCATGTTCATTCGGAAAATCCTAGACTGGATTATAACCACATAATTGATGGAATATTTATTGGTACAAACCAGTGTTGCACCATGGGTCTTATTGATGTCTTGAAGAAAGAGAATATTACTGTTGACATTTCACTTGAAGAAATTCGCATAGACCAGCCTTACGGAGTAGAGGCTTATTTATGGCTTCCAACACCGGATCATACACCACCAACCCAAGATCAACTGGTGCTTGGAGCAACAACACTCGACACTCTCGTCAAGCAAGGTAAAAAAGTCTATGTTCACTGCAAAAATGGTCATGGGCGCGCGAGCACGCTTGTGATTGCTTATTTAGTTATGCAAGGCTACACGGAAGAAGAAGCAGAGTTGGTTGTCAAAAAAGCCAGACCAACCATGCATCTACAAGACAATCAGAAAAACACACTGGACAAATTCATAAAGATTTTTCAAAATAGATAACTCTCCTGCCGAAGTTTCAATTTGTGAACCCATTGCGTGGCTTTCAGAACTTACTAAACAAAGACAGTATATCGGTTTAGCTATAGAAAATCTTAGTCTTTTAATC
>Ga0163152_10000208_pt1 | contig 102804 bp, 98 predicted proteins | sample OliLakLV19MP8IB2_FD_148635 | JGI IMG/M metagenome (GOLD analysis project Ga0163152, IMG submission 148635) | Freshwater microbial mat bacterial communities from Lake Vanda, McMurdo Dry Valleys, Antarctica - Oligotrophic Lake LV.19.MP8.IB-2 | ecosystem: Environmental > Aquatic > Freshwater >...
GGGGGGGGGGGTCCGGTCGGCGGAGGAGGCGGTGGCGGCGGGCTGGCTCCACCCCCGCCGCAGGAGCCGCGAGAGCCGCCGCGCTGAGGGCCGCCAGGAGCCGCGTCCGGATGCCTGCCTGCATGTCCATCCCTCGTGATTGGCGCCCTCGCCATCCTAAAGCGCTTTCAGGCGAACCGGAACCGTTTCGCCCGTCGGAAAACGCCACCGCGATGTCAGGTCGCCGGAAAGTCGCGTGAAACCGCATTGCACTTGAGAACAATTCTCAATATATCTCGCGATATGGATAGTCTCTCACACCTGAACCTCGACCAGCTGGTCAAGGGCGCGGTCGGCCGCGTCGCCGGTTTCGACGGAAGTGATCCCAAGCTTGTCGCCAAGCTCCGTGAGATCGGCTTTGCCGAGGGCGACGAAGTCGAGCTGCTGGCGCGCGGCTGGCTGGGCGGCGCGCCCTTGTCCATCAGGCTCAACCGCACCGTCATCGCATTGCGCAAGGGTGAGGCGGCGCTGGTGCGGGTGGAGCCCGCGACGTGACGATGATCGCGCCGCGCCTCGCCCTGGTCGGGGCGCCCAACAGCGGCAAGACCACGCTCTTCAACGGTCTCACGGGCGGTCTCGCCAAGACAGCGAACTATGCTGGCGTCACTGTGGAAACGCGCAATGGGCGGTTCGAGACAGCGGCCGGTCTCGTGGTCGAACTTGTGGACCTGCCCGGAATTTACGGACTCGAAGCCCGCTCCACGGACGAGCGCGTTGCGATCGACGCCATCCAGGGCAAGCTCGCCGGTGAGGCCTCGCCCGACGCGCTCATCCTGGTGGCGGACGCCGCCAATCTGCGCACCCATCTTCACACGGTCCTTCAGATGAAGGCGCTGGGAAAGCCGGTGATCGTCGCCCTCAACATGATCGACCTGGCGGAGCGCGACGGCGTCCGGATCGACGTGGCGCGGCTGCAGGAAATGCTGGGCGTCCCCGTGGTGCCGACGCGCGCCACCCGCAAGGCCGGCCGCGAGGCGCTGATCGCCAAGATCGACGAGGTGCTGGCGACGATGCCGCGCCTCGTGGCGGTCGCCCCGGTCACGCCCCCGGGGAACCTCAAAAGCCTCCAGCAAGAGGCGCGGCGGATCGCCAGTGAGACCGTGTCCGAACCGCCGATGAACGGCGTGACGCGGCGCGCCGACGCCATCCTTCTGCATCCGGTGAGCGGACCCGTAATCCTCGCCGCCATTCTCTTTGTGGTGTTCCAGTCCGTCTTCGCATGGGCGACGCCCGCCATGGACGCGATCGAGGGAGGTTTCGCCGGGCTCCAGGGCGCGATAGGACCAATGATCGGCAACGACATCGTCCGCAGCTTTGTGGTCGACGCGATGATCAACGGCGTCGGCTCGGTGATCGTGTTCCTGCCGCAGATCGTCATCCTGTTCGCCTTCATCCTGGCGCTGGAAGCGTCGGGCTACATGGCGCGCGCAGCCTTCCTGATGGACGAGTTGATGCTTCGGGTAGGCCTCAACGGACGCGCCTTCATTCCGCTGCTGTCGTCCTTTGCCTGCGCCATTCCCGGCATCATGGCCGCCCGCACGATCGAGGACGAGCGCGACCGGCTCACAACCATCATGGTCGCGCCCCTGATGACATGCTCCGCCCGCCTGCCGGTCTACACCCTGCTGATCGGCGTGTTCATTCCATCCACGAGCGTCGGCGTCTTCAATCTGCAAGGGCTGGTGCTGTTCGCGCTCTACATTATCGGCGTCGTCAGCGCCGTCGCGGTCGCTTTCATACTCAAGCGCACGGCCACCAAGGGTCCGCCGCAGGCGCTGATAATGGAGCTTCCGACCTACAAGATGCCGGTGGCGCGCGACTTTTTCCTCGGCCTGATCTCCAAGGCGTGGGCGTTCCTGAAGCGGGCGGGAACCATCATCTTCGCCGCCACGGTCCTTCTCTGGTTTCTCGCAACCTTTCCGAATGGCGGCGCCGGCCTCGAAGGCAGCTATGCCGGCATGATCGGACGCACGATCCAGCCCGTCTTCGCGCCGATCGGCTTCAATCTGGAAATGGTGGTGGCGCTGATCCCGGGCATGGCGGCGCGCGAGGCGGCGGTCTCCTCGCTGGGGCTGATCTATTCCCTGGGGCCGGTGGACGAGACCTCGCAGGCCCTGCAGACGACGCTGGCGACGGCCTGGTCGCTTCCGATGGCCCTCTCCTTCATCGCCTGGTACGTCTATGCGCCGCAGTGCTTCGCAACGCTGGCGACTGTCAGGCGCGAGACCAACTCCTGGGGCTGGACCTGGTTCATGTTCCTCTACCTCGTCACTCTCGCCTATCTGGCGTCGCTGGCGACCTTCTGGATCGCGACGGCGGCGGGATTGTAGGCGGCAGGTCGAAGCCTGCGCATCGCCGAGGCCAGGAGGCCGGCCGTCAGGAACAGGTAGATCGGTTCGATCGTATAGCGCATCCGCGCCTGTTCGCCGCCGTTCAGAAGATGCGCCGTCAGCGTGAAATAGCCCATGAACAGCAGCAGAAGCAGGTAAAGGTGCGGGTTCGTCCGGATGTTTTTCACCGCGAACCACCAGAGCGCCAAGACCCACAGGATCATCGCGGCGCGGCCGGCCATCCCCAGATTTTCATGGGCGCGCTCCATCGGCCCCATCACCCTGTCCCAGCCGAGCGGATCGACGTCATAGTCCGACGCCAGCACCTGGTGCGACCCCAGCAGCGCCGCCAGGCGTTCGCCCGTCCAGCCGGGCAGGTCGGCGAGGATCGCGTCCTTCGACAGGGCGAGGCAGTCGCGGCTGCGCTCCACGAGACCGACATGATTGTAGTTGGGCTCGCCTGAACTCTTCCATGCGCGGGTCAGTACGGGATGGCCCGTCTCCGGAGCGCCCTCGGCCACGGATGCTTGATGGGCTGCCGCAAAGTCGCAGCGCGCGAGGTCGCCGGATTGTCCGCCGGGCGCCGTCTGGGCGAGGTTGAGGCCGATCCAGCCCGACGCGGACGGCAGTCCGAACATCACCGCGTTCTTGATCGTCGGCAGGGCGGATATCGCGACCGCCGCAACGACCATGAGGAACGCTCCGCGGCCCGGGCGGCGCCAGCCCCGCGACCACCCGACCAGCGCGACGGCAAACAGCGCCACGAAGGCCGGATGAAAAATGGCCCAGGTCCATGACAGCGCCACGAGGACGCAAAGCGCGCCAGCCACGGGCCACAGCTTCCCGCCGAGAGCGTTTTCAGGCGGGCCGGGAACCGGCTCGCCGTCAGAAAAGGCGACCAGACAAGCATCCAGAGCATTTGGGCGACTCGAAAATCGCCGAAAATGCGCTGGCTCAACCTTGAGGAGAAAGAAAACCAGCAGTGTGACAAGGAAAAAGGTGAGGTGAGGGTAGAATGCGATCGCCTCGAAATAGATCACGTTGGGCGAGCACAGGACCGCAAGCGTGACGGCGACAGCCGCGAACGGCGGAAAGCTCAGTTTCCGCAGCGCCGAGAGGATCATCACTCCCGCTCCCGCCGACAGCGCAATGTGGATCATATGGATCGCGCTGGTGACGGCCGCGCCGTCCGGCCCGACCACCCTCACCACCGCCGCGAGAAATCCGTTCCAGAGCGGCGGCTGGGCGTGGAGATTCCACAGCGAGCCGAGCGGATCGCTCGCCAGGAGCGCGAGGTCCAGGTGTTGCCAGTGGTGTTCGACGACGTCGGGGTCCGGCGCTATGCCGAGCGCCGCAACGGCCAGACGCGACAGGACGAAGAGCACCAGAAAAAGGATTGACGGAGAGACGGTCCAGTTGCGCACGATCGCCACTCCGGCCGGCGCCCGCAGTCGCGGGGACGCCATGGACGGGCAGAATGGCAGGGTTTCGCCTAGATTTGCTTAACCGGCCTATTCGGCAGCCTTCATCACCTGCGTCTCGGGCGTCCATCTGAGGCGGGGGCTGCGCGCCGCCCGCGTCTCGTCGAGCCGCCTCACGGGAGCAAGATGCGGCGCGGTTTTCAGCGACGGATCCCTTTGCAGTCCCCGCCGCGCCACAGAACCGAGCGCCTCGATGAAGCGGTCGAGTTCCGCTTTCGATTCCGTCTCGGTGGGTTCGACCAGCATTGCGCCATGCACCACCAGCGGGAAATAGGTCGTCATCGGATGATAGCCTTCGTCGATCAGGCCCTTGGCGATGTCGATGGTCTCGACGCCTGTGTCCTTCAGGAAGGCGTCCGAGAACAGCGCCTCATGCATGCAATAGCCCGGGAAGGCGGGGCTCATAACATCTTTCAGACGCGCCTGAATGTAGTTGGCGTTGAGCACCGCATCCTCCGCCACCTGCCGGAGGCCATCGGCGCCATGGCTGAGAATGTAGGACAGCGCCCGGGTGAACATTCCCATCTGGCCGTGGAAAGCGCACATGCGTCCGAAGCTTTCCGTCGCTTCGCCTTCGCCATCGTGTTCGACGAAGCGAAGCCCCTCGGGCGTTTTCACGATGAAGGGCACGGGCGCGAAGGGCGCGAGCGCTTTCGACAGAACCGTCGGACCCGAACCCGGGCCGCCTCCGCCATGGGGCGTCGAGAACGTCTTGTGGAGGTTGATGTGCATGGCGTCGATGCCAAGATCGCCCGGACGCACGCGGCCGACAATGGCGTTGAAGTTCGCTCCGTCGCAGTAGAAATAGCCGCCGGCCGCGTGGATCAGTTCGGCGATTCTGACGATGTCGCGCTCGAACAGGCCGCAGGTGTTGGGATTGGTCAGCATGATGCCGGCGACGTCGTCGGATCGAACCAGCTTCGCCTTCAGGTCCGCCAGATCGACGCGGCCGTCCGGCGCGGCGTTGATCTCGTCGATGACAAAGCCGCACTGCGCCGCCGTCGCAGGATTGGTGCCATGCGCCGAGACCGGCACCAGCACGCGCTTGCGGTGGGGTTGACCGGAGGCCAGCAGCGCCGCGCGGATCGCCAGCATGCCGCAGAGTTCGCCATGCGCGCCGGCCTTGGGGCTCATCGCCACGGCGGGCATGTTGGTGAGCTTCATCAGCCAGTCGGCAAGTTCGCTGATCAGTTCGAGCGCGCCCTGGACTGTGGATTGCGGCTGCATCGGGTGGATGTCGGAAAAGCCCGGCAGGCGCGCCATCTTCTCGTTGAGGCGCGGATTGTGCTTCATCGTGCACGAGCCGAGCGGGAAGAGGCCAAGATCGATGGCGTAGTTCCTCTGGCTGAGGCGCACATAGTGGCGCATCGTCTCCGGTTCCGAGAGCCCCGGCAGTCCGGTCGGGACCTTGCGCTTCACGCCGCCCAGGCGGTCGGTCTTCTTCTTTGGCTCGGGCAGATCGACGCCGGTCTTGTCGACCGAGCCGACCTCGAAGATGAGACCCTCGGCCTGCAGAAGCCCCCTCGATCCGGAGACCGTCTGGCTGGGGCTGTCGCCCGTGACGGCGCTGAGCGAGGTCGGTCGGCCAGTGGAGTTCATGGTCATGGCAGCCTCGCAGTTGTCTGTCGGAGGGTGGAGAAAACAAGACCCCCACCTGATCTGAGAGCGATGAGACGCGCGTGCGTGTAGCGCCTCCCCCTTTCAGGGGGAGGAAGCAATGGCGGTGTTCTCCTCCCCCTGAAAGGGGGAGGAGCCACGTTAACGACCGGTTCAACGGTTAGATTTGGGTGGGGGTTAGCTTGTGCATGGTGAAGCATCACCTCAACACCTCCCACAGCGCCGAGGCGTAGGCCTCGATGTCGGCCGTCGTCGTGCATTCGGTCGCCGCCGCCACGATGACGTCGTCGAACTTGGCCTTCGGAAACAGCCGCGAGGCGCGAACGCCGCCCAACACGCCCTCTTCTTCCAGCGCGGCCAGCACCTGATCGGCGGGCTTCGAGGTGCGGAATGCGAACTCGTTGAAGTATCTTGGAGTCAGAACCTTCACGCCCTTCACCTTGCCCAGCGCGTCGGCAAGATCGCAGGCCGCCTCGTGGTTGAGCCGGGCGAGGCGCGTGAGGCCCTTGTCGCCCAGCAGCGTCATGTGCGCCGTGAAGGCGAGGGCGCAGAGGCCCGAATTTGTGCAGATGTTGGAGGTCGCCTTGTCCCGCCGGATGTGCTGCTCGCGCGTCGACAGCGTCAGCACGAAGCCGCGTCGGCCGTCGGCGTCCAGCGTCTCGCCGCAGAGGCGCCCAGGCATCTGGCGCACCAGTTTCGACCGGCAGGCGAAGAGGCCCACATAGGGTCCGCCAAAGCCCAGCGGCACGCCGATCGACTGGCCTTCGCCGACCGCGATGTCCGCGCCCATCTCGCCGGGCGGGGCGACCATTCCAAGCGAGACCGCCTCGGTGAAGACCGACACCAGAAGCGCGCCCCTTGCGTGGGCGGCGTCGGCGACGGCCGACAGGTCCGTCACCGTGCCGAACACGTTGGGCGACTGGGCGATGACGCAGGCGACCTCATCCGACAGCGCTTCCACCAATCGGGCCTCGCCGTCGATCTCCGGATATTGCTGCACCACCGTGATGCCGGCCGCCTCGCACAGCGTGCGCGTGGTGTCGGCATAGTGCGGATGCAGGCCGCCCGAGAGGATCACCCTTGTGCGCCGGGTCACACGACAGGCCATCACGGCGGCCTCGGCGCAGGCCGTGGAGCCGTCATACATGGACGCATTGGCGACATCCATGGCGGTGAGGGCCGCGACCTGTGTCTGGAATTCGAACAGGGTCTGTAGCGTGCCCTGTGCGATCTCGGGCTGGTAGGGCGTGTAGCTGGTCAGGAATTCCGAGCGCTGGATGATGTGATCGACGCTCGCCGGGATGTGGTGCTTGTAGGCGCCGCAGCCGACAAAGAACGGACCCTCCGAGGCCGTGCGGTTTTTCTTCGCCAGCTTGCCCAGATGGCGTTCCACGGCCAGTTCGCCCTGATGACTGGGCAGTCCGGCCACGGGCTGCGTGAGGCGCGCTGCGGCGGGAACGTCGGTATAGAAATCATCGACAGAACTGGCGCCGATAGCGGCGAGCATGTCTGCGCGATCGACCGGAGTGAGGGGGAGGTATCTCATTGGGCCGAAGTCTCCGTGGTCGTTGCCGGGTCCGATGTCATTTCGTCTGCAAGCGCGCGGGCGCCTCCGTCGCTTGAATGGGAGAAGCCGTGATGTACGCCGGCGCGGTCTGCCTCGGACCGGTTCTGGCTGAGCTTGCGAATGCCTTCCATGGTCGTGATGCGCAAGCGCACGCCGATGATGGCGCGGACCATGCCCTCGATATAATCGCCCGGCGCATCGCTCACCTCCCACGGGGCGGCGCTGCCCGCTTCCATCATGTCGGTCAGGCGGCTGATATGGGCGCGCAGGTCGGACGCTTCCTCGAAGAGATCGAGTGTTCCGGAGACATGAACCGCGATGTAGTTCCACGTCGGCACGACGCGGCCATTCTCGCGCTTCGATTGATAGAGCGACGGCGTCACATAGGCGTCCGCGCCCTGGAAAATCGCAAGCGCGGGGATGCCGTTGCTGATCGTCGCCAGCATGGGATTGGCTCGGGCAATATGGCCTTCGAGATACGCGCCGCCATTGCCGGATCGTTCAAGCTTCATGGGCAGATGGGCAGCTTGCACTCCATCTACGCCGCCCGTCACCAAAGTGGCGAACCGGCGCGCGTCCACGAACGAGGCGAGTTCGTCGTCGTCGGTCACGCGGAAGGCGGGGTGGGCGTACATGCCTGCTAGAGTCCTGCGCAGAAGGCGTCGTAGGCGGCCTTGTCCATCAGCTCCGAAAGCTCCGAGGGATCGGCGAGCTTGATCTTGCAGAACCAGCCGGCGCCTTCGGGGTCTGCGTTTACGGTCTCCGGCGCGGCGACCAGCGCGGCATTGGATTCCGTCACTTCGCCGGTGACCGGGGCGTAGACGTCGGAGGCGGCTTTCACGGATTCCACGACGGCCATGTCGCCGTCCTTCTTCACCGCCTTGCCGGGGTCCGGCAGATCCACGAAGACGACGTCGCCCAGTTTCTCGGCGGCGTAGGCCGTGATGCCCACCGTGCCGAAATCGCCCTCGACGCGGATCCACTCATGTTCGTTCGTATAGAAAACGGTCATCCGTAATCTCCCTCAGCGTTTGTAGCGGTGCGGCGCGAATGGCAGGGCGGCGACTTCGGCGTCCAGCGGCTTGCCGCGCACGATCAGCTTCAGCGGCGTCCCGGTTCTGGCGTAGGCGGTCGCCACATAGCCCATGGCGACGGGCGCGTTGACGCTTGGGCCAAAGCCGCCCGAAGTGACCACGCCGATCGTCTCGCCGGCCTCGGTCTGGATTTCGGCGCCCTCGCGCGCCGGCGCCCGGCCCAGCGGTCTTATGCCGACGCGGCGCCGGGTCGGGCCAGTCTCCAGCTCGCGCAGGATGCGTTCGGCGCCCGGGAAGTCGGCGCGCTCGCGGCGCCCTTTCGAAACAGTCCAGGCAAGGCTGGCGCCGATGGGCGAAACGTGCGCGTCGATGTCGTGTCCATAGAGGCAGAGGCCGGCTTCGAGGCGCAGGCTGTCGCGCGCGCCAAGGCCGATGGGTTTGACGCGCCCCGTTTCGCAGAGCCTGTCGGCAAACCCTTCGGCGTCCTGCGCGGGCACGAGAATCTCGAAGCCGTCCTCGCCGGTATAGCCCGAACGGGTCATGTGGACGCGCGCGTCACGGCCAACCGCGACTGCGCGGTAGGTCATGAAACTCATGCTGGCTATGTCGTCGGCCGCCGCCGGAAAGGCCTCCACAAGCGCCGTCGCCGCTTCCGGTCCTTGCAGCGCCATCAGGCAATGGCGCTCGTCCGCCCGGTCGAGTTGGGCGCCCGGACACATCTGCGAGATGCGCGAGAAGTCGAACTCTTTGCCGCCCGAATTGACGACGATATAGAGTTCCCCCTGGCGGTCCGGGCCGAAGGGCCGGGCGACCATCAGGTCGTCGAGTATCCCGCCATCGTCGGCCAGCAGCAGCGTGTAGCGGTTCTCGCCGGGCTTGAGGCCGACAATGTCGCCGCACACCAGGCGCTCGAACTCTGCCGCCACCTCCCGGTGAGCGGCTTCTCCGTTTCCGAGCTTCGAGGCGGGAAGGCGCAGAAACGACGGTCCCATGTGCGCCACGTCGAACAGGCCGGCATGGGCGCGGGTCCAGGTGTGCTCCGCCATTATGCCGGCGGCGTACTGGATCGGCATGTTGTAACCCGCAAACGCCGCAAACCGGACGCCGGGCTGGCGCTCATGCCACGCCGTCAAGGCGGTGCGCTTCAGCTCGATTCCTGGATCGTCCGACATTTCATCTCCGACAGCTGCGCGCACTCGCCTCGGCGAACCGCGCCCCCGCTGTCGGATGTGCCTGAGAGATTCACGCCCGGGACCCCCTTGGAGCGGGAGACCGGATGCTTACTCCGTCGGCGGCGGGATCGGATCCCGCGCTTTCCAGCGTTTTATGTCCCCCTGCGGTCCTTTTTGCCTGAGCGTTTCCGGGGCGGTTGCGCCTTCGGCGGCAGCTTGACGTGCGGCTGCTCTCTCCCGCAGGGTTTCGGTCGAGGGGCGCATCTGGCGCATCCGGGACCGGGGCGTCAATGCCTCGTCGTGCGAACGGCGAACAAAGTCTGTCTGCGAGCTGGAACGTCCCGCACTTGCCGGCGGATGTTCAAATTCTGCTCAGCCAATCCAGCAGCAGTGCGTTTACCTCGTCGGGCTTTTCCTGCTGGGTCCAGTGGCCGCAGTCCTCGATCAGGTGATAGCCACGCAAGTCGCTCAATACCTCGCGCATGCGCGGTTCGACATCGTGCCCGAACATCTTCAGCGCCATGTCCTGCGCGCCCGAAACGAACAACGAGGGCTGTTCGATGCGGCGCTCAGCGAACTGGCTGAGCCAGGCGAAATCCCGGTGGAAATTGCGATAGCGGTTGAACGGTCCCCGGAACCCCGACCCCTCGAACTCGCTGACGAAATAGTCGAGGTCGGCTGCGCTCATCCATGCGGGGAAAACCTCTGGATCAATCAGCCGGTGGGTGAGTGTGTCGCCATGGACCTTGTCGCCGGGCCAAGCGCCCGCGGGCGCGTCCCCGGAGAGGACGTAGTAGAGTTTCCTGAGGCCGCCGCGCACGTCCGCCTCCAGCTCCGCCTCGGCCACGCCCTCGTCCTGGATGTAGATCTGGTAGAAGAACCGGCCCTTGTCCGTGAACAGCTTGCGCGCGATGTCGATGAACGGCGCCTTGCCCACGCCGAGATGCGGGATCGCCAGCCCCGCCACCGCGGTGAAGCGCACCGGATCAACCAGCGCGGAATTCCACACGATCGGCGCTCCCCAGTCATGCCCCACCAGAATGGCCCGGCCGCCGCCCAGTCGGTCCGCGACCGCCTGCAGGTCGCCGACGATCGACTGCATGTCGTAGGCCCCGACCGGGTGCGGCCGGTCCGACCCGCCATAGCCGCGCACGTCGAGGGCCGCAGCCGTGTATCCGGCCTGCGCGATCGGTCCCATCTGATGGCGCCACGAATACCAGCTCTCTGGCCAGCCATGGACCATCAGGACCAGTGGCCCCTCGCCCTCGACTGCCACGCGGAGCCGGATGTCGCCCGATTGCACATGATTGAACTGGCGGTCCATGGAGCCTCCCTCAGTCACTGGCGCTGCTTCCCGCCTGTGCGCCTCAGCTTTACCCCGTCTCAAGCCTTCGGCTATATCGCGCCTCTCGAAACGCCTGCTTTTCGCAGGCGCAGCATCTTTACCCCGGGGCCGTCTCCCCCTATTTAAGCCACGCGTCGGATTACGTTACGTCCACGTAATGGAGTTGGAGTCCAGCCATGTTCCTGACCCTCATGAAGGGCAAGCTTCATCGCGCGGCGGTCACCCAGTGCGATCTGCACTATGAGGGATCCTGCTCGATCGACCAGGATCTGCTCGAGGCCGCCGGCATCCTGCCGCACGAGAAGGTCGATATCTGGAACATCACCAATGGCGCGCGCATCTCGACCTATGCGATCGAGGCGCCGCGCGGATCGCGGACGGTCGGCGTCAACGGCGCCGCAGCGCGCTTTTTCCAGGTCGGCGACCGCGTGATCATCGCAGCCTTCGCCATGATGGACGACCAGGCCGCCAGGCAGTTCGCTCCATCGGTGGTCAAACTCAACGAGCGCAACGAGATGGTGACGGGCATCGCGTGAAATCGCGAATGGCGATTGACGTGCGTCTACCCGCCGGTCGCTTCCCGTTAGCGCGTCAGCTCGAACATGACCGAGACGGTCGCCGTCAGGGAGACCTCTCCGGCCGCCACCGGCGTCGCATTGGCCGCATCCATCTCCATGCGCTGGTTCATCATCATCGGCATGGGCGGCGCGTAGTACTCGTTCTCCGTGACGGTGACGATGCGCTTGACCCTGTAGCCCACGGCCTGCGCATAGAGTTCGGCCCTGGTAGCGGCGTCCTTGATGGCGGAGACTCGCGCCTCGTTCTGGAACGCTTCGGGCTTGTCGATGCCGAAGCTCACCCCGTTGATGGTGTTGCCGCCCGCCTTGACCACCGCGTCGAGCGTCCGGCCGAGATTGGCAAGATCGCGGACCTTGATCGTCAGCTGGTTGGAAGCGGCGTAGGCGCGCAGGCGCGGCCGCTGATTGTTGGGATAGTCATAAACGGGATTGAGCGACAGATTGCTGGTCTGCATGTCGCGGTCGGCGACGCCCGAGGCTTTGACGGCGGCGAGGACGCCGTTCATTTTCTCGGCTTGCTGCGTCATGGCGGCCGAAGCGGTCTCAGCCTCAACCTGCACGCCAAGGCTAATCATCGCGATATCAGGCGCATGATCGACCGTGCCGCGACCGGTGAGGGTGATGGTGGTCTCGGGCTGGATCGAACTCATGGGCGGGTTCATCCCCTGCGGCGGCATTTGCGCTAAAGCCGCAGGCGCGCTGGCGCAGGCGGCGGCGAGAGAGGCGGCAAGGCCTGCAGCGGTGAAGACGCCGGCAAGACGTGTCATGCAAGGGACCTTTCTGTTGCGATCAATCGGGACACGGGACGTGAAATAGGGCGCGTTGAAGGCGCGGCGAAGGGCGTCTGGCGCCGCGATCGCCCGGGATGGAACTGGGGCCGATTGGCTGTTCCCGCCAAACGAAATCCGCGTATGGTGCCGGCCCTGAACGCCTCGCGGCGCGGGCCTGTAGCTCAATGGTTAGAGCCGACCGCTCATAACGGTCTGGTTGGGGGTTCGAGTCCCTCCAGGCCTACCATCCTCGCCTTGGGAATATCCTTCACGCAGCGGACACGAAAAGGCCCGCCGCTCTCGCGACGGACCCGAAATCCAGACGGATTTCGTTGTTAGAGAACCGATCGTCCCTGGATCGCGCGCATCACGAAGGCGATGACGGTCAGAGCCAGGAAAACGATGAACAGGATTTGCGCGATGCCGGCTGACGCGCCGGCGATGCCGCCAAATCCGAAAGCTGCGGCCACGAGGGCCAGAACCAGAAATGTAAGCGCCCAGCCTAGCATGTTGTTCTCCTCGATGTTGCGTTGCGGGTCTGTCCGTAACTTCAAAAACAACGCCGGATCGCGCGCGAGTGTTCCCTGGCCCCGTTGCGTCTTGAATGCTGTAGGTTCGGGAACAATGGAGGCCGGCCGGCGTTGGTGATCCGGTCGGCAATCCTCCGCCGGCGGGACATGGAGAATTTTCTATGAAGCTGACATTTGCCGCTTTGACATTCATGCTCGCGGCTCTTGCCGCCTGCAACACGATTGAAGGCGCCGGACAGGACATTGAAACGGTGGGCGACGAAATCGAGGAAACCGCCAACGACGCCAAGAACTGACGAACTGAGGGGGGCTGTGGCGATTGCGCTGCAGCCCCTGCTTGGCGCGAGGACCGCACGGCTGAACTCCTCCATCGCCAGACTGCCTTTGCCCCCACCGGCGAAGCCCGGGAAGGTGGGTTGCTCGCCATTGCGAGCGATCCGGAGGAGTTTTCCAAGATAAAGCCAATCCCCCTACGCTTCGCCGCTCAGCACGTCCCCCGTCTGCAACTGAGGGAGGCAAAACGTCGCCGGAGGTTTGCCTCCGCCGCCGAAGGCGGGGGAGGTGTCTGGACGTATCTTTGCGGCCAGACCGAGGGGGCTTTTCAGCCTCACAAATTCAGCAAGCCCAGCTCGCAGTCGGCAGCGTCAGTCGAGCATGGCGATCTTGAAATCTTCGTTTGACCGGGATTTGCCGCTGCAATCAAAGGCCGGAACGCTTTGGGCCACTTGTTCGGTGACGCGCTCGGAGGCGACGACTTCGCCATTCTGGCGGTAGACCATGACCCACGCGTCTCCCGTCTCACCGCCATCGAAGGACACGGGATGGGTGGCCGCTGTGACGCCCGTGGCGCAGACCCAGGTATTACTGATGGGCGCGGGCGAGACGGCGGCAACCGGCTTGGCGGAATGGATAGCCAGCGCCTTCGAGGCCCTCTCGGCGTGAGCGTTGGCGCTCAGGACCGACATGACGCCGAGCGTCAGAACGAGTGCAGAAGTTATTTTGCCAGCCATCGTCGAATTCCCTCAGCCGGATGACAAACGGCCAGTATCGCTCCCGGTTCCGGCCGAGTGTGCAGGAAAGGTTAATCCGAGCCGCTGGCGGAGCGCGTGATCAGGGCCTGGCCATAGTCCGCATTCGCGGCCTCGATGCTGGCCGCCCCGAAATCCGCGACGTCGGGAGTATTCAAGGTCAGAAGCCCGAAGGCGATAAGGCCGACCGCCCCGACAATGGCAAAGCCCAGTTCCCGCATGAGACGTCCCTCCTGGCCGCGACCAGCGTTGCAAAACTTTAACGCGCTGCGGTGAAAGATCGTTCCGTCATTCCCCGTCGAAACGACCCAGAAAAATTGCACGCGCCGTTGAATAATCAAGGTAATTCAACACATTGGCGCGGTTGAATTCTAGGCTGCAAGCAAGCATTTTGGCCACAAGATTGCCGTCGCCAATATAAACCCCGGGTTGTCATCCCGGCCGGACGCGTGAAGCGCTGGAGAGCCGGGAGCCATTCGTCATCGGGCAGGGTTCGTACCAGTGCATTCCCAGTTGCGGGGATCGATCTGGCTGACTGGAGCCTGCCGGATGGTTCCACGGCGATTCAGCTAGCGTCGCGTTTCCGGCTTCCGGCGCCACTAGAACCAGGGCTGGCCTCAGGCCGCGACGGGCCGTTCGACATGGAAGAAAAGCGCCTGGCCGATCGCGGCTTTGACTGTCTCGGGCTGGAAAGGCTTGGTGATCAGGAAGGCCGGCTCGGGCTTTTCGCCTGTGAGGAGGCGTTCGGGAAAGGCCGTGATGAAAATCACCGGAATGTCGTGACCCTTCAGGATGTCGTTTACGGCATCGACGCCCGAGGACCCGTCGGCGAGCTGAATGTCGGCAAGCACCAGACCCGGCCTGTGCGCCTTGACGGCCGCGACGGCCTCGGAGCGCGTGGTCGCGATGGCCGTGATCCTGTGCCCGAGATCGCGAACGAGCGCCTCGATGTCGGCGGCGATGACCGGCTCGTCCTCGATGATCAGCACGCTGGTCGCCAGTTCGCGTTCGATGTCGCCCTGAGCCTGTGTGATCAGGCTCCGCACGCCCTCCTGCGATTCATCGAGGATCAAGCGCACCTCGTCGATGGTGAAGCCTTCCAGCGCGGTCAGCAAAAAGGCCTGCCGGTGGCGCGGGGGAATGCGCAGGACCCTCTCGCCGATGGCGTTGCCGGAAGGCGGCGCCGCCTCCAGCTTGGCCCCGGTCTGGCCCCAGATCGCCTGGAACAGCTTGTAGAGCGCCACGCGGGGCGGCAGCGCCTCGAGTTCCGCCTCGCCGGCCGCCAAAGCCTGAAGGGAAGCCTTGACATACTGGTCGCCGCTGCGCTGGTCGCCGGTCAGAGCGCGCGCATAGCGACGCAGATAAGGGAGATGGGGGCCAAGCTGCTCGACAAGACTCATATATTCTCCCTGCCGGTTGCGAACCGGTCCATCCGTTCAGCACCAAACGCCTCGTTTACTTTCCAGTTCCATGGTGGTCCGAAAATGGAACCATCTGGCCGCGCCGACGTATCTCCCGCCTAGGACGGGGAAATCTGCTGCGGCGGATCAACACTGAGTAGTAAGAACACATGGCGCAAGAAGAAGCTGGCGACACGGGCTCGAAACCCGTGGACGCGCCGACTGCACGGCGGCGGCAGGACGCCATAGGGCGCAGGCTGCGGCAACTCTATGACGAGGTCGTGAGCGAACCCGTGCCCGACGACTTCCTGTCTTTCCTCCAGCAGGCCGACAATCGCGAAACGCCTGCGGCCGGACCGAAGGGCGAGGGGCAGATCTCATCCCCTGACGACGCCCAGAAGCTCCGCCGATGATGCCTGACCGTCCGGCGACCGCCGTCGAGGAGGCGACTTTCAAGCGAGAACTCGTGGGCGCCATTCCGCATCTGCGCGCCTTCGCCCGCAGCCTCTGCAACGACCCGACCATGGCGGACGATCTCGCCCAGGAGGCTCTCGCCAAGGCGTGGAAGGCCCGCGACAGTTTCGAGCCCGGGACCAGCATCAAGGCCTGGACCTTTATGATCCTGCGCAACCAGTTCTACTCGGAAAAGCGGCGCAGCTGGCGATCGACGCCCCTCGACGCCGAGATGGCCGAGAACACGCTGCTGGCTAACGACGACCCGACCATCCCGATGGAACTGCTCGAACTCCGGGCGGCCCTGGCGAAACTGCCGGACGACCAGCGCGAGGCCCTCATTCTCGTCGGCGCGGGCGGCATGGCCTATGAAGAGGCCGCCCAGGTCTGCCAGTGCGCGGTCGGGACGATCAAGAGCCGGGTGAGCCGGGCGCGGCGTGCGCTTGAAGTGCTTCTGGCGGAAGCAGGACCGAGGCATTCAGATGGCGGCCACGACATCCCTGCTGACCAGGCTTTTGACGATATTCTCAAGCAGGCCGCGACGCTGGCGAGGGGCGCCGGGTCACGCTCTCGTGAACCCTGAGCCGACCGGGCTCGGCTTTGGCCGGCTCTCGCTCCGCGTCATTCTCCTTCTCATCCTTGCAGTCGCCCTGTCGCCCGTCCTGGTGATCGGCGGCATCCAGTGGACCAGCGACATGCGCCGCCAGGTCGAGCGCCGTCAGGTGCTGATGTCGCTGGTGGCCGAGGAGGCGGCCGACCGCGCCGAGCTTGTGCTGTCCACGGCCCCCGCGCTTCTCGACGTGGTCGATGCGGTCGCGCCCGCCGATCCCTGCGCCGCCGGGTTCATCGACCTGATCGACCGCTTTCCCCAGTTCAACGACCTGACCGTGATCAACGCGGACGGCGTCGCCATCTGCTCGGCGCAGGCTGCAGCGTCGGGGGTCTCTGTCCAGCGCGTCTGGTTCGACGAGCTGCGCACGTCCGGAGCGGCCTCCATCCAGTCGACGGCCTACCGCGCCGAGGGCGAGGAGGGATGGATGCTGGCGGTCGCCAAGCGCCGCGAGACGCCGGCCGGAGATTTCAACGGCGCCTGGGTCATCGGCGTGCCGCTGCCCGCGCTGGCTTTCAGCCTCGACCGCTCCGGCCTGCCCAGGGACAGCGAGATCGCGCTTCTCGACGGCTCGGGGCGCATGTTCAGCAGCCGGCACTGGACCATGCTCGACCCTTCCATCCTGGCCAGTCTCAAGGCCGGCGGCGGCGGGTTCTTCGAGGCGAAAACCGAGGCTGGCGGCATTCGTCAGCTCGCCATCGTCGATCTCTCGCCGAGCCCGCTCTACGCGGTGCTGTCGGCTCCGAGGCCGGCGCCCATCGCGCTTGAGAACGTCAACGCATTCGGAAACTTCGCGCTGCCGCTGCTGGCCTGGTTTCTCGCCCTGGTGACGGCGTGGCTGGCGACGGACCGCCTGGTGCTGAGATGGCTCGACTATCTTCGGCGGATCGCCGGGCTCTATGCGAGCGGCAAGCTGTCGGTGCAGCCGATCCGTGCGAGGCAGGCCGCGCCGATCGAGATCACGGTGCTGGCCGACACGCTCGAAGACATGGCGGTCAAGGTCCGCGACCGGACTCAGCGCCTCGAACACGCGCTCGCGGCGCGCGACGCGGCGATGAAGGAAATCCATCACCGCGTGAAAAACAATCTGCAGATCATCAACAGCCTGCTCAGCCTGCAAAGTCGCAAGGTCAAGGATCCCGCAGCCCTCGCCGTCCTCGACGACGCGCGCGGACGCATCAGCGCGCTGTCGCTGATTCACCGCTCGCTCTACGAGCACAACGACATCCGTTCCGTGCATGTGAAGCACTTCTTCGAGGACCTGGTGTCCCAACTCGATCAGGCGCTGGGCGCCGAAGACCTCAAGGTGCGCATCGAGGCGAAGATCGACGACCAGACCATCGACGCCGATCTGGCGGTGCCGCTCGCCCTGTTCACCAGCGAGGCCGTCACCAACGCGATCAAGCATGCCTTCCCGGACGCCCGCCCCGGACGTGTCCTGGTCTCCTATCGCGTCACCGATACAGAAACACTTCTTTCGATCGAGGACGACGGCATCGGCGCCGCCAACAAGATGCATGGCGGGCTTGGATCGACGTTGATGAGCGCCTTCGCCAGGCAGGCGCGCGGCACGCTGGAGGACGAGACCCTGGCGGCCGGCGGCCATGTGGTGCGCATCCGCATGCCGCATCTGTCAGGCGCGGTTCCTGTCGCCTCGGGGACGTAAACCACACCAACCCCGCCAAGTCCTCCACCGGCTTGCCGGGGGAGGTTTCTGGACGCATCTTTGCGGCCAGACGGAGGGGGCGTTCCTTAACAGAAAGCCCGGCGCGAGCCGGGCTTTCCGTTGCTTGAAACCAGGTGTCTTCAGACGCCCCTGCGCGTGGCCCCCATCACGGCGGAGATCACAAAGAGCACGAGGAAGACAAAAAACAGGATCTTGGCGATGCCCGCAGCGGATGCGGCGATGCCGCCAAAGCCGAGGACAGCCGCGATGACGGCGACAACGAGAAATACAAGCGTCCAGCTCAACATGTGAATTCCCCATCTACGAGCATTATGCGGAGGCCAACTCCGCACGAGCTTGCTCCCAGCCTGTCAACGAACATCCGGGGCGACGGTTCCGGCAACCGGGGGTGACCACACATAGTTGCGGAGAATTTCCAGCGCGCCGTCCTCCACGTGCACGATCTGCTGGACCATCGTGTCGCCGTCGATCTCGATCACGCAGAAACTCGGCGGCGTGGAGCGCAGGCGTGTGGAGAGGGTGCCGGCGCCCATCTGCACCATCGGGCGGGCCGCCGTCTCGATGGGAGAGGCGAAGGCGTCATGGATGTGCCCGGTCAACACCGCATCCACCCGCGCTCGCGCGATCCTGTCGAGCGCTTCCTTGCCCCGATGGGTTGAAACGGCGATCTGCGAATGGCCGGGCTCGACGAGCGGATGATGGCAAAGAAGGATGCGCCACGCGCTGGCCGGGCCGCCAGCCAGCTTTTCGAGCGCGATGTCGAGATCATCCATGTCGACGACGCCATCGGCCCAGTTTCTCCGGGCCTGCACGCCGCGCGCCGTGTTCATGCCCGCGATGCGCACGCGCCCATCCGCCAGCTCGACGAGTTTTCCGACGCTGTCGAACCCGGCCATGTACTCCTTGTACCGGTCGAACGGCCGGAACAGGCGGGCGTGAAGCAGGTAGGTGGGCGTATCGTGATTTCCCGGCGTCACGATAGAGCGCCCGCTGAAGCGCTGAAGCCAGTCCCGGGCGGCGGCGAACTCGCGGCGTCTGCCGTTCTGGGTGAGGTCGCCAGCCACCACGATCGCATCCGGCTTAACGTGCGCGGCAAAGTCCTCGACGGCTTTCAGCGCTTCGGCATTCTCAGCGCCAAAATGAACGTCTGACAGGTGGATCAGCCGGACGGGCTTGGCGTTCAGCTTGCCGTCAGACATTGGCCGGCTTCCTCGACGAACTTTACGCTGACCCGATTTCCAGCTTCCAGGGGTTCGCCATCGATGATCACGGGAATATCGTCGCCCTCTTCACTCTCTATGACAAGCGTGTCGGCTGCGACGATGGTGACCCCGGGCGCATCCCTCCAGTCCGAAAGGAAAGATGTCCACACGACGTTGAGCGCTGACATGGTCGTTGGTTCAGCCAGCGCTGCAATCTCCATTCGCCCGCTTTTGACGAGGGGCCCGACAAGGGCGCCGATGACGCTCGTTGTTGGCAGATAGTCATCCGTGAAGCTGTAGCCCTCGCCATAGCGGGCGTTGAGGTGGATGGTCTGAAGCGTGTCGAGGGCCGCACGCGCAGCGGCGACGCCCTTGCCGATTTCGCCCTTCCTTATGCTTTCCCGGGCCTCCGCAAAGCGGGCAGGCGCGCCGGCGAGCATGGCGCAGTAGAAAATCTCGCCGTTGATCTCGCCAGCAGTGATCTTGCGCTGGCGAGGGCCTGCGATGACTTCGTTCAGGATCGTGTTCCAGGGCTTGTCGCCATGGAGAGACTTGGTGAGCAGGTTCATCGTGCCGCCCGGCAGGAGCACCAGATTAGGCGTTTTCTTGCCGACCGTGCTGAGGGCCGAACGCAGCGTGCCGTCCCCGCCCCAGACGATGAAAAGGTCGGGATCGCTGTCGGCGATCAGGCTCATCTGATTTTCGCAGGCGTCGAGATCGATCTCGACCACCTCGGTGCTCTTGAGGCCTGCGGCCTCGAGCGCCTCGCGCATGCGCTCCGCGCCATCGACCGTCACGCCGCCTGACGCGGGATTGACCAGTGCTATCGTTTTCATTGGAATTCCGAAGTCACGCCCACCACAACAACCCCCGGCTGGGCCAGGTGTTCCATCCAGTTCTAGAGCGCGCCGATCAGCGCCGATACAGCCGCGACAATGACGCCGCCCATGATGACCAGCACCATCACGAGCCCCATAAGCCCGTCCTCCGCCGCGATTTCCGCGTCGATCTGACCGATATCGTTCTGGTTCTTGTCGTCCATTCAGCCCTCGCTCTCCAGAACCAATGGACGGCCCGGGCATGCGTTCCGTGACGGCTGTGCATGACGGCTTCGGCGCACGAAAAAGGCGCCGGTTTCCCGGCGCCTCGTCTCGTTCATTGACCTCACGGGAAGGCTAGCCCCGGAACTCGCCATTGGCCCAGTAGGTCCGGCCGGACTGACGATCGACATAGTAATAGCGATTGGCCTGACGGTCGAAGACAAGCTGTTCGCCATTGGGTCCGCGCTGGTACTGGCCGGAGGCGGTTTGCGTCCTGTCCTTCTGATTGCCGGCGTAGGCGCCGCCTGCGGCGCCGACCGCAGCGCCGATCGCGGCGCCGGTGCCAGCGTCACCGCTGCCGGTGTTGTTGCCGATGATCGCGCCGGCCGCCGCTCCGAGCGCCGCCCCGCCGAGCGCACCGCGCTCCGTATTGCCGGTCGCCGTGCAGGCCGCCATTCCGGTTGCCGCAGCAGCAACCGCCATCCATCCAAACAGTTTCATTGCAATCTCCTTCTCAACAACCTGAAAAACGTCACGCCGACGCGCCGGTTCCGGTTCCAGCGCAGCTAGATCCGTACCACCTTCCGGATCGCCGACGCGATGCCTCCGATCAGGGCGCCGATCACCGTGGTTTCCAGCAGCAGCAATGCCGGCGGCATCGCCGACCAGCCGGCCGCCGCCAGGAACACCAGTCCGACGCCGGCGCCGACAATGGCGCCGACCATCATGCTTAACCGCAGGCCGGCCCGCCACACTCGCACCGGCCGGCGTACTTCCGCCCTGGGAGCGGCATTCAGTTGTGTCAGCGCCTTGGACACCTCCCGCAGATCGCTTTCCTCCCCGCCGGCCATGTTCTCCGCCGTGCTTTCCGCCAGCCGCGCGGCATCCAGTTTCCAGCTTTCCAGTATCCGGCGCTTCACGTCGTCCGCCAGATCCCCGGCCAGCAGCACATCCTGCGGATTGTCGAAGTGTTTCTGTGGGTTCGCCACGAGATCTTCAATCTGACGTTCCATAACGTTCTCCATCGGCATGCGCGCCGTGATGACGTCCGGATCAACGGGGGCCGGCGGTCGGGGTTCCTTCAAGCACGCGGCATAAATGTCGCGCCGAATGTGGAACCCCTGCTTACGCGCTGCGCGAAGGCAGGTTGGCGTAGGCGATGCCGCCGTCGACGGCGATCGTGTCGCCGACAACATAGTCGCCGGCCCGCGAGGCTAGAAAGATCGCCGCGCCCGCCATGTCCTCGTCTCGGCCTATCCGGCGCAATGGCGTGCGGGAGGCGACGTCAGCCTCCTGGTCGCGGGCAGCGCGATTCATCTCTGACGCGAACGGCCCAGGCGCGATGCCGCTGACCACAATCTTGTCCTCCACCAGCCGGGCGGCCATGCGGCGGGTGAGGTAGATCAGAGACGACTTGGACGCGTGATACGAATAGGTCTCGAGCGGGTTCAGCGTAATTCCGTCGATTGAGCAGATGTTGATAACCTTTGCCGGCCGCTCCGCCGAGGCCGCTTTCGCCAGCGCGGCATGTAGCGCCTGGGTGAGAAAAAAGGGCGACTTGACGTTGAGGTTCATAACCTTGTCCCAGCCCTGCTCTGGAAACTCGTCGAAGTCGGCGGCCCACGCGGCGCCGGCATTGTTGACCAGGATGTCGAGCTTGCCTTCGCGTGCGTAAATCTCGTCCGCCAGCATCTTGCAGCCGGCGACGGTCGAGACGTCCTGCGGAAGTGAGATGCAGCTTCCGAAGTTCGAGAGTTCATCGGCGGCGGCGTCGCAGGCGTCGGCCTTTCGTGCGGAGATGTAGACCTTCGCGCCGCTTTCAACAAAACCGCGCGCAATCATCTTTCCGATTCCACGCGACCCTCCCGTGATGAGGGCGGTGCGGCCTTCAAGTGTGAAGAGGTTTCTGATCATCGCTGTCTCCATCTGGTCAAGCGGTCTGGCTGGAACCGCCGCCTCAACGGCTAGAAGCCGTGCAATTTTGCATAGCGGTCGCGGTGGAAGCTTTCGCCGCCATAGAGAGTCTCAAGAACCCGGGCGCGCTTCATGTAAAGTCCGCTGTCATGGATGTCGGTCATGCCGATGCCTCCATGCATCTGGACAGCTTCGTTCGACACCAGATGTATGGTCTCAGCAGCCCTCGCTTTGGCAAGAGACGCCAGCGCGCCGACCGTATTGGCGTGGCCGTCAAGCGCCGCCAGCGCGCCAGCGACGCATGAGCGCGTCAGTTCAAGTTCAGTGAACATGATCGCGGCGCGGTGCTGCAGCGACTGAAACGAGCCGATGAGCTGGCCGAACTGCTTTCGAACCTTGAGATAGTGGGCCGTCATCTCGAATGCGGCGTCGGCGCCCCCGAGCATCTCGCAAGCCAGCCCGATCCGGGCGCGGTCAAGCACACCTTCGAGGAGCGGCCAGCCGCCATCGACCGGACCGAGGACGGCGTCAGCAGAGACAGCCACCTTGTCGAAGCGGATGTTCGCGGCTGGGTGTGCGTCGAGCGTCTGGAGGGTGGCGCGTGTGACGCCTGGTGTGTCGGCAGCAACCAGGAAAAGCGTGACGCCATGTTTCTGACCGGGCTGGCCGGCAACCCGCGCGGCGACGATCAGCCAGTCGGCAATCGGACCATCGACCACATAGCGTTTCTCGCCGACCAGCTCGTATCCGCCCTCCCTGGGGTCGGCAGAGAGCAGGATGTTCTCTGGGTCATGGTGGGCGCCTTCATCGACCGCAAGCGCCATAAGTCGTTCGCCTGCGGCTATTTTTGGCAGGTGCTCAGCTTTCTGCAGGGCGCTGCCACCCATCAGAATCGCCGACACTGCAATCAGCGCGGTCGACAGCAGGGGCGTCGCCGCCAGTGTGCGGCCCTGGGCTTCCAGCACCTGACCGAGTCCGACATAACCAAAACCTGAACCTCCATACTCCTCGGGAATGAGGATGCCGGCAAAGCCGAGGTCCGCCATTTCCCGCCAGGACCCCCTGTTGAAGCCGCCGCCAGCGGAGCGCAACGCTCTCAGCTGGGTCAGTGGAAGCTTTTCCGCCGAGAACGCCATCGCGCTGTCGCGCAGCATCTGCTGCTCTTCGGTCAATACGAAAGCCATCGGTTTCCCCTGGGCCCACATGGTTTCGGCCGATCGGTCGAACGGTCTCTTAGACCACGTTCGCTTGATGCGTAAAGATTCAGGAGGGTAAGTTGCCGGATGCAACTTTTCTTGACGACGCCTCTTGCCTTCGAGTTCAGGATTGAGTTGACTGGAACCGAGCAACCAAAACGCTCGAAAAATAGCCCGCCTACAGAAGGCGGCGCCAGGGGAGGCCATCATGAAAACGACCGCGCTCAAGGGCGCCTCTGCGCTTGCGTTCGCAATTGGCGTCGCGGGAATTTTTCCTGCTTCCGCCCAGCAAAGTCCCGCTCCGCCCGCTCCGACGCCGCCTGTTCCGCAGACCGTCCAGCAAACTCGGCCGCCAAGCGCCGAAGAAGAGGACCGCGACCTCATCATCGTGACGGCGAACAAGCGCGAAGAAACCGTTCAGGATGTCGCGGTGGCCGTCACGGCCGTCACTTCCGAAATGCGTGACGAACTCGGCATCACCACGATGACCGACCTCACCAACTTCACCCCGGGCCTATCCTACACCGCCGCCAACGAACGTGTGACGCTGCGCGGCGTCGGCCGGGTCACCAACAATTTCGGCGCCGAGCCGGGCGTCGCCAACTATACCGATGGCGTCTACCAGTCGTTCGCCACGATCGCCGGCCGCGACAACCTTTTCATCGACCGGATCGAGGTCCTGCGCGGACCGCAGGGCACGCTCTACGGCCGCAACTCGGTCGGCGGGGCGCTTAACATCATCTCCAAGCGCCCGAGCGATGAATTCGAGGGCGAATTCAAGCTTCAGGCCGGCAATTTCGATCAGACTGCGGTCGGCGTGTCCCTGTCCGGACCGATCATCGAGGACTGGCTTCGGGGCCGCGCCGTGCTGTTCAAGGAACAGCGCAATGAGGGCGTCTATTACAACCACGGAACACGCGACACCGAAGGCTACAATATCAACAACTGGAACGGCGAAATCCAGTTCGAGGGCGACATTGGCGAACGGTTCTCGTGGTGGACCAAGTACACGACCGGCCGCTACACCCAGAACGGGCCGCCGGGCGGCCGTACCGGCGGCGGATCGAACGCCCCCTTCAACCGCAACTTCAACGCCGGCGGCGTCCTGCCGCAGGCAGGCTGGGCTTACTGTAATTCCCAGCTGGTGGCCGGCCTCTCCTGCACGCCCAACGCCGTCATCAGCTTCACTCAGGACGGATCGCTGTCGCAGAACCCACGCGTCGCGCCGGGCAACACCGACCTCAATGATTCCTATCCGCGCACCGCCGACCTGGACAATTACGACGATTTCGCGCTGGAAATGGTCTACGAGGCGGATGGCTTCGACATCAAGTATGTCGGCGGCTACATCTTCTATCGCTACCACCTGACCGGCGACCAGGACGGCACGCCTGTCCAGTCCATCACCTATCGGGCCCTAGCCAGCGGCCAGCCTTCGGCGACCGGCGCGTTGACGCGGACGATCTTCCCGGACCAGACACTCGATTACAACGAGAACAGGGCCTTCTTCTCGAACGAGGTGAACTTCATCTCGACGCATGACGGTCCGCTGCAGTGGATCGCCGGTCTTTACGCCTACCAGGAGAACTTTCGCCAGCCGGTGCGCACCCATCTTCTGGACGAACCCCTGGCGGGCGCCGCCCTGCCGGTCAGCAGCTTCGCGCCCTTCACAATCACGGGCCCGCCGATCGCCAACCCAAGCCGGCTGCTGACATCCACGGACAACCGCGGCCTCAACAACGCTTACGGCGTCTTCGGCCAGCTCGACTGGGATTTCACGGACACGCTGAAGGCGACGCTTGGCGTTCGCTATTCGATCGACAACAAGAACATTCTCGAAACGGCCGAACTCAACTGCCTGCTGATATGCGGCGTCCCCTTCGCGAACATCACCCAGGCGTCCTGGAATGGCGGGAGAGCGATCACAACGACTCCTCAGCCGGGCGTTACGTCGGCGACCACCACAAATCCCACGGGCGTCACATTCAACCCGGCGACAGGCGAGTCGTCGCGTCTGCTGCAGGACGAATGGCAAGCAACCACCGGCACCGCTGGTCTCGAATGGTCGCCGACCACCGATACGCTTACCTACGCCAAGTACAGCCGCGGCTATAAGACCGGCGCCTTCAACGCCACCAGCATGTCGCCCTTTCCGCGCACCGATCCGGAGTATGTCGATTCCTACGAAGTCGGCTGGAAGCAGGAATGGACTTTCACGGACCTCACGACCAACATCGCAGCCTTCCTTTACAACTACACCGATATCCAGGTGCCGCTGACCGAGGTGTTCAACCCCGGCACGGCCGGCGAAACGCGGGTCAGTTCCCTCCGCAATGTGCCTGAGGTGGAGACTACGGGCTTCGAGCTGGAATCGATATGGCGGCCAATCGACGATCTGACGCTGCGCTTTACCTACGCCTACCTCAACCCTGAAATCACGAAGAGCGGCTTCTATAACAACTCCGATGTTCCTACGACCGTACCCACCACCGATCCAACCTATATCAACCCGATCCAGTCGCTCGTCGGGAATGTCCTTCCGCAGTCTCCGGCGAACAAGATCGCGGTCAACGCGACTTACAGGTTCAATTTCGAGGATGGGTCGGCCCTGACGCCGTCGCTCAGCTATTACTGGCGCGACAAGTTCACTTCGAGCCTGTTCAACAACCCCGGAGACATCACGCCGGCCTTCGACCAGACCGATGCGCGACTGATCTGGACCGACGCCGACGACCGTTTCACCGTCATCGGCTTTGTGCGCAACGCTTTCGATTCGGACGGGTTCGACCAGGCGAGCACGTCCTTCCGCGCCAACCCGCGGACCAACACGACGCCGCTGCCCCAGTGCACGACGCCCTCCGCCTTCTGCTACAACCCTGCACAGCCAGTCGGTCCGAACAATACGGTCGGCTATTACTACGATAACTTCACACGGACTCTGCCGCGCACCTATGGCGTGGAGCTTCAGATCCACTTCTAGATCCGAAGGGTATCGATGGAGGCGCGCACGCGCTTCCATCGATGCGCGCCGGTTTCTAGTGCGCGGGCGCTTTGGCGTTGTCGGCGCGTGTCAGGAATGCGATCCGCTGGGCGAGAGCCGCACCGTCCAGTCTAGCGCGTCTTCAAGACGGTCATTGCCCCAGAAAATCTCTCTGTCCAGCGTCGCGAAAGTCGGGGCGCCGAAGATGCCAAGATCGGCGGCGTGGGCGGTGTCGTCCCTTAGCCGCGCCTTGACTTCCTCCGACTGGACATGTTCGAGCGTTTGATAAGGGTCGAGACCCGCGCGGCGCAGGGCGCCGTGCAGAATTCCGAGGTCCGCAATGTCGCGGTCGTGGACGAAGTTCGCCTGAAAGACGGCCTTGACGAAATTCGGGCGGTCGTCGTGCGGCAGCGACAACGCGATACGCGCGGCCAGCAGGCCGTTCTGAGGAAAGCGCGACGGCCTCTGGAAGGGAAGCCCGTGCTTTTCGCAGAGACGTTCGAGATCGCGCCACATGTATGCGCCCTTCACGGGCACGGCGTTGAAAGGGCTGTCCTTGAGACCCTGCTGCGCCTCAAAGAGCGGACCCAGCAGGAACGGGCGCCATTCGAGGACGATGTTCCTTGCGGCGGCGATTTTTTCGATCCGCATGACCGCCACGTAGGAGTAGCTCGAAGCGAATTCGAACCAGAATTCAAGTTTCACGGGAAAGCTCCTGCAAATCTACCGGGTCGCTGTCATCGGCAAGCCGGTTGTCAAGGCGAGCAACGCCGCATTCCCGGTGACGGCGCGACGGCCGCCGTCAATGAGGTCGTCGAGCAGGCCGGAAGGCAGGCTCACCTCGGTCGGCATTGAGCCGAGCCGGCCCGACTGGTCGGACGCCAGATCAGCAAACGAAATCACGTCGAGGACAGAGTCGAGATCGGCGCACGTCCAGCCTGGCCTGGCCCCAAGAGCGTTTGACGCATCCCGCGAAAGTCCGCAGCGCCAGTCCATCATTTCCCGTTCCCACAACGTAAGCTGCCCGGCGAAGGCGTCGAGCGCGTTGCGCTTGGCCGCCTTGATTGAGTTTTCCAGCGCGGCCGCGATGGTTTCAGCGCCGTTGGGTCCGGTCTCGTCCAGCGCCCAGTCGCCTGACGTCATCATCTCGGCGTTGACCACGATGACGGTGAGGCGGCGCAGCCCAACGGCCTCTTGCGACGTGAAAGGTGCATGGGGCAAGCCGGAAGCGCGCCGCAGTGTTGCAAGGCCCGCCAGCCCGAAATTGTCGACAACGCCGCCATCGACGAGGTGCAGGTATTTCATCCGCTCCGGATCACGATAGGCTTGGAGGGCCCGCGCCGTCTCGCGAACGATCACGGGCGCCGACCGGTCGCGGACGGCGGCTTCTATCCAGAGCGCCTGAGGCGCTGCGCAGTCCGAGCCGTAGGAGGCGATCACTGTCGGCCTGAAGGCCAGGGGTACGGCCATGGACGCCGCCACCGCGTCGGCGATGCGCACCGTCGAAAGATCGCTGCAAAGCGCCTCGAACCAGGGCTCGGCGAAGGCGAAAGGCGCTCCCGTGAACAAGTCGGTGGCGTTGATCAGGATGCGGGGTCGGGACGACAGGTCACCCATGACGCCTCCGGCAAAGACTTCCCTGTCGAGCCAGTCGCCCAGGCGATCGCGTCCGTTCATGCCGCCATCCATGAGGCGGCGCCAGTTGCCGGGCGACATCCAGCTGGTGCGAAGCCGCGAGGCCCAGTCCTTGTTCAGGGCGGCGCGAAACCCGTCGAGGCCGTCGGGACCGTGCTGACCGAACCACGCGGCTGTTACGGCGCCGCCGGAAACCGCCGTGACCAGCGCGACTCGGTCGATCAACCGGTCGCCCGCAGGCGTGCGCATCTCCCGAAGACCGAGCAGGGCGCCGTAGGAGAAGGCCGCCGACCGCGCGCCGCCTCCGGAGAACGCCAGCGCGATGACGTCGCCCTCGAGCGCCTTTCCGGCAGGGTGTGGCGTCGGCGCAAGAGTCAGGCGAGCATTCACCGGCGACATGTCCGGCGCGTTTGCGCAAGCCGATACGGCTGCGAGCGTCAGGGCCGACAGGATGATCGAGCGCATGCGAAAGCCTGTACGCAGTCAGCGTCCGCTACTGGTGATCCCTCAACCCAAGCACGCGCTTGGCAACCACGTTGAGGTTGACCTCGGACGTGCCGCCTTCGATCGAGTTTCCCTTGGCGCGCAGCATCGCCCTGGTGGACATGATCTCCCCAGGGCGGAATCCCTCGCCATCCCAGCCGAGGCCCTGATGGCCCATGGCCTCGACCTGAAGCTCCGTCTTCGTCTGGTTGAGCTTGGCGGCGGCGTACTTGATGATTGAGGTCGCGGGCCCGACGTCAGCCCCGGCCTTCGCCTGTTCGGCGTTTCTCCGGACAGTGAGTGCAAAAGCCTGTTCGTACATCATCTGACGCGCGATGCGCGCCCGCAGGTCCGCATCCGCGAGGACCCCGTCCTTGACGCCGACATAGCGCTTGGCAATGTCGCCGAGCGAGGGTCCGGCATTGCGGTCGGAGCCGAACCCGGTCGCCGAGATGTTCATGCGCTCATATTGAAGGAGACGCTTGGCGATGTCCCAGCCCTTGCCGGGCATTCCCACCAGCTGGTCCTTCGGGACTTGGACATCCGTGAAGAAGGTTTCGCAAAAGGGGGAGGATCCCGAAATCAACAGGATAGGACGCGTTTCAACCCCCGACGAGCTCATGTCGAACAGGACAAACGAAATGCCCTCATGCTTTTTCGTCGCATCCGTGCGCACGAGACAGAAAATCCAGTCGGCGTGATCGGCGTACGACGTCCAGATCTTCGAGCCGTTGATCAGCCAGTGATCGCCCTTGTCCTCGCAGCGGGTTTGCAGGCTCGCGAGATCCGAGCCCGCGCCAGGTTCTGAATAGCCCTGACACCATCGTGTCTTGCCTTGCACGATGTCGGGCAGGAAGCGCCGTTTCTGCTCCTCGTTGGCGTATTCCATCAGGACGGGTCCGAGCATCCAGACGCCAAATGATGCGAGAGGCGCGCGGGCGTTGAGGCGCTTTAATTCGCTGTCGAGGACGATGCCTTCGGCCTTGCCGAGGCCGCCGCCGCCATATTCGACGGGCCAGGTCGGCGCGGTCCAGCCCCGGGCGGCCATCCGCTCGAGCCAAACCTTCGAGTCCGGATTGACGAAGACCTGATTGCGTCCGCCCCAGACGACTTCGTCCTCGACCATCGGCGTCCGCATCGAAGCTGGGCAATTGGTTTCGAGCCAGGCGCGTGTTTCGGCTCGGAACGTCTCGATATCGGCCATGTCCGGACTCCGTCATCACTAGCGGTCGCAATCTCCACCTTCAGCGCTATCGGCGACACATGGGCGGGTCAAGCGGAGGCAGGGCAGACCAGGAGGCGCAAAAAGGTCGGACAGCCGTCTTGCGGACTCGCGCTTCGCAAGATCAATGTCGCCGAACGGGGTATGGGGGTCTGTCCGGTGGAGCGCGGGGAAGATGCGTCGCCCGGGCAGGGCGGAACGGCCGGCCAGCCCGATGCTGACGCATGCGCGGTGCTTGAGCGTCGGCTCGACGAGGCGCGAGCGCTGTCTCAGGCTTGCGATGGTCTGCACGGACTGACGCCGCACCTGTCAGCGCGATCGGGCATGTCGGCCGGGCAGGCCAGCGGCGCGTGGGGCTTCATCGCAGCCAGCCTGGTCTTCTGGCTGTTCGCGCCCGACGCCGTAAGCCTGGTCGCCGGAACCTTGGCCATGCTGTTGTTTGGCTTCGTCATCGCTCTTCGGCTGGCGGCGGCGATGTTCGCACCGTCCGCACCTTCCGGGACAGCGAAGCCCCGGGTTTCCGACGAGGATTTGCCGCTCCTTACCTATCTGGTTCCGCTCCTGCGCGAGGCCAATGTCGTCGCATCCCTTGCGCGGGCGATCGAGGCGCTCGACTATCCCTCCGGCCGGATCGAAGTGAAGTTCCTGGTGGAGAGCGATGACGAGGATACGCTCGCTGCTTTGCGATGGCTGCGATTGCCGGGCTGGTTCGAGATCATACCCGTTCCGCCCGGCCTGCCCCGCACCAAGCCCAAGGCGCTGAACTACGGTCTGCATTTTTCGCGCGGGGAGATCGTCGCGGTGCTCGATGCAGAAGACCGTCCGGCGCCGAGCCAGCCCCGCGAGGCGGTCGCCGCGTTGCGTGCCGGAGGCCCGGACCTCGCCGTCGTCCAGGCCCCGCTGCTCATTCACAACCAGTCGGAAAACTGGCTCGCGGAACAGTTTGCGATGGAATACGCGATCCACTTTCGGATCTGGCTGCCCTTCCTGGTCCGCATCGGCTGGCCCTTGCCGCTGGGCGGCACGAGCAATTATTTCTTGCGGCGAAAGCTGGTGGAGGCGGGAGGATGGGACGCCTGGAATGTGACCGAGGACGCCGACATCGGCATCCGGCTGGCGCGCCTGGGCGGCCGTGCGGGGGTTATCGTCTCGCCGACATTCGAGGAGGCGCCGATCCGGTTTGGCCACTGGCTGGCGCAGCGCACCCGCTGGATGAAGGGTCATCTGCAGACCTGGCTTGTCGTCACGCGCCACCCCGCCTCGGCCATTCGCGAGCTGGGTGCATGGGGGTTCATGGGATTCGCGGTTACGCTGGGTGGATCGCTGGCGGCCTCGCTGCTGCATGGTCCCGTCATGATCTGGATTGGCCTTGGTCTGATTTCGCCCGCCATCGACCTTCAGGGCTGGCACGCAGCTTTTCTTGGCGCCGGATATGGCAGCGCGGTCCTCGCCGCCCTTGCGGCCCGGGTCTCCGGTCCCGGCTTCTGGTCGTTCGCACGAATGCTTTTCTACTGGCCGCTGTTGTCGATCGCCATGGCTGCGGCAGTCTGGGAACTGGTCAAGCGTCCCCACTACTGGGCAAAGACACCGCATGGCGTCACCCGCCGGTGAGGAAGATGTTCGCACGCCGCCCGCCCCAATCGCGGTTGGAGAAGGCTCGCTGGGTTGAACCCTCATGTCATTGGACTGGACCCTCACGCTCGGCGGCCTTGTTCTTGGCGGGGCGCTCCTCGCTCTTGCGATCCGGATGTCCGGTCATCCGCGCAAGGACAGCATCCGCGAGCGCTGGATATCGTGGCGCTTCGTCATTCTCCTCGCCGGCGCGGTGCTGCTCGTCGATCTGGTTCACCTCGTCAACCTGATGGGACTCGAAACCGGTAAAGCGGGTGTGGGTCGTCTCTAGAACCAAAAGCGCCAACCTTGCGCGCCCGCGCTTTCGGCTCCAAAGCGGCCACATGAATTTCTCTTCCGACACTGCCGCTCCCGCCCATCCCGCCATCCTCGCGGCGATCGCGCAAGCCAATGGCGGCGCGGCGCCCAGCTATGGGGCCGACTTGTGGATGACCCTGGCGACGGAACGCCTGAAGGAAACGTTCGAGACCGACCTCGACATGTGGTTGGTGTCTTCGGGAACAGCCGCCAATGCGCTCGGCCTGTCGGTCCTGTGCCCGCCCACGGGCGCTATTCTTTGCCATCAGGAAGCGCATATCGAGCTGGACGAGCGCGGCGCGCCGGAGTTTTTCTCAGGCGGCGCCAAGCTGCGGCTCCTGCCGGGAAACCATGGAAAGATCGACGCCCTTGCGCTCCAGGCCAGGCTTGCGGCCAATCGGTTCGACTTCGTCCATGAGACGCCAGCCCAAGTGGTGTCGATTTCCAATCTGACGGAATGCGGCGTGGCCTATACGGCGGAGGAAACCGCCGAGCTGGCAAGCCGTGCTCACGCCGCCGGATTGGCCGTCCATCTTGATGGCGCCAGGTTCGCCAATGCCGCAGCGTCTCTCAAGGCCTCGCCCGCCGACCTCAGCTGGAAGGCAGGGATCGATGTCATGAGTTTCGGCGCAACCAAGAACGGGGCGATGGGGTGCGAGGCGATCCTGCTGTTCGGCAGGGCGCGCGGCCAGATCGAGGAGCTTCGGGTCCGGGCCAAGCGGGCCGGGCACATGCCCCCGAAAATGAGGTTTCTCGGCGCTCAGATGGCGGCTTATCTCGCAGGCGATCTCTGGCTTGACCTCGCGGGCCGGGCCAACCGGGCGGCGACCGGCCTCGCAGGGGTTCTAACCGGCCCGGCGGCCGGCAGGCTGGCGCATCCGGTGGACGGCAATGAGGTCTTCGTCGAGCTATCCAATGAAGCCGCCGGTCGGCTTACCCAGGCCGGCGCGACATTCTACCGATGGATTGACGGCTCGCACCGCTTTGTGTGTTCCTGGACGACCACGGACGCGGAGATCGCGGCGGCGGCCGCAGTCTTTGCAGGCGTCGGAGCCCGGCATGACGCATAAATGCGAAGTTCGCCGCGCCATGGCATTTAGGCCCGCTATATTAACCTGAAATCGACCATGTTCCTGCAATTGGTATCGAGCCGTCACGTCGCGCGCCCAAGCGCGGCGGGCGAGGGACGGTTGGGCGGGAGCGGCGCGTGCGCGCATTATTGGCGGCCATGAAGGCTTATCTCGGCCCGGCGGGAATTCTCTCCGGGCAGGCCGGCGCCATTCATGCGGCGCGGCACGAGCATTTCCAGCGTCTCGCGCCCGTTGCGGCGGTCCATGGTCTTCTGAACGCAGTTGTCCTGACATGTGCATTCTGGGCCGAGGCGGCGATGCCCCTTGTTTTCGTGTGGTCCTATTCCAGCGCCGTGGTCGCATTCCTGCGCATTCGCGACAGCCGCCGATATCTCTCGCAGCCCAACGCGCCGACGCCGGACGGCCGCAGGGTTGTCCTGCATATGACGGGCGAGGGACTGGTCTGGGGCGCGATCATCGCGGCTCTCCTTGCATCGACCGACGGCCGGCACGACGTGGTGCTGGGCGTCCTGACGGCCAGCGTCATCTGCGTCGGCGCCTTCCTGCATTCCAGCTTTCCGCTGGCCTCCCTCAGCTTTTCGGTCTGCGTCGCGGCGGGGGCGGTGCTCGGCCTGCACCTCGGCGACAGCCCGCAGACGATTGGCGCCGCCGCCATACTCGGGGGGTATGTCCTCGCGCTTCACCGCTTCACCATGGTCAACGCCGGAAATTTTGTTCGCCGGCATCTCGACTCCGCCGCCTTGGAAGACTCGCGCCGGACAATCGGACTTCTGCTTCACGATTTCGAGGCCCATTCGGCGGACTGGCTTTGGCGGATCGACGACTCGGGACGGCTCGGGCAAGTATCTCCCCGCTTCGCGGAAGCTGCCGGGTTGCCACAGGAATCCCTCGAGGGCGCAAACTTTCACGCGATGTTGACGCCCGCGTCGGCGGCTCCTCTCCTGGAGATCATGCTCGAACGCCGCAGCTTCAGGGATGTCATTGTCGAGGTGACAATCGCGGGCCGCTCGATCTGGTGGTCGCTGAGCGGCCAGGCCGCCGCCGATGGCGGATATCGCGGCGTCGCTTCCGACATCACCCGGTCTCGTGACGCAGAGGCGCGGATCGCCTATTTCACCCAGTTCGACGGCCTGACCGACTTGCCCAACCGCGCGATGCTGATCCGCCAGCTGGAAACGGCGCGCGATGGTGGCGAGCCTTTCGCGCTGCTCTGCATCGATCTCGACAACTTCAAGGCGATCAACGACACGCTTGGTCATCCTGCGGGGGACGCCTATCTCAAGACGGTCGCCGGCCTGTTGCGCGACTGCGTCGGCCATGATGCGTTTCTAGCGCGCACGGGGGGCGACGAGTTCGCGGTGCTGCAGCACGGCGCCGATCGGGAGAGCGCCGGAGATCTCTCCGACCTCATCGTGGACGCGCTGCTGGCGCCGGCCTTTCTCAATGGAAAAGAGATTCTCGCGGGCGGAAGCATCGGGATTGCGCTGGCGCCGGAAAACGGAGCCGAACCGTCGGCGCTGATGAAGCATGCGGAGCTTGCACTTTATCGGGCGAAGGATGAGGGCCGGGGTTGCATCCGTTTCTTCGAGACCGGCATGGACGTGGACGCCATCCGTCGCGCCGAGCTCGAGGGCGATCTTCGCAACGCGCTCGTCAACGACACGATGGATGTCTATTTCCAGCCGCTTGTCCACGCCCAGACGCTGGAGATCAGCGGTTATGAAACTCTGCTGCGCTGGAACCGACACGGCCATGGGCTTGTGTCTCCCGCAGAGTTCATCTGCTGCGCCGAAGAGACCGGCATCATCGTGCCGCTGGGCGAATGGGTTATTCGCAAGGCGATCGCGGAAGCCGCGACCTGGCGCGACGCCGTGTCTGTCGCGATCAACCTGTCGCCGACGCAGATGAAAAATCCCTCGCTGATCGCGACCGTTGTCAACGCGCTGGCGGCCTCGCAGCTGGATCCGGGCCGGCTCGAAATCGAGATCACCGAAAGCGTGCTGATGCAGGAGACCAGCCACACGCTGCGGACCCTGCACGCTCTAAAGGATCTTGGCGTCAAGATCGCGCTCGATGATTTCGGAACGGGATACTCTTCGTTGAGTTATCTGCGGGCTTTCCCGTTCGACAAGATCAAGATCGACCAGTCTTTCGTGCGCGATATTGACACCAGTTTCGAGAACCAGGCGATCGTGCGGGCGGTCATGTCGCTGGCGCGCGATCTCGGAATGCGCATCACGGCCGAGGGCGTGGAAAACCAGCGGCAGGCCGATATTCTGGTCCAGGCCGGGTGCGACGATCTGCAAGGCTATCTCTACAGCCGGCCGGCGCCTGCCCACGCCATCGCCAAGGCGGAACCCGCGGGCGCGCCGCCGATGAGAGCGGCGGCGCCACGCAGGCTGCTGCGAGTCGGCTTAGTCTAATCGAGGGACTCAGAAATTCGCCTCGCGCCTTGACCGTTGAGACGCGGGGAGTATCGACCTTGTGGTTCGACGGACGTCGGCTTCGGCACGATGTAGGACAGCGGGCAAGCTGTCGTCCGTCGATCCAAAGCGAGGTTTCAGTTTCGATATTCTATGCGGCGGCCGTTTGTGAGCACCCGATTGCAGGGTTTTTGGGCCACATCCTCGATGAAACGGCATTCCAGTTTCGATCCATCCGACAGGATTTCCAAACCTATCCCGTTTCGCTTGCCGCCCGCAAAAAGCCCCTCGAAGCGAACGCCATTGCTGGAGACGACAGTCGCGTTTCCTTGGAGAACCCCGTCTAGCCATTCGGCATCGAAGGTTGCGTCGGCTGTCGTATCGATCGCCTTGCCGTGAGGACGGTGGTCACGAAACTCGCCGACGATCCTGCGCCCGTCCGGAAAGGTGAGGCTCCCCGGTCCGGCCTGGTCGCCCTTCATGAATGCGCCCGTGAAGACCCGACCGTCGGCGAATGTAGCGGCGCCGACGCCGTCGCGCAGATCATCCCGGAAATTGCCTTCATAGGCGTAGGACCCATCCGCGTACGAGAGCTTGCCGGCGCCGTTACGGAGGTCCTCCGCCCAGTCGCCATCATACGTCCAGGCGCCGCCGCCGCCGACATAGGTGCCTCGACCCTGGCGCCGGTCGGCTCGCCAGTCGCCGACATATTCCGATCCATCCTTGTACCGGATCGTGCCGAGGCCGTCGCGCAGACCGTTCTTCAATGCGCCATTGTAGACGGCGCCGTCGGCATAGGTCATTCGGCCCACGCCCTGCCGGACGCCGTTCACGAACTCGCCTGCATAAACCTGCCCGTTTGGTAGAGTTTCCGTTGCGGAGCCATTGGCGACGCCGTCGCGGAATACGCCTTCGAGGCGATAGCCCGTCGCGCAGACATAGGCGCCTTGGCCGCTCCGCATTCCGCCGGCATATGAACCCTTGTAGCTGCACCCGTTGGCGGCAATGTCCTCGCCCGGACCTTCGAGTTGGAAGTCCAGTTCGACATGGCGCAGCTCGGCGACGCCTCCCTTTTCCGCGCAGGCGCAACTGATTGGCGCGGCCTGCCCCGAGGCGCCGGCGCCCACCAAGCCAAGAGCGCGCTCGGGAGCCGTAAACTCGCCGCCGCGCGTGCAGCGGAAAGTGATAGCTGTCATCCGCGCCGCGCCTGACATCCGGGAATTATTGACCAGCTGCAGATCGACATTGGAGCCGTCGCAAGCGGGAGCGTCCGCCGCGCGCCAGCGGATCTCCTTGCCATCGCCCCATTTCAGCGAGGGCGTCCAGCCGGCGTCCTGCTGGGCGACGGCCCGCGCGCCGACTGCGGCAGACGCGAGAAGCGCCGCAAAGCCGAGAGCCAAACTTAATGCACGCATTCGTCCCGGGCCTCCGACACACGCTGATCAGACAAGATAGGATTCGCCAAGTTGGAGCCCGCACAGAGCGTGCCAAGCTGGCCCGAATTGTGGCGTCAGGCGCCCGCGACGGGCGGGGCCGACAACCCTGGGAACCGCTCGGTCAAGGGAGCGTTGCGAAAGAGAGTTGATCTGAATCAATCTGGAGCGCGCCGATGCCCGCCTTGAAACTTGTTGCTGTGTCCGCAATCGCCGCTGCTTTGGGGGCGTGCGGACATAACATGGAAACGCGCGCCGCCACGGGCGCCGCCACCGGCCTTGTCGTCGCCGGGCCGGTCGGTGCGGCAGTAGGCGCGGGCGTTGGAGCGGTCATCGACGTGGTCGACGACGAGAGCGACAATGACGAATAGGTGTTTGACAGCACTGACTTGAATGTTAGCGGGCGGGCTTGTTCGCCCGGCCGCGGTCGCCGGGCAGTCCGGTTTTTGTGCCTAGCGTACTAGCCCGACCTGCTCCCGCAAGCCATATTCGCGTCATGCCGAAAACACCGAAATCCGCCTCAGCCATACCGGCCTCGGGAGCGAGCCGCGCAAACCGCAAGGGTGTTGCGGAACCGCGGCCGGCGCCTTTCAAGGGGCAGGGGCCCGCGCCGCTTTTCCAACCGGTCATCGCGCCAACGCCGCCGCCGACCTCGCCCACGTGGATGCCCCACCGTCCAGAGCGGACTTGGAACAAGTTCGACGGCGGGCAAAAGTTCAAGGTCGTCTCGGAGTATGAGCCCGCAGGCGACCAGCCGCGCGCCATCGCGGACCTGGTCGCCGGCGTCAACGAGGCGGATATGGACCAGGTCCTGCTCGGCGTCACCGGTTCGGGCAAGACCTTCACAATGGCCAAGGTGATCGAGGCGGTGCAGCGTCCCGCCCTGATCCTCGCGCACAACAAGACGCTGGCGGCGCAACTTTATGGCGAGTTCAAGAGCTTCTTTCCAGAGAACGCCGTCGAGTATTTTGTGTCTTACTACGACTACTACATGCCTGAGGCCTATGTGCCGCGGACCGACACCTACATCGAGAAGGAAAGCTCGATCAACGAGGCGATCGACCGGATGCGGCACGCAGCGACCCGGTCGATCCTCGAGCGCGACGACGTCATCATCGTCGCCTCGGTGAGCTGCATCTACGGCATCGGGTCGGTCGAGACCTATTCGGCCATGACGTTCGAGCTGAAGGTAGCCGACACGCGCAATCCGCGCGACGTGGCCGCCGATCTCGTGGCGCTGCAGTACAGGCGCAACGACCAGGCTTTCGGGCGCGGGACGTTCCGGATGAAGGGCGACATCATTGATGTCTGGCCGACCCATCAGGAAGACCGCGCCTGGAAGATCTCTTTCTTCGGCGACGAGGTGGAATCGATCGTCGAGTTCGATCCCCTGACCGGCAAGACAAGCCAGCGGCTGGGCCGCATCAAGGTCTACGCCAACTCGCACTATGTGACGCCGCGACCGACACTGAATCAGGCGGTGCAGTCGATCAAGGAGGAGCTGCGGGGTCGGCTCAACCATCTCACGCAACAGGGAAAACTGCTGGAGGCGCAGAGGCTGGAACAGCGCACGCAGTTCGACATGGAAATGATGATGGCGACAGGCTCATGCGCTGGGATCGAGAATTACTCGCGCTACCTGACTGGGCGGAAGGCGGGCGAGCCGCCGCCCACCATGTTCGAATACCTGCCGGAGAACGCCATCATCTTCGTCGATGAAAGCCACCAGACGCTTCCGCAACTGGGGGCGATGTTCAAGGGTGATTACAGTCGCAAATACACGCTGGCCGAGTACGGCTTCCGCCTGCCGTCCTGCCTCGACAACCGGCCGCTGAAATTCGAGGAGTGGGAGAAGATGCGGCCGCAGACCATCCACGTCTCGGCCACCCCCGGACCCTGGGAGCTTAACCAGACCGGCGGCGTCTTCACCGAGCAGATCATCCGCCCGACCCATTTGATCGACCCGCCGGTCGAGATCCGCCCCGTCTTCAGGGACGGCGCCAACCAGGTCGACGACGTGATCGACGAGGCCCGCGCCACGGCGGCGCGCGGTTTCCGCTCGCTCATCACGACGCTCACCAAGAAGATGGCCGAACAGCTGACCGAGCACATGCACGAGCAGGGCCTGCGGGTGCGCTACATGCACTCGGACATCGACACGATCGAGCGCATCGAGATCATTCGCGACCTGCGGCTCGGCGTCTTCGACGTGCTGGTCGGGATCAACCTGCTGCGCGAGGGGCTCGACATCCCCGAATGCGCCTTCGTGGGCATACTCGACGCCGACAAGGAGGGCTTCCTGCGCTCCGAGACCAGCCTCGTCCAGACCATCGGCCGGGCGGCGCGCAATTCCGAGGCGAAGGTGGTTCTCTATGCCGACACGATCACGGGCTCGATGGAGCGGGCGATGGCCGAAACGGCGCGCCGGCGCGAGCGCCAGGTGGCGCACAACACCGAGCACGGGCTGCAGCCGGTCACGGTGATTTCGGGCGTCAAGGATGTGCTGGAAGGCGTGACATCGGCGGCCGACAAGGCGAAACAGGGACTCCTGCCAAGGGGCCGCGATCCCAACAAACGCTCACGGGCGCAGGGCGTGGCGGACGAGGGCGTGGACTACATCGCCGGCCACAATATCCGCCGCGTCATCGAGGCGCTGGAGAAAGACATGCGCGAAGCCGCCGCAAATCTGGAGTTCGAGGAGGCGGGGCGGCTGCGGGACGAGGTGCGGAAGTTGCGGGAGAGCGAGTTGGGGCTGGGCGTGGAGACGGTGATGGGGCCGGCGGACTAGGCGCATGCGCACTGTGGCGTTGCTTGACGCGGTACGCGAACGGCGGGCACGGCCATGGCCCGACCCACCACGTTGACTAGTTCATTGCCAGTCGCGCATCGGCAATGCTTTCTCGCAACAAGGTTCCTGTTGGGGATGGAGGCACTTTCACAGCAAAAAATTGGCTGCGTGCAGTTTCTGTAATCGCATATTGGTACGGTCTTCCAACTGACTTCCGCGTGCGCTCGATATATCCCTCATCGACGAGGCGTTTTGCAAAATGTGCGACGTGGTGTGAGCTGACATCGATAGCAGGGCTGATCTCCTTTGCAGACAGAGCACCACCCTTCTTGTGTCCATTCAGCACACTGAGAATGTTGAATTCGACGTTGCTAAGGTCGGGAGTTGAAGTTGAGATAGCTTCGGTTTCTGGTGGCAACGCCGCAAGCTGCTTGCTCAGCACACCTTCAAAACAGTCAGGGCATCTAAAGCTGAACACAGCGAGAGTCGACTCTTCAGCTACGCTACGTGTTTTGTTGCAATGGTTGCAGCGGTAAAGCTCAAGTCGTTCCGCAACACTGACCAACGGCGAAGTGTAGTCAAAGATTCGCTGGACCCAGTAATCTTTCGCGTTGGGCTGTTCGATGGGGCGACCAAATTTGATCTCTACGTGTTCGCACAGCCCATAGTCTACGGCGTAAATAGCAACTTCGTTCCCGCTTTTGTCGCTGGCGGTGCGCACGAAGTTCACCAACTGAAGGCTGCTGAGATAGTCGAGGATGTCCTCTTTGCGCGTGTCCACGTAAAAATGACTGGTGGGGTTATCTCCTACAATTTTTCTGAGGAACTCAGACTCCTTGTAGCTCCTCAGGCGCTTCGCTTCCCTAAGCGTTGTTTCGAGCACTGCCTTGGAGACAAAAATCTTGTCCCGCTCACCGACGGGCGCAGACAAGACGCGGTCCCCCGAGATGCGGGGAAAAATCAGTCGCTCATAGTATCGTTTCGCGCCGAGTCGAATGTCCGCCGGTGTTAGGGGCCTGCCTTGTTCAAGCTTCTCCTCAGCGGCATAGTTCAAGATCCAGCCGAGCGCGCGAGGGTTGCAAAAGCTTACTTCATACAACAGGCGGTGTACCGTTTGTGGAGTGTCGCCGAAGAAGCGTTCCATCGGAGTGAGCGGGCTAAAGTAGTCGAACCGTCGCTTTAGAAGTCGGGCCAAATAGTCAATCGCCGCTTCTTCCACATCCCCAACGGCTCGCCGTATGTAGAGATAGGCTGGATCCAGCTGGATCGTTTCAATTCGCGTCGATTCCAGTGGTTCGGTGTCGTATTGGCCGGGATAGACAGCAATCTTGAATTTGAAAAGCTCATCCGTCGCGACTTCGAGAGGGTGAATGACCTCTCTCATAAGCAGCTTTCGCGCGAGCGGGTCTTTGAGCTCGGAAAAGTCATCAACGATTACGTATATCGTCTTCACATCGTACTTTGCGAGAATGTCCCGCAGATCATCGACGAAGTGACCGAATTTGAACACAGTCAGAAACGAGCGGTCGCTCTCTGTCGCCGTCTCCGCGCCGGTATGAGTGGTTTGGCGCATCTCGCCAGACAAACCGGCTCCCTGAAGACCGACTGATCCGCCGACCGCTCGAGTAGAGCCGTTGTCCTGGTATCGACGATCAACCACACGAACGTCGCGCCGCGCGGTGACGTCCAACGACCCGACATAATTTTCCACCTTCATCAGTTCGTTGAGCTCCGCACGAATCTGACTTGGCGATCCCACCTGTTTTGAGAACGGGAACAGCGGTGATTTCGGTTTGCGGTTCGCGAGCACGCCAATCAGCTGACGTATGAAGGGTCGAAGGAACGCGCTGAAAAGACTGAGCCTTAGGGCCAGGTTGCCATCTTCTGTCTCTTGACCCGCGCTGTGGGCAAGGTTTGCATCTTGGCTGATCCGCTGCACGTCGAGGTAGCTGACGATGCACTTGGGGTCTCGGCTTATGTCATGCTCCATCCTCTGTAGCAGCGAGGATTTGCCCGTTCCGCGTCGTCCAACAATAAAGGTCGTTCTTGGTCGCTTGATCTCGTTTATTAGGTGCCCGTCCGCGAATGGATCTTCATACAGGAGATGCGTGATCGCATTGCCCGTGCGTGGGTCGAGAATCGTGTCGCGTCTAGATCGCTTCAGCGTGTCGACAACGGTTCTGAAGTTATGAATGTCCTCGAGTGACAGCATTCCCAACACCCCATTTCCCCGCCGTAATGTTTATTAATAGCGCGTTAACAATTAGCCGTCTAGGCGACCGCCGGATCGTGATGTGCAACCACTATCGCCAGGTGATACTACGCGGGGAGCGGATTCCTGGGTGGTCGATTGACCAGTTCTCTGGGATCGGGATAGGCGTCGGCTGGCGGCAAGGCGCGCTGCAATTCCCGCGTTGAGAGGCCCCTTCGGCGCTCCGCGCCACTTCCCCCAGCTTCGCTAGGGGCAGACTTCCCGTTGTTGAGAGAGCCACCTCCGTCCGCGTCGCGTCCACCTCCCCGGGTTTGCCGGTGGAGGACTTGGTGGGTGTGGCTTGCCCCCTCCGTCACGCCGCCGAGGCGCGCCGACCCACCTCCCCCGGCTTCGCCGGTGGAGGACCAGGCATGAGCAAACTCAACGCAGCGAGGCCAGTTGCGGACACTGGGCGATCACATCGCGGCGCATCTGGCGGATGTGTTCGGGGACGTCCGCGCCGCGAATATGGATCAGGTATTCACGGCCCTGGCAGTAGGCAGCGCGCTCCAGCGGGTTGGAGAAGTTGTAGGTGCTGGTTCTGGCGGCCTCTGAGGTGACGTGGTCGATGGCGGCGGTGAAGCCGACGGCCTTTGTCGCGCCCTGAGTAGCGGATTGAAGACCGTTGAGGCCGTCGCGCAGCACGCCTGGGACGGCGGGCAAGACTACGAGGAACAGCAGCGCAAAAGCCATGCCGGCGCCGACCATCAGTGAGGCGTAGGCGACGACCTGGACGGTGTACATGAAGATCGCGCCGACAACCCAGGTGGCGTTGCTCCAGAAGAGACCGGGTTCAGGCGGCGGATCAGGCGCCGGATCGGGCGCGATAAAAAGCAGCGGGCGCGGGGATAGCTCAGGATCGTTGCGGCGCGAGCGCGGGTGGAATTCGGCGTCCTCCTCCAGGATAAAGCCGGGGCGCGCGTTTTCGGCGGGGCGGACATTTACGAGCCCGGCGTCGGCGCGGGCATAGCAGACGCCGCAGCGGGCATGGGTCTGGATGTAGGAAAAGGTGCGCTGATCGTCGGCGCGGCGCGTGCGCTGGGCCGCGTGGCCGCAACTGAGGCATTCGACGATGATCTTTCGAGGTCCTGCAACCATGGGGCGATCATTGTCGATTGGTTAACCAAGTCAATGGGGGAAGGTCCCGTTTGGCTTTCCGGCCAGTCGCCACGGGCGAGGGGTGGTCGCCTCTATCCGACCGGTCTGCGGGCGGGCGCACTATTGCTGGTATGCCGAGGATGGTTCCAACACAGGAAGAATACATCGAATTGCGGCGCGAGGCCCAGCTGCGCGTGCGGCTGGGACAAAGCCAGCGCTCGATCGCGCGGCGGCTCGGCGTCGATCTCTCGACGATCATCCGGTGGGCGGCCGAGGACGGGTTCCGGCTGAAGGACATCGAGGCGGAGCGGCTGACGGGCGTTCGCGCGCCGCTTCCCCTGTTTCTGGAGCGGGACCGGGCGCGAAGATCAGGTGCGACAGTGCTGCCGGCGGAGATCGCCGAGCGGTGGACGGCGGCGGAGGAGGCGAAAGCGGAGGCGATGACGAACCAGGTGGAGAAGCTGTCGGCGCCGGGCGGGCCCTTGTCGCCGCCGGAGATCGATCCGGAGGGAGCGGCGCGGCGCGCGACGGCGCGGGCCGAAGAGCTTGCCGAGGAGGGTCTGCTGGAGCAGGCGGAACGGGCGGCGCGGCTGGCCGAACGCTTCCTGCGCCTGAAGGCGAAAATGTCGGTGATCGGCGCCGTACCGGGTCCGGGGGGCCGGCTCACCGATGGAAACGGGAAGTGGCATCCGTCGACCTACGCCAACGAGCCCATGCCCGACCGCGAAAAGGTGCTGGCCGAGATCATCGCCATCCGCGAACGGCTGGAGAATAAGTATGGTCTGCGCTGACGGGAACGCCCGATAGGGGCGACGACGCAGATTGCTCTACCGCTCCTGAGTGGGGATGAAAGGGCTGATGAGCCCGAGAGGCGCGGCGGTGGTGCGCTTGGACACGTTGACGATGATGCGCGACTGGATGTCCGAGACGAGGCCGAGGGCGAGAATCTTGTCGCGCAGGAAATTGTCGTAGGCGTGCATGTCGGTGGTGACGATCCGCATGATATAATCGACGGCGCCCGTGACGGTCATGCACTCGATGCATTCCGGCCATTTTTTCACAGCCTGCTCGAACTTTTCGAGGTTCTCCCGGCTCGGAAGCTGTAGCTTTACATTTGCAACCACTTCAAAGTTGAGGCCGAGCTTGTCATAATTGAGGAGCGTGACACGCTTGGAGATAATGCCCTGCTCCTCCATGCGCTTGATGCGGCGCCAGCAAGGGCTGGAGGACAGACCGACCTTCTCCGCGATCTCCGCAACGGACAGGGCGGCGTCACGTTGAATAAGGTCGAGAATCTTGGCGTCGATCGCGTCCAGGTCAACGGGCATGAATTGCGCTTTTTGTTGGTTCGTTAGTCGATTATTGCTTCAGAACTGGCATGAAACGATGCAAAGGGCAATTAATTCCCCCAAATTTGAGCAATGAATCATTCCCGCCTTTGATGCCCGGACAGGAGCCGTACTTGGCGAGCCGCGAGCCCATTTCCCTCGACGACAAGTATCTTCGCGAGGAGGGCCGCGCCTTCATGACGGGCATACAGGCGCTGGTGCGCCTGCCGCTCGACCGCAAGCGGCTCGACCGCAAGGCGGGCCTCAACACCGCCGGCTTCATCTCGGGCTACCGGGGATCGCCGCTGGGCGGCTATGACCAGCAGCTTGCGGGGGCGAAAAAACTTCTCGACGCCCATGACATCAGGGTCTGGGAAGGCCTGAATGAGGATCTCGGCGCTACGGCCGTCTGGGGCTCGCAGCAGACCCAGGCTTTTCCCGGCGCAAGGTTCGACGGCGTCTTCGGCATCTGGTACGGCAAGGCGCCTGGCGTCGATCGGACCGGCGACGTGTTCAAGCACGCCAACATGGCGGGAACGGATCCAAAGGGCGGCGTTCTGGCGCTGGTCGGCGACGATCCCAACTGCAAGTCGTCGACGCTGCCGTCGCAATCGGAATTCGCGCTCATCGACGCCGAGATGCCGGTGCTGTCGCCGGCCACGATCCAGGACGTGCTGGATTATGGCCTGATGGGTTTCGAGCTCAGCCGGTATTCGGGCGCGTGGGTCGGGATGGTGGCGCTCGCCGACACGATGGATTCCGGCGCGGTTGTCGATATCGGTCTGGCGCGCCACAGGTTTGTGAGTCCGTCGGACTTTGTGCTGCCGGAAGGCGGCGTCGGCCTGCGCATCGGCGACACGCCGATGGCGAAGGAGCAAAGACTGCGGCAGGTGAAGCTTCCGGCGGCGCATGCCTTTGCACGGGCCAACGGGCTTGACCGCGTGCTGCTCAGTTCGCGTACGCCCCGGATCGGCATCGTGGTGTCGGGCCAGGCTGCGCGCGACGTCTTCGAGGCGCTGGCGGCAATCGGGCTCGATGAGAAAGCGGCCTCCGAGCTGGGTGTCACGATCTTCAAGGTCGCGATGCCCTGGCCGCTGGAGCCGTCCGCGATCACCCGCTTCTGCAAGGGGTTGGAGCGCGTGCTGGTCATCGAGCACAAGCGCGCCCTGGTGGAGCCGCAACTGAAAGACACCCTCTATCATTTGCCGGACGGGCAAAGGCCCGTCATTGAGGGCAAGCGCGACCGCGATGGCGCGCCGCTCCTGTCCGATCTTAGCACGCTGTCGACGGCCGATATTGCCGCAGCCCTGCTGTCGCGCCTGCCGGACGGGTCGCACCGAGGCGCGGCGGAGGCTTATTTCGCAAAGGTCGGCGGCGCGCGGATGGCGGTCGCCGGCATGAACCAGGGCACCGTCCGCAAGCCGCACTTCTGTTCGGGTTGCCCACACAACACCTCGACAACGCTGCCGGAAGGGTCACGCGCGCTGGCCGGCATAGGCTGTCACTACATGGCGACCTTCACGCCCGACCGGCGCACCGACATGCACACGCAGATGGGCGGGGAGGGCACGCCGTGGATCGGGCAGTCGCCCTTCACAGACGAGAAGCATGTCTTCGTGAATCTCGGCGACGGAACGTATTCGCATTCGGGATCGCTGGCGATCCGGGCGTCGGTGTCGGCCAAAGTCAACGCCACCTACAAGATTCTCTACAATGACGCGGTCGCCATGACGGGTGGCCAGCAGGTCGAGTCCGGACAGACCGTGCCGCAGATCGCCCGGCAGGTTGAAGCCGAAGGCGTCAAGACGATCGTAATCGTCGCGGACGATCCGACACGTTACGCCTCGGTGAGCGACCTGCCGGAAGGCACGCGCATTTTCGACCGCCGCAAGCTGGACGATGTTCAGAAAGAGCTGAGGGAGACGGCGGGCGTCTCCGTGCTGATCTATGACCAGGTGTGCGCGACCGAGAAACGCCGCAGGATCAAGCGTGGCAAGATGGCGGCGCCGTCGCGGCGGGCTTTCATCAACACCGCCGTCTGCGAGGGCTGCGGCGACTGCTCGGTCAAGTCCAACTGCCTGTCGGTGGAGCCGGTCGATACCGAGTTTGGTCGCAAGCGCCAGATCAACCAGTCAACCTGCAATACCGACATGACCTGCATCGAGGGGTTCTGCCCCAGCTTCGTTACGGTGACGGGCGGGGACCGCAAGTCGGACGCCGAGCGGCCGATTCCGGCATTCGACACGTCAAAGCTGCCGCGACCGGTCGAGCCGGCGCTCGATGATGTCTGGAACGTCGTGTTCACCGGCGTCGGCGGGACCGGCGTCACCACCGTGGCGGCGGTGCTGGCGATGGCGGCGCACATCGACGGCAAGGCGGCGCAGACCCTGGACATGACCGGGCTCGCGCAGAAGGGCGGGCCGGTGCTGAGCCATGTGCGTTTCGCGAAACACCCCGACGACATCAAGGCGGCGCGCACGCCTCCGGCCTCGGCGGACGCGGTGATCGCCTGCGATCTCGTCGTGGCGGGCTCGGGCGATGCGCTTGTGCTGTTCGACAAGGCGCGCACGCGGGTGGTGGCCAATCGCGACGTGACGCCGACCAAGGACATCATCGACGACCGCAATGCGCGCTTCGATCCTGACCTGCTCGCCGCGCGCGTGCGGTCGCGCTCGCGGAGCTTTTCGGCCATCAACGCCGAGGCGCTGGCCGAGCAGTATTTCGGCGACGCGATCTACACCAACATGATCATGCTGGGCATGGCCTGGCAGCTCGGGCATGTGCCGGTCGCCGACGCGGCCATCCACGAGGCCAACCGGCTCAACAGGGTCAAGGTCGAGGCCAATGCGGCGGCGTTCGACCTCGGACGGCTGGCGGCGGCGGACCCGGCCGCGCTGCATGCCCTGGCGCCCAGGCGGCCCGAGCTGACGGCGCCCAGCCTGGACCAGCTCGTCGAGCGCCGGGCCGAGATGCTGACCGGCTATCAGGACGCCGCCTATGCGTCCGTGTACCGCTCGAAGGTCGCGAGCGTGAGGGCGGCGGAGAGCAATCTCGGGCTGGGCGATGCGTTCTCGCGTGCGGCGGCGACGCATGCGGCCAAGCTGATGGCCTACAAGGACGAATACGAGGTCGCGCGGATGTATGCCGACCCGGCCTATGCGCAGGCGATCAAGGCGACGTTTGGCGACGGCGCCAAGCTCACCTTCCTGCTGGCGCCGCCGCTGATTTCGAATAAGAATTCCAGGGGCGAGCTGGTGAAGTCCTCGTTCGGTCCGTGGATGATGCCGGTGTTCAAGGTGCTGCAGCGTTTCAAGTGGATGCGCCGCAAATCCTGGGACCCGATCGGCTGGACCGCCGAGCGCAGGATGGAGAAGCGGCTGCGCGACGAATATCTAGAGCGGCTGGACGTGCTCGCCGAGGGTCTGCGCGCGGACAATCATGCGCTGGCGGTGGAGATAGCCTCGCTGCCGGACGAGATTCGCGGCTTCGGGCATGTGAAGGACAAGGCGGTGCGCGCCGCGGAGATCAAGCTCGAAGCGCTGATGGCGCGCTGGATGCGGTCCGCTCCGGCGCCCCTCGCACCGGTCATGGTCGCGGCGGAGTAGTGCGCGTTCCCCTTTTTGAGATGCACTCGGCGCAGAGCTTGGCTAACCGCTAGAGCAACCTGCGTCCTCTTTGACGCAGACAGGTTGCTCTACACTCTTGAAATAGAGCATCTTTCTCCGGTCAAACTGATTCAGTTTGATCGAAGGATGCTCTCGTATGGAACGCTTCGAGACAGATGCACTGGTGATCGGGGCAGGCGCAGTGGGCCTCGCGTCCGCGCGCGCGCTTGCGATGGCCGGGCGCGAGGTGACGGTGATCGAGGCGGCCGGCGCGATCGCCACGGAAACTTCCTCGCGCAATTCCGAGGTGATCCATGCCGGGCTGTACTATCCCACCGGGTCGCTGAAGGCGCTTCTGTGCGTCGAGGGACGACGCGCGCTCTACCAGTATTGTGCGGCGCATGGAGTCGAAGCGCATCGCTGCGGAAAGCTGGTCGTGGCGATCGACGATGAGGAGGCGGCGGCGACGCCGGCCCTGCTGCGGCGCGCTCTCGCGAATGGCGTCGAGGAGACGCGGCTGATCGACGGAACGGAGGCGCGCCGTCTGGAGCCCGCGCTCAACCCCGAGGTGCGCGTCGCGATCCATGCGGAAGTGTCCGGCCTCTTCGACAGCCATGCCTATTTCCTGGCGCTGCAGGGCGAGATCGAGGATCGCGGCGGCGCGATCGCGTTCGACACGCCGGCGGTGCGAGGCGCAGTGGCGGCCAATGGCGTGGAGATCGATACGGGAGGCGCGAGCCCCACCCGGATCAAGGCGCGAACTGTCGTTAATGCGGCGGGTCACCGCGCGCTGGACCTTGCTCGCGCGATCGAAGGCGGTCCGGGATATCCAGGCCTGAGAATGCGGTGGGTCAAGGGTTCCTACTTCACGGCGTCGGGACGGGCGGCGTTCGCGCGGCTGATATATCCCATGCATTCGCGCGCCAGCCAGGGGTTGCATCTGGCGATCGACCTCGGCGGGCGGACGCGGCTCGGTCCGGACGCGGAGTGGCTGGCGGAAGGCGCGGGGCCGCCCTTCGACTATGTCGTGGATCCCGGCCGGGCAGCGCTGTTTTACGCGGCTGTGAGGCGATACTGGCCGGGCCTGAAAGACGGCGCCTTGGCGCCGGATTACTCGGGCGTCCGTCCCAAGATCGTGGGGCCCGGAGAGCCGCCCGCCGATTTCCTGATCGAGGGTCCGCGCGAGCATGGGATCGCCGGGCTGGTGAACCTGATCGGCATCGAAAGCCCTGGCCTCACCTCTTCCCTGGCGATCGGGGCGAGGGTCGCGGAAATGGTCCGGTAGCCGGGCGATCGAAGGGGCGCGCGCGCCTTGCGCAACGTGGATGCTGCGCGTATACACCGCCCCCTCAAGCATCGGTGGGATAGCTCAGCTGGTTAGAGCGCAGGACTCATAATCCTGAGGTCCCCGGTTCGATCCCGGGTCTCACTACCAGTTTTCAGCGCGGGTCGCTTGCTCCAGGGCGCCATTCTTCTGCGCCGCCTCACTCTCCGACGAGATACTTCTCGCGCTTCTGACCTTTCGCCTCGAGGGCTTTCAGCCATTGCGGCGTCGGGCCGCGGCCAGTGTAGGTCTCGCCATTGGGACCCTGGTATTTGGGTTTGAGCTTGACGCCGGCGTCCGAGCGCTTGCGGCGTCCGCCCCGGCTGGAGCGGGCGTCGAGATCAATGCCGAGTTCGGCGGCCTTGGATCGCATCTCGCTCAGGAAGGTGGAGCGCGCCTCTTCCATCTTGCTGTCGCGAAGCTTGTCGGCCCGTTCGATCAATGCTCCGAGTTCGGCGACCGTCAGGTTGTCGAGGCTCGGGAGAGTTTCACGGGACTTGGAACGTACGTCTTTCATTGCCAGCCTTTATGTTCAGGACAAAATCTCTCGGCGATTCTCCCCAACAGGAGGCACGTATAATAGTTCGAACCGGATGTCTTGGTAAATATCCGGGTAGCACTCGAAGCGCGCCTCCATACAAGAAATCCGACTCTGCCCGGGCAAGCAGGGTTATGCAAGCCGGAGAGCATGCCAGTCGATATGATCGGAGATGAAGCTGGATATGAAAAAGAATGAGTGATCATACCCGACCCGCTCATTCAGGATCAGTGTCTGGCCGACTTCAGCGCAGGCGCGCGCAAGCAAGTGAGGTTTGAGCTGGTCAGCCAGAAAGTCATCCGCAGATCCCTGATCGACCAGAATGTCGGCATACCGGCCGCGCGCCGCGCCTGACGCGATCAGCAGGGATGCGTCATGCTCATGCCAGATGCCCCGGTCGGGACCAAGGTATTCGGCAAATGCTTTCTCACCCCAGGGACAGCGTGACGGCGAACAGATGGGCGCCAGCGCCGACACTGACCTGAAAAGGGCCGGATGCCTGAAGGCCAATACAAGCGAGCCATGCCCTCCCATGGAATGGCCGGAGATTCCAAGGCGCGACATATCGGCCGGCAAGTCGCTGGCGATCAGGTCGAGAAGATCACGGACAATGTAGCTTTCCATGCGGTAATGCGCCGCCCAGGGTTGCTGCGTCGCATCGACATAGAATCCCGCGCCCTGGCCAAGATCATAGGCGGGATCGTCGGCGACCAGCGCCCCGCGCGGAGAGGTGTCCGGCGCCACGATCATCATTCCGGCCCGCGACGCCGCCGCGTAGGCGCCTGCCTTGGTGGTGAAATTCTCCTCCGTGCAGGTGAGACCGGAGAGCCAGATCAGCACGGGGAAAGGGCCATCACCCGGAGGCGTGAATGCGCTGAATGTCATGGGCGTGCCGGTCGCGGCGCTGCTGTGACGGCAGTAGCGAAGCGTACCGTCGGCGATACGATGGGTTTTCAGAATTTCCATGACCATGACCAGACCTTTTGGCGGCGACGGGGTTCTCCTACCGGCGGTAGAAGTTTTTTCAAGTAACAACTATTGACTCTTGTTACTTTGTGCCCAGCTTGCATCCAGTACAGGAGCCTAGCCATGCTTTCACGAACACTCGGTCGTTCAGGACCTTCCGTCTCCGCCATCGGTCTCGGAGCGATGGGAATGTCGGACTTCTACGGTCCGGCGGACGAAACGGAATCGATCGCCACGATCCATGCCGCGCTGGACGCAGGCGTGACCCTGATCGACACCGGCGATTTCTACGGCATGGGCCACAATGAAATGCTGATCGCAGACGCGTTGAAGGGGGCAAAGCGCGACAAGGCGATCCTCTCCGTGAAGTATGGCGCGCAGCGCGACGCCAGCGGCGCCTTCATAGGCATGGCGACCGACCCCGTTGCGACAAAAACGGCGCTTGCCTATACGCTGAAGCGGCTGCGCGTGGACTATATCGACATCTATCGCCCAGCGCGGGTTTCCCCCGGAGTGCCGATCGAGGATACGGTTGGCGCGATCGCCGATCTCGTCAAGGCCGGTTATGTGCGCCACATCGGCCTCAGCGAGGCCGGCGCTGAAACGATCAGGCGGGCGCACAAGGTGCATCCGATTGTCGACTTGCAGATCGAGTACTCAATCCTGACACGTGGGGTGGAACGCAAGATCCTGCCGACCCTGCGCGAACTGGGCATCGGGATGACGGCTTATGGCGTTCTGTCGCGTGGCCTCATCAGCGACAGCGCCCTTGGCGGCGGATCGCATGGCGGATTTCGTTCTCATGCGCCGCGTTTTCAGGGTGAGAACCTGAACAGAAATCTTGCTCTCGTGCAGGCGCTGAAAGACATCGCGGACGAGAATGGATGCACAGTCGCCCAGCTTGCGATTGCCTGGGTCGCCTCGCGCGGGGACGACATTGTGCCGCTGATTGGCGCGCGAAAGCGCGAGCGGCTGGCCGAATCGCTGGGCGCTCTGGATGTAACGCTCTCGCCTGCGGACCTAGCCCGCATCGAAGCGGCTGCGCCGCCGGATGCGGTGGCAGGCGCGCGCTACTCTCCGGAGCAGATGGCGATGCTCGACAGCGAGCGATGAAACGGGTTCACCTGCCGGCGTGACATTCGAATCGACACGCGAACGCATTCTCGATGCGACGGTCGAGATGGTGCGGCGCCATGGTCCGGGCAAGACCGGGGTCGTGGACGTCGCGCGGGCGTTGGATATGAGCCATTCAAACGTCTACAAGCACTTCGCGTCCAAGAGCGCGCTTTTCGATGCGGTCGCTGAGCGGTGGCTGGCGCAGGTCATGGCGCCCCTTGGGAGAATCACGGCCGATACGAAAACACCCGCGCCAAGGCGGCTCAAGGCGTGGGTGCGCGCGCTTGCCGAAGTAAAGCGCAAGAAGGTGCTGGACGATGCCGAGATGTTCGCCGTCTACAGCACGATCACCTTGGACGCGCATGCGGTGGTGGCGGAGCACATAACGCGCCTGCGTGAGGATGTGGTCGGCATCCTGCTCGACGGGGCGCGGGCGGGCGACTGGCCGCTGAAATCGGCGGAGAGCCGGGCGACGCTGATCCTCAACGCGACATCGCGCTTTCATCATCCGGCGATGGTGCAGATGGATGCGGGCAAGAGCGACCTGAAGGAGCTCGACGCGCTGATGGACGTGCTGATCGCGGGACTGGCGGCCGGACAAGCTCCGGCCCGGCTTTAGCAGAATAGTTCAGGCGGGGCCGACGATGCGTCAACATCGTTTGAGCCGACAATTCCGGGAGAGGACAGGTTTTACTCGCGGCTTCCGCCCGAACGTCACTCCTGGAGACAGCTCCGCCTTCAACCGACCGACTTCAGATCAATGACATCGACCGAGGCCAGGGCGGCGAGCTTTTTCATGAACCTGCGATCTGCCGTGACAAGCGGAATCGCCTCATGCAGGGCCAGCGCCGCATAGAGACAGTCATAGACGGAATGATCCAGCTGAACGGCGAGACCGAACGCCGTTGTCAGCAGTGGCTGGCTGGGGACGATGGTGAGTTGTCCCGCAAGACCGTTCACAGCGGCGGCAACGGCGGAAGGGTCGAGTTTCTCCGTGCGACAATAGAGGCGCAGCGCGTTGGCGACTTCGATGGGGAGAAGATCCGGCGCAACGCCGACGAAGCGTGTGCGGCAGCCGAGCGCTGCGTCCGACAGGGAATCCGCCGTGAACCACCTGACAACCACGCTCGCGTCGAGAACTGCGGACCTCACCTCTCGTCGCGCGCCTTGCGAATGACATCCGTGGGATTGAGCTTCGACCCGCGCGTCATCTGACGGATGGCTGCGGCGACTTCCCAGAACTCCTCGGAGTTTCGCCGCGCGATGCGCGTGAGTTCATCGCGGAGTTTCTGTTCCAGCGACGTGTTCTCGGCTTCCGCCAGTTTCTTGAGCGTGGCGACGACGTCGTCATCGAGATTGCGGATGATCACCTGGGCCATGAGTAAACGATAGCAGGATGATAGCGTATCTTCAATATGGGCGCGTAAAGGTGGTGCTTGCGTTAGTCTGGATTGCCTGAGTCGTCCGGGTCGTAGAGAAACAGCGTAACCTTTGCGGCGGCGCCTTCGGCCCAGATGATGGCCTCGTGAAGGGAAGTGTCGCGCAGTTCAGCGTAGGTGACGCTGCGACCGTCGTCGCGTTCCGCCTGGTCGGCATCTGCGCAGGCATTGTCGTGCCAGACATTCTCGACAATGACGTTGACGTGCGCCCAGCGAAACGGTCGCGTGCGGTGGTCGCGGATGTTCCAGATCATCGCCGCGCGCTCAATAAACCACCACTGACCGGATGCTTTCCCCCTTATGCATAAGATCGAAGCCGCGATTGATGTCTTCGAGGTCGAGGACATGGGTGATCATCGGGTCGATCTCGATCTTGCCGGTCATGTACCAGTCGACGATTCTGGGGACATCCGTGCGGCCGCGCGCGCCGCCGAAGGCCGAGCCCTTCCACACACGTCCGGTGACCAGCTGGAAGGGGCGGGTGGAGATTTCCTTTCCGGCCTCTGCGACGCCGATGACGATGGATTCGCCCCAGCCGCGATGGCAGGCCTCCAGCGCCTGACGCATGACGGTGGTGTTTCCGGTGCAGTCGAACGTGTAATCGGCGCCGCCATCGGTGAGGGCGACGAGATGCTGGACGAGGTCGCCGGAGACGTCCTTCGGATTCACGAAATGAGTCATGCCGAAGCGGCGGCCCCAGGCCTCTTTGTCGGGGTTCAGATCGACGCCGATAATCCTGTCGGCGCCCACCATGCGCAGGCCCTGGATGACGTTGAGACCGATGCCGCCAAGCCCGAACACGATGCAGTTCGCGCCGGCCTCGACCCTGGCGGTCTTGACGACGGCCCCGACGCCGGTGGTGACGCCGCAGCCGATGTAGCAGGCCTTGTCGAAGGGCGCGTCCTCGCGGATTTTCGCAACCGCGATCTCGGGTAGCACCGTGAAGTTCGAGAAGGTCGAGCAGCCCATATAGTGGAAGATCGGCTGGCCCTTGTGGGAGAAGCGCGTGGTGCCGTCAGGCATCAGCCCCTTGCCTTGTGTGGCGCGAATGGCGGTGCACAGATTGGTCTTGCCCGACAGGCAGCTTTTGCACTGGCGGCATTCGGGCGTGTAGAGCGGAATGACGTGGTCGCCGGGTTGGATCGATGTCACGCCGGCGCCGATCTCGCGGACGACGCCGGCGCCCTCATGGCCAAGGATGGAGGGGAAGAGGCCTTCCGAGTCCAGACCGTCGAGCGTGTAGGCGTCGGTGTGGCAGATGCCGGTCGCCTTGACCTCGACAAGCACTTCGCCGGCCCTGGGGCCTTCCAGATCAAGCTCCACGATTTCGAGCGGGCGTTTCGCTGCGAAGGCGACGGCGGCGCGGGTTTTCATTGGTCAGACCTTTGATTGCCCGGCAAGTGAGCCGCTGAGCCGGGCGCGGTCAAGCGCAGGCCGGATCGATCAGGGGGCGGCGTCATGCTCCCCGCGAGCGGCCTCCCACACCTCGCGGGCCGCGCCGGCATTGAGGGCGGCGATGGCGATCCCGACGATCAGGTCGGGCCAGGCCGAAGCCCAGACCAGCGTCACCAGCCCCGCGCCGATGATCGCGATGTTGGCGACGGCGTCGTTCCGGGCCGACAGGAAAGCCGCCCTGGCGAGGCTCCCACCTGAGGAGCGAAAACTGGCCAGCCGCAGCGAACAAACGACATTCACGGCCAGGGCGCCCAGCCCCGCGATCGAGAGGATGAAGGGATCAGGCGCGACAGGCGCCTGAAGTTTTGTCCACCCTGTCCAAAGGGCGGCAGCGGAGGGGACCAGCAGCAAGGCGGCGAGCGTCATACCCATCCGGGCGCGAGCCCTGGGGGCCCAGTCGAGGGCGAGAAGCACGAGCAGGTTGACGGCCGCATCTTCCAGAAAATCGATGCTGTCGGCGAACAGGGAAACCGACCCCGCGACCTGGCCCGCGACGAATTCGATGAAGAAGTAGATGAGATTGGCCAAGGCGACAAAGCGCACGGCCTTGCGGAAGGCGCGGTCAGCTTCCCTGGCGTCGGTCATGATGCTGGAAATCGGCTGTCCCGCTGGCGGGGTCAAGCATGCGAGGCTATCACTCGTCGGAATAAGGAGTATCTCGCATGAGACGCATCGAAGGCTTTGTCGCCGGCACGACCGTGAATGCCAACAGCGGGCGCGCGGGCGATGTGTTCGACCCCAACACCGGCGAGGTTCAGGCGCGGGTCGGGTTTGCCTCCGGCGCCGATGTCGATGCGGCGGTTGCGGCGGCGGTGAAGGCCCACCCCGGCTGGGCCGCGACCAACCCGCAGCGGCGGGCGCGCGTGATGTTCGAGTTCAAGCGGCTGGTCGAGGCGAACATGACTGCGCTGGCCGAAATGCTGTCTGGCGAGCATGGCAAGGTGATTGCCGACAGTCGTGGCGACATACAGCGCGGGCTGGAGGTGATCGAGTTCGCCTGCGGCATTCCCCACGCGCTGAAGGGTGAGTACACGGAGGGCGCGGGGCCGGGCATCGACGTATATTCGATGCGCCAGCCGTTGGGGGTCGTAGCCGGAATCACGCCGTTCAACTTTCCGGCGATGATCCCGATGTGGATGTTCGGCGTCGCCATCGCGGTCGGCAACACCTTCATCCTGAAGCCATCGGAGAAGGACCCCAGCGTGCCGGTGCGCCTCGCCGAGCTGTTCATGGAGGCGGGGGCGGCGGCCGGCATGGACGCGGCCGGCGTGCTCAACGTGGTGCATGGCGACAAGGTCGCGGTGGACGCCATCCTGCATCATCCGGACATACGGGCGGTGAGCTTTGTCGGGTCCTCGGACATCGCGTCCTACATTTACCAGACGGGCGCGGCCAACGGCAAACGCGTGCAGGCGATGGGCGGGGCCAAGAACCACGGCATCGTGCTTCCCGACGCCGACATGGAGCAGGTGGTCAAGGATCTGTCCGGGGCTGCCTTCGGGTCGGCCGGGGAACGCTGCATGGCGCTGCCGGTCGTCGTGCCGGTGGGGAAGAAGACCGCCGATGAGCTGCGCGAGCGTATGATCGCCGAGATCGGGACGCTGAAGGTCGGCGTCTCCGGCGATCCGGCGGCACAGTACGGACCGGTGGTGTCGGCCGCGCACCTCCGGAAGATCACGGACTATATCGGGTTGGGCGTGGAGGAAGGCGCCGAGCTGGTCGTCGATGGGCGAGAATTCTCGCTGCAGGGATACGAGAAAGGCTTCTTCATCGGGCCGTCGCTGTTCGATAACGTAAAGCCCGGCATGAAAACCTATCACGAGGAAATCTTCGGACCGGTTCTGCAGATGGTGCGAGCCGAGACGCTGGAAGAGGCGATCGAGCTGCCGAGCAAGCATCAGTATGGCAATGGTGTCGCTATCTTCACACGCAATGGCCGCGCGGCGCGCGAGTTCGCGAGCAAGGTGAATGTCGGCATGGTCGGCATCAACGTGCCGATCCCGGTGCCGGTCGCCTATCACACCTTCGGGGGCTGGAAGCGCTCGGCGTTCGGCGACACCAACCAGCACGGAATGGAGGGCGTCAAGTTCTGGACGAAGGTCAAGACGGTGACGGCGAGGTGGCCGGAAGGCGATGTCGGGGATTCGAGCTTTGTGATTCCGACGATGATGTGAGGGCGGGATTGTGGTAGGGTGCAGCCATGGACGGAACGACTGCCCAAACCGTAGAGCGCCCTCTTCCGGAGGCGGCCCGCCGTAGGTTCACCGGGGACGATGTCGAACGCATGATCCGGGCGGGGATCATGGGCGACAAGGAGCCCTACGAGCTTCTTGGGGGGGAATTGATCGAAATGCCGAGCGAAGGCGCCCTTCATTTTGACGCCAAGTCCGCCCTGATCAAGATCATCGGCCGCGCGGCAGGCGATCTCTACGAGATCGGCGCCGACGGTCCTTTGCGGCTGTCCGGGGAAGCCTGGCCCGAGCCGGATGTCTTTGTGATACCGCGCGGCATGCGGCCCTCCCAGGCCAAGGGTCCGGACACATTGCTGGTGGTCGAGGTATCCGACTCTTCTCTAGCGGTCGATCTTGGCTACAAGGCGCAACTTTATGCGCGTCATGGCGTCCGCGAATACTGGGTGGTCGATCTGGTGAACGGAAAGATTCATGTTCAGCGCTTGAACGTCGATGGAAATTACGGCGAACCGCTTTTCGCCACGGCGGACCAGCACGTATCGCCAAGGCTCGCGCCGGAGATATCGATTCGTCTGTCTGACTTGAGATAAATGGCGTTGCGCGCTGTTCCGACCGCGCGGGTTCAAGCTCGAGCCTTTCGATCCCCGCGATGTGCTGAGGGCGGGACTTTCCCGCCAACGCCGCACGGCACGGAGGGCGTGAAGTTCTGGACCAAGGTTAGGACGGTGACGGCGAGGTGGCCGGAGGGCGAGCCGGCGGCGGAAGCTTCGTGGACCCGATGATACGTTAGGAAAGACGATGGCCCTCGCAGATTATGTCCAGGCTACAAGAGTGTATCGAATTGCGCGCGGCCGCATGAAATTCTTTCGTGATAAGGCACATGCCTTCGCAGCCACGCTGAAGCATGATTTCGATAGCTCCCAGATCAGCAAGGGGTTTCTAGAGACATGGCCGACAGGTCAACAGATCGCCGACGAAATTGTGGCCCTGCGTGATGCTGAAAAGGTTCTCAAGGCTACTTGGGAGGCGCTAACTGAAGATGAGAAAGAAGCAGTGGTTCGTCCTGACGATCTTTAACTTGCTTTGGGAGTCGTCGGCGTCTCACCTGCGTCACAAGAACATTCATGCGACTTCTGGCCAGACCTTGGCACTGCTGCAGCAAGGGCTTCCATTTTGACCCGCATCGCATTCATCGGTCTTGGCAACATGGGCGGGGGCATGGCCGCGCGGCAGGCGGCTGGCGGCCGCGAGGTGATGGCGTTCGACCTGTCGGAAGCGGCGGTCAGCAAGGCTGTCGGGGCGGGCGCGAGAGGAGTCGCGAGCGTGGCGCAGGCCGTCGAGGGCGCGGATGCGATCATCACCATGCTGCCGGCCGGGCCGCATGTGCGGAAGGTCTATGACGAGCACATACTGAAACACGCGCCAAGGTCGGCGCTGCTGGTGGACTGCTCGACGATCGACGTGGAGAGCGCGCGGGCGGTGGCGAGCCGGGCGAAGAACGGGGGATTTCGCTTTGCCGATGCGCCGGTGTCGGGCGGCACGGCGGCGGCGGATGCCGGGTCGCTGGCCTTCATGGTGGGTTGCGACGAGGCCGACTTCGTGGAGGTCGAGGAGGCGCTGAAGCCGATGAGCCGCGTGACGATCCGCGCGGGCGATCATGGCGCGGGGCAGGCGGCGAAAATCTGCAACAACATGCTGCTGGGCATCTCCATGATCGGAACGTGCGAGGCGTTCGCTCTCGCCGAGCGGCTGGGGCTCGCGCCGGACCGCTTTTTCGAGATCGCGTCGAAATCCTCGGGTCAGTGCTGGTCGCTGTCGACCTACGCACCCTGGCCGGGCGTCGGGCCGGTGACCGCCGCCGACCGAAACTATGAGGGCGGGTTCGCTGTCGCGATGATGCTGAAGGATCTGAAACTGGCGCAGGAAGCCGCCGCGAAGTCGGGGGCGGCGACGCCGCTGGGCGCGCAGGCGGAGGCGACATACGCGCTGTTCGAGCGGCTGGGTTTCGGGGCCAAGGATTTTTCGGCGATCCTGCAGATGCTGCGCGGCGAACTCGCAGGTCTCGAACAGTTGTCACGGAGCGCCGAGGCGGGCGTGGGCGATAAATTGAACGGCTTCCAACCGGACACAATAGCTGCTTCCGGGCTTTGATCTCGATCCGCTCATCGGCCTTCGATCAAGCCATTCGAAGCCCGGCTGAACGAGGCGCCGAATCGCCCAGGACGGGTTGTCGCCATCCGGGAAGATCGCCTCGCACGGGCGTAAGACAAGAGTTCGCGGCGCGGTTAATGCACAAAGTGCAAAAACGAAGCGTAATCAATAGCGTGCAGCGTGACTTGAACAGGCCGTCATGTTAGGCGAGCTTGAGGTGATGGGACGCCGCTTGCGCCGCTGGGGCAGCGCCTGCGCGTTCCCTGCCGGTCGATCGGGACGCGAGACACGGGGAGCTGAAGATGCTTGAAGAGACAATCGCCGCAGAATACCCGGCATGGCTCGACACGCTGATGTGGGCGACCGTCGCGATCGCCGCCGTCTGGATCGTGTCTTCGCTTTTCATCTGGATGCGCCGGCGTGCGTCCAACCTGACCTCCATGCAGAACGCCGGCGTGCAGGGCGACGCGCGGCCGGATTTTCTGTCGGTTGACCACAAGGCGCGCAAGGAAGCGATGGCGCGCGGCGAGGCCTATGACGACACGCTGGTCGCCCGCGAGAAGGCGGCGGCCGACGCGGCGGCGGGGATCGAGGCGAAGAAGCCGGTCAACATGATCGCCCGGATCGCCGGCCTCGCCAGCCTGCTATTCTCGGTGTTCTCGCTGTTCAGCGCCGTCATGCAGGTGATCATGAACATGGAACGGATGACCGGCACGCTCAGCCGCACCGATCAGCTCGGCATGATTCTGCAGAAATATCCGATTCCGGTGGCGATCTGCGTCTTCGTGATCGGCTTTCACATCGTCAACTACTTCACCAGCAAGAAATGGACGGAAGCGGCGCGATAGACCGTCCCTGCGCCTTTCGGTCCTCACACTCCTCCTGGAGACACGTCGATGAAAACCCAGACCCTCAGCCTCTCCGATCCCCGTCTGCTCGCGGAGTTCATCCGCCAGGAGGATTTCAAGGCGTTCTTCGAGAAGCGCTTCGAAGTGCCGCCCGACCATATGGGCCTGCTGATGCGCAATGGGCAGTTCGTGGACGCATTCCAGGGCGCCCACTTCACGGTAGGCGGGCTGTTCAACCAGCTGAAGGGTCTCATCGGCGGCTCGTCAGCCGTCAGCTTGCTGCTCGCGGATCTCAAGACGTTCCAGACCTGGTATGATTTCAACGCCATCACTAAGGACAAGGTCGATATCCGCGGAACGGTGACACTCGAGCTGCAGATCAATCCGGAGCGGCCGCAGAACATCATCGGCATGATGGCCGCGCGCAAATCGCTGTCGAAGGACGACGTCTCGGCGCGCCTGCGGCCGCATCTTGCCGACCGCGTCTACGAAGCCGCCGTGAGCCGCGTGGGCGCCGACGAGGTGCGTGGCAACAAGGGCCTGCAGGACATGATCCAGGCCGACGTCATGAAAGAAGTCGAGCGGGTTGCCGGCGACCTCGGCCTCCTGATCCGGTCGGTGTCGGTCGAGTGGGCCGTCAACGAGGTCGAGAAGAAGGAAATCCAGCGCGCCTCCGCGCTGCGCGAGGCCGAGGCGATCGAATTCGAATTCGAGACGCTGAAGCGGTCGATGGAGCGCGAGCACGAGAGCACCGAGATCAGGATCTCCAGCAAGCTCGATGTCGACAAGATGAATCTGCAGAGCGAAGCCGATCTCGAACGGCTGGTGCTCGACCAGGAGATCACTTTCCTCGACGCGCGCGAGACCAGCAAGCGCGTGCAGGAAATGAAGATCCTCCAGCATGAAATCGACATGCTGAAGTCAGAGCGGCTGGCGAAGTTCGACGGAGAGCTGCAGTCGGCGATCCACCAGGGGGTCGATCTCAAGGTGATCGACGAGCGCCGGCGGGTCGTCGAGCGCGGAACCGGCGAGCTGGACATGGAGCACCGGCTGCGGCTGCGCGCCCTGGAACGCGACTATGACGCGGAAACTCGCGGCCTGGTGCGCGGCGAGCTGACCCAGAATCGCCGCGAGGACCGCGACTACGACCACGACACCCGCGACAGGAATCTGGACATCCAGGGCAAGGAGCGCGATTTCGGATTCGAGGGGCGCAAGAAGGAAGTCGACGTCAAGGAGAAGGAACAGCTTTCGGCGCTCGAAATCCAGGTGCGCAACGACAAGGCGGCGCTCGACAAGTTGAAGGGCCTTGCCGGGCTCGAAAACGACACCGAGCGCGAGCGTCTCGAACGCCGGATCAAGGAAGGCGAGGTCAAGCACAAGCAGACGATGGACACGCAGCGCCTTGACGCGCAGCGCGAGGTCGATCGCATGCAGCTCGGCGCCAAGATGACACCCGAGCAGATACTTGCGATCAATGCCGGCCTGTCGCCGGCGGTCGCCAACATCCTGGTCGAGCAGGCCAAGGCCGGCGGCGCCAACAGCGCCCAGTCGATGCAGCTGATGCGCGAAATGGTCGAGCAGGCCAACCGCGCCAAGGTGCAGTCCGAGGAGCAGGCGCGCGCCATGTTCAACACCGGCATGCAGGGCGCCGTCGGCGTGGCGGCCGGCGCCGGGGCTGGCGGCATGGCGGGGATGGGCATGGGCATTGGCATGGATCCCAACGCCATTGTCGAATGTCCCAAATGCGGACGGCCGAATGCCGCCAAGGCGCGGTTCTGCGTCGGATGCGGCGACCAGCTCCGCCAGTAGGAGCCAGCGACATGGCGGGCGGATCAAGCGGTCCAGGCGGGGGCAATCCAGGCGGCGTCTCGTCCTGCTGTTACCAGCATGCGGTGAGCAAGGGCGCCGGGTTCTGCGGCGAATGCGGCAAGCCGCTGCTGCGCTGCATGGCGTTCAGCGAGTGCGGCGGCCTGATCGGGGAGGACGGACGATGCGCGGTCTGCGTGTCGCCGAAGCTCTTCCTCGACAAGGGGGCGGCCCTCGACGTCAAGGCGGGCGGCGCGCTGGTTTTGCCGCTTATCTTTTCGAACGCCTCGCCGATCTCGCGGCCGCTTTTCATCACCCATGTCTGGGTTCGCGAAGGCGACGGTGAGCGCAAGGCTCAGGACGTGGCGTGGGAAAGGCTGGACGCCGGCGCTTCCAATCCGGTCTGGGTGCAGACGAGCGCGCTCGAGCGAACCGGGCGCCAGCGCGTCGAGGTGAGTTTCGCGGCGGCGACCCGGTATCGCTGGCGCGAGGAGCAGTTCGCGTTTGTCTCCAACCTCGAACTCGAGGTCGAACAGGGCGGCAGCCTCGTCATCAACCAGACGATCAACACCGGCGCGAGCTCCGGCAGCGGCGGAGGCGACACGGTCTATGCGCCGATCCGTCTCGAAGATGCGCTCGACCAGCGCAAGAGCGCGGCGTCGGAACAGGCGGCGCCCCTCGCTCTGGTTCGCGGGGAAAGGTTCGAGCGGGCGAGCGGCGTGCGTGGATATGCTGCGGGACCGCTGGCGGGAGCGGCCGTCGCGCGCAGCGCCCGTTTCACCTGGAAGGGCTTTGGGCCGGGTGAGGCGCCGGGACCGGGCGCAATCACCACCGACGACAGCCTGTTCTCCCTCGGGCGGGCCAAGACAAAGGCGGACGGCGGCGACAGCGATGTCCGCCTGCTGGTGCGCGACGCGAAGGGAGCGGTTGACGAGGCGCTGTCGAGGGCGATCTCCCGCCGTCACATCGATCTCTTCATCCAGAGCGGCAAGCTGTGCCTGCATGCGGCGGGCGAGGCGGGCGTCACGATCGGGGAGCGCCGGGCGCCGCGCGACGGCATCGAAACGCTGGAGGATGGCGACGTGATCTCGGTGCTTCCCAAATATCCCGAGGCGCTGGGGCTGCAGGTCCGGATGCGCGCCCATCACGGGTCGATCGAGGACGTCACGATCATCCGGGTCCCGGCGGCTTAGGGATGGACCGATGAAGTGCCCCAGCTGCCAGAGCGACGTGGCGCCCGACGCCCGCTTCTGCGGCGAATGCGGGAAGGCGCTGCCGGCCCCCACCGTGAAGGCCCCCACCGTGAAGGCCTCCACCGTGACGGCGGCCGCCGAGCCGGCGATTGATTTCAGCACGCTTCACACGGTCGATGGTGGCGAGACGCGCAACCCTCGTGACGTGGCGGCCAAGCTGCTTGAGCCCGGCGCGGTGTTCGCCACGCGCTATGAGATCGTGCGGCTGATCGGCGAAGGCGGGATGGGCGTCGTCTATCGCGCGCATGACCGGCTTACGGAAAAGGACGTAGCCCTCAAGCTGATCCGCGCCGACCGGCTGGCTGGCAAGGACGCGGTCAAGCGGCTGGTGCGCGAAGGCGTCACGTCCCGCGACATCCGCCATCCCAATGTCGTCGCCGTCTACGATGTGGGCGAGACCGACGCACAGCCCTACATGTCGATGGAATTCCTCGAAGGCCGGTCGCTGCGGTCCTGGAACCGCGAACGAATGCAGGCCAACACCGAATGGTCGATGAAGACCGCGAGCGCGGTCATCCGCGAAATCCTGCTGGGGCTGGACGCCGCGCACAAGGCGGGCGTCGTTCATCGCGATCTCAAGCCCGAGAACGTGATGATGCTGTCGGAGCCGACCGATGGCGGGGTGCGGCTCAAGTTGCTCGACTTCGGCATCGCCCGCGCGGGCGGCGGCGCCGACACCGGCGCGACCAGCCTCGGGACGCGGGGCTACATGGCGCCCGAGCAGATCACGGCGCCGGACGCCGCCCAGCCGTCGGCCGACCTCTATTCGCTTTCGGTGATGTTCTACGAGCTGCTGGTCGGCGTTGTGCCGCAGGGTCATTGGCAGCCTCCCAGCCATGGACGCGGCGACGTGCCCTCCGGCATCGACGACCTCGTGCAGAAAGGCCTCTCGAACAATCCCAGGTCGAGGCCGCAAACCGTCGCCGATTATCTGAAAGCGCTGGACGGCGCGATCGCTGGCCGGCCGAAGCCGCCGCCTGGACCTCCGCCGGTCAATGTCGAACTCGATCGCATCCTCGAAATCTTCAAACCGAAAAAACCCGCCGCCGACGACCCGCATGAGCAGCCGGCGGGACAGAAAAGCCACTGGGGGTGGTTCATGCACTGCATGCGGCGCTATGCCGACGGCAAGGGCCGGGCGCACCGCAAGGAGTACTGGGGATTCACGCTTTACGCCCTGGTATTCATCCTCGTCGCCATCGGATTCGATTCCAGCGTGTCGGCGGAGTATGTGGGCTATGGCGCCTTCGTACCCATGACGTCGCTGGTGGTCATTCTGTTGCTGATACCTCCCAGCCTCGCCGTCACCAGCCGGCGCCTGCATGATCTCGGGCGCAGCGGCGGAAGCTGGCTGGCCGCCGGCAACAAGGTCGGCTTCGAGCGCGGCACGGTGGGTGACAACCCCTACGGTCCCGATCCACTGACCGGAATGGAGAAGGCTGCGCCATGAAGTGTCCGAACTGTCAGGCGCAAAATCCTCTCAACGCCCAATTCTGCGGCGAGTGCGGCAAGGCGCTCGCCGCCAGGGAGCCGGCTGGCGAACCGCAGATCGATTTTGGCGCCATGCACACGATCGACACGGGGCTGACGAAGGGCGCGGGCGCGGCGCAGGCCGTGCTTCCGGCGGGGTTCGTGTTCGCCGACCGCTACGAGATCGCGGCTCTGGTCGGTCAGGGCGGCATGGGCGTCGTCTATCGGGCGCACGACCGGGTCGTGGGCAAGGATGTCGCGCTCAAGCTGATCCGGGCGGACCGGCTTGCGGGCAATAACGCGGTCAAGCGGCTGATCGCCGAGGGGGTGACTTCACGCGACATCCGGCATCCCAATGTCGTCGCCGTGTACGACGTCGGAGAGGCGGGCGGTCAGCCCTACATGTCGATGGAGATGCTGGAGGGACGCTCGCTTCGGTCCTGGAACCAGAAGCGGATGCAGTCGGGCCTCGACTGGCCGATGAAGACGGCAGGTGCAATCATCAATGAAATCCTGTCGGGGCTGGAGGCGGCGCACAAGGCGGGCGTCGTGCACCGCGACCTCAAGCCCGAGAACATCATCCTGCTTTCCGAGCCCACCGACGAAGGTGTGAGGCTGAAAGTGCTGGACTTCGGCATCGCGCGGGTCGCGGGGGCGGGCGATACCGGCTCGACCAGCCTTGGCACCGCCGAGTATATGGCGCCGGAGCAGATCACCTCTCCGGACGCGGCACAGGCGTCTGCCGACCTCTTTTCCCTGTCGGTGATGTTCTACGAGCTGCTGGTTGGCGTGGTGCCCAAGGGGCATTGGCAACCGCCGAGCGGCGGGCGTGGCGACGTGCCGGTGGGCGTCGACAAGCTGATCGAGCGCGGCCTGTCCAACAATCCGCGCGTGCGGCCGCAGACGGTGGCGGAGTATCGCGGCATTCTCAACGAGGCCGTGCGGCTCGGGCCGGAATTGAAACCGACGCCTGACATTCCCAAGCCTGATCCAGGTCCTGTTATCCCGCCACCCGTTCTGCCGAAATTCAACTTCAAGTCGATCGACCGGCGCTGGTGGATGGGCGCGGCGGCGGCCGTCGGCCTCGTGGCGATTGCGCAGGGAGTCACGCAGATGACCAGCGCCTGGGACGACGATGATTTTGGCGGCGGGTTCCAGGAAGATCAGTCCGCCCTCGGTGACGACGAACCGAACATCGAAGAAACCTTCGTTCCCGATTCTGGCGCGGATTCTGGCGCCGATTCTGGCGCGGATTCTGGCGCAGACTCTGGCGTCGTCGTCCCTCAGCCTCCTGTGACTCAGGGGATCCGGTACCAGAATTTCAGCGGCTACTGGGCGGACGATTTCGGCAATGCGTGGGCGGTGAGCGTGACGCCGCAAGGCGCGCTGCAGGGGCAGGCGACATCGGGTGCGCTGACGGGTCTCGTGGCCCGGGGCCAGTTCAGCGGATCGAACTTCAGTTTCGAACTCGTCAATTATGGCGCGGTCGTCGGCTATGGCAGCGGCGCCTATGACGGAGGCTGTCATGTCGGCTACGGGACGACGGACGCTTACGGCAACCCGATCCGCGCGCAGTTCCACATCAACCATCAGGCCGGCGGGCCGTGCCCGTGACCCAAAAGCAAAGAGCGTCTAATCTGACACCTACAACTTGGCCTGGCAGTCTGAAATCCATCAGCTTGTCCGCCTTCACGTGAAGGCGGGCTGATCCAAGAGCGGCGACAAGGGGAGATCGACCATGAGCGGCAAGGCCTATGGCGACGTTCAGTGCCAAAGATGCGGGGCGGTTTATCCCGATGGCACCGGATCGTGCTATTGCACGGGATACTCGGTCAATGGCCGGTCGCTGACTGGCTGTCTCATGGAAGGGCGCACCGTCAAGGCGCCGATCCTTCAGGCGCCAGGCTCCAGCCTGCCGGACCGGGTCGATATGCGGGCCTACTGTTCGCCGGTCGAAGACCAGCTCAAGACCAATTCCTGCACCGCAAACGCCATTGTAGGCGCGCTCGAATACCATCAGCGCAAGGCGGGAAGGGGCGTCACCGATCTCTCACGGCTGTTCGTCTATTTCAACGCCCGCAAGCTCGCCGATACGCAGCTCATGGATTGCGGCAGTCATATCCATCATGTGATGGCCGCGATGCTGGCCTATGGCGCCTGCGAGGAACGGATCTGGCCTTTCGACGAGGAAAACGTGACGGCGCTTCCCGGGCAAGAGGTCTATGAAAACGCCGCCAAGCACGAGGCATTCCAGTATGCGCGCTCGCCGCTGGGCCAGTCCGCGATGCAGGCCGTCGCGGCCGGCCTTCCTGTGGTGTTCGGCACGTACATTCCCGGAAGCTATTACGAAGAAGCCGCCAAGACCGGAATAATGCCGGGCCCCAAGGGCCGCGCCGAACCGCAGGCCGGCGGGCACGCCATGCTGATCGTCGGCTATGACCAGCCTGGCCGCTACTGGATCGTGCGTAATTCATGGGGTTCGGGCTGGGCCGAACGCGGCTATTTCAAGCTGCCCTTCGACACGCTGACCACGTTTTCCTCGCCCGAGCATTTCTGGACCGTCGGGGACATCGAAGGCGCGCAGGGCTTGTCGCTGTCGGGGCCGTCCATGGCTGACTTCGCCCGGACCACGCAGGCGAACGCGGCGGAGGAAGCCAAGGCAGCGCTCGACAAGCTGCGCAAGGAGCTGCGCAAGGATTTGTCGGACGATCTCGACGCCGCCAAGAAATCGATCCGCGATCGACTTCGCGGTCCTGGAACCTGAAACGCGTCTGAGAAACGGAGTCACGCCTCGATCAGTCGCTTCGCGATCCCCCAGGCGATCCGCCTCCAAGTCGTACCAACGGCAATTGGCCCTCACGCACATTGTCACCCCGGAAGCGCGCGGCGCTTTCCGGGATCCACTCATCAGTGGTCCCGTTGCCAAATGGGTCCCGGCTCTTCAGCGCTTCCAGTTTGCCCTGAGGAGCCGCCGAAGGCGGCGTCTCGAAGGGCGCTTCGGGCCGGGATGAAAAGCTGGAGAGTCACGGCGCCGGGGCGTTGACTTCAGTAGCGGCGAGGCGCCGTGAGATACTGGAAGGCCGTATAGGCCGACAGCACGGCGGCGAGAGTTAGAACGCCCATCCAGACGAACATGACGCCGGGTCCTGCGCCAAAGGACTCGCCGAGGCCCAGCATGCGCACGAAACCCGGCGCGGCGATCAGCAGGATGGGCATGCCGACGGCGACGAGTTCGATGGCGGTCTTCCATTTCGCGAGGGCCGAGACGCGGGCGCCCTCCCCGTCGGACGAGACCAGGCGAAGAAGCGTGATCGCCACGTCGCGACATACGATGATGGCGGTGGCGAGCACAATCAGCGGCCAGGACGTCCATCCGGCCTGGTGAGCGACCATGGAGATGGCGATCAGCGGCAGGCCGACAAGGGCCTTGTCGGCGATCGGGTCGAGCATGCGGCCAAACCGGGAATCGACCCGGAGCGCGCGCGCCGCCATGCCATCGAAGAGGTCTGTCAGCGCGGCGAAAACGAACAGGACAGCCGCAGCGACCGCCCAGGCTTGGGCGCCGGAGATTTCATAGGCGTAGGTGTCGGGATCGGCGGCGGCGACGGACGGGATGGCGTAGGCCTGCCAGACCGCCCACGCGACCACGGGCGACAGGATCAGCCGCAACAGGGTGAGCGCATTCGGCAAGTGCTTCAGCATCGGTCGGACCCCTCGCAGCTGGTTGTTCTAGCGCCCTTTTGCATCCGGTTCGAGTGGGGCGGCTCCGCCAGCGGCCGGCCCGGACCGAAATATTCGAGAGCCCCTTGAAGAGTCCAAATGATATAATGTATCGATACAATATAACAGTGCGCGGAGTCGTCTGATGCGGAAGTTGCTGATGCTTGCTCTCGGAGTCGCCGCCGCCCACCCTGCGCTGGCTCAGCTTGCGACCCCGGTCGATGTGATCGTTGTCACCGGAATTGGCCCTGCGCGCAGCAGCGACGAGCTGATCGCCAGCACGACCGTCCTCGACCAGGAAGCGATCGTCGAGCGCCTGGATCGTGGGTTGGGCGATACGCTGGCAGGGTTGCCGGGCATTTCATCGACCTCGTTCGGACCTGGCGCGAGCCGGCCGATCATCCGCGGCCTCGGCGCCGAACGCGTGCAGGTTTTGACCAATGGCATAGGGGTGATCGACGCGTCGGCTGCAAGCCCGGACCATGCCGTGCTGGCTGATCCTCTGGGCGCCGAGCGGATCGAGATTCTACGCGGTCCGGCAGCGCTCGCCTATGGGGGAGGCGCGACCGGCGGCGTCGTCAACGTGATTGACGGGCTGATCGTCGAGACCCTTCCGGAACGGGCGTTGTCGGGTCAGCTCTATGGCGGGCTGACCAGCGCCGACGAGGGCCAGCAGGCTGCTGGCCGCATGACGGCCAGCGCCGGCGGATTCGTGGGCGTGCTGCACGGATCGTATCTCGACGCCGACGAGGTGGATATTCCCGGCTTCGCGCTGAGCGAAACAGCGCGCGCCGCAGTGATCGCGGACGGCGGCCCCGACGAGCCCTTCGCCAGTGAAAGCCTGCCCAACTCGGCCGTGGAGAACCAGGGTCTGAGCGGCGGACTGTCGTGGGTGGGCGACAGCGCCTTCATCGGGGCGGCTGTGAGGAGGACCGAGAACGCTTACGGCATTGTTGGAGAGGTGGGCCCATATATCGACATGGAGCAGACGCGCTATGACGCGCGCGGCGGACTGAATTTCGAGACCGGCATCATTCGTTCGCTAAAAGCGTCGGCCTCGGTCGCGGATTATGAGCACACGGAATTCGAGAGTCCCGGCGAGCCCGGCGCCGCCTTCGCCAACGACGGCGTCGAGGGCCGCATTGAGTTTCAGCATGCGCCGATCAGAGAGTTCGAGGGCAGCATTGGCGTGCAGGCCTCCGAGCGGGACTTCGCAGCGACGGGCGACGAGTCCTTCATCACGCTGACCAATACCAGGCAGGCCGGCGTCTTTATTTATGAGGCGTATGAGCGGGAGCGCTGGGGCCTTGAAGGCGGCCTGCGGTATGACAACGTCAAAGTGGATAACGTCGTCGGCGGCGAGCGCAGCTTTGAAGCCTTCAACGCATCGTTCGGAGGGCATGCGCACCTGACCGAGCAGCTTTTCCTTGGCGCGTCCGTCAGCCGGACGGAGCGGGCGCCCACCGATGTCGAGCTGTTCGCCAATGGACCACATCTGGCGACAGGGCAGTTCGAGGTTGGCGATAGCGCGATCGGGACCGAGACCGGCGTCACTGCCGAAGCAAGCATCCGATGGGAGGCCGGCCCCCTGTCGATCGAAGGCAGCGTCTATCGCTATGATTTCGACGGCTTCATCTATCTGCGCGACACCGGCGTCGTCACGCCGGGACCCGATGGCGACCTGCCTGTATTCCAGTTTTCGCAGCAGGACGCCAACTTCACCGGCGGGGAAGTCACGGCGACCGCCCAGCTCGGAATTGTTGCGGGGATCGACATGCAGGCCGACGGGTCGGTCGATATCGTGAGGGCGGAGTTCGAAGCGGGGGGCAACCTGCCCTTCATCCCGCCAGCGACGATCAGCGCTGGCCTCGAAGGGCGACGCGGCGTCCTTTCAGGCCGTCTGGGCGCCCAGTACGGGTTCGAACAAGACCGTGTCGCGCCGTTTGAGACGCCAACCGGGGACTTCCTGACCGTGGACGCGCGCATGGCCTTCGAGCTGTCCCCCTCGCTGCAGCTCATCCTGGAGGGCCGCAACCTGTCGGACGAGGATGTGCGCATCCATGCCTCACCGCTGAAAGAGGTCGCGCCGCAACCGGGACGCAATTTTCGCGTAGCGTTGCTGGCGAGGTTCTGACCGGCTTGCTCTTGCGCGTTCGGCGCGCATTCTCCCCGGGGGCGCTGAGTCTCCGGCAGGGAAGATGCGATGACATCCAATACGCTCATTCTCTATGCGCTGTGGTCGGGGCTGGCGGGCGCCCTCATCCCGGTAATGGCGGCGCTGAACGGAACGCTCGGACGCTCGATCCAGTCGCCCTTGCACGCCTCGCTCATCGCGGTGGGGCTGTCTTTCGCGGCGGTCGGCGTGACGCTGATGGCGTTCCGGCCCGCCATGCCCAACCTTGCCGTGCTGGGTTCGGCGCCGCCACTGGCCTATTTCGGCGGGCTGGCGATGGCCTTCTACGCGCTGACCGCCACGTTTCTGGCGCCGCGCTTCGGGGTCGGAAACATCGTCATCAGCGTGGTGGTCGCGCAGCTCGCCATGGCGGCTCTGATCGACCAGTTTGGACTGTTCGGCGCGCCAGTCCATCCGCTGGACCTCAAGCGGGTCGGAGGGCTGGTCCTGCTGGCGGCGGGCGCGGCGCTGGTCGCGCTGAAGTAGGTGGACCACCTTCGAGACGTGCGCGGGTCAGAATTGGACGGGCGCACCGAGGCGCCAATGCGCTGATCTATCGCTGCGGATCGTAATAGAAGCGCTCCGCCGCGATGCGGTCGCCGCGCCAGGTCTGGACCGCGATCTCGTCGAGAATGCGGGTCGCCCCGTCCGGGCCCGTGGCTTCGAACACCCAGTTGATGAAGACCGTGTCCCCCTCGATCGCGAACCGCTCGACGGTGCGCGTGCGCATGCTGACCTGTTCCAGCGTCCGCTGCTCGAACGCCACGAGCGCAGCCCGGCCGGCGCGCGGCTTGTGCTCGTTTTCCTGCATCATGGCGTCCTCGTGATAGAAGTCCTCGATGGCCTGGACATAGTCGCCGGCCTCGACGGACGCGATGAGTGCGCGGACGCGGTCGGGCGCGGGCATCGTCTCATTTCACCTTGGGCGGGATGATTGGCAGGCTCGAGGACAGCCCGCCATCGACCACGATCGCATGACCGTTGATGTAGCTGGCGTCGTCGGAAGCCAGAAAGAGCGCGACACGCGCGATCTCTTCGGGGACCCCGGGGCGCCGGAGGGGGTTGAGCTGGCCGATGCGGTCCTCCGTGCCGCGGACCTTGGCCCGGTCGAAAATTTCCTTCGTCATCCCGGTCTCGATGAGGCCGGGGCAGATGCCGTTGACGCGTACGCCTGTGCCGGCAAGTTGTTGGGCCGCAAGCGCGACGAGGCTGATGACGCCGGCCTTGGATGCCGAATAGGCGGGACTACCCGCCCCGGAGCGCAACCCCGCCACGCTGGCGGTGCAGACGATGGCGCCGCCGCCGCGCCGGATCATTTCCGGGGCTGCGTTCTGGATCGCCAGCATCGGGCCGATCAGGTTGACCTGGAGAATGTTGCGCCAGTCCGCCTCGGTCTGCTCGAAGAGGGAGGGCATGCCGCCGGAAATGCCGGCATTGGCGTAGACGATGTCGAGCCCGCCATGGAGACTGACGGCGCGGGCGACCAGCGCCTTCACGTCGGCCTCGTTCCCGGCGTCCATCTCGATGGCGTCGGCGTGGCCGCCAGCGTCACGGATCGCGCTCGCCGTGGCGGAGACGGCGGAGGATTTGTCGGCGGCGATGACCCTGGCGCCTTCGGCCGCGAAAAGTGCGGCGGCCGCACGGCCAATCCCCGACGCCGCGCCGGTGACGATAACCGATTTGCCCGTGAAACGCATTGTTCCTGATCCCGCCGAGTTTCCTGAAGCTACACTCTTTAGGTCGCCGGGCCGCGTTCGCAAAGCCCACTGGCTCTTGGCGCCGGCTTGTCGCTATATACGCCGATGCGGCGTCTTGCCGGCGCCAGGAATCAGGGGACGAGGCCGACATGCGCGTGATGTTTGGACGGACGCTGGCAAGCGGCGCGGCGCTGCTGTCGCTGCTGGCCGGGTGCGGTCCGGCGGAAGACGCGGCCCCGAAAGTGACGCCCGAGACGATCGCGGCGGAAAGCCAGAAGCTCACCGATTACCTCAACGCCGAGTACGAGGAAGAGCTTCAGATGAGCCCCGAGGAGCTGACGTCTCAGGGACGCAAGGAGCAGTATGGCGCGCTCGACGACCGCAGCGAGGCGGCGGCCGAAGCCGATCTGGCGTGGCGCAGGACCAGCGTCGCCGACATGAAATCGCAGATCGCATATGACATGCTGAACGAGGACGCCAGGACGTCCTACGACGTCTGGGAGCTGGAGCTGGCCAGGGCCGAGCGCTCGGCGCCGTTTCGCCGCCACCGCTACATCTTTGCGCGCGGCGGAGCGCACACCGGCCTGCCAAACTTCCTGATCAACTTCCACCGGGTCGACGAGAAGGCCGATATGGAGGCTTACATTGCGCGCGTTGGCCTGATCGACAATGCGCTGGACCAGCTGCTGGAACGGGCGAGGCTTTCGGGCGCCGATGGCATTCGCCAGCCGGGCTTCGCCTATGAGCAGGCGATCGGAGAGGTCAAGCGCGTCACCACGGGCGCGCCGTTCACACCCGGAGCGGACTCGGCCCTGTTCGCGGACGCCAAGGGCAAGATCAAGGCGCTTCAGGACGGCGGCAAGATCACGGCCGAGGAAGCCAAGGGTATGACCGCCGCCGCGTCGGCGGCGATGACGACGGAAATGAAGCCTGCCTATGACCGGCTGGGCGCATGGCTCGCCGAGGACCGCGCCAACGCCTCGCCGGCAGCGCAGGGCGTATCGGCGCTGCCAGACGGGACGAACTACTACAACACCATGCTCAACCTGATGACGACGACGGAGATGACGGCCGACCAGATCCACGATCTGGGGCTGGCCGAAGTCGCCCGGATCAAGGCCGAGATGGAGACGATCAAGACAGCGGTCGGGTTCGGGGGCACGCTGGAGGAATTCTTCACCTTCATGCGAAACGAAAAGCGCTTCTTTTATCCGAACACCGACGCTGGCCGTGAAGAATACCTCGCCCTCGCGCGGACCTATCTCGACGGCATGGCCAGGAAGCTGCCGGAGTATTTCGGCATCCTGCCCAAGGCGGCTCTGGAAGTTCGCCGCGTCGAGGCATTCCGCGAGGAGCCGGGCGGGGCGCAGCACTACATGTCGGCAACGCCTGACGGGTCGAGGCCAGGCGTCTTCTACGCGCACCTGTCGGACATGAGTTCGATGTCGATATACCAGCTCGAAAGCATCGCCTTCCACGAGGGGAGTCCGGGCCATCACATGCAGATCTCGATCGCGCAGGAGCTGACGGGCCTGCCGAAATTCCGCACCCAGTATGGCTACACGGCGTTCTCGGAGGGCTGGGGCCTCTACTCCGAAGCGCTTGCCAAGGAGATGGGCTTCTACACCGATCCCTATTCGGATTTCGGCCGGCTTGGCGGCGAGATCTGGCGGGCCTGCCGCCTCGTGCTGGACACAGGCATTCATTCCAGGGGCTGGACCGAGGAACAGGCCGTCGATTACTTCATGAAGAACTCTCCTGTGCCCGAGGGCGCGGTGCGTTCAGAGGTGCGTCGCTATATCTCCAGTCCGGGACAGGCGACCGCCTACAAGATCGGCATGATCGCGATCCAGAAATTGCGCGACGAAGCCCGTGCAGAGCTGGGTGAAAAGTTTGACTACAGGGCTTTCCACGACGTCGTTCTCGGCGGGGGCAGTGTTCCACTGCCCGTGCTGGAGGCGCGCGTGCGGCGCTGGGTGGAGACGCAGAAGGCGCCAGCGCAATAGTCGGGCGTTTGCCGCGCGACCGCTTTCCATGACGTTGTGATTGATGGCGCAGCAATGCCTTTGCCAGTGCTGGAAGGCAGGGCTTTGCGGTGGATCGAGCGGCAAAAGGCTGGCTGATCGCCTCGATCACCTGAAGTCGGGGGCAAACCGAAGACGGGGACAGCCCAAGCCATCCCCGCTGTCATCGGTCCATCGGTCAATCAGTGCGCCGCCGCGACCGACGGGCTCGCTTTGCGCTTCGACGGCGGCGGCTCGGGCTCCTGATGCGTGAAGGTGTCGGAAATCGACGAGGCCGCGCCTTGCGCCGCCTGACCCAGGGAATGGGCCGCCATCACGGCGAAGGTCTGAATCTGGGTCCGCAGCTTGCGCGCCGCGGGCGACATCAGGGCGACTCCAGCGGCGCCGATCAGAACCTCAGCCATGACCGCGGCGCCCAGTTCCGTGTCGGCCGCGCGGCGAAGAGTCTTGGGAATCTTCACGCCGGCGATGTGCTTGGGAAGGCTCCGGCGCTTGGCGTATCTCTTCAACATCTTGCTTTTCTTGGACATCGTCTTCTCCAATTGTGACAGTCTTATGAAGCCACTTCCGGCAAGAAGGTTCCTGGACCGAGGTGCATTTTTCCGTCCGTCCGCGGACGAGATTCTAAGGACTGGAAAGGGCTGGAGTTTTTGCCTGGAAGTGAGAAGGGCGCTAGCGCAGGCTCGCGGTGCGGTCCTTGTACCAGCTGACGAAATCCCGCGCCCGGCTGGTCGCCTCGTTCTCGACATCGACCCAGCCGAACGCATAGCGCGCGGCGAACCCGTCTGTGCCCCATTCCCGGTATTGGTGAACGTGGTGGATTTCGTGGGCCCAGAGCGCGAGATTCTTTACGTGGGTCTCGTTCTTGAAGACGATCGTGTCGACGAGGGTGACGGCGGCGGCGTTGCCGTTGCGGATCGCGAAGCCGGCCAGCCCGTCGGGCGAGACGTCCCCAATCTTGTAGCGGACTTCGGCCAGAAGTTCGGCGGGATAGAAGGGCAAGAGAGCTTCCCTGATGTCGTCGGGGATCGCCTCCGACCCGTCTCGCGCTGTCTCGCGCGAGCGCAGCAGGGCCGCCTCGAAGGTGGCGGCGAGAACATTGGCGCCGAACAGGACCTGACCCGCCGCCAGACGGCCGAAGCTGTCGGTCAGCCGGTCATGCGCGGTAGCGAGGGCCGGAGCGCCGCGCGAGGTCGTCTGCGCGCTGGCGGCGAGGCCAAGTGAAACCGCGACGAGGACGGCGAGCGGCAGGTGACGGATCATGTCGCCATCCTTTGTTCAGGGGAAAATAGCTCGAACCCGCAGATGACGGATCGCCCATGAATGGGCCGTGAATGTGGCGAAGGCCCTCTTGGCCTCCACCAGGCTATGCCGGATTGCCAGGCGCGATCGCGATCCCGAAGGCGAACGGCTGAGCGCACGGGAATCATCCCCCATGAAAATGGTCGTGGATGCGGCGCGCCAGCGCCTCGTTGACGCCCTCGACGTCAGCGAGATCGGACAAGTTGGCGCGGCTTACCCCTTTGGCGGACCCGAAGCGGTGCAGCAGGGCCCTCTTGCGGGCCGCGCCGATGCCCTGGATTTCATCCAGCGGGTTCTGGCCGATCGCGGCGGAACGCCTGGCGCGATGGGCGCCGATCGCCCACCGGTGCGCCTCGTCCCGCAGGCGCTGCAGATAATAGAGCGCGGGATCCGATGGCGGGAGCTGGAACGGCGCGCGGTTGGGCCGGAAGAACTGCTCCCGGCCGGCATTGCGATCCGGCCCCTTGGCGATGGCGACAAGGTTCAGTTCGCCGGGGGTGAAGCCAAGCGCTTCGAGGGTCTCGCGCGCGGCGGAAAGTTGACCGAGCCCGCCATCTATGAGGACGAGATCGGGCCAGGTATCGGGCCGTTGGCGTGACGGCGCCTTGTCGTCCCCAGTTCGAGGGACCGCATCCCCCACCGTCTGCCGATCCTGCGGATCAGCTTCCACCTCCCCCTGTTTCGCAGGTGGAGGCGCCGCACCGGTGGGCGGAGCATTCACCTCCTCCGCCTCCTTCCTCAGCCTCGAAAATCGCCGCCGCATGACTTCGCGCATCATGCCGTAATCGTCGCCCGGTTCGAGGTCCTCGTCCTTTATGTTGAACTTGCGGTAGCTGGTCTTGTCGAAGCCTTCGGGGCCGGCGACGATCATCCCCCCAACGGCGTCCGAGCCCATGATGTGGGAATTATCGTAGACCTCAATGCGTTTGGGCGGTGCTGGCAGATCGAAGATCGTCTGCACGGCGGCCAGGATGCGGGTCTGACTCTGGGTCTCGGCCAGCTTGCGGCCAAGCGCTTCGCGGGCGTTGAACGTCGCCTGAGCGACAATGCCGCGCTTTTCTCCGCGCTGGGGCGTGCGGATATCGACACGGCGCCCGGCCCTGAGTTCGAGAGCTTCCTGGATGAGATCGAACTCGTCGAGATCATGGCTCAGCAGGATCATCTTCGGCGCCGGCCGGTCATCGTAGAACTGGGCGAGGAAGGCGGCGAGGACGCAGTGCGCCGGATCGTCCTTGTCGTGCCGGGGATAGTAGGCCGTGGCGCCCCAGTTCTGGCCGGCGCGATAAAAGAAGGCCTGGACACAGGACTGCCCGGCGTCGGAGTGGATCGCGAACACGTCGGCCTCGACAATTCCTTCCGGGTTCACCCCCTGGGTCGAGCGGACGGAGGCGATGGCGCGCAGGCGGTCCCGCAGCCGGGCGGCGCGTTCAAAGTCGAGGCGCGTCGCCGCCTCCTCCATGTCGTTCGAGAGCTTGGCGAGCAATCCGTCCACATCGCCGTCCAGAAAAGCTTCGGCCTGGGCGACCAGTGTGGCGTAATCGGGCAGCGCCACGACGCCCGTGCAGGGCGCAGAGCACCGGCCCATCTGGTGCAGCATGCAGGGACGCGAGCGGGTCGAATAGACGTTGTCCGTGCATGTGCGTAGCAGGAAGGCCTTCTGCAGTGTGTCGAGCGTGCGCTCGACGGCGCCGGCGCTTGCGAAGGGTCCGAAATAGCGGCCCCGGGTTTTCTTTGCGCCGCGATGCTTGAGCACCTGCGGCGCCTCGTGATCCTCGCGAATCAGGATGTGGGGAAACGACTTGTCGTCGCGGAGAATGATGTTGAAGCGCGGCTTCAGCCGCTTGATGAGGTTGGCCTCGAGCAGCAGCGCCTCGGTTTCAGAATTCGTGACGACGAACTCCATCGCGCGCGTGAGGGAGATCATCCGGGCGATGCGCTGGGTATGCCCGCCGAGCTTGGCGTAGCTGCCGACGCGGTTCTTGAGGTTGCGGGCCTTGCCGACATAAAGCAGGTCGCCCGCTTCGCCGAACATGCGGTAGACGCCCGGACGGGTCGGCAGTCGTCTCAGATTGTCGCGGATGATGTCGATCCCCGAGGCGCGGGAGGGGGGGGCCGCCGCGTCGTCGATGGCGTCGGGCAGGGTGTCCGGGGAATCCATCAATGGAAAATAGGCCAGGACGGGTGCGGATTCAAACGGGGCGTACCGCCCGACGACAGGCATAGCGTTCCACGATCAAACTGGATCCGCTTGACCGAGGAAAGTCGCCCCATCTCAAAAGTGTAGAGCAATCTGTCTGCGTCCAGGCGGATGCAGGTTGTTCCAGCGCAGCTGACGGGTTGATCGGCGGGTATGGGGCTGTCAGGCTGACGGCGCCCCAACCTTGGAACCCGGTCATGAAACTGAAAGTCCTCCTTGTCGCAGCGATGCTCGCGTCCGGCGCCGCTCCGGCCTTTGCCGACCAGGCCAGCGTCTCGATTTCCAGCAAGGCGACCTATGAAGACGCGCTGGCCTGCCGCCAGTACTATGCGGCAGGCGCCGACCTCGCCCGGCAACTGGAGCGCAAGCCTGAAACGAGCGCCGACCAGGCGGCGGGCTTTCAGCTCCAGGCGATTTATGCAAGGCAACTCCGCGACATCTGGATGACCCATGTGGTTCATTCGGCAGGCGCTCGCACCGCCGAGGCGATCGAATCGGATATGCGCAGGCAGGGCGACGCTGTCATCGCCGACGGCAACGCGGCTCTGGCGGGAGACAAGGCGGCGGCCGAACGTGGACGAGGGCGGTCGGTCAGATGCGGCAAGCTGGAGGTGGTGGCGAAGGCCGGTTAGCCTCGTTTCGGTCGGGGCGATCCTTGTTCTGACTGCGTCTTGCGACCTGCCGTCTTCCAGGCCCTTCTCCCGCCCGGCGGATTGGCGTATCAGCGCCGCGACGCCCTCCGCAGGAAATTCGAAAGGGACCGCCCCATGGCCGCCGCGCCTGTCTCCGAAGCGTTGAAACGCATCAAGCCGTCGGCCACGATCGCAGTGACTCAAAAAGCCCGCGAGCTGCAGGCGGCGGGGCAGAACGTTATCGGACTGGGCGCGGGCGAGCCCGATTTCGACACGCCGGACAACATCAAGAAAGCCGCGATCCGCGCCATCAGGGAAGGCAAGACCAAATACACCGATGTCGATGGCATCCCGGAACTGAAGGAGGCCATCTGCGGAAAGTTCAAGCGTGAGAACGGCCTCGACTACAAGCCGAGCCAGATCAACGTGTCGCCGGGCGGCAAGCCGGTTATCTACAACGCGTTCGTGGCGACGCTCAATCCGGGCGACGAGGTGGTGATCCCGACGCCCTATTGGGTGAGCTATCCGGAGATGGCGTTACTGTGCGGGGCGACGCCGGTCTTTGCCGAGGCCCATGCCGCCGACAGCTACAAGCTCAGGGCGGCGGCGCTGGACGCGGCGATCACGCCCCGCACGAAATGGCTGATCCTCAACTCGCCGTCCAACCCCTCTGGCGCGGCCTACACCAAGGCGGAATTGCGCGAGATCGCCGACGTGCTGTTGCGCCACCCTCAGGTCTGGATCCTGACCGACGACATGTATGAGCATCTTGTCTATGACGGCTTCGAGTTCTGGACGATCGCGCAGGTGGAGCCCCGGCTTTACGAGCGGACGCTGACCATGAATGGCGTCTCCAAGGCCTATTCGATGACGGGCTGGCGCATCGGCTATGCCGGCGGTCCCGAAGCCCTGATCAAGGGTATGGCGAAGGTGATGAGCCAGACCACGTCGAACCCGTCGTCGATCTCGCAATGGGCGGCGGTCGAGGCGCTGAACGGCAAGCAGGATTTCATTCCGAAGCACCAGAAATTGTTCCAGTCCCGCCGCGACCTGGTAGTGGGCATGCTCAACCAGACCGAGGAACTGAGCTGCCCGACGCCGGAGGGCGCGTTTTACGTCTATCCCGACTGCTCGCGAGCGATCGGCAAGACCAGCGCTGGCGGCAAGTCCATCGTTGACGACGAGGCCTTCGCCGCCGCCCTGCTGGAGGAGGAAAAAGTCGCCGTGGTGTTCGGATCCGCCTTCGGCCTGTCGCCAGCCTTCCGGATTTCCTATGCGACATCCACCGAGAAGCTGGAGGAGGCCTGCCGGCGCATCCAGACGTTCTGCGGCAAGTTGAAAAGCTAGAGCCTGATGCGATCGGCCTTGATCAGGTCGATCGCATCAGGCTCTACACCCATGAAACGAGAGCAACTTTCTTCGATCGATCAGGATCGGCCCAATCCAGATCGACCGAAGGCTGCTCCAGGCTCGGGGCGTTCTCCCCGCGATTTTGTGGCGCTCCGGACAATTTCACTCCGGACAATGTCAATTGACCCATCGCGCAGGTAATGATTCAGCTGCTGCGCTGTTGGAGACAACCTGATTGAACACGCTGCTGGCTGACTTGTTTCCCGCCGTCGCTATTTTCTGTGTTGGGGTGGCGTTCACGCTTTTTTCCCTCTGGGCTGCTGGCAGGATCGCTCCGTGGTTCCTCCAGCAATCCTTCGAGCCGCCGACGATCCGATCCTACTTTTTCGATGCAGGCGCCGAAATGGAACTCACGCCGCAGCGCGCCACCATCGCCCTCATCGCGCTTGCCATGTGCCTCGCGTTGATCCTCGCGCCAATCCTGGTCGCACGGACGGCCGGCCTGCTGGCCTAGCTGCAGGCAGCGCGGTTACTTCAGCGCCTCGGCGTCGAGATTGAGTGCGTCGATTGCGATACGCTCAAAGGCCGACCGTCTTGTCGCAAGCGTCCGCATGAACACCTTGGCGTCGCCGACGACCACGAGATCTGCCCGGGTCGCATCGTAATGGGTTTTGGCTGCGGCGCCGGCCATTTCCGGCGTTACGGCCGAAATGTCGGACGCATAGGTCTGCAGCCTGTCTAGCGGCAAACCGAACTGGGCAAGCGCCGAGAGCTGTCCGGCGAGGCCGCCCGTGGTCTCGACATCCCGCCCGAACGCTCCGATCAGCACGGCCTTGCGTGCTTCGAGTTCCGCCGGCGGGATGGCGGTCGAGCCAAGCCGCGCAAGCTCGGCGGACATGAGATCGACCACCTGTGGCACGGCGTCATTACGCGTCTGGGCCGAGGCGACGATTGGCGCCTTGAGACGGCGAGAAGGCAGCTGGGCGCGGACGCCATAGGAAAGACCTCGCTTGATGCGGATTTCCGAGTTCAGCCTTGCCGAGTATCCGCCGCCGAGGACATCGTTGGCGACCAGCGCCGGGAAATAGTCGGCGTCGGTGCGTGACGGCCCCACCAGACCCATCAGAACGGCGGCCTGGCCGATCTCCGGCACGTCGATGACGATCGACCGGGGCGGGCTGGCGGCCGGAGCGAGGAGCGAAGGTGGCGGCGGCGGCGTCGGGCCGTCGGCCGGGCGGACCCATGAGCCGAAGCTCTGCTCGGCCAGCTCGAATCCGGCCTCGGGCGTCAGGTCGCCAGCGATGACCAGCACGGCATTTTCGGGGCGCCACTGGCTTGTGTGAAACCCGGTCACCTCTTCGCGCGTGATGGCGGCGATGGATTTCGGCGACGGCGTCGAGCCGTAGCCGCCGCTGCCGAAAAGAACGCGGTTCATGGCGAAGCGGCCGATCGAGGACGGCTGGCGCAGCGCGACCATCAGCCCGTCCAGCGTCTCCTGGCGGGCGCGATCGAGCTCTTCCACGGCGAACGCAGGGTTCTGGACGACGTCGGACATGATGGCGAGAATGTCGGCGGCCTTGTCGGACCGGCCGCTGGCCGAGATATCGGACGAATCAAGACTCGCGCCGGCGCCCAGGGTCGCGCCGAGGCTTTCAACCTGGCTGGAGATCTGGGTGGCGGAGCGGGTCGCTGTCCCGCGCGTCGCGAGGTCGGCGGTCAGGGCGGCGAGACCTGCACTGCCTGGCTGTTCGAAGGCCGCGCCAGCGTTGACCCGGAGATTGGCGCTGACGAGCGGCAGGCCGGCCTTGTTGGCGACGATGACGCGCAGGCCGTTCGGGAGGGTTTTTTCCGAAGCGCCGGGAATGCGCGCGGCGATCGCTTCGGCGGCCGCCGGCGCCGCGAGGCGCGAGCCCTCGGGCGAAAGGGTATAGGTCGGGATGTCGGCGGCCGGGATGTCGATTTTCGTCGCCTGAATGCCGGCCGAATCCTTGAACTTGGCTTCCGGCGCGCCGTTGCGCATCTCCTCCGGGAGATAGCGGATGGTGACGGAGCTGGCGTCGGTCATGATCGCGGCGGCGACACGCTGTATGTCTTCTGCGGTCACCGTTTGAAGCCTCGCCAGCAGGGCGTCAGAAGCCTGGGGATCCTTGAACAGGATGACCGAGCGCGCGAGATCGAAGGCGCGGCCATCTGGCGTCTCACGGTCGCGCAGGGCTTCCGTGATCAGCTCGTTGCGGGCCTCGTCGAGTTCGGCGACCGTGACCGGAGCGTCGCGGAGCTTGGCTATCTCGGCCCTCAGAGAGGCGAGCCCGTCTTCGGCGGATTTCCCGTCGCTTAGGATCGCCCCGAGCGAATAAAGACCGGGCTGCTGCGAAAGCTCGAAATTGTTGATCACTTCGGAGGCGAGTTTCTGCTCGTACACCATTGCATTGTAGAGGCGGGAGGACTGGCCCCGCGCCAGAATGGCGTCGGCCAGCATCAGGGCAGCCGTGTCAGGGCTTGTCGCAGCGGGCGAGGGCCAGGACATGATGACCGCCGGAAGCGGTACGTTGGGTTCATAGACGGTGAAATCGCGGGCCTCGGTCCGCACCGGCTCGACGGCGGTGACGCGTGGAATGGCGCGATCCGGCGTCTTCAGGGGTGCGAAATAGCGATCGACCCATCCGTCGAGCTGGGCCTGGTCGAAATTGCCGGCGACCACCAGGACGGCATTGTCCGGCCGGTAATAGGCGGCGTGAAACGCGCGGACGTCGTCGATGGTTGCCGCGTCGAGATCAACGATGGAGCCAATGCCGGGGCGGCCATAGGGATGTACGTCGAAGGCCGACTGGTTGAGGTAGAGGTAGAAAAGCTTGCCATAGGGCTGGGACAGCACCGACTGGCGGAACTCTTCCTTCACCACGTCGCGCTCGGACTTGAAGGTGGCGTCATCGACGACGAGCGATCCCATACGCTCGGCTTCGCCCCAGAGGACGCGTTCGAGGTGATTGGCCGGGACCATCTCGTAGTAATTGGTGAAATCATTCCAGGTGGATGCGTTGTTGAAGCCGCCGGCGTCTTCGGTGAGACGGTCGAACATCTCCGCCGGCATGTTGGACGTCGCCTTGAACATCAGATGCTCGAAAAGATGGGCAAAGCCCGAGCGTCCGGCCGGATCGTCCTTCGAGCCGACATCGTACCAGACCTGAACCGACACGCTGCCGGTGCTGGCGTCGGGCAGGGAATAGACCTTGAGGCCATTGTCCAGCATGCGGTAGGCCGGCTGCAAGGGCGCGATGGTGAGGACTCCGTCTGTGGACGCGGACGTTTTCGCCTCTGGCTGGCAGGCGCCAAGCACCAGGCTGGCGAGGAGCGCCGCTGCCACGGTTTTGTGAAGCTTCGTCATGGCGGCAGCATCCTTCGGGATTCGATCCGCAGTCATATCAAGGCGCCGCCGCTCGGGCGAGGGCCTTGATCGGGGCTGGACGCCCGGCTAGAGCGCTTTCAGGCCAACCGGGATCGGTTCTCCGTCAGAAAACGCGACCGGACGAGAATCTGGAGCGTTTCGGCGACTTTACGATCGCCGAAAATGCTCTACCCGGGATTCCGGACGAGGCTCTCGCCCCGGTCGGCTAATTCGGCTTCGGGCTGTGCCGGAATGTCATCGTCAAATGTTCGCGGGGCGCGACATAGGTGTTGAGCACCTTCGCCGTGAGGTTCAGCGCGGCGATGTCTTTCACGTCCTTCACGATCAGCGTGAAGGAAGAGTGCGCCTTGACGCGGAAATGGTGCGGGGCGTCATAGAACCCTTGGGCGCCGGTGTTTTCAAGCTGGTAATCGACGGGCGATGTGTTGATGAAGGTGACCGGCACGACGGTCGTTCTTTCGAGCGCGGCGCCGACCTCCATGCGCAGCGTCGAGCGGATCACCGCCTCGACATTCTCGCGTCGTCCGACAAGCGACCCCTTGTAGACCGCGACAGTCCGCCCGGCCTTGAGGGCCGCCTTGACGGCGTCGGGCGTTTCCGCGTCCGCCAGCACGAGGGTGGCGGTGCGCTGGACGCCATTGGCGAAATCAAAGTCCCAGTCGATCAGGCCATGGATGTCGGAGGTGCCGAGGATGGTGAGATTGTTGTCGAGCGCGATCTTGAACGCCTCGTCGGACATGTCTGCGCCATTGGCGACCTCGATGCCGTGCAGGAGCTTGTCCCGGATCAGCTGTTGATGCATCGGCAGGAGGCGGGCGACGCCGTCCGGCGTCTGGGACGTCCAGTAGGGGTGGTTCCAGAACACGAAGGCGCCCTGGGCGTTGGCGATCCGAAGCGCTTCCGTCGCGTCCGCAACGAGAAGCGCGTTGGCGTCGGTGACGAAGACGGCGTTGACATGCCCCGGAGGCATCAGCCGGGTGATCTCCGACCCGTTGATGACCATCAGCTTCTGTCGCTCGGCGGACGTGTCCTCGGTCTGGATCCTGGTCTCTGTCTCGATGGCGAGGGCGTAGGAGCGATTGCGGTCCGGATGCGGGATGTCCGCCTTGTGCGGCTGGTATTCGAGATGCTCGGTAACGGCCATCGCAAAGAGCCCATCCTTGCGGGCCTCCTCGACGCGGATGTTGGGCCAGACGGCGCCGTCGGAGAACACGCTGTGGGTGTGCAGATCGACCGGAAGCGCAAAGCGGCCGTCGGCCAGCTTCGGGAATTCGAGGCGGCGGGGTTCGATCTTGCCGGGCTCGTGCGCCGCCGAGGGGGCGGCAAGGGCAAGAAGCGCAGCTGTCGCAAGCAAAAAACGTTTCATGGCGGGTCCCTCCGAATAGTCTCGTACGACAATGCCTCCGCAACATCGCAGTTTGGTGACGGGGCCGGGGGGAGAGCCTCAGAAGATCGAATAGGCCCCGTCGATCACGAAGCTGTCGCCCGAATGATAGCTCGACGCGCTGGAGGTCAGGTAGACGGCGAGGCCCCCGAAGTCGGCAGGCTCGCCCCAGCGGCGGGCCGGCACGCGGGGCAGAACCTTTTCGGCGAAGGCGGGGTTGTCCTGCGCGGTCTTCGTCATGTCGGTGGCGATCCAGCCGGGCAGGATCGAGTTGGCCCGCACGCCGTAGCGGGCATGTTCGACGGCGATCGACTTGATCATCGACACGACCGCGCCCTTGGTGGCGGCGTAGGCCTCGTTGCGCGCGGCGCCCTCGATGGCGGCAAGGGAGGCGACGCCCGCCACGGACCCGCCCGGATCGCCGGCATTGGCCCGGGCGACCATGTGCTTGCAGGCTTCGCGCAGGGTAAAGAAAACGCCGTCGAGATTGACCGACAGCACGCGCCGCCAGGTCTCTGTTGGAAACTCGGAGAAGGATTTGGCGCCGCCTCCGATTCCGGCATTGGCGAAGACGCTGTCGACGCGGCCCAATGTCTTGACGACATCGAGCATGGCGGCGGCGACCTGGGCCTCATTTGAGACATCGACGGTCCAGGCCCTGGCGCGGCCGCCCAGCCGCTTCACGGCGTCGGCGTTGTTTGTCTCGCTCGATCCCCATATGGCGACGCTGGCGCCGGCCTCGGCGAGCGCCGTCGCCATGCCAAGTCCGATGCCGCGATTGCCGCCGGTGACGAGCGCCACCTTGCCGTTGAGATCGAACGGGGCATAGGGCATGGTGTTTCCTCCTGGGTAGGGCTGGCGGCAGGCGGCAAGCGCATCGAGCATCCTTCGATCAAACTGAATCCGTTTGACCGCAGAACGATGCTCCATCTCGAACGTGTAGCGCAACCTGTCTGCTTCCAGGCGGACGAGAGGTTGCCCTAGCTGGCGATCTTCGCGGCGATCAGGTCCCGCATTCCAGTTAAACGACGACCCAGGAGCCGCTCAAGCGTTGGATCGACAGCGGCGAACTCGCCGTTCCGGCTGGCGACATAGAGGCCGAGCACCATGTCCGCCGCCCGCTCGGGCGCCCCGCGCGCAATCAGTCCTGCCCGCTCGTCCTCGTCACTGAGAGTCTGCCGGCGAACCGGGCGGTCCAGCAGGTCCGCCGAAATACCGGCAAGGTCGGCAAGGTCGAGCGACTGTGATCCGGTCAAGGGCGGCGTCGGGCCTTCATATGTCCCTTCTTCCGCGAGGATGATCGCGGCGGCCTCGGCCAGGTCGGCATGCGCTGTCCACGACACCTTGCCGTCGGCCGGCGCCGCGATCTCCCCCGTTTTCAGAGCGTCTCCCATCAGGGCGATGCCGCTCGCCGCGTAGAAACCGTGGCGAAGTGCGGTCCAGGCCAGCGCCGATTGACGAAGCATGTCCTCGGTCGCGGCATGGTCGAGCATTGGGGGGAAGGCCGAGGCGGCGCTGGCGGCCATGTGGCTGGTATAGACGATCCGCCTGGCGCCTGCGGCTTGCGCCGCCTCGATGGCCGAGCGGTGCTGGGAAAGCGTGTCGCCGCCATAGGCCCGCGCGTTGGACGAAACGATCAGCACCTGAGCGGCGCCCTCGAAGGCGTGCCGCAGACTATCTGGATACGCGAAGTCGCCTGCACGGACCCGGACGCCGAGAGCCGTTAGGCCGGCGGCCTTCTCCGGATCCCGGACGCTGGCGCCTACCTGGCTCGCCGGGACACGCTCGACCAGCCGCTCGACGATCGCGTGGCCAAGCTGGCCCGTGGCCCCAGTGACGATGATCATGCACGGTTCCCGGGGTGACGATTTGACAGCGCTAATCCAATTCCACGATCTTGGCGACGAGCGATCACAAGGACATGAAGTTCGCCTGGCGGCGGATGGCATGACATAACGGGGCGTCGAGCGGGAGATTCACATGACGCGCGCCGGGATGCTCCTCTTTGGCCTCTTCGCAGCATCGGGCCTACCGCCTCACGCGGCCGCGCAACTCGCCAAGGGGGCGGTCGCGACGCTGTCGCCCGAACAGGTCAAGGAGGCGATTTTTGGCGTCGACATGCAGGGTCACTCTCCCTCATTCGCAATGGATTGGCGTGAGTGCATCGAGCCCGGCGGCGCGACGCTGTACCAGACGCCAGCCGGCGTCGAGCGCGGGAAGGCGTGGGTGACAGTACAGGGCTTCGCTTGTTTCAGCTATGAAGACACGGGCTTTGCGACAGCGTCCTGCTACCGGGTGAGCCGCAAGGGCGACGCACTGACGTTCACCGGGGAAGGCGGCGTCGTTTTCATCGCGACGGAAGTCCGGCGCGGGGTCAAGACATGCAAACCCGCCGAAGACCTGATAAGCTGATCCCTGGAGGCGGCGAGGAGCGATGCGCATGGCGGACGATGCAGGCTCCGTGCGGACACAGGAACTGGTCGCGCGGCTGACGCAGGCGCTGGGGCCGAAGGGGGTCTCCACGGATGCGGGGGATCTCGAGCCGCACGTGTCGGACTGGCGCGGCCGGTGGCGCGGCTGGACGCCGGCGCTGGTCAAGCCGGCGACGACAGAGGAAACCTCGCGAGCGGTGGCGATCTGCGCTGAGCTGGGTTTCGCCCTCACTCCACAGGGCGGCAATTCCGGACTGGTCAATGGCGGCGTGCCCTATGGCGAGGTGCTGATCTCGCTCTCGCGGATGAACCGGGTGCGTAATATCGACGTGCTGAACGATTCCATGACCCTGGAGGCCGGCGTCATTCTCACAAACGCGCAGCTGGCCGCCGACGAGAATAACCGGCTGTTTCCGCTGTCGCTCGGGGCCGAGTGCGTGGCGACGATCGGCGGCCTCGTCTCGACCAATGCCGGCGGCGTCGCCGTGCTGCGCTATGGCATGATGCGCGATCTGGTGCTGGGGCTCGAAGTCGTGCTGCCGGACGGTCGCGTGTGGAACGGCCTCCGGGGGCTCCGCAAGGACAATACCGGCTATGACCTCAAGCAGATCTTCATCGGAGCGGAGGGCACGCTGGGCGTCGTGACAGCAGCGACGCTCAAGCTGTTCCCAAAGCCGGCTGTGAGGGAGACGGCGTGGGCCGCGCTTACTTCGGTAACCGACGCGGTGCGGTTTCTGGAGCGGGCCAAGGGCTATACCGGCGGCGCGGTCACAGGATTTGAACTCGTGCCGAAATTCGGGCTGGAGCTGGTGCTGAAGCACATCCCCGACACGCGCGATCCGCTGCCATCGGCGGCGGCGTGGCGCGTCCTCCTCGAATTGTCGTTGCCCCAGCCCCAGGGCGCGCGCGACATGATCGAGGGATTGCTGGGCGAGGCGGCCGAGGAAGGAATGATCCTCGACGCCGTGATCGCGGACAGCCAGGCGCAGACGCGGATGCTCTGGAAGATCCGCGAAACCATTGCGGTGGCCGAGCGGTCCCATGGCAAGGCTCTGAAGCACGACGTCTCGGCGCCGGTCTCCCGCCTCGCTGAATTCATGGAGCGGGCCGAAACGATGGCGCGGAAAATGGCGCCGGGCATCGACATAATTGCCTTCGGCCATGTGGGTGACGGCAACATGCACTACAATGTGACCCCGCCGCCGGGGGTGGACCAGGATGCGTTCGTGGAGGGCGAAGGCCTCAGGATTTCCGCCGCTATCCACGACCTTGTCATGGAACTGAACGGCTCCATCTCCGCCGAGCATGGCATCGGAATGCTGAAGCGGGATGAACTGGCGAACCGCAAATCAGCCGTGGAAATGGACATGATGCGTGCCGTGAAGGCCGCTATCGACCCCTGTGGCCGGATGAATCCGGGGCGTGTTGTCTGAGACTCAGTCGAGCCTGACGTTCGCCACCTTGTCCTCGTAGTCCTTCTTCGGGTCGGAGCCGAGCAGCATCTTGACGCCTGCGAACAGGCTGTTCGCGTTCAGCCAGATCTGCGCGCGTTCTGCATCCAGCCGGATGAGCTGGAGCTTGGGATCGTCCTTGCCTCCTTCGTACCAGGCGGCAACGAACTTGTTCCAGAGCCGGTCGATCGTCGCGCGATCATTGTCCGGCCTCAGCGTGCCATGCACCGCAGCGAAAAGATCATGGCCCTTGGAGGCGAAATTCAAGACCGCCCGATGGCTTGCGCCCATGCCCTTGACCAGCTCGGTGTCATTCGCCGTGAAGAACCAGATCGGCCCCCGGCCTGACTCCTTTGTATCGTCGAGCTGGGCGGTCATCGGCCGGCCATGGCTCTCGTCGACGCCGTCGAGCCCGAGCATGACCGTCATGTCGGACTTCAGGGCTTTCCAGAACTTGGCTTCCATTTCGATGTCGTTGGCCATGCGTGCGTCTCCGTGCTGCGCGTCCAGAACGGGGCGCGCGGCAGTCGGTTCCGCTGCAGCGAAGTCGACCTAATGCTGTTTGGGAGCGCCAAGGCCGTAATAGGCCATGGCGGGATCGACCGGGTCGGCCGAGACGCTCGTGCCGTTGTTGTTGTGCGACGCTGGCGTCGATGTGGCGGTATCGCTCGCGACAGGCGCCATGCGATTGACCCCGCTGATCCTGCGGTCAAGCGGGCGCTCCGACAGGCCAAGCTCCTGGGCGGTGAAGGCGACGAGCCCGCCGGATTTGCAGAGCATCTCGACGATGTTCTGTTTCGTCTGCAACTCCATCATTCGCATGATCGTCTCGACGGTCGCGGGATTGGCTTTCTCAAGCATGTCCGAGAGCTCGTCTATGTCCTCGGTGGTGTAGGCCATGGGCCCCCTGATGGGCGCGGACCCGTCGCCCGAAAGCGTGGCGGATACCGGCTCGTAGGCAAAGGTCGCCTCATAGACCTTGATGCCAAGCGGCATGCCCGTCGGATGCGTCGGGTCGGGCGGGTATTCGATGTCCTGAAGCTGGCCAAGCACTTTCGATTCGATTTCGCCCTGCCTGGCGCGCAGATCCTGATTCTCGTATTCGCCGATGGCGTTGTCGAAAAGGTTCTCGATGCGAGCCCCGAGCAGGGCGCCGAAGGACTGCATCTGCGCGGGGATCTGGATGCGGTCGATGTCGAGCTGGAAGGCGACGCGGGTTCGGACGCGCAGCTGGCGGTTCTCGATGGTGCGCGCAATGAAAGGGCGTGGAGCGCAGGTGTTGACCCGCAGCGAAATCTCCCCCGTGCGGCGCGTTACCAAGGTCTTCTCGAAGTATTCCGAGCCTGTGGCGTCCGACGTTATGAACGAAATGTCGGGCGCGTGCTTGTCCCTCAGCACCTTCACCGTGGGATTCCAGAGCGTGATCGGCGCACGCAGGGCGCCATAGTATTCGCCGCCCTTTGTCGTGATGAACGTGGCGTGCGCGCCAGCGTCATAGGTGCGGGCGGCCCTGTAGATGACAAAAATGAGAAGACACGCCAGCAACACGACGCCGACAATTGCAACGATTTCCATGATCTCCGGTCCCCTGACCACCACGCACTCGTTTTAGCATCGATTGGCAGAGTATCGTCTAGAAGAGGCGTCCACAATTGCAAACTAGGCGCTTGGTGGATGGGCCGCGCCTGCGCTTCCAGCAAGAGCGGAGCCATCTCCGTCGATCGTGCGCTACCCGACAGGCGTGGCCGACTGGAGCAGTCTCTCGTCCGCCCCGGACGCGGAAAAGCGCCCTGCACATCCCAGGTAAAAGATCTTGCTTCGCTCAAACGGATTCTGTTGAGCGAAGGCTGCTCTCGTGTCCCGAAGCGGGACACGTGTTCGGGCGACGCCGTGCTCCCACCTCCTGGACGAAGGAGATGCTCTGCTTGACTTTGATGCATGATTTGGCGCCCGCGCCCTGACGAGAGGTGGCGGCGACGGTGTCCGCATCGTGCCGCGTCGGCGCCGGGACCGCACACGTGACGTCACCGCGCCGAGCGCGTCGCTCTCCACGAGACGGCGCCTCTGACACTCTGCGGCGCGCCGCCCAGAGCCTGATGCGATCGACCTGGATCAGGTCAATCGTTGAATTTGGTCTCTGCACCAATAAACGAGCGCAACTCTCTTCGATCGATCGGGATCGGCCCGATCCGGATCGGCCGAAGGTTGCTCTGGCGCTCCGTTCCGAATCAATTAGAGCGAACCGCGACGAAGAGTTTTCTCCCGGCGAGATCATGGTCGATGCGCTCCGGCGGAGAAAAGGCACGGGCAGCCAGAAAAAACTCCGAAGGCCCTCGTCCTTCGCTCTCCGGGACGTCGTCTGTCTGCGGCTCCCCGGAGCGAGGCGGCTCAGCCTGTGACGTTCAACCCTGAAGGCCTTCAGCCTCAAGCCGAAGCTTCCTCATCCCCCAGCTTGTCGAGGGACGAACCACCAGGCGCCGGGCGCCACGCACCGGGCGGAGGCGGAATTTGTTCAACTGCCTGCCAGGGCCGGATCGTCGCTGGCCGCATCAGGGGCGACCCCCGGTCGGGAAACACACCGGCGAGCCTTTGTTTTCAGGCTTTACCTGCATGACCGCCTGTTTGAGCGGCCTCAGTCTGGGCCTTGGACAATCAGTCCCATAAAGAGTTCGCGCCCACCCGGGTCCGGGTGAGCGCGAGGAATTCAACTCTCGAATATGAAACGCCGGCCCCGCGAGCGGCCTGCCGGCGCCGCGAGAGACCTACTTCTTTTTCGCGGCGGGTTTTTTCGCAGCGGGAGCAGCCGCTTTTTTCGCGGGAGCTTTTTTCATCGCGGGTTTCGCCGCGGGTTTCTTGGCAGCAGGTTTCTTGGCAGTGGCCATTCTAAGTCTCCTTGATGGTCCCGTTGGACAGCTCTCACCGCGAGCGACCGCCCAAAAATGTCGAGCGCCTCCCTCGGGAAAACGACTCAACGAATCTGTCATACACCATCTAAATATTTTTTTGCAGCGCCCTTGTGGAGACGATCGTTGATTCCTTCGCCGACGCCGCGATGTGGAATCTCCGCGACGGCGATGGCGCCGAATTGCAAATCGAGTCGGCGCAACATCGCGAAGAGATTCGCGGCGGCTTCCTCGATATCGCCGCGATCAGAAAGATTGAGCGAGGGCGTGACGCCGATCGGCGGCGGACCGAAGGCGAGGAAAGCTTCACCCTCGCGCACATCCCGCGCATTGAGTCTGAGCGTCGCGTCGGGCGCGTAGTGACGTCTCATCATGCCCGGTGCAAGGAGCCCAGCCTTGGCTTCCGGCGAGGCGAGGGCGCCCGCCACGCTCTCGATCTCGGTTCGCGCGATCGCGCCGGGGCGGAGCAGCACCGGGCCGCTTCCGTCGAGCGCGATGATCGTGGATTCAATGCCGGCTTCGCACGGCCCGCCATCGAGAATGAGTCCGATACGGTCGCCAAGAGAGTCCGCCACATGCCGGGCCGTCGTCGGCGACAGGCTTTCGGACCGGTTGGCGGAGGGGGCCGCGAGAGGACGGCCGACACGCTCTATGAGCCCCAGCGCGGCGGCGTGCCGGGGCATTCGCAACGCGATCGAGGGCAGTCCTGCCGTCGCAAGCTCGCTGACCGGGCAGTCCGCCAGGCGTCGGACGACAAGCGTCAGCGGTCCGGGCCAGAAGCGTTCGATCAGCGCGCGCGAGAGGGGCGTGATCTCCCCGCAGGTCTCGGCCATCGCGACGCTGGCCACATGGCTTATCAGGGGGTTGAACGCCGGGCGGCCCTTCGCGGTGTAGATCGCGGCGATGGCCCGGCCATTGGTTGCGTCGGCGGCCAGCCCGTAAACGGTCTCGGTCGGCATGGCGACCAGCCCGCCGCCCACGAGGATGGCGGCGGCTTCGTCTAGATCGGCGGGCGTGACGCCGATCGTGCGAGCCGGCCCCTGCACGGGTCGGGACGGATCGCTCACGACGCAGCGGCCCTGCCATGGGGGGCGGGGCTGGATCGGCCGGCGTCCTGTCGTCTCACTGGATCACTCGCGCGTCGCGACGACGTCGATGACGAGGGAGACTTCGTCGGCTACCCATTCCTCGTCGCCCTTCGGCTCGGCAAGCGTGTCGCCGCCTATGCCCAGCACGAGACGCTGGAGCGTCGTTTCGGCGTGCATCCGGGCGGTCGCGCCTTCGATGGCGAGCGTGAAGGGCAGGCGGACCGGGTGTTCGACGCCCTTGATCGTCAGCACGCCGGTCGCCTCAAAATCCGTGGGACCTTCCTTCGATACGCCTTCATTGACCTCGAAGACGGCTTCAGGATGTTGGGAGACGTTGAACCAGTCGCCCTCCTTCATGTTCTCGTCGTAGTAGGACTCGCCGGTCGTGGCGGAGCCGGTGGGTATGACGATGCGGATGCGTGCGTCCTCCGGCCTGTCCGGATCGAACTGGATGGTCGATGTCCACGCGGCGAACCTGCCTTTGAAGGGCCGGCCCATATAGGCGCCGGTGAAGACGATCGAACTCGTCGCGGGATCGACGGTCCAGAAGGGCGCCGTAGAAGAAGAGACCGCATCTGCACTTTGCGGAGATGCGCCCGCCCGCGAGGCGCCAAGCTGGGCGGCGGCGGCGCCGACGATGAACAGAAGCAGCGCCGCGCCGAAGGCGTAAGGCGCGCCCCGGCCCCTGGCGGACGGACCCTCGGTGCGGCCAAAGAGGCCAGGCGCCATGCGGGAAATCAGGCCGTCGCGATCCAGAAACTGATGCTTCAGCGCGCCGGCCAGATGCAGGCCGAGCAGGCCGATGATCACCCAGGCAAGTTTCGAGTGGACGAATTCCAGCGGCTCATGGAGGTCCTCTTTCGTCTGCAGCGACAGGTCCGGCAATCCCGGAAGATGCGGCCATGGGATCATGTTGAACAGGGTCGTCCCGATACCCGTGGGCGAGGAGGAGACCAGCGCCCAACCCGTGAGGGGCATGGCGATCATCAGCACGTAGAAGGACACATGCACGGCGGTCGCGAGCGCGCCCTGCCAGCCCGGCATCGGCGGTTCGGGCGGGGGCGGGTTCATCAGGCGCCACACAATGCGCGCGACGCTCAGGAGCAGGATGGTGATGCCGATCGACTTGTGAAGCTGGAAAAGCGCAAAGCGGTCGGCGCCGTCCGGCATGTCGCCCATGATCCAGCCGAGCGCGATCATGCCGATGATGCTGAAGGCGATCAGCCAGTGCAGCGCGATCGCGACGGCCGTGTAGCGCTTGCGGCCGGAGACGTCTTCAGCCAGTTCGGTCATCGCTCGTCCCTATCCTGTAGGCCCGCGCCTGCGTCCTACCCGATATCGCGGATTGCCGGCCGGGGCCATGGCGGGACATCGGCCTTAACGGCCGGTCAGGCGCCTTTCGAGAATTCCGCCTCGATGATGATCTCGACCTCGTCGCCCACGAAGGACGCGTGGCGGGTGAGTCCGAAGTCGGAGCGCTTCAGGACGCCGCGAGCCGAAAAGCCGATCGCCGCGCGGCCGCCATAGAGAGGCGAGGGCGGCACAGCGCCGTTAAAGGTGACGTCGAGCGTCACCGGTCTGACGACGCCGAGAAAGGCAAGATCGCCAGTTACCTTGCCGGTGAACTCGCCCGTCGTCTCGATCGAGCGCGACGTGAACACGATCTGCGGAAATTGCGCGGCCCTGAAATAATCGGCGCCAAGCCTGGTGTTCCAGTCTTCGTCCGTCGGGTGATCGGCGCGGACGGACATCGGGTCGATGATCGCCTTGACGCTCGATCCCCCCGGGTTGGCGGGGTCGAAGTCGAGCGCTATGTCGAAGGCCGAGAAGCGAGCCGTGTAGTTCGACAGGCCCATGTGCTTGACGCGCCAGGTGATCGAGGCGTGCGGCTTTTCAAGTCGGTAAGCGCCTTCGCCGACGCTTTCCAGCGACTGCTTTCCCGTGACGCACGAGGCGAGCAGGGCGAGCGGGACAATCAGGGTCAGGACTTGCATCGGTCAGTTCTGACCGAAAGCGGCGCGGTTGTCATGAGGCAGCGGCGGTCAGCCGTATGCTGCGGCTGACCGCGCCCGCCGAGGCCGACCTACTTCTGCACGAACTCGGCTTCGATCATCAGCTTGACCTCGTCGCCGAGGAAGGCCTGGCCGAAGGTCATGCCGAAGTCCGAGCGCTTGATCTTGCCCGTCGCGGAGAAACCCAGCTTGTGCTTGTTGGCGCGCGGATCATTGCGGTTGCCGACATAGGTGACGTCCAGCGTGACGGGCTTTGTGACGCCGAGGAAGGTGAGGTCGCCCGTGACCGTGCCCTTCTTGTCGCCGGTTTTCGCCACCGACTTCGACACAAAGCTGATGCCCTTGTGCTTGCCGGAATTGAAGAAGTTGGCTTCCTCGGAAAGTTCCTTGTTGAAGTCTGTGGTGTTGCCGGCCGGGCGCTGCTTGGCGTAATCTGTTTCGACCGTTTTGGGATCGATGGCGACGGTGAGCTTCGATTTCGAGACGTCGGCCTCGTTGAAGGTCAGGGCGGCGTCGAACGAGGTGAAACGGGCAGTGTAGTTGGACAGACCCTGGTGAAGGATGGTCCAGGTGAGGCTGGCATGGGGCTTGTCGACGACATACTCGCCGGACGGCGCCTGGGCCAGAGCCGGTCCGGTGAGGAGCGCGGCCGTGGCGGCGGCGATCAAAAATCTGCGCATGGTGTTTTCCTTGGCGGTTGGAAAGCGTGCATAAGCGACCGTCGGCCCCCCGAAAGCCTGACACGGGTTAGGTAGGGGGCGCCTGTCCGGGCGTCCAGTAGGCACACACAGGTGACTGGCCTGATCAGCGAACCGTGATCAGTGAACCGTGATCAGCGGCAGGCGTTGGGGAAGGGGTCGTAGCGGACCAGCAGCCAATCGACGACGCCGCTCACCTTGTTGCGGTCGTCATAATAGGCCTTGGGCCAAATGGCGGCGCGGATCAGGACCCATGGAACCCAGTTTGGGCTGCCCTCCAGTCCCTCCCCGACGCCGGCCGTGATGGCGAGATCGACCGGCGTGCAGTCATAATCCCGCGCCGTCTGTCCGGAGAGGAAGCCATAGGCGCCACCGCCGGCCACGACCAGCGCCACGGTGAGATAGAGACCGATGATCAGACCGATCAGTTGGCGCATGGCTGTTCCCCTCGACGCGTTCCGGGAGACCATAGACTTTGCTGAGGCCCCAGTCGAATCGCGTTTTACCCCGACCAGCTCCCGGGCATAGAGTGAGGCGACGGCTTGGAGCGAGGCGCGAATGGACGGGTTCGAAGGCAAGACGGAACGGGCGCGCTATGAGTATCCGGTCGCCGATGCGCCCGAACCGGGAACCTCGTTCGAAGTCGCCCCCGGCGTCCGCTGGGTGCGGATGCCTCTGCCGTTCTCGCTGAAATGGATCAATCTCTGGCTGCTGAACGATGGCGAAGGCTGGACGCTCGTCGATACCGGCATCCAGACCAGCGAGACCAAGGCGCACTGGCGGACCATTTTCGCGACAGGCCTCGAGGGCAGGCCCGTGCGCCGGGTGATCTGCACCCACATGCACCCCGACCATGTGGGCCTCGCCGGCTGGATCACGCGCAAGTTCGAGTGCGACCTCTGGATGACGCGCCTCGAATACATAACCTGCCGCGTCCTGGTGGCCGACACGGGCCGCGAGGCGCCCGAGGCCGGCGTGAAATTCTATCGCGCCGCCGGCTGGGCCCAGGAGGACCTCGACCGCTATGTCGATCGCTTTGGCGGATTTGGCAAAGCCGTGTCGCCGCTGCCCGATGCGTTCCACCGGCTGGAGGACGGCCTCGACATCGAGATCGGCGGCCGGGTCTGGAAGGTGATCACAGGCTGTGGCCATTCGCCCGACCATGCCTGTCTGTGGGCGCCCGACCTCAATGTCTTTATATCGGGGGACCAGATCCTGCCCCGCATCTCGTCCAATGTTTCGGTCTTCCCGACCGAACCCGACGCTGATCCACTGTCCGACTGGCTGAGATCCTGCCGCAAGCTCAAGGCCGCGATCCCGTCCGACGTTCTGGTGCTGCCTGCCCACAACGAGCCCTTTCTGGGCGCCCACAGGCGGCTGGACGCCCTTCTCGACGGTCACGAGCTTGGAATGCGGCGGATATTGTCGAGACTCGACGAACCCAGGCGGGCCGTTGACCTGTTCACCGCCATGTTCGCCCGGACAATCGACCGGGAGACGCTCGGCATGGCGACCGGCGAGACGGTGGCTCACCTCAATTGCCTCAAGGGCCGCGGGCTGATCACGTCCGGACTGCAGGACGGGACATTGCTCTACAGGCGGGCGTCTTGACGGCGCGGCCCGGGCGATAGCGTATGGAGCCCGATCGCCGCGGCGCTGGCCGGGCCACACACAGCACAGCGCCGTGCGCCTTCAGGGTTCCGTTTGATGACGAGTGAAACCTCGGCTGAGCAGCCGGTTGCGGACAAGAAGAGCTTCGGCGAGCGCGTCATCCACGAGATTCGGGAAACCGCGATGACGATCGCTGTTTTCGTGCCGTTCTGGCTCGTCTTTTCGACGTTCGTCTACGAGCTGCGCTCCATACCGTCGGAAAGCATGGTGCCGGCCCTTCAGGTCGGCGATCGCGTGGCGGTCGCCAAATTCGCTTACGGGTATGACCGCAACTCCGTGCCCTTCGGCCTCGGCCGCCTGTTCATCGGCGACGACAAGTCCAGGCCGGACCAGAAGGCGTTTTCCAGCCTGCCGAAGCGCGGCGATGTCATCGTCTTCCAGCATCCCAACGATCCCAAGGTGATGATCAAGCGCATCATCGGCCTGCCGGGCGACACGGTCCAGTACATGGACGGCAAGTTGAATCTGAACGGCGCCGAGGTTCCGCGTGAAGAAGTCCGCGCGACCACCTATGTGCAAAGCGACAGCGCCCGCATGCTGCGAACGGCGACCGAGTACCTCGAACAGCTGCCCGGCGAGGCCAAGGCTCACCGGATACACGAATTCTCGGACGATGAATGCCTCGACCGCACGCCGATCTTCCGGGTGCCGGATGGCCATGTCTTCATGATGGGCGACAACCGCGACAATTCGGAGGACAGCCGCGCCTCATCGGGCCATCCCAATATGGCGGCGGCGTTTCCCGAAGCGTGGAATTGCCGCGCGATCTCGGGCGGCGAGATGGCCGTGGGCTTCGTGCCCCTCGATCATCTGATCGGACGGGCGGAAACGGTCCTGTTCACCCTCCACGGCTGCCGCCGCGCCGACGGGGCCGAATGCGCTGCGCCGCGCCTCTGGCGGGGTCTGTGAAACCCTGTCCCTCTCCCTTTACCGGCCGCCGGAAAAGCGATTTCCACTTTCCCCGTTGATGATCTAATCAGGTCGCGGCGTCCGGACCCGGGCGCCCGCAAACCGTTTCAGGCTTGGGGCCGCAGCTTTGATGGATGCAACCGTGCAAAACACGGGTAGGCATGGCGGCGCCGCGCGTCCGGGCCGCATCATCATCGTGCGTCATGGGCGTCCGGCGCTGGACCGGGAGGCGGGGCCGCGTCTCGACTGGCGCGCCTATCGCGACTGGTGGGCGAAGTATGAAGGCGGTTCGCTGGCGCAGGGCCAGGCGCCCCCAGGCGAACTCGCGCGCCAGGCGGAGAACGCCATGGTCTTCTCGAGCATGCGTCCCCGCGCGACCGAGACCGCGGCGATGCTCTCCCCCGGCCGCAAAGTGACCTCCGACCCGGTGTTCAACGAGGCGCCGCTGCCGCCGCCGCAATGGTCGCCGCGCCGCCGCTACCTGCCCAAGACGTGGAACAAGATCGCGCGCCTTGCCTGGCTGCTGGGGCATGATGGCGGCGAGGAGCCGGCGACACAGACACGGCGACGCGCCGAGGCGGCGGCCGATCTCCTGATCGAGGCGGCCTGCGGCGGGTGTGACGTCGTGCTGGCGGCGCATGGCTGGTTCAACCGCATGCTGCGCAGTCCCCTGGTCCGGCGAGGCTGGAAGTGTGTCCGCGACGGCGGCGACGCCTACTGGTCCTGGCGGATCTATGAGCGCAGGAAGTAAGCGGTCCGTACATCGCTTGCGCTTGCTCCCCCGGACTCACCTACTTAAGGTGACCCACTTTTCCGGAGACCGGCGATGGCGACAGCGCCTGACGACCTTGCAGCAATGAGTTTCGAGGACGCGCTTTCGCAGCTCGAACAGATTGTCCACAAGCTGGAGGCTGGCGATGTGCCATTGGAGGATTCGATCCGCATCTATGAGCGCGGCGCGGCCCTCAAGGCGCATTGCGAGAAGAAGCTCAAGGAAGCCGAACTGAAGGTCGAGAAGATCGTCCTCGGCCCCGACGGTCCGACAGGCCTGGAGCGCGTGACCTATGAATGACCGCGAGCGTGACCGGGCTCCCGCGGGCGAGGTCCTCTGCCGATGCCGATGAACTCGCAGTCCATGCCGCCGGTCGATCCGGATTTCGAGCAGCGCCTCAACGAGGTCGCCGATCGCATCACGGTGGCGATCGATCAGCTGATCCCGTCGGCGAGCGGACCGGAAGCGCAATTGATGCGCGCGATGCGCCATGGCGCGCTCGGGCCGGGCAAACGCCTGCGCCCGTTCATCGCGATCGAGGTAGGGCGCATGTTCGGCGCGCAGGAGAAGGCGCTGCTGCGCGCGGCTGCCGCTATCGAGTGCGTGCATGCCTATTCCCTGATCCATGACGACCTGCCGTGCATGGACGACGACGACATTCGGCGCGGTCAGCCGACAGTCCACAAGGCGTTTGACGAGGCGACGGCCGTGCTCGCCGGCGACGCGCTGCTGACCCTGGCTTTCGAGATCATGGCCAACCCGGAAACCCACCGCGACGCCGCGATGCGCTGCAAGCTCGTCGAGCGCCTCGCGGTCGCCGCCGGGGCGCGCGGAATGGTCGGCGGCCAGATGATCGACATGAAGCCCGACCTGGACGGCGAGGAGCCGCTGCAGGTGCTGACGAGGATGCAGCGGCTCAAGACCGGCGCGATGATCGCCTTTTCGGGCGAGGTCGGCGCTCTGCTGGGCGGCGCCCAGGATCAGGAACGGCAGGCGATCGCCGGATACACGAATGATTTAGGTTTGGCGTTTCAGATCGTGGACGACCTGCTTGATGTCGATGGAGACGAGGAGACGCTCGGCAAGGCGGTCGAGAAGGACAAAAACGCCGGAAAGGTGAATTTCGTGTCGCTTCTCGGGGTCGATGGCGCCCGCCACCGCGTGCGCCTTCTCGCCGCACAGGCGAAGCAGCATCTGGCTTCTTTTGGCAATCGGGCCACATCTCTTCTGCAGACTGTCGACTTTGTGCTCAACCGCCGCCACTAATCGACCTGTATTCATCACGATAGAATCTGGAATGACATCAGCAACGCCACTATTGGACCAGATTTCCTTCCCTGCGGACCTGCGAACCCGTTCGCGCGCCGAATTGCGTCAGATCGCGGACGAGTTGCGGGCGGAAACGATCAGCGCGGTTTCGGTGACCGGGGGACATCTCGGAGCGGGGCTTGGGGTCGTCGAGCTGACGGTCGCGATCCACGCGGTTTTCAACACGCCCGATGACCGGCTGGTCTGGGATGTCGGACACCAGGCTTACCCGCACAAGATCCTGACTGGCCGCCGGGACCGCATCCGGACCCTCCGCTCGGGCGGCGGACTGTCAGGCTTCACGCGCCGAGCCGAAAGCGAATACGACCCGTTCGGGGCGGCGCATGCCGGAACCTCGGTTTCGGCCGCCGCCGGCTTCGCCGTGGCGCGCGATCTCGCCGGCAAGGACAACCGGGTCATCGCCGTGGTCGGCGACGGCGCCATGAGCGCGGGCATGGTCTATGAGGCGATGAACAATGCCGGCGGCATGCACACCCGCATGATCGTCATCCTCAACGACAACGACATGTCGATTGCTCCGCCTGTCGGAGCGATGAGCCACTATCTCTCGCGAACCGTTTCCTCGAAAGGTTATCGCAGGCTGCGCAAGGCTGCGAAATCAGTGGTGCGCGCGATCGGTCTCGAAGGGCCGGCAAAGAAGGCCGAGCACTATGCGCGCAACTTCGCCATGGGCGGCGACATGTTCGACGCGCTGGGGTTCTACTATGTCGGGCCCATAGACGGGCATGATCTCAACGCCCTCATTCCCGTGCTGGAGAATGTGCGGGACATGGAAAACGGCCCTGTGCTCGTCCATGTCGTGACGCAGAAAGGGCATGGCTACGAGCACGCGGAGAACGCCGACGACAAGTATCATGGCGTTTCGAGGTTCAATGTCGTCACGGGCGAACAGGCCAAGGTGAAGGCCGGACCGCCATCCTACACAAGGGTGTTCGCCCAGGAACTGATCCGCGCGGCGGAAAAGGATCCGAAGGTTGTCGCCATCACGGCGGCGATGCCCTCGGGCACCGGGCTGGATCTTTTCGCCGAGCGGTTTCCGGATCGTTGTTTCGATGTCGGCATCGCCGAACAGCACGCCGTGACCTTCGCGGCGGGAATGGCCGCCGACGGCATGAAGCCCTTCGCGGCGATCTACTCCACCTTCCTGCAGCGCGGCTATGACAGCGTCGTCCACGATGTGGCGATCCAGCAGCTTCCCGTGCGGTTCGCCCTCGACCGCGCCGGGCTGGTCGGGGCCGACGGGCCGACGCATGCGGGGTCTTTCGACATCGGTTATCTCGGTGCGCTGCCAGGTTTTGTGCTGATGGCCGCAGCCGACGAGACAGAGCTGCAACGGATGGTGGCGACCGCCCACGTCATCGACGACCGGCCGTCGGCGTTTCGCTATCCGCGCGGCGAGGGCGTCGGTCTCCGGATGCTCGATGACCCGCAGCCGCTGGAGATCGGACGGGGCCGCGTCGTCCGGCAGGGCAATGCTGTCGCGATCCTTTCGTTCGGCGCGCGCCTTCAGGAAGCGCTAGCGGCCGCAGACATGCTGGGCGCGCAGGGCCTGTCGACGACCGTGGCCGATGCGCGCTTCGCCAAGCCGCTCGACGAGGCGCTGATCGCGCAGCTGGCGCGTCATCACGAGGTGCTGATAACCCTGGAGGAAGGCGCGCGGGGCGGGTTCGGCGCGTTCGTGCTTCACCATCTGGCGGAGCGGGGACTGCTTGATCGCGGCCTGCGCATCCGCACGCTGACGCTTCCGGACATTTTCCAGGACCAGGACAAGCCCGAGCGGATGTACGAGCTGGCCGGGCTCGACGCGCGCTCGATCGCGGCGTCCGCCATCAAGGCGCTCGGCCGGGGCGACGAACGGGCGCTGAGGGTCGTGTCGGGCTAGAGGCGTTCGCTAGGGCGACTTGTCTGCGTCCGCCTGGACGCGGGTTGCTCTAGCCGGCGCGCTCCTCTTTCCGGCCGCCCGCCAGAATGCCGGGCATGGAGTAATTGCCTTCGTGGCAGGCGTATTCATACGAGGGCTCATCGCTCGCGTTGAACACCATCTCGGCGCGCCAGGTTTGCGAATAGATGCCCGGGTCGTCGATTTCGAACTCATACAGCAGTTCAGTGTCGGATGTCCGGGTCAGCCTCTCGGAGATCCTTGCATCTTTCGAAATGTGAAGCGACTGGCCGTAAAACACCCGCGTCGATTCCTGCGGATGCATGTTCCTCGTTTCGATGACCAGCGTATCTCCCTCCCAACTGCCAACGGAATCGCCCATCCAGCGGGGCATCGCAGCCGGCAGACGTGGCGCGTCCATTCGAACAATGCGCGCGTCGTGGATCATCTCGGAGAACAGCACCACATTCTCCGGCGTCTGCACGATCTGGTAGTTGTTGTTGTACGACACGTTCAGCATGGGCGGTCCGCTGGACGATCCAAAACCGAGGAGACACCGCTCTCCGAGCGATCGCAGCTCCGGATCGGATGTCGCGATCCGCTGCTGGTTCAGTGCTGCGGTGAATATCCTTCGTCCCGCTTCGGTGTATGGCAGCTTTCCGTCGGCAGGATCGACGATCCAGGATGAGCGGTATCCGCCATCGATCTTCGCGAACGAAGTTCCCGTGTCGATCCAGAAATTGTTGTATCCGCCGACGTTGCGGCCGGCCTCCGGGGCGGGGCTCGACGGATCGGTGGGCTCCGAGTCCCGGGCGCTGGCCTGGTTGCGCACCAGGGCGGCGCGCAGCGCCTGCTCCTCCGACATGACCAGGGCCGCAAGATCCCTCGGCCGCTCAAGGGCGGTGAGACTTGTGTTGGTCCAGTGGCCTTCAAGAACGGGACGACCCTCGCGTGTCCGGGGCGGCTCATATCCGCTCGCGCCGGCCGACCTCGCGCCTTGCGCTTCGGCGGACGCCATGCAGGCGCTGAAAGCCAGCGCCGTCACGAAAAACCCGATAGTGCGCACCCTCATCACTTCGCTCCCGCTTCTCGTCTCATCGCGACCAGTCCATCAGATCATCATGGTCATCCGCAGATCATTTGTCGATGATCAGTTCCAAAAAAGAACCCAAACGCATTGGCATGCAGTTCACGCGCTGCTTGACCTGATGGCGGCACGGTTCCAGGTTCAAACCCGAACAGAGTTCGCGACCGGAGCGGCCGTCAATGCAGTGGAGTGAACTCGACCAGCAGCATTGCTCGATGGCGCGCACGCTTTCGGTCATCGGAGACCGTTGGACATTGCTCATCCTCCGGGATTGTTTCCTGAAGGTGCGGCGTTTCGATGATTTCCAGGCGCGGCTTGGAATCGGCCGGCCCGTCCTGGCGGACAGATTGCAGAAACTCACCGACAGTTTCGTTCTCGCGAAAGTCCCTTACCGGGAGAAGCCTGTCAGACACGAATACCGGCTGACGCAAAAAGGGCTCGACCTCTACCCGGTTGTCATGGCGATCGTGCACTGGGGCGATATTCACATGTCGGGAAAAAAGGGGCGCCCCCTTCTCCACGTGCACGCCAACTGCGGTCACGCGTTCGACCCGGTCCAGGTGTGTTCGGAATGTGCGGAAGCGCTGGATCCTCGACAGGTCCAGGTACTGCCCGGCCCGGGATCCAGAGACAAGTCGCACATGCCCGCTGGGGCGATCGGCGCGCCTCCACGTAGGCGCAAGACGCAATTGGGCCGAGATTAGAGCCTGATGCGATCGGCCTCTAACAGGTCGATCTGGCCTGCTGCCGGTCTCGTGGACACGCACCTAAGCTAACGCCGCCTGTTCTTCGAACGCAACCGGGCTGAAATAGCCAAGCGTTGAGTGGCGTCGTCGCGGGTTGTAGAACCGCTCGATGTAGTCGAACA
>Ga0163152_10000212_pt1 | contig 101776 bp, 84 predicted proteins | sample OliLakLV19MP8IB2_FD_148635 | JGI IMG/M metagenome (GOLD analysis project Ga0163152, IMG submission 148635) | Freshwater microbial mat bacterial communities from Lake Vanda, McMurdo Dry Valleys, Antarctica - Oligotrophic Lake LV.19.MP8.IB-2 | ecosystem: Environmental > Aquatic > Freshwater >...
CGCAACCGGACGAGTCCGCCTCAGCGGAATCCCTCAATGAAGGTGGCGCAGCCCGGGAAAGCACGATCGGCGAGCCGACCATGGAGCCCGACGAACCGGAAGTCGCAGAAGAGGTCGAGGATCTGGGTACGCAACCGGACGAGTCCGCCTCAGCGGAATCCCTCAATGAAGGTGGCGCAGCCCGGGAAAGCACGATCGGCGAGCCGACCATGGAGCCCGACGAACCGGAAGTCGCAGAAGAGGTCGAGGATCTGGGCACGCAGGCCGACCAGTCGGGCACCGCCAGCTATCCGGCGGATCAGCTTGCCCAGAGGGACCGCGGCATCAGCGAGCCTACGACCTATGCCGACGAGCCGGTAAAACAGGCCGCCACGTCCAGCACCGTCAGCGTCAATTTTGAGGCCGAGCCGCTGTTCAGTTTCGACAAGGCGGTCATTCGCAAGGACCAGCGCAAGTCCCTCGACGAATTCGTGGCCGGTCTCAAGGGCGTGACCTACGACGAGATCACCATAACGGGGCACGCCGACAGGCTGGGCAGCGATGCCTACAACCAGAATCTCTCCGAACGGCGCGCCAATGCCGTGAAAGCTTATCTCGTGAGCCGTGGGGTGCCCGCCAGCAAGATCCGCGCAGAAGGCCGCGGCGAATCGAAGCCCGTGACGGGCGATGACTGCAAAGGCTCGAGAGGCAAGGCGCTGATTTCCTGCCTGCAGCCCGACCGCAGGGTCGATGTGAGCGCGAACGGCAGCAAGAGCAACTGATACGATCAATCCCGAGCATTGCCAAGCCCTGCCGCCGCAGGGCTTTTTTTTGGAATCCGGATGCAAGCGTCAGAGCAGAATTTTTCCGCCGACCTGGTGATCGAAGCCCGCTGGGTCATCCCGGTGAATCCGCCGGGCACCGTCCTCGAGGATCACGCGGTCGCCCTCTCCGGCGACACGATCATCGCCATCCTGCCCTCGGGGCAAATGCGCATGCGCTGCAAGGCGGACGCGATCCGCAGTCTGCCGAACCATGTGCTGATCCCGGGGCTGGTCAACTTCCATACGCATGCGGCCATGACGCTGATGCGCGGCCTGGCCGACGATCTGCGTCTGATGGACTGGTTGTCGGGCCACATCTGGCCGGCGGAGGCAAAGCACGCGTCGGCCCAGTTTGTCTATGACGGCACATTGCTCGCGTGCGCTGAAATGCTGCGGGGCGGCGTCACCTGCTTCAACGACATGTATTTTTTTTCGGAAATGGCAGGCCGCGCCGCCGTAGAGGCGGGAATGCGGGCGGCGCTGGGCATCATCCTGATCGAATTCCCGACCGCTTACGCCGCCGATGCCCAGGACTACCTGCGCAAGGGCCTGGCGATGCGCGACGACCTCAAACACGAACCCCTGCTGTCGTTCTGCATGGCGCCCCACTCGCCTTACACCGTGAGCGACCGCAGCTTCGAGCAGATCCTCACGCTCTCCGAACAACTCCAGATACCCGTCAATACGCACCTTCACGAGACGCTGGACGAGATCCGCGAGAGCGAGGCCAAGTTCGGCATGCGGCCGCTCATGCGGCTGGAAAAACTCGGCCTGCTGGGACCGGATTTCATCGCGGTGCACGCGGTGCACCTGGACCAGACCGAGATCGCCCTGCTGGCCCGGCACGGCTGCTCGGTCGCGCATTGCCCGACTTCGAACCTGAAACTGGCCAGCGGCATTGCGCCCGTTGCCCGAATGCTCTCGGCGGGCATTAATGTCGGGCTTGGCACGGACGGGGCGGCGAGCAACAACCGGCTTGATCTCATGGCGGAAATGCGGCTGGCCGCCCTGCTGGCAAAGGCTGAAGCCGCGGACGCGGAAGTTGTGCCTGCCCATACCGCGCTGCGCATGGCAACATTGAACGCCGCCCAGGCCCTGGGCCTGGGAAAGGTCATCGGGTCAATCGAGCCTGGCAAATCCGCGGATCTTTGCGCGGTGAACCTGGAGTCAATCGAGATGTCTCCCTGTTATGACCCGGTTTCGCACCTTGTGTACGTCGCGGGCCGCGAGCAGGTCAGCCACGTCTGGGTGCGCGGCACCCTGCTGGTCGAAGAAGGCAGGCTGCTGCGCATGGATCAGCATTTACTGTTGAGAAAGGCGGAAGAATGGCGTTCACGCATATCGGCCTGACAACCTTCAGGAACTTTATCCGCCCATGAGCAACGTCGATCCGCTCGAACTCGAAAAATTCAACCAGCTCGCGCATCGCTGGTGGGACCCCAACAGCGAATTCAAGCCGCTGCACGACATCAACCCCCTGCGGCTCGACTACATCGACCGGCTGGCGGGGCTCGATGGCAAGGCGGTGCTGGATGTGGGCTGCGGCGGCGGCATCCTTTCCGAGGCCATGGCGGCGCGCGGCGCCAGGGTAACCGGCATAGACATGGGCGACCGGCCGCTCAAGGTCGCGCAACTGCATTTGCTGGAAAGCGGACTCACGGTGGAATACCGCAAGGTGGCGGTCGAGGAACTCGCAGTGGAGCAACCGCAGCACTACGACATCGTCACCTGCATGGAAATGCTGGAGCACGTGCCCGATCCCGCCAGCATCGTGGCCGCCTGCGCGCGGCTGCTGAAACCCGGGGGCTGGTGTTTTTTCTCCACCATCAATCGCAATGCCAAGGCCTATCTGTTTGCCGTCATCGGCGCCGAATACGTCTTGGGATTGCTCCCCCGCGGGACGCACGACTATTCGAAGTTTCTCAAGCCCGCCGAACTGGCGGCCTATTGCCGCAAAGCGAGCCTTGAACCGGGCCAGATTACCGGGATGACCTACAACCCGCTGACGCGGATCTATGCGCTGGGCGAGGATGCGTCGGTGAACTACATCCTGAGCACACGGTCAATCTGAGCGGAACTGACCGCCCCCTTAACCGCCATCTGTAAATTCCGGAGGAGAACTTCATGAGAGCAACGCTTTGGTTGTCGGCCGCACTGCTGGGCCTGTTTGCCTTGCAGGGATGTTCGCTCAAACCGCAGAATCTGCGTCTCGATCCGCAGCAGATCAGGATCCAGGAGTCGCAGATCGGCAGTGGAACCACCGTGGGACTCCAGGTTACGGATACCCGCCCGACCAAGAAGCTCGGCGAGGTAGGCGATCCGGACAACAAGATGGTGGACGTGTCGGTGGAGGAAGATCCCAGCCCGAAAATCTACGCGCGGGTGAAGGAAGCGTTGGCGCGCTTGGGCTTCACCGTGGTCCCGTTCAGCGAGGGCGCCGATCCCTCGCTGAAAATCGAGATCCGCAAACTCGAACTGCAGTCGGTCAAGACCCCCTTCACTTTCGAAACCGAACTGCGCGCCGATGTCGCCGCGCATGCGGCCAAGGCCAGCGCCAGCTACGACCGCCAGTTCAACGTGAGGACCCGCAAGGACGGGGCGGCACCGCCGTTCGAGAAGGACAGCACGGCCCTGGTGAACACCGCGATCTCGCAGGCGCTCGAGGATCTGCTCGCGGACGAACAACTGCTCGGCACGCTCGGCAACTGAGGGCAGCAGCCGCAAGATCATGGCCACTGCGGCGGTATTGTTCGACCTGGACGGGACGATCGCGGATACCGCGCCGGACCTCGGCTATGCCCTCAATCAGCAACGCCTGGCGCGAGGCATGCCGGAACTGCCCATTGAGGAAGTGCGTTCCCATGCCTCCTCCGGCGCGCGCGGGTTGCTGAAGATCGGCTTCAACATGACCCCCGACGATTCCGGTTACGAAGCCATGCGCGACGAGTTTCTCGACATCTACGAGAAAAACCTCGCGCGCGGCAGCGAACTTTTTCCCGGCGTCGCTTCCTTGCTGGCACAGATCGAGCAGCACGGCATGCCCTGGGGCATCGTGACCAACAAGGCGGAACGCTTCACCTTCCCCCTGCTCCGTGCGCTCGGTCTGCTCGAACGCTCGCGCGTCGTGATTTGCGGCGACACCACGCCGCATCCGAAGCCGCATCCGGCGCCACTGCTGGCGGCAGCGGACAAGATAGGCGTTGCGGCCACCAATTGCCTTTACGTCGGCGACGACGAGCGCGACGTGCATGCCGGCCAGGCGGCCGGCATGCCGGTCATCGTCGCCCGCTATGGCTACCTGGGCAACGGCAAGCCGCCGGAAGCATGGGGAGCAGATGGCTACATCGACAGCCCGATGGAACTGCTCGATTTTCTGTCCGATGGGGCAAGACGGGCAATCTGATAAGATTCGCCCTGCCTGCCATTGAAATTCCCGAAGCAGGCGGCATCTGTCGGTACATGGGGGCGACCTGGTTTCGACGCGGGTTGCGAAGCAGCACAGGGCATGCCGAGGACCAGTTACCTCGTAAATCCATCTGGAAATTCTATACACGCCAACGACGAGCGTTATTCTCTCGCCGCCTAATACCGGCGAGACGCTGCACTGACCTGCTGATGGGTCAGGCCCCGCAAGGGGTGCAGTGTCATTTACATCAGCCTCTCTGCATGGTCTGGTCGCTTGACTGTGTGGATCCGTCGAAGCGACTGGCTGAGCATCAGCCTGCCGGTTGGCGGGTGCAAGGCGAGACTCAAATGACCAGGCTAAGCATGTAGTCCTGACTGTGTAGGGCTTGCGGACGCGGGTTCGATTCCCGCCGCCTCCACCAAATAAGAAAGCCACCCTTGCGGTGGCTTTTTTATTTGGTGGAGGCGGCGTCCGAATCGACCCGCTGGTTCGACAACGAAATGTCCAGTGAACATTTCGTTGGACGCAGTCGCGCTCTATGCGACTGCGGTCCCTCGCCAACGGACGAGGGATGGCCGGATCGCGGATGCAACGCGAGCCGGGCACATTCCCGCCCGCCGTTGCCCGCATCCCCACCCGGATTATCCAGTGGCATGCTGCCGGGATGAGAACCGCCAAGGTTCTAAAAGAAGATGTCCGGCCCAGTGTGATTCAGAGGTCTAGCGCAATTCAGAGGTGACTCGGTACCGCAGGTGCGACTGGTTCTTCAAAAATCTCAAGATACCCAGCGAACCGAAAAACCCGGTTACGTTGTTTGCCAGTCATCTCGCGCACCAGGTTCACGCTTTCCAGCTTGGCAATGGCACTTGCCGAGGTGTTGTATGAAACACTGAGGTGTTTCTGCGCGGTCTGAATGTCCGTCAGTGGATGCCCGAACAGAAATTCAGTGAGCTTCAACTCCGTCGAACCCAGCGAGCTTGCGGTCCGAATGGCCTGCTCGCGAAAGGCAATGACCTTCCTCGCTGTCTCGATTGCCTCCAGCGCGGTCTGTTCTAGCCCTCTCAGAAAGAACTTCGTCCAGCCTTCCCAATCGCCATTTTTCCGCACCGCCGTCAGGCGATCGTAATATTCAAGGCGGCGGCCTTTGAGATAGAGACTCAAATAAAGCAGCGGTTGAGTCAACACACGCCGCTCGTGCAGCAACAGTGCAATCAGCAGTCGCCCGAGCCGGCCATTGCCATCCAGGAAAGGATGGATCGTCTCGAATTGCGCATGCACGAGCGCACACTCGATAATGACCGGATGATGCGCTCGCTCTGGATGCTCTTTCCTCTCATGTAGGAATTTCTCGAAGTTGTCCAGCGCGCTCGTCATCTCGGGAACCGGCGGGGGAACGAAAGTCGCGTTTGCAAGACTGACTCCCTGCGGGCCGATCCAGTTCTGCGTAACACGAAATTCGCCAGGCGCTTTCCCCTCCCCTCGGACACCGCGCATGAGTTCGGCGTGGATTTCCCTGATCAGCCGAAGGCAAAGCGGGAGCTCGGCAAGACGCCGGATGCCGTGATTCAGCGCGCGAACGTAATTGACGACTTCTGCGGTGTCGTGAAGCCGCTTTCCTTCCGAAGGTTTATCCCCTTCTTCGAATCGAATGATCTCATCGAGTGTTGAATCAATTCCTTCGATCTGGGAGCTGAGCAGCGCTTCCTTGCGGACATACATCCCAACGAAGAGATCCGGGTTTGGGAGGAGCGTAGCGATGCCATCCAGCTTTCCCAAAGCCTGGTCGGCACGGGAAAGCAGGCCGATCGTTTCCGCGTCCAGCTCAACAGGAGGATTTGGCGGAAGGGGGGCCGGTACGTACGTCAGATAGCCCGTGGCTTGCGCCCTCGTTCGCCCTGCTCTAGATTGCATCGCTTCCATAATGTCAATCCAATATCTATTTGTGAAATAACACCAATTTGAGGTTGTCGTTATTTCAGTCCGTATGGAGTCCGATAACCTCTAGGCGCAGTTATTTCATAATATACATACAAATTGAAATAAAATCTCTAAAGCGCATCCCCTATTTCACTAACCTGCGCTCATGTGGGGGAAAGACCCAACCAGGGACTTTGAAACCAACGAAATCTTGAGCTACCCATTACTACCGCGCTATTCCAATCATTCTGAAATCCCGGACCGAAGGCGGCATGCTTGCTACTCCCTGGTCGGGCTCACGAGCTCAGCCACTCGGCACGTTACGCTGGTATTGGCCGCGCTCAACCTGCCTTGCACCTGCAGGTTGTTATGCTGCCAACATCGAGGAGATCATGAAAACCGCCATCGTCCATTTGCTGTCCAACGCCGCCTTTCTCGCAGCCCTGCTTGCGGCCGTCCATTGGGAGATCGGCTGGCTGCGGGTCCTCGTCATTGGCTTCGTCTGGTTCATGCTGGCGATGTATTTCATGGTGCTCGCGGATGCCGGCAGCCGGGCTCGTTTCCGGGCCCGCACCGAGCCCATTCCGCTGCTGGTCACCGCCGCCATTGATGCAGCCGCGTTGCTGATCCTGCTGGACACCGGGTGGCATGTCACGGCCGCCGCCTACGGGGTGTCCGCGGCGGTTGCCATCGCCCTTTACGGGCGGCATCGCCTGTTCACATGGACAATGGATCGCTGAAGGACGGGACCTCATGATTGGCGCCATTACTGGAGACATCGTCGGTTCGGTCTACGAGTTCGACAACTACCGGGCCAAGGATTTCGAGCCGCTCATCCATCCGAAAGCGTTTGTCACCGACGATTCCGTGTGCACCATCGCCGTCGCGAACATCCTGCTCCATGGGCGCGATCCGGCGCCGGCGCTCAAGGACTGGTGTCGGCGCTTCTGGCATATCGGCGGTTGGGGCGCGCGCTTCGGGCAATGGGTGCAGGGTGAAAGCCTTGCGCCCTATGGCAGCTTCGGCAATGGCGCCGCCATGCGCGTCTCGCCGGCCGGATTCCTTGCGAAGACGCCGGAGGACGCCATAGCGCTTTCGCTCCGGGTTACGCGCATCACGCATGACCATCCGGAAGGGCTGAAAGGCGCCGCGGCGACCGCAGTCGCCATCCATCTCGCGCGCAGCGGCATGGCGGCCGACAGCATTCGGGACGCGATCACCCGACGCTTCGGCTACGACCTGTCTCGCTCCGTGGATACCATCCGCCCGGGCTACGTATTCAACGAAACCTGCCAGGACACGGTGCCGCAGGCGCTGATCTGTGCGCTGGAAGCCGTCGACTTCGAGGACGCGCTGCGCAACGCGATCTCGATTGGCGGGGATTCCGATACGGTGGCCGCCATTGCGGGCGGCGTGGCGGAAGCGCGCTTCGGCGTCCCCGCCCCCATCGCAACCGGCGCACGGCGCCTGATGCCGCTGGAATTCCAGGCCGTACTGGAGGAACTCTATGCTGCGGAGCAATCACCGGAGCACGGGAGGTCCTGATGCGCCACCTGTCCAAGTCGAAAGTCATGGCCGGACTGCAATGCCCGAAGCGCTTGTATCTGGAAGTGCATCGCCCCGAACTGGTCAAATTCTCCAAGCAGGCACAGCGCACCTTCGCCATCGGCGACGAAGTCGGCGAAGCCGCCCGAGGCCAGTACCCGGACGGCACGCTGGTCGTGCATCAGGACGACCTCAGCGTGGCACTCACGCACACGCAGCAACTGCTGGACGGAACCGCGCCCATCACGCTGTTCGAGCCGGCGTTCCAGCATGGCCGCACCCTCGTACGCGCGGACATATTTTCCCGTGATAGCGCCCTGCATCGCCTGGTGGAAGTGAAGTCCTCTACAAAACTGAAACCGCACTACGTGGATGACGTGGCGATCCAGGCCTGGGTCATCGAGGGTGCAGGCTATCCGCTCAGGACCGCGCATCTCGCCCACATCGACACCAGCTTCGTCTATCCCGGCGACGGCGACTATCGGGGATTGTTCACCTCCCATGACCTGACCGGGGAAACCGCGGCCCGGATCAAAGAAATGCCGCGCCTCGTCGCGACCCTGCAGGAAGTCCTGCGTGGCTCCGAACCCGTCGTCGAGGTCGGCTCCCACTGCAGGGACCCGTTCGAGTGCCCGTTCCTCGGCCATTGCGCGCCGCAGGAAAGCGAGTACCCGGTCAATATCCTGCCGCGCGGCGGCAAGCTGACGGAAACGCTTCGTGCCGAGGGCTACACGGATCTGCGCGAGGTCCCCGGCGAGCGTCTGACGAACGAAAAACACCAGCGCGTGTGGCGCGCAACCAAGTCGGGTGCGGCAGAACTCTCACGGGAAGCGGCAGTAGGACTGATCGCCCTGCCCTACCCACGTTTCTATCTGGATTTTGAAACCATCCAGTTCCCGGTGCCGATCTGGGCCGGCACCCGCCCCTACGAGCAACTGCCTTTTCAGTGGTCCTGCCACATCGAGACTGCGGACGGCCGACTGGTCCATCGGGAATTCCTCGATAGCAGCGGGCACCCGCCGATGCGCGCCTTCGCGGAATCCCTGATCGCGGCGCTGGGAATGACGGGACCGGTGCTGGTGTATTCCTCCTTCGAGCGCACCCAGTTGAAAGCCCTGATCGAGCGCTTTCCCAACCTCGCCGCGCCGCTCGCCGGCATTGTCGGACGCCTCTTCGATCTGCTGCCGGTCACCCAGGCGGCCTACTACCATCCCGCCATGAAAGGCTCCTGGTCGATGAAGGCGGTGCTGCCCGCCATCGCCCCGGATCTCGACTACAACGCACTCGGCGAAATCCAGGAGGGCGGCGGTGCCCAGGTTGCCTACCGGGAATTGATCCGCCCGGATACCTTGCCGGAGCGCAAGGCAATCCTGACCCGAGGACTCAGGGACTATTGCGCCCTCGACACACTCGGCCTGGTTCGCGTGTCGCGCCACCTCGAAGGACGCAAGTGACCCCTGATTCGCGGCGCGCATCGCCCGCCTAGCCCAGCACTTCCATCAGCTTCCCTGCCGCCCGGTCCGAAACGATCAGGGTCAGGTGCATCCTGGCCCGGGTCGCGCCGACGAACAGCTTGCGCCGGGCGATCTCGTCAAACGATTCGAAATCGACCTCAGTGAGGATCACGCAGGCCGCCGACTGACCTTTGAAGCGGTACACCGTTTCCAGCAGCACTTCGCCATCGCTGTACAGCGGTGCGCCGAACAGGTCGTAGTTTCCGGTGAAGGTCCTGAGCGTATGCGGCCCGATCTGGGTGAAGCCCATGAGCTGCGAGCGATCCCGGCCCCTGAAACTTACCAGCGCGATATCGCTGCGCCCATAGCCCATGCCGATGAAACGGGTGATCGCGCGTTTGGTGCATTCGATCATTGCCCCGGCATCGGCGTAAGTCAGGATTTCCACTTCCGAACCCGAGAACGGACTGCCGGCCTCGAGTTGGGCCTGCGGTCCGAGCAGCTTGCACACGCAGTCCAGCACATCGCGCGGGCTGCGGTAATTCACATTCGCGCGCAGCGTCACCCAGCCTGGCAACGGAACCGGCTCGCGACCGTAGAGGTTCTGCAGCGGATCCTCCAGCCACCATGCGCGGCCATTTTCACGCAGCAGGCGCAGGAGCGTGTCGCGCCAGGCTTCGGAGAAATCCTGGCCCTCGTCCACGATCAGTACATCGAAGCGCCACGCCTCTTCGACCGGCCCGGCCGCAAACGCCTCCTCCAGCCGATCCAGCCGGCGCGCCCAGGTCGCGAGGCCCTCCGAGAGCCGGGTCACCATCGCGCCTGCCCTCCCGACCAGCGCGCTCACGTCCGCCACGAGTTGCAACTGGTCCGTAAGAAAACGGTGCACCGCCGCCGCCTTTGGCGCAGCGGCTGCATCCGCCGGCAGGATCGCCTGGATCACCTCGGCCAACTTGTCGCGGCGCTTCGAATCCACGATACGGGCCGGGTCCAGCCCGGCTATCGCCGGCCGCTTCACCTCGTAGTCGGGGCAATACAGCAGGACTTCGACCTGCAACGCGATGTCCTTGTCCACCACCGAGAATTTCCTGCGCACTGCATCCGCGGTCCGCGCCATCTGCACCGGCACCGTCTTTTGTTTCGTACCGTAGTCCTTCACCAGACCATCGGTGGTCTCCTTCAGGAAACCCGACTTCTGTTCGATCAGCAGCATCGACCCAGCGGGATTCACCACCACGAAGTCGATCTCGCCGAACATCGAGAACCCGTTGCCCACCCGGGTCCAGTGCACACCGTGATAGATAGTGTAGGCGTCCATCAGCGACTGTTCGAGCATTGCCAGCGTCTCGATCTCGCGCTGGGCCGCGCCGAGGGTTTCGACGCTACGCCAGTCGGAGGGAAAGATTCTGGCCAATGTCAGCCCGGCTGCGCGGGTCTGGATTGTTCGACATTATGATATGCACCGGCAACCCCTCGGATTGAAGGGCGTGGCTTGCGTGACCTGGGAAGTTTTACGTTTATGAGCCACAACCGCTTCCAATGAGGTTTGTCTTTGGGAGATCCAAGATCGATCAAGCTACTGGCGCACAGCTACCGCTTTGAACATCAGCATCAACAGGCAATGCAATGATTACGGGGCCGACGCTGATATCCCATTTAAGTCGATTGGGTTCGCGGGGTTCCCCTGAAAGTTTCCTAAACTCAACTATTGGCAGAGAACATCAGCCTGCCCAGATTCGATCGCTGTCAGTGAGACATGCTGGGAACGTGTTTCTTGAGGCGCTCCACGGTGGGCGTCGTATCAATTCACAGGCCATGAACCGTGAGCGCTTTGTCGCCCAAAGCTGCTCGCGCCACATCAATCAAATGGCGATGATGCGTAAAGATCATAACCTGCCCGCCCTCGGCAAATTGCGCCAAAGCACGCAGCACGTTCGCCGCGCGTTCATCATCTGAGGTGATGAGTACGTCATCGAGCACAAGCGGCATGTGCGGATGTGATGCACGCCGCAGATCGAGCGCGGCAAATCGTAACGCCAGATAGAGCTGATCCGCCGTGCCGTCACTCATGGCCTCGACTCCCTTTCTAGTGCCATCTGCCTGCACGGCACGCAGGACGGGTTTATCTCCTTCTTCGTCAGCCTCCAAGCGCTCATAGCGCCCCCCGGTCATGAGCGAGAAGTAGGTGGAAGCTGCGCCCACCATCGGCGCTTGGGCGCGTTCGCGAAAACGATTCAGCGACTCCTTTAGCAGAGCGTGCGCAAGCTTCAAGCGCGCCCATGGTCGGATCCCGGCTCGGAATCGCGCGGCAGCCGATTCCATGCTCTCCCGGGCCGCGGCTGCGCGATCGGATGTGTCTATCGCCTCCAACGCTCGCCGTGCCTGTTCCTCGACTTGACGCGCCGCGACTTGCTCCGCTTCGCGTTGCCCGATCTCCAGCCTGCATCTGTCGCGTTCGCTCTCGATGGCAACTGCATCGTGACCGGCCAGGCTCTGGCGCAGCGCTTCCTCCTGGCGCGTCGATGCTTGCGCGAGCTGTTGGCGAAGAGTTGACAGGTGGATCTGTGCCTGGCGCTTTTTGGCGGCGCTCTCCTCGCATTCCGGAAGCTCGTCGGCTGTTGCGACGGCCGCTGCAGAACAGAGTCGCGCAAGCAAAGCGCCCTGTTGCTCAAGTTCCGCTTCTGCCTGCAGTTCCTTTTGTTGCACCCGACTCTGGTCGCGTATCAGTGTGTTGCGCTCCTGTTCACTCTCCCGTGACGCCACCAAACGCTTGCGCAAACGATCCGCGAAGTCGTCTACCGACACCGGTCCCGGCTCGCCGACCAGCATCGCAAGTTGCGCGGCACGGGCCTCGATGTCATTGACTACTGCATTGTGATGGCCTTGAGCCTGTCGCGCATCGTTTAGGGCAGTAGACTGTCGTGCCAAGGCATCGAGTTCCTCCAGTCGAGCCTTTACCGTTTCCGAGACAGTACCGGATGGCAGGAACAGCCGTGCATGCCAGGCATCAAGTGCCTCTTCATGACCGTTCAACTCGGTCTCTGTCTGCACAATCGACGCGCCAACTTTCTTCCGTTCAGCTTGTTGCGTGCGTAATGCTTTTGCCCGAGCGCCAATCTGGGCTTCGTTCTCCGCAGCTTTCTTCTCCCATTGAAGGGCCTGCACGATCAGCGATGGCAGCGCATCATTTGCACCGCCAGCCGCCACTTCGGCGACGGTCTGCCCGGCGGCGCGCAGCGTAACTAGCAGCGCCGAAGCTGCTGTCGACGCTTCCGCCAGCACACCTTCGCGATCCGACCGCATTCCTGCCAGGCGCTCTGCAAGTTCCAGCACAACTTCGCGCCGACCTTGCCACTCGCGTAGCGCGTCGGCATCCAGTGCCGGCAATTGCGCCTGTGTAAGACGCTCCGTCCACCCGGCGAGCACACCTTCCCGCTGTGCCACAAGAGACGCCAGTGCTGCAGCAATCTCGCGCCGACGCGCTTCCATCTGTTCAATGCGCGTGGAACATTCCTCGGATGAAGCCGCCTGCTTCGCATCCGCGCGCAACAGATCGGCCTGCCGGTCAGCCTCTTTCTGTGCGGCCTCGAATGCGTCCGGCAGCTGCCTATTCGCATCGAACCCTCGGCCCAGCTCGGTTACATCACCGGTGCGGTCGACATAGGCCTTACGGACGCGCGACCAGCCGTCATCACGTCGATCCCTGGCAATCCGTAACGTCTCGGCCGTGACTACTTCGCCTTCCGCCGCAAGCTGGCGTTGGCGTAGCCTCTGTTCTTCCAGTTGGGGTTCCAGCCTTCTGTCCTCGTCGCGCGCATCACGTATCGCCTCGTCAACATCAGCCAGCTCCTTTCGAGCCTGGGCAATCTGCGCTTCCAGCAAGGGCTGGGCTGTGCGCAATGCCTGCTCGGAATCGGCACCCATGTCCAAAAGAAACTGAATTAGTCGTCCTTCCATTTCTGTGATCTGGCGGTCGAGTTCTCGTCGCCGTCGCCCCAAATCGCCCAGCGCCTGAGCACGCCGCAAGGCATCAGCCAAAGTTTGCCGAACGGCTGCGGCGGGCAAAGCGGGAACATCTTCCGCATCGGCACTCAATGCCTCGTCCAATTCCAGGGCGCGTTGGCGATTCCCCGCTACCCGTTCGTTGAGCCGGCTGATCGCCTGCAGGTGATTGTTCAAGGCTACGCGATCGGCTTCCGAGGGCGCTGCGTTCAGGACTTCACGGATATCCCGCTCTGGCGCGATGCGCGCCGCCCTTGACGTCAGGTCAGCGTCAATTCGCTCGACGTTCGCCTGCTGTTGCTGCACCTCTATGCGGCTGCGCGAAGCGCCCTCCACGCTGGCAGCCAGCCGTTCGATTGCCTCGCCGTGCTCAAGCAAAAGGACTTCGATCACTAGGTTAGCGAGCGCGTGCGTGCAGCGATCAAGTTCAAGCTCGGCGTCCTTCAAATCCTGTTGGGCACGGCGTTGTGCCTGCTCCGCCGCCAGCCGCTGCTCTCGCGCACCCTCTGGCAGATCGGGCACCTCGGCCAGCGCCTGCAGTTCTGCCATCGCACGGTCGTGCTGCCGAAGCAATGGCTCGACCGTGCGCAATTCGGTCAGTTCGTTCTCGCGCCGGCGCAAAGTCTCGATTGCCATGTCGATCTCGGCTAACGCAGCTTTGGTCTGCTCGTGCGCACGATTCAGAGCCTGCCACTCCGCCGGTTTGGTCTGTGCCTGGCGCCACGCGGTCCGCTGTTCGTCGAGCTGCCGGCGCGCCTCGTTGATCGTCGCGTTTTGTGCACGGCCATGCGGGTTGAAGATCCTTTTCGCATCATCGTCCAAGGCCGCCAACATCGCCGTGATACCGCGGGTGCCCGCGCTGGCCTCGAACAACGCAGACCCTAGCTCACCCTCCCCCTTGAGCAGCAGGTCCCCGCCCGCGCGTAAGCGCGCATGGTTGAGCCCAAACATTGATTCAAACTCGATGCGCTCAACGCCGCCAGTCAAAGCCAGTTCATGTTCTCGCAACACCGGCAGGGATGAATCGGGCTGTTCGGTCGCGACATCGAACCGTGACAGCGTAGGGTTTCGGCCCTTGCGCCGGATCAAACCGATGGGCTCGCCGTGGTCGTCGATGAAGAGCCCCGCGATGCGCATTCGACCAGTTGCATGAATAAAGTCATCTGAACTGCGCTGCGGTATGCCAAATCGCAGGTCTGTTATGGCCCGTAGCGCCGCCGACTTGCCGGCTTCGTTCGGCCCGTAGATCAGGTGCAGATTGCTCGCGCCCGCCGCGAAATCAAGCGTCTTGTCCGTGAACGGCCCGAATGCCTGCAACATCAGCCGAGCGAGTTTCATACGCCGCCCACCGCTGCCGCGAGTCGCGCGAGAACAGTCGCTTCGGCGTCCCTGAGCAAACCCCGCAGGTCATCAAAGTTATCCAGCCGCAGTACGTCGCCAGCGAGCAAACCGGCCGTCACTTCGGGCGGTAGCTCGTCCAGCAGGTCGCCAAGCTCGGCTCTTGTGCGACTTGCCAGCTCTACGTCGTCGCCAGCAATTGAGTCGACCAATCGGATCAGCTCGCCTACTGCGTCCTGACGCTGCACAGCCTGGCCTCGATCCATCGGCGTCGTCAATTCCAGCCGCACTTGCTCTATCCAGACCTCTGCATCACCCACGTCCTGCGCGGCTGCCTGCACGGCCGCGGCCAGCGTACCTGGCTGGTTAGCCTCCAGCCGGTGCAACGCCGTTGAGCCGCGCAGCGTGACCCGCACCGCGTGCAGCCTATCGGCGGCACCTACGAGCACCGGTTCCAGCGCCTCGCGGAAAGCATCGCCCAGAGCTTCCAGGCGGTCGAGGCCATGCAACGGGACTACCACCTGACTCCACCGAACAACATCGAGCGCAACGAATTCGGCATCGATCCGCCCCGCCTCCACCGTGACCAGTTCGCAGCCCTTCGCTCCTGTCTCGTTCGCATGCCGACCCTGAAGATTGCCTGGGAAGACGACACGTGGCACCTCCGACACTACCTCTCGCGCGTGGACGTGCCCGAGTGCCCAGTAATCGTAGCCCTTGGCCAAAAGAGTCGCGAGATCCGTCGGCGCGTAGGTGTCATGGCCCACCCGGCCATTGAGGCTGGTGTGAAGCATCCCGATATTGAAAAAATCCGGGACAGGTGCCGGGTAGGAGGGGACCAGATCCTCGTCTACCGCCCGGTCGGGGAAACTACGCCCATGGATTGCCACCGCCAGTTCATCGATTCGGAACACCTGCGCAGTGCGACTGGAGAACACCGTGACATTCGGCGGCAGAATCAACTGTCGAGTGATCACGCCTTGCGCATCGTGGTTGCCCTGCACGATGAATACGCGGATGTTCGCCCGGTCCAGGGGCACCATCTGCTCGCGGAAGAAAAGCCCGGTGTGGAAGTCCTGCCAGTCGCGGTCGTAGATGTCGCCGGCGAGGAGAACAAAGTCGACGCGCTCGGCGACCGCCATGTCGACCAGGCGTTCCAGCGCGGCCCGCGTGGCAGTGCGCAGGCGCGCGACGGGCGCACCCTCGTAGCGATCGAGGCCGCGCAATGGGCTGTCGATGTGGAGGTCGGATGCGTGGATGAATCGCATAGTGCTTGCTAAAAGTCTACGTCGTCGAACACTGAGCGTGCTGAATCTCCCACGCTCGCCTGCGTGCTTCGGCCAGAGAAGTCGCTTGTATCCGGCTCCCGAGGTAGTTCAGCCTGTAGCTCTTCGATGACCTTATCTATTTCCCTCAACGCCACGTCAATCTGCGTGATTGCCTTTTTGTTCTCTTCAAACTCCTCACGGTAATCTTTTAGCGCGCTCTTCAGTTCACTGAAATGGTCTTCAGGATCGTCTTTGCCATTGTGGTTATCTCGCCATTGATCGATTTGCTTATCGAGATTTGGCAATAGCGTGGTCTCTACTCGTTCAAGAATGTCGGCCAACTCCTGTGGAGTGATAAGTCCGCGAATCTCTGTTCGCAGGAAACCAGAATCCGGCACATCCGTTGCCAACTCCCGAATGGTCGAAACAGCACGGAGCCTTTCCGGCTCTGGTAGCAGGCCGAATTCATGGAGACGCACGATGACATCCACGTCTGACCTTGCATAAAGATACGCGCCCACGCTCAAGCTTGGTATGAACTGTGGGGATCGAGCTATGAAGCGCTCCAGGAACTCACGGCTGCAGCGATGTGAAAGAAAGCGATGTACGGCAGACTTGTTGTACCACTTCGTCGTGTCGAAAGATTCGATGCGTGCCATCACGACCTCATATCGATCAAGAGGCACAATTACCTTCACCCCTTCGATTCCAACATCGCCGCACGATACTTCTCCGAACAGCTTGTCTAGTGGCGATCCAGTAAGGTATATGTCCATCAACTCCCGGTCCTCTGCAACCAACGTGGCGAACGCGTCACGAATCGTCGGATGCTTGAAGCGCCATGTGTAGCCACCACTTTGGAATGCCTGGACAAGCAAGCTTCCGTTCAACGCGTTAAGTGCCCCGCGAACTCCAGCTTCCGATCCACCCAAAAGCGTTAGTGCGTGTCGCTCTTCTGTCGATATGTCAACTGGACTTACCAACATTCCCGCGCGCATGAATACGAGGGCTAGCGCGGATCGACTTTCAGCATCAAGGGTTCGAATTATTTCGAGGAGCAGTTCCAGAGGGTGCTCAACAAAATCCGCTAGCCCTCCCGGCGAGACTCTTAGTCGTTTTGTAAATGCCGGGTTTGCTAGACGCCGTGCGATTTCTGGACTAAACCGCTGATGAACTGCAACGTCAGGAAGAAGCGCTTTGATCAGGCTTTTGAATTGTTTCGGCTGGGTGCCCAGTCGGATATGGTTGTAGAGAATCTGCTCGCGCTCTCTTTCGGTCAGATTCTGGACGTTGATCACGACCTGTGACTCTTTTATCACGGGCAAAGCCGATTCTTTGAGATATTCACGCGCTCTGCGGTAAACATAGTCTCGAGAGGTGAACAAGACGCGTGCACCCCGGCGGATCGCAGCATCAACGTGAGGAAACGTGCGATTCCAGGCGGCAGCGCTATCCCAGTCGAATTGTGTCGGACCGAAGGCATCATCGATCCAAAAGAACTGGTTTGGTTCCCGGGGATTCCAGTGCCTCGCAAAATCGTCGGCGTCGCGAGCTTTTACGGTTGAACAACCCCATTCATCCAAGGCGCCCACTGCTAAGGCCGCCGCGATAGTTGATTTTCCGCAGGCAGGTTCACCGAGCAAGAGCACGAAGCGATGTTCTACGAGGGCCGTAGCACTCCTTCTATATGCATCCGTGACAACGAACTTCGCCAAATCGCCTCCCAACGCACTCAGTACCTCTTGTGCTTGGGCATAGGCACGTTCGTCAAGAATCTGGCTAAGGTCGCCGAGGCCATAAATCTGCGGGACCAGCATACGGAGTCGTGGTGAATCTCGGATGATTCTTGAAATGCGTTCAGTGCCAAACGCGGCAAATCGTTTGATGCCCGGAATTGCTTCAAAGGCTCTCCGCAGGTTTTCTTCAGTTGCCCCAGTAAGGCGACAGTTTGTGAACAGGAAATAGTTGTCCGCCAGATTACGAGAGGCTAGTCGCTTCGACTTTGCCATTTCCTCCTTTAGATCGGCAAGCTTCAGTACCTTGTTGACCTTCGCAGTGAACTTGCATTGCGCTGTGAACGTGCCTTGATACGCCTCGCCTCCTTTAGGTGTCCACGCCCCGTGAAACGCCCCATCTCGTCCCCCATCGTGTGAATCGAAGAAACTCTGAACCACCTGGCCCCATACCTCTCCGGTAATGGTAACGCACAGATTCTGAAATCCCTTCCACCCAAGCGAATGGAGTTCGTAAGTTACCTCCGCAGCCTGAATCTTAGGCGGCTTTCGCTTTGGCATGGAGGTGTCGGTTGAATTTGCGCATTGGAGGTCACGCGAAAATGCGGGAAAAGATGAATTCAAACTCCGAGCCGACCATCCCCGTGGTCGGGCAAGTCTGTTGTGGGCTTAAGGGAAGAAGTTGCTCTCTTGTGCGAAATGCATTTCGAAATGCCTGAGCCTTAGAAGGCTTGTCGGGGCCGGTGACTTCCGGTGGGTAGTAGTCTTCAATCGCACCACGCTCCAAGACAAAAACGCCATTCTTGCGTAGTTCAAAAATTAGACCTAGCTTCGCCGCCTTAACATCCATCTGCTCTGCCTTGCGAATACATTCGCGCCGAAGATTTTTCTTCTCCCAAGCGAAAAACGCATCAACGGCCGTTTCTAGCTCAGTGTATTTAGCCTTGTCATCATCAAAAGCTTTCTTGGCGGCGCGTACGTTGGCCCACAGCTGTTGAATTTCCGGCTTTGCTTGCGCCTGCTTGATAGCGTCCACCTTTGCAGCCCCTGCAGTTGCTGCGCCAGCAATCGCCACGTCCACATTTTGAAGCAGGACGGCCCGCAAATCCTTAGCTGCGGCCGTCGCTTCCAATTTGTCGAACCCGTCATCGACTGCGTCCAAGTCGGCGATAACGAAGACCGGCACGTCAAAGCGCGCGAAGAATCTACGATACCTCGCGATGCTTCCTTTGCCGCTGACTCTTACAAAGGCCACCGAATGTGATCGACAATTCCACCTCGCATCAACTGTCTCAGCGATGTGGGGCAGGGCAATGAGGTCACTATCCCCTTCCACAAGAACAATCCGTTTCGCGAAGAACGCCGCATTGTTGTTCTCAAAACAAATTATCTGGAACTCATCGCGTGGGCTAATCCCAGTCAATTCGACAGGAGAAGCCTTGGTAAACGGTTTAGACACTTCCGCTTTCTTTGTCTTTGAGAGGCGAACAAAGGTTGCCGTTGCGTCAGGACCGAGGAATAGCGGTGAATGTGTAGTGACGACAACATGGTGCTTCTTCGAGAAGACGCCTAATGCCTCAAATAGAATCCTCTGTGCGTCGGGGTGTAGAAATAGTTCGGGTTCCTCAAATAGCATTAGATAGCCACGCCCTGACTCATTTTCGGGCGTATCTCCCTTCGCTGACGCGCGCGCAAGCTCAACATAGGCGCGAAGTATTGAAAACACTACTGCGCGACGTAAGCCATCTCCTTTGAGCTCCAACGGCCCTCTCATTCCATCATCCGCGAGAATGCGGGCCGTCGACAAAACGCTTTTCAGCTCTGGTGGTGGAATCTCAATTTCAAGGCTGACGTTTGCAAAGCTTTCACGGACGTACGCTTGAATTGTGCGTTCAATGTTCTTGATTTCGTCTAGCCTGTCGTCTCGCACACTTCCGTCCGCCGCAACTACACGCGTCAATTTCTTGCTTAGTTTCTCAAAGAGGTCTTGCTCGTCCGCCAGCAATGGTTCAATGGTTCTCATGACGATAGCCAAAATCTTCCCAAAAGAGCTGGTCTCGGCGGTCTTCGTATCGTCAGAAAAGTCCTTGACGGCCGGGATGTAGATCCGCTCCGGAAGCATCGGGAATACGCTCTTGTCAAGGCCCGTAGGCAAGGACACGAAGCGCTCTTCCTTCTTCTCCGGAGGTAGACCGCTTGCGACCTGTTGAATGAGGTCCTTTGCCCCACCTTGCGTCGTGGAGGAACTAAGCTGTCCTTCGAGTTCAGGAAACTCGCTGAGCACCGCGTCCTTCAGCTGGATCCCCTTCTTCCCGGCGACTAGCTTTGCGACGTTGTCGGCGGCAAAACGTGACTCTTTGGGAACCGATCCACGATAGCCGAGCTGACCCTTTCCGTCTGTTCCGTATTGCCGGACAAGGGTGAGTCTTTGGTCGACAACCAACTCCGCAATCCGTCCTCGGTGGTCTTCAGCGAGGAGATTGAGATCCTCTTGTGTGATATTTGAGAGACGTATTGAGATCGTAATGTTGCCTGTTGGGTCAAAATAATCCGAGGGCTTTAAAGACGATCCAGATAGAAATAACGATAGGCTTTGAAGAATGCTAGATTTACCGCTGTTGTTCTCCCCCGTGATGCAGACAAAGCCAGAAAGCGGGATGGAGACGTCCTGCAGACCGCGGTAATTTGTCACTTGGAGGTGGGAGAGATTCATGTTTGGATCACTTCATGATCGGGACCAATGCAGCGAGCGTCGGCACACCAAGGCCGGCGAGAGAGCACTTCGGATACTGGCTTAATTTCCATTGATTCGCTAAGGCTAAGTTGGGCTGACGACCATTGCGCACGCACACTTTCGCACTCACCAGGGCGCCGAGAGCCGGTCCACAACATCCCGCCGCGCCAGCACTTTTGAACATAACTCCCAGCGATCCTTGTCGGGATCAATCGACTCCTGATACCGCAATTCAAAGACGTCATGGGCCTTCTGGCGAAGATGGATGTATTCGTCCATCATCTCCTCCAGCTTCTCGACGCTCTCCGTCCAATCGTCTTCGATGGTGTCAGGCAGGCCACCGAGAATGTCGTAGCGATCCTTCATGCGGCGCGACAGGACCTGATAGACCTTTTCATCTTGAGTATCGTGATAGACGAGATTGAGCATGTCCACTGTTCGCCGTGCCTGGCCGAAGCGTTTTATGCGCCCCAATCGCTGTTCGAGTCGCGCCGGGTTCCAAGGTAGATCGACGTTAATGAGGGTGCCCAGAGTTTGTAGGTTCAAGCCTTCACAAGCGGCGTCGGTGGCCACGACCAAACGAATCTCCCGCTTCTTTACGGAATTCTTGATTTCGTCACGCTCGACGGAAGCAAAGTCGTCGTCGCGGAACATTCCGCTCTTCCCGGTGCCCGCATAGACGCCCACCGGCTCTCCAGGCAGCAACTTGGCCAGTTCCGCGCCAAGCGAATACACGGTGTCGTAATACTGGCTGAAGACAATGCAGCCGTGCTCCAGCCACGTTTTTCCTTCGGTGCGATGCTCGGTAAGGAAGTACCGGACCGCGGCAAGCTTGGGATCGCGGGCCTCGGGACGCGAGAGCTCCACTGCGATGGTGCGCAGATACCCTGCCTCATCGGGCGTCAATGCACTGAGCGCCTCTTCGATAAGCTTGGCCTGCTCCTCATCATCGAGAATCTCCCGGCGTAGCATCCTTTCCGCGGTTGATCGGCCGGAGGCAAAGCTCGAACAGATGCGTTGCAGGAGCATCGTCTTCATGAACCCAGCCGCATTGGTGCGCTTCTTAAGCGCTGCGGTGAACGCTTCAGCAGCCTGGTACGCAAGATCAAAGGGCAGGTTCGTCAGTAACCCCAGGCCGCTGAATCCGACCCCCGCGTAGGAGGCTGTGGGCGTACCTGGGTCGGGATGGATGTCCACCCCTACTCTCTCCAGTAACCCCGCATTTTCCAATGTCTGCCGGCGGCGCAGCACGGTATGGCGGACGATGGGGTTGTGCTCCCGCAAGAAGCCGGGCGCGAGGGCTTGCGCAACCGCCTGCTGTTCCAGAAAACCCAGCGAACCAAAGCCGCGATCGGTAAAAAACGTCCGGTCGGGCAAACCCAGTTGTAGGCGAAGCGTGGCAAACAGTGCGTCCTCGCTCGCAGGGGGCAAGGGGTTGCGCAGCCACTCCCAAACGTCCTTCTCATCCGACAGCGTCTCCTCGCCTTTTACGACAGGCAAAGCCTTTTCCCAGTCCGGCCAGCGACCGAACAACTCGCGCCCGAAAACGAAATCCGCACCGGCGTTGAGAATGCGCAGCAGATCCCACAACTCGCGCACCTCGGTCTGGATCGGTGTGGCAGTCCCGAGCAAAAGATTTCTGGTGCGAGGACCTATCCGCAGCATGAAATCGAGCAGGTTGTTCGGCTCTTCCTTCTTCGGCCCCAACCCGCCATGCCGGCGTGCCTTGTGTGCCTCATCGAGTACGACCGTGCCGTACTTGCATTCGAGCAGGTAACGACGCTCCTCCGAGTCATGGACGATCAGGCCGGTCGAGACAATGGCGATCCGAAACGGGCAGCGCTTGATGTCCTCGGGTCCGCGCGTCTTGACGATATGGCCCTTCGGATCGATCCACTCCTTCTTTGTCGACGACCAAACCGCGCTCGGAATGCCAAGCTTGTCCATCATTTCCACCTGCCACTGCACCGTCAGGGTCGACGGGCACAGGATCAGTACGGGGCCGTCATCGAGCAGGGCCGAGATCATCGCGCTTGCCGCGAGCGACAACGTCTTGCCTACCCCGACTTCGTCCGCGAGCAGCAGGCGTGCTTTCCCGTAGGTTTCCCGGTGCTGCAGAAACATGGTTACGAATGAGCGCTGCCACGGCTGGAGCTGTTCCCCGCCGCGGTAGATCGGACTCTCGGCCAGCGCAGCGGCGGGGAGTTCCTCAAGCGTCGCCTCTTCAAAGCGAATCTCGACGCGATCAGCAACGCGTTTAATTTCCTCGATGATCGCGTTTGGCAACGGGTACGCGTCCTTCCAGAGCGCGTCAAACTCCTCCTCCACCCACGTGACGCCCTCTTCAGAGGTGTCCTCCCAGAGGATTTCGTAGTTCTGTGCAAAGGCGCTCTTGGTCTCATTGATAGAGCCAAGGAAGCAGGTCTTCGATCCGTCGGTACCTTCGATGACGCCGGCCTTGCCGTGAATGAATACTCTGTCCTTGGGCACGACGCGAATCTCTACCCGACCGCTGGCCAATAAGTCGTGCAGCCGGCGATAACGCTCCCGGTGAAGCAGTGCTTCGACCTCGGATGGCGCTTCGTTCCAGCGTTCCTTCAGCGCAGTTTCGCGGACATGTTTGGATACCACGACATCCGCCGCATCCAGTTCGCTGTTACAGACAATCTGCACCTTGGGGATCGCGGCGATCTCTTCGCCGACAAGCTCGAAGATCGAACTGCGAAAATAGCCGGCGATGCGCTTGTAGGACTTCGCCTCCTTCAGCCTCACGCTGAGGAAGGCGTGGTCGAGGCGCTGGCGGCGGGAGGAAAACCGCTGAATCTCGCTCATGTTTTCGCCGTCCCCTTCGACTTCTTTCGCTTCATTGGCCCGTTTATGGCTTTCTTGGCCTTGCTGGCACGTGAAGCGGGGGATGTCCCATTTGGCGCGTTTCTGGCGCGTTTGGTATGAGAGGCTGCGGCCTTAGGCGATGGCGCATTTGGCGCATTTCTGGCGCGTTTAGTGGCAACTGCGTAGTACGCCCCACGACCGCTTCCCAGTGCAAGCAGTGCACCCGCTTGCACCAGGACGGCCAGTTCGCGTAGTGCGGTGCGCCGGGAACATCCCAGCATCCTCTGGTAGTCGGCATTGGTGATGCGCCCTGCGATCTTGACGTGAACGATGGCGCGGCGTTGACGCTCATTCAGCGGCATTCCATCCAATACCCCTTGGGTCAGCCAATCGCGCCCCAAGGTAGCGACGAATTCGCCGCCTCGCTGCCGGAAATCCGGCTCGGGAAGCGCGTGAGCCAGACTATCGCGGATCATCATAAGGGTGCCCGTACCGAATTTCTCTATATATCGAGCCAGAAACAGCACCTCGCAGACCCGCGCGTTGCGGGCGATCGAATTGTGCGGTTCGCGCAGCCGCTCGGGGGTAAGCGGCGCCGGTAGTTCCCCGGGATTCGATACTTCAACCCGGTCCGCGAATACCGAGACCTGCACGGTCGCCGTCGAGGAGTAATCGCGGTGGGCGAGTGCATTGACGATTGCCTCCCGAACTACGGAAGGCGGAAACTCGAACGTAACAGGCGCTTGAGCGCTCTTGTCGCGAGTGCCGACGCTGCGATTGACAACCGAGAGGACGAAATTTTCCGCTTGATCCGCCTGCTCAAACAGGTTGCCCTTGAACACGCGGTAAAAAGGCACCGGCCGCTGGATATCGGTGCCATGGAAATGCATGCAACGGATCTCGGCGCATGGAATGAAGCGCTGCGGGTCGCGGCTGAAAAGCAGTACGGCAGCCTGGACTGGGCGCCCATCCCGAATCAAGTTCAGATGGGCGAGTACTTCCGCCATTGCCGTTTCTTCGGGTAAGGCGAATTGCCGCTCGAAACGGGCTCGGCGCACAAAGTTGACCACGGTAGCCGTATCGATATCATCCAGCGTCGCATCACGGCTAGGCCGTTCGTCGAAAGGACGGTTTTGAATGACGCCCTGGTCCTCGAGATAATCCACCAGGCTTGCGTAAAGTTCTTTTGTGAGTTCGGTAGGCGTCGCGAAGCGACGTCGGATCAGTTGGTCACCGGCCTTTCCGACCAGGGTGCGCATTTTGGGGGGACGCGCCGTATCGTTTGCGCCTCTTACGAAAACAAGCCGAGGTTTAGCGCGCAACGTGGCCCGATCGAACTCGCGTTCCGTGGGCGACACACCGTCCTCGTCTTCGTAGCCATAGTCATTGCCGAACAAGCCGACATAGATCGCGCAGCGATCGACTTCGTCCAAATACACCTCATCAGACCGGCGGTCGGCGGCAGGCAGGTCCTCGAACAGGAATGCCGTGAAATAGCGCCGCAGCAACGCGTCGCCTTCCACGAATGCTTTGATCGCGCGGCGTTCCTCAGCCAGCTCCTTCTGCACGCTGCTGATGAAGATCGATGCGTTCGCCACGGGTCGGTCCGTTTCCTCAGCCCAGCCGCTGGTTCTTCACCAGTTCGCGCAAAACTCGCGCGGCGCTGGCCTCGTCGGGGCGCAGGCCGTCAAGGCGCTTCGCTAAGTAGTCCGCCAGCTCCGCCGCCAGCTCGCGCTGGGTCATGTCGCCGTAATAATTCGCGATGTTGAGCGTCAAGTGCGCCAGTACCTCGTTGCCGTCCACGTTGTTCACGAGTTCCATCACGGCGTAAAGTACGGCGCGCAACACGGACTGATGCAGTTCCGAGCCCTCGCTCATTTCAGCGCGGCCAAATTCCACTGCGCTCTTGAGCCGTGCGTCGTTAGCCTTCTGACTCGCCATAAGTGCCTTGAAATCCCGCACCTTGAAGGCCTTGGCGAAGTTCTGGTAATTGTCCAGCGTCTTCGCGCCACGCGATTCCATATCGAGTAGCTTTAGATAGAAGCGCTCGGCTCCGCTGAGTTTGTCCCAGTGCGCCTGGGGAATGCCTTGCGGGACGAGACACTGGTTGGCAGTGTCCACAGCAAAAACGATGAGACCATCCACGAACGTCGTTTCGCCCTTCACGCGCGGGCGGATTGCCTCCGCAGTCATGTCCCGGCCGTCGATCACGGCGTAACGGGTGAGCACGCGCAGCGCCGCTGCGTAGCCGGCCATCTGGATGTCGGCATCCTCGAAGACGTTTTCGTCGCGATAGAGGCCCTTAGCACCTTGGTTGAGGCCGGCCAGCGAACTCACTTGCGCTTGGACTTCCTCTTGGATCTCCCAGGCGAGGTCGTCTCGGGTAGTTTTATAGGCACCATGGCGCTTACGGAGCACGAGGAGCACGGTACCCTTGACATAGCTGCCCTCGCGCATAGCACTGTCAGTCTCAGTGACTACGTACCACGCGGCTGTGACGTGCAACCCGGAAGCCCAGACGATGTTGGCCATGTCCGCCCAGATTGAACCGGACTGGTGCGTAAACATGATGACCTGGATGCCGTTATCCGGCATGCATTCGGTCATGCGCTTATAGGAGGCAACCATGCTGCGGCGGAAGTTTTCATCCTCGCCCTTGATTGCGAGAGCGCGGCGGCTGTCCCAGACCCAATCGGCAAACTCCCGAGGCGGGTTCTTGCGCAACCAGGCGATGAAGAACTCCAGGATTTCCTCGTATTTAACCGCGTCACCGTAGGGCGGGTCGGTGACAAATATATCGGTCTGCTCATCGATTTGATCTGCGGCCGCGCTCTCAACACGGAGGTTGATCGACGACGGCAGCGGGAAGGCCATATAAGTTTGCTCGATCGTGCCCTTTAAGAAACGAATCCCGCGACAGCCGTAGCTAAAGAGTGTGTTGAGCGCTTGGTTGTCGAATGTGCTAGCCGTCTGACCCACCCCACTCAATGCGTTCCAGCGGCTGAGCCGTGAATTGATTCCTACGGCTTGCGTGAACGCCAATTTCTCGGTTGCAGAGGATTGCCGGTTGATGAGAGCACCCGTTAGCAGTTGCCGTGGGTTGAACAAGTGATGCCAGTGTGTCCATCCGCGCTCGCGAATAGGCTGATTCGTATTGTAGCCAGGCTCGATTCGCATATCTGGGAGCCAGCCTTTTGCCTGAAAGTCGGCTAGATTCTGGGCGATGAACGCTTCGACGATGCGCTCGCGCTGCAGGTCCTCGGGCGTGACGGCGCGAAACTCGTGATCAAGGCTCTTACCCTTCGACTTTGGGCGGGCCCAGAGCACCGCATAGAGTCTTTCCTGATAGAGATCCTCCGGCCTCGGCTTGAAGTCCAATTTGTCCCACAGTCTCAATTTGTTTCCCGTCGAACCATCTGCCTGCCGGACGTCACCACGGAGCGTAGATATTTTGACGCGGACTTCCTTCCCTTCGATGACGTGAAATAGATACGGTTCCTGTCCTCGTCCGTCGGATCGAGCAGTCCCTTTCGCAGCTTCTCCGAGTTCGTCGTCAGATTTAGCGTATCGGACTGCAATGTCGTAGCGTTTTCGCTTGGAGTCTGGCAACAGCTCAACGTACGCGCCATGCCCCCCGCTGATGACCCGGGACGATAGAAGTGGAACCAACCAACCCGTGGCCGGACAACGCACTTCTACGCAATAGAGAAAGGCCTTGGCGTACCATCCCTTTCCATCTGTCTCGATTTCAAGCTTATCTATATCGTCTCTGACCGCAGCAAACAATGTCGCTTGGCGTTTAGCCAGCTCTCTTAGACTTTCAGGCGAGCCTCCGACAATATTGAAGGCGCCCCAAGTAAGCATGCAAGCCACCGGGTTAAGGTCCGAGGCAAATACATCGCAGCCCAGGCGTGCAGCTTCAAAGGGAATTTGCCCGGAGCCACAGAACGTGTCAGCCACGCGCGGTCGGTGGCCGTATCGCATGATCCCAAGCTGCTCGACCAACTCTGGGAGCGATTGCGAATGCGTGCCTAAGTGTGCGTTGACCGCGTCCCAGATATGGTCGTGAACGAAGTCTAGGACTTCCTCAGGTCGGTTCGCTTGATCCACCCATTCACGGTACGGTGCGCGGGGGAGCATTTGCACTTCTAAGCGGCGGCGCTCCAGTTCAGTGATGTCGGTGCGCCAAGCGATCTTTACCTGCTCGTATTCAGGCTTTGACAAGTCCACCGGTGCGGAAGCTGGCAAGATGCTGTCAGGCTCCACCATGAAGTAGTCGACGATGCGGGCGATGGAAAGCGTGGCCAGAATCTCTCTGGGCTTGGGGCGGCGCTTCCATCGGACAGCGAAAGACTCGTCGTCCATAGCCATCAGCTTCTCGAATATCTCAAGGTCGCGTGCCAGATCCTGTGTGGCCGGCAATAGGCAACCGAGGATGCAGGCCTTGTTGAGGATCAGCGGCTTTCGGCCCTTCCAGTAGCTGCCAAGCGCCGTGAGTGTCTTGCTTTGGCGTGCCTCTTGCTCCTTGTACGATTCTGCCGAGAGCTTCTGCACCGGCAGCAGCCGCTCGATGAGCGCCGGCGCATCCTTCAGCGCGAACCCGCGACGAGCAGGAGGTCGCGGGCTACGCCGAGCTGATGGATCTGGTGTTCGCGTCGTGGCAGGACATTCCGTTCAGCGAAAACCACATCCGGCAGTTGCACCAGATCCTGTTGCGTCACAGCGAGAAAGATTCCTGGCACCGCGGCAACTACAAGACCACCCCGAACAGTGTCGCCGCCTTCGACGAAAAAGGCGTCCAGGTCGGCGTCGTATTCCAGACGGCGTCGCCCTTCGACACGCCGCGCCTGATGACGGAGCTGGTGGCCTGGGTAGCTGATGCGCGCCAAGCGGATCGCCTGCATCCGCTGCTGGTCATCGCGCTGTGCATCGTGGTGTTCCTGGAAATCCATCCGTTCCAGGACGGCAACGGCCGGCTCAGTCGTGTGCTGACCACGCTGCTGCTGATGCAGGCAGGTTATGCGTACGTGCCTTGCAGCTCGTTGGAAAGCGTGATCGAGCAGAGCAAGGAAGCCTACTACCTGGCCCTGCGGCAGACGCAGGGAACGATCCGCACGGATTCTCCCGACTGGCAGCCCTGGCTGGTGTTCTTCCTGCGCTCGCTGGCCGAGCAGGTGCGGCGGCTGGAAAAGAAAGTCGAGCGCGAGAAGCTCGTACTGGCACCGATGCCGGATCTCTCCCTGCAAATTGTCGAGTTCGCGCGGGAGCATGGCCGCGTGACCATCGGCGAAGCCACCAGGCTGACCGGCGCAAGCCGCAACACGCTCAAGCAGCACTTCCGCTCGCTGGTGGAACGCGGCACCCTGAACCAGCACGGCAGCGGCCGCGGGGTTTGGTACGACCTGCGCTGAGCGGATTTCAGACGCGGTTCGTTATCCCCAGCTCAACCCACTGCATAGCGCCGCACGGTCTCGGCGGCCCGTCGGGCAACGGGGGAAATCAGCATCAAGTGGCGAAGCTCGCGGCGAGCGGCTTGGGCACCAACTGGCCAAGGAACTGTCCATTCTTCCGTCCAGGATTCACATAAAATCATTGTTGATCAGATGACTACAGGTGCTTAGACTTGCCGGAAAACTGTCCACGAAGACATCCCTGAAATGACCGACTCGAGCGTGTTCCAGCCGTTGTTCCCCGAGGAGCGAATGCTCGGGCCGCTGCACGACCTTTCGGCGCAGGTGATCGACGGTTGCCTGCGCCTCGGCGGCCAGAGTGCGATGCCGGTCGCGGCGGCGCTACGCGGGAAACTGCGGGCGATGAACTCGTACTACACGAACCGGATCGAGGGCCAGCACACTCGGCCAGCCGATATCGAACGGGCGCTGCGAAAGGAGTTCGATGCGGTCGCGAGCATTGCGCGCAAGCAACGGCTGGCGATTGCGCACATGGAAGTGGAATCGGAACTTGAGGACGAAACCGGGCAGTCGCCAGCGCCAGCGCTGTTTTCGGATGCGCTGGTGCGCGACATCCAGGCCCGGCTCTACGGCAAGCTGCCGCCGGCTGACCGGGCCACGGAACAGGGTCAGGTCGTCACGCCTGGCGCCTACCGCAAGAAAGACGTATCCGCCGGATTGCATGTCGCGCCGCCCTGGCAGGACGTGGAAGGCTTGATGCAGGCCTGGGCCGGGCGCTACGGACAACTGCGCGGCAAGGAAAACCTGCTGATCGGCGCCGCCTGCGCCCATCACCGCCTGGCGTGGGTGCACCCCTTTGTCGACGGTACCGGCCGCACGGCGCGGTTGCACACAAACCTGGTACTGCATGCAGCCGGGTTGACCCAGGGCTTGTGGTCGCCGATGCGCGGGTTCGCGCGCACGCAGGAACGCTACTACGCGCTGCTGAACAACGCCGACCTGCCGCGCCGGAACGATCTCGACGGCCGCGGCCCGCTGTCGCAGGAGGAACTGGTGGCGTTCGCGCGCTATTTCCTCGAGGTCTGCCTGGACCAGGCGCAGTTCATGCGCGAGCGGCTGGACCTGCAATCGCTCAAGGCGCGGCTGAAGGCACTGCTGCTGGGCCTGCAAGCCCAGCCGTGGGCCATCGGCAGCGAGAAATCCGTCGTCAAGCTGGAAGCGCTCGAACCGCTTCACTACGTGGCGATGACGGGCGCGCTGGAACGCTCACGCTTCATTGCCATGACCGGACTCGAAGGGCGGACTGCGCGCCGGGTGCTGGCGAGCCTGCTCGATTTCGGCATCCTTGAGGCCCGGAGCCCGCGCGCGCCGGTGGAGATTGCAATCCCGCTGGCGTCGCTGCGCCTGCTGTTCCCGAACCTGTGGCCGGAAGTGGACACAGACTGAATTTTCGCGCGGCTTTGCCGGCCGGGTTTTCAGGCAACCTCGCCGTCGAACACGACTACACGAGCTTCGGCAAGTTCACCTCGCAATCGACGATCGTATCCGGCGTTTCACCAATCCTGGGGCTGGGCGCGATGTTCAATGTCTCATCGAACCTTGCGATCCGCGCGGACTGGGAACGGCACTTCGCTGTCGGCGACGACAGCACCACCGGTGAAAGCGACATCGACCTGATCACCATCGGCGCGCAGTTTTCGTTCTGAGGACGATGCGCAAAGCTAATGAAAAAGGCCACCTTCCGGTGGCCTTTTTTTCACAGGCGTCGATGACGACGGACTTTCAACTGTCCGCCATTTGCGACTGCATGTAGTTTTGAACGCCAATTTTCTGGATCAGGTCGATCTGCGTTTCGATCCAGTCGATGTGCTCTTCCTCGCTCTCCAGGATTTCCTCGAACAGCTCGCGTGTAATGTAGTCGCCACAGGATTCGCAATAGGCGATCGCTTCGCGCAGCAGAGGATGCGCCGACATCTCGGCCTTGAGGTCGCACTTCAGGCACTCCTGCACGTTCTCCCCGATCAGCAGCTTGCCGAGGTCCTGGAGGTTCGGCAGGCCTTCGAGGAACAGGATGCGCTCGATCAGCTTGTCGGCGTGCTTCATTTCGTCGACCGACTCCTTGAACTCGTGCTCGCCCAGCTTCTTCAGGCCCCAGTTCTTGAACATGCGGGCGTGAAGGAAATACTGGTTGATCGCGGTCAATTCGTTGGTGAGAACCTGGTTCAGGTAAGCGATGACCTTTTTGTCGCCCTTCATTCGCGCTCCTTCGATAGCGTAATCCCGAGGACGCGATTATAGGTCGCGTGACGTTGCGACAGCAGGAAAAAACCGGGAGGGAAACGGGAAAAGCTACGCGGCGCTTAGCTCGTGGAATCCGCGCTCGCGGAGTTCCGGCGTCGAGAGAGCTTCGTGGATGACCTGCTGCGCGCAGTCCGCGCATTTTCCGCAACAACTCGCAACGCCAAGATCAGCCCGCAGTTCACGCAGCGACCGCACGCCGTCGCTGACCGCGTTGCGGATCTGGTTCTCGGTGATGCCGTTGCAGATGCAGACGTACATGGTGGCGGTCAGGTCGAGACAAGGTTGGGGTAGGGATGCATCCTAAATCACAATGAGAATGAGTGTCAATACCGATCTTTCAGGTGATTCGGTCCATCGGAACGAGCTGCTACCGGGCAGCCTGCGCAAGCGTCCGGCCCACCCAAAAAACGCCGTACCGACTGCACTAGGCAACTGGCCGAGCGCCTGCAAGCGATGACCGGAATGCCTTGTGCCTGCGCCTGCCCTCTATAGCATTTCATTGCGTTGTGATTCAGGAAATCCGTAAAAAGTATCAATAAATCAGTACCACGCGGCAGGGACTGGACTGAGCGCTGGTGGGCCGAGGACCGCCCGGTCACGTGCCTGTGAATGCGGATCCCCAGCCCAGCCAGGGCATCCGGAATATTGCCGAGTCGATCGGCCCCCACCACCATTGCATTCATTAGCCGCCCCTGTTTGGTTCTGCCCGTCCGGGTTTATGCGTTTACGCCAGACTCAGGCTCTCGGGATCAAATGCTAATCATTCTCATCTGTAGAGTCAACAAATCCAACGCCCAGGACCCTTCCGGGCATCGCTACCTCGCCTTAGCTCATTGAACTTAAATACTTTAAGAAAATGCCTCCATCATCCACTTCCACAATGAGATGAGTATGATTATCATTCTTCCATCTGGCCGTGTCCTGTCATCGATCCGAACAAGGAGATCCTGCTTTGCGCTTTCTGAACCCGATTCTGTTAGCCGGCTGCCTTGCGATCACTCCATTCGCCGCTGCTTTCGCCGCGGCCGAGGAAGTCGTCGTGTATTCCGCCCGCATCGAGCAATTGATCCGGCCGCTGTTCGACGCCTACACGCGCGAAAGCGGCGTGACCGTGAAGTTCGTCACGGACCGCGAAGGCCCCCTGCTGGAGAAGCTGAAAGCCGAAGGCGCCAACACCCCGGCGGACCTGCTCCTTACCGTTGACGCCGGAAACCTGTGGCAGGCCACTGAGCTCGAACTGCTGCAGCCGGTCAGATCAAAAACCCTGGAATCGAATGTGCCCGCGCACCTGCGCGATCCGCAAGGACGCTGGTTTGGCCTCACGGTCAGGGCACGCACGATCGTATACAACAAGGACAAGGTGAAAGCCTCCGACCTCTCGACTTACGAAGCGCTCGGCGACAGCAAGTGGAAGAACCGCTTGTGCCTGCGCACTTCGAAGTCCGTCTATAACCAGTCGTTGACGGCGATGATGATTGCCGAGCACGGGGAAACCCGGACAGAACAGATCATCGGTGCCTGGGTCGCGAATCTGGCGGTTCCCGTCTTCCCCAACGACACCAAAGTTCTGGAAGCGATTGCCGCAGGTCAGTGCGACGTAGGCGTCACCAATTCCTACTACTTCGGCCGGCTGCTGGTGAAACACCCGGAGCTACCCCTCGCCCTGTTCTGGCCCAACCAGGCCGGATCCGGTGTGCACGTAAATATCTCCGGCGCCGGCCTGACCCGGTACGCTAAAAATCCTCAGGGCGCCGCTAAACTGCTCGAATGGCTATCCGGAATCGAAGCGCAAAGAATCTATGCGGACGCCAACATGGAGTATCCGGTCAACGCGGCGGTAAAACCCGATCCCGTCGTGGCGAGCTGGGGCAGCTTCAAGCAGAATCCCCTCAATGTCGCCAAGGCCGGCGAACTGCAGGCCGCGGCCGTGCGCCTGATGGATCGGGCAGGTTATCGCTGACTCTCCGGCGTGCCTGCTTTCCAGACCAAGGGCGCGATGAACCCGTCGCGCACTTTTTCGTTTCTTGTCGCCGCTTTGGTGCTTGCGCCAATCGCCGTCATTTTTTCCTCGTTCCTGACCCCGGCCGACGATGTCTGGCGCCACTTCGCCTCCACCATCCTCGGCGAACTGGTTGGCAACACGTTCATCCTCGCGATTGCAGTGGCCGCCGGCACCACAGTAGCGGGCACCGGCCTGGCCTGGCTAACCGCCGTCTGCGAATTTCCGGGACGGCGCTTCTTCTCCTGGGCGTTGCTGCTGCCGCTGGCATTGCCGGCATATGTCATCGGTTTTGTCGCGATAGGCGTGCTTGATTTCACCGGCCCGCTGCAAACCGCGCTCCGCAACCTGACTGGTTCCGCATTGCCCTGGTTCCCTCCGATCCGTTCTCGCGGCGGCGTAATCCTGGTCATGACGCTGGCCCTGTATCCCTACGTATACCTGCTTGCGAGGAATGCGTTTCAAACCCAGGGACGGCGCCTGCTGGAGGCCGGACGCGCACTCGGCTTGACCGCACCGCAGGCTTTCTGGCGGGTGGCATTGCCCATGGCCCGGCCCTGGATTGCCGCCGGCGCCATGCTGGTGGTGATGGAAACGATTGCGGACTTCGGCACCGTGGCTGTCTTCAACTACGACACCCTGACCAGCGGCGTTTACAAAGCCTGGTTCGGCTTGTTCTCCATCACCGCCGCCGCCCAGGTCGCGTCGGTGCTTATCCTCATCGCATTCGTGGTCCTGATGGCGGAACAGGTGACGCGCCGGCGGATGCGCTTCACGTCCACCGTGCCGCAGGCAAGCGCGTCGAGGATAGTTCTGGCTGGAGCAAACCGATGGATGGCCACCGCCGCCTGCCTGATTGTCTTCGCTGTCGCATTCGCGGTTCCGGCCTTACAGATCCTCGTCTGGTCGGCGAAGTCGGGTTTCCGGGATTTCGACATGCGCCTTGTCGAATACCTCTGGCACTCGGTGGCCCTTGGCATCCTGGCAACCATCGTCATCACCACCACGGCATTGCTCCTGGGCTACTCCGGCCGCAGGAATCCGGATCCCCTCACCCGGTTTGCGCTCAAGCTTTCCACCGTCGGATATGCGGTACCCGGCGCGGTCCTCGCTGTCGGCATTTTTGTCGTATTCGCCTGGACCGACAGCCTCGTCCCCGACGCAATGCGGTCAACGCTGGGAATGCCCACCGGCATGCTGCTGCAGGGCTCGGTGGTGGCAATGCTGATTGCCTACCTCATCCGATTTCTGGCGGTGGGCTACGGGCCGGTGGAAAGCGCATTGCACCGGATCACCCGGAACATCGATGAAGCGGCAATCGCACTGGGCCAGGCGCGCCTGCGCCTGCTGGCGCGGATCCACCTGCCCATGCTGCGTGCCGGCCTGGCAACCGCCGCGATCCTCGTATTCGTGGACGTGATGAAGGAGATGCCGATCACGCTGATGACCCGCCCTTTCGGCTGGGATACGCTCGCGGTGCGGATTTTTGAACTGACTTCCGAAGGCGACTGGGAGCGTGCCGCGATTCCGGCCCTGATCCTGGCGCTGGCCGGAGTTGTGCCCGTGCTCCACCTGACGCGCGCTTCCGACTGGAGCAGGTACCCGTGAGCCCGGTGCTCGAACTCGTTTCCATTACACAGGCCTATGGCGGCCAGGTCGTCGTCGATGGCCTGTCGTTGTCCCTTGTAAAAGGATCCATCGGCTGCCTGCTCGGCCCGAGCGGTTGCGGCAAGACCACGGTCCTGCGCTGCATAGCCGGTTTTGAACCCCTGACGTCCGGCGAAATCCGGATCGGCGCAAAGCTCGTAAGTGCCGGCGGCATGAGCATTCCCACGGAGCAACGCAAGGTCGGCATCGTGTTCCAGGACTATGCGCTGTTCCCGCACCTGAACGTCGAAGCCAACGTGGCATTCGGCCTGCATCGATGGCCATCTTCCGAGCGCAAAGAGCGCGTCTCCCGCATGCTGGAAGTCGTCGGGCTGCGGGCGCTGGCACAGCGCTATCCGCACGAAATCTCCGGCGGACAACAACAGCGGGTTGCGCTGGTGCGCGCACTGGCGCCGCGGCCGGATCTGTTGCTGCTCGATGAGCCCTTCTCCAACCTCGATGTCGATCTGCGGGAGCGGCTCAGCCTGGAGATTCGCGACATTCTGAAGCAGCAGGACACCACCGTCCTGATGGTCACGCACGACCAGCATGAAGCCTTCGCCATGGCCGACGAGATCGGCGTCATGTCCGCGGGCCGCATCCAGCAATGGGGCGACGCACCAGGCCTGTATCACCGGCCCGCCAATCGGTTTGTGGCGGACTTCATCGGCCAGGGCACCTTCCTTCCCGCAACGGTCAATTCCGCAGGCGACATCGAGACCGAGCTGGGCGTTTGTCCCGGCACTGTCGCCGGTCACACGAGCGGTGTGACGCCGGGAAGCCGGGTCGATGCCCTGCTGCGGCCGGAAGACATCGCCCATGACGACGCCAGTCCGATCAGGGCAGAAATACTGAACAAGGCATTCCGCGGCGCGGAGATTCTCTACACCCTGCGCCTTGCCAGCGGGGCTCGGGTACTGACCCTCACTTCCAGCGAGCAAGATCGCGCCGTTGGCGATCGGATAGGCATCCGCCTGCGCAATGGCAAGGTTGTCGCGTTCCCGATCGGGTAGGGGACCGGGTCACCCCGGTCGCCCGCTGCGTCGCCTCTATCCGTTTCCTGTTCGTCAGGCCAGCGCTTTGCCTACAGCTTCCTCCCGATTCGCAGTCGCCCGCGACACCCTTGCCGTTCGGCTAACACTTCCCCCTGCCGGGTGTGTAGAGGACTTCCACCTCCAGGTACATGCGCCCTGCCGGGCGCACAAATGAAACGGGCGGCCAAAGCCGCCCGTTGTCCTCAGGTCAGGCCAGGTCAGGCAAGCATATCGGCCCAGATGTTGCGGCCCCACGCCTCCGCATACTGACCTTCGAGCTCGCTTGCCGCTGCCGAAACTCCGCTGGCGCCCTGCACGATCTCCATGGTCTTTTTCTCCGCGTTGTAAGCGTGCACCGAAGCGACATGAATGACGTCCTTGTCGCTCACGAAGCTGTAGCAGGTGTTCGTCACCAGCGGCTGCGTATTCGCCTGCTCGCCATGCAGCAAGGCCACTATCGCGGCCGCGCAAACCTTGGCGTGCTGGTTTGCCATGTGCCCGGACTTGGGCATCTGCGGGGCGGCCATGATCGAGTCTCCCAGAACGTGGACATTTTTCACCACCAGGGACTCGTAGGTAAGGAAATCGACGCCGCACCAGCGATTGTTGGCATTGATGAGCCCGGCCTGCAGCGCGATCTTGCCGGCACGTTGCGGTGGCACGACATTGAGCACATCCGCCTTGACGTCCTCGAAGGAGAGTTTCGCCGTCAGGGTTCCAGCGTCCACTTCGGTGAGTTCACTGTTCGGCCTATACTCGACGATGCCGGTATATCGATCGGCCCACGCCTTGGTGAACAGTCCCTTCTTCGATACGACGTCTTCGTTGGCATCGAGGATCAGCACCTTCGATCTGGGCTTTTGGTTCTTGAAATACCAGGCCACCTGGCAGGCCCGCTCATAAGGTCCCGGCGGACAGCGATAAGGCGCCTTGGGAATGGTAATGGCATAGACGCCGCCATCGGGCATCGCCTCAAGCTGCTTGCGCAGCGCCACCGTCTGGGCGCCCGCTTTCCAGGCATGCAGGATGCGGTCCGATCCAGCGGCCAGGCCCGGCACTTCTTCGGGAAGGAGATCCACTCCCGGTGCCACGACCAAACGATCGTATTTCAGTGTGGCGCCGCCGGCGAGCTTCACTTCCTGCTTTGCCGCATCGATAGCCACGGCCTCGTCACGAATCAGCCTGATTCCGTGCTTCGCCTGCAGCTTGCCGTAGTCCCGGGTCAGCTCCTTCAGTTGAATAACGCCAGCAAGGACGCGATTGGATAACGGGCAGGAGATGAATTCCTCATCACGTTCGACCAGCGTGACCTGGATGTCGGGACCCCACAAGCGGATGTACTTGGCGGCGGTCGCCCCGGCGAATCCGCCGCCGATCACCACCACCCTCCCGGCAGTCTTGGTGGTCGTCGCAGTTGCGCAGCCAATGCCGCCCGCCATCGTGGCCGATGCGGACAACCACTTCATGAATTCCCTGCGAGATAAAGTCATGTTCGCCGCCTCCGTTCAATCCAGCTTTTGCGCGGCGAAGAATTCCGCGATGCGTTCGATCTGTTCGTCGGTATAGCCCTTGGCGTGCTGGTGCATGACCGTTGCCTGACGCGTTCCCGCCTTGAATTCGCGCATGGCGTTTACGATGTACGCTTTCTGCAAGCCGGCCAGGCTAGGCATGCCGCCTTCGCTATGCCCGTCGGTTCCGTGGCAACCGGTACAGGTCGCCGCCCAGCTGCGGCCATTGACGTTTTCGGCTGTCGATGCGGGTACCGCTGTCCCGGCAAGCAACGCCAGCAAGATGCCTGAAATGATCCCGCCTCTCATTGTTCCTCCCAGTATTAATGTTGTCTATGCGGCAACACTACGCGCAGCGATCCCGGCCCGCAAGCTTGCCGCGGCATGCATTTATTGACCAGGAGGCGTGACCTCAAGCCTTGCGCATCACAACTGACTGATCCGCCATTGTCAAAAACCGCGGGCGAAAAAAAACCGGACCCAAGGGTCCGGTTTTCACAGATCAAGCCGTGCTCAGACTACGGTTTCTTCCTTCACCTCGTTCTTGGCCGCCTGGTCGAACGTCAGCTTGGTCTTGCCTTCGGCATCGACGTCCACGGTCACTTTGCCGCCACCGACCAGGCGGCCGAACAGCAGCTCGTCCGCCAGGGCGGTGCGTATGGTGTCCTGGATGAGGCGCGACATCGGCCGCGCACCCATCAGTGGATCGAAGCCGTTTTTGGCCAGATACGTTTTCAGGGTTTCGGTGAAAGCGACCTCCACTTTCTTCTCGTGCAGTTGTTCCTCCAGTTGCATCAGAAACTTGTCCACCACGCGCAGGATGACCTCGTAAGAAAGCGCCGCAAACGATATCGAGGCATCCAGGCGGTTGCGGAATTCCGGCGTGAAGGTCCGCTTGATCTCGGCCATTTCATCGCCGGTCGCCCGCTGTTGGGTGAAGCCCATGGTTGTTTTCGACAGTTCCGCCGCGCCCGCATTGGTGGTCATGATGATCACCGTATTGCGGAAATCCGCCTTGCGGCCGTTGTTGTCGGTCAGCGTGCCGTGGTCCATGACTTGCAGCAGGATATTGAAGATGTCCGGATGCGCCTTCTCGATTTCATCGAGCAGCAGTACCGAATACGGATGCTTGGTGATCGCCTCGGTCAGCAGGCCGCCCTGGTCGAAACCGACATAGCCGGGAGGCGCGCCGATCAGGCGCGACACTGCGTGGCGCTCCATGTACTCGGACATGTCGAAACGGATCAGTTCCACGCCCATGGTGTAAGCCAACTGGCGCGCCACCTCGGTCTTGCCGACTCCGGTGGGTCCGCTGAACAGGAAGCAGCCGGTGGGCTTTTGCGGATTGCCCAGGCCGCTGCGCGACATCTTGATCGAAGCCGCGAGCGCATTGATCGCCTTGTCCTGCCCGAACACGACCGCCTTCAGGTCGCGATCCAGCGTCTGCAGCTTGGTGCGGTCGGTGGAAGACACGCTTTGCGCCGGGACGCGCGCGATCTTGGCGATGATTTCCTCGATCTCGTGCTTGCTGATCACCCGCTTCTGCTTGGATTTAGGCAGGATGCGCTGGGCAGCGCCCGCCTCGTCAATCACGTCGATCGCCTTGTCAGGCAGGTGGCGGTCGTTGATGAAGCGCGCGGACAACTCCGCGGCGGAAATCAGCGCCGAAGCTGTGTACTTCACGCCGTGGTGGGCTTCGAAACGCGTCTTCAGGCCGCGAAGAATTTCGATCGTTTCGGCAACGGAAGGCTCGGTCACGTCGATCTTCTGGAAGCGGCGCGACAGGGCATGGTCCTTCTCGAAAATCCCGCGGTACTCGGTATAGGTGGTTGCGCCGATGCACTTCAGGCTGCCTGACGAGAGCGACGGCTTGAGCAGGTTGGAAGCATCCAGCGTCCCGCCGGATGCCGCTCCCGCGCCGATCAGCGTGTGGATTTCGTCGATGAACAGGATGGCGTTCGGGTTGTCCGTGAGCTGCTTGAGCACCGCCTTCAGGCGCTGCTCGAAATCTCCCCGGTACTTGGTGCCCGCCAGTAAGGCGCCCATGTCCAGGGCGTAGACCTGGCAGCGCGACAGGATCTCCGGCACGTTGCCTTCGATCACGCGGCGCGCCAGGCCTTCTGCGATGGCGGTCTTGCCGACACCGGCTTCGCCAACCAGCAGGGGATTGTTCTTGCGGCGGCGGCACAGGGTCTGGATGACGCGTTCCAGCTCGCGCTCGCGCCCGATCAGGGGGTCGATCTTGCCGGAGATCGCCAGCGCATTGAGGTTCAGCGTATAGCTTTCCAGGGCTCCGCCAGTGGCCTGCTCCTGGTCGGAATCGGCGTCCGCTTCCTGATGCTGCTTGGCGGGCGCAGCCTGGGGCACCTTGGTGATGCCATGGGAAATGAAATTCACCACATCGAGGCGTGTCACGCCCTTCTGGTGCAGGAAGTAGACGGCGTGGGAATCCTTCTCGCCGAATATGGCCACCAGCACATTGGCACCCGTTACTTCCTTCTTGCCGGATGACTGGACGTGCAGGATGGCGCGCTGGATCACGCGCTGGAAACCCAGCGTGGGCTGCGTGTCGACTTCCTCGCCGCTCACCACCGGGGTGTGCTCGTTGATGAAGTCGTTCAGGAGCTTACGGAGCTCTTCAACGTTTGCGGCGCAAGCGCGCAGGACCTCGGCCGCCGAGGGATTATCCAGCATGGCGAGCAGCAAATGCTCCACGGTGATGAACTCGTGGCGCTTCTGCCGGGCTTCCATGAACGCCATATGCAGACTGACTTCTAACTCCTGCGCAATCATGTTTCCTCCATCACGCATTGAAGCGGATGCTGATACTGCTTTGCAAACGCGGTGACCTGGTCAACCTTGGTCGCGGCGACGTCGCGTGGATACACGCCGCAGACCCCCATGCCCTCCTTGTGAACTTTGAGCATGATCTGCGTCGCCTGTTCTCGTGTCATTGAAAAAAAGGTCTGGAGGACGGAAACGACGAAGTCCATGGGTGTGTAATCGTCGTTCAGCAGCAAGACCTTGAACAAAGGCGGAGGTTTTACCTTGCTTTTTTCGGCCTCCAAAAGCGTGCCGTCGCGAGTTCCTGATGCCATGCCTGCGTGTCTCGCTTCCACTAGCCCTTGCTCAAGGTCTAATTTTGCGGATAACGGCGAAAATTACAAGTACCAGACGAACCTTTTCGCAGACCGCCGCCAATGCCTTAAAACCGCGTTGCAACAAATGCTTGCGACCATCTGAGCGTGCTTGACTTCCGAAAATAAATAACCTAAAAAGCGAACTGGTGTTTGGTTTCAAGCTCACTGCAGTACCGGTTTTGCCGATAACGCGGCCTTGAATCTCGAACAATCGGCGGGTATCCGGCCCGCGTTTTTCCAAGGGGAAGGGGAAGCGGTGTATGGCAACTGGTACCGTAAAGTGGTTTAACGACGCCAAGGGCTACGGTTTCGTCACGCCCGATGATGGCAGTGAAGATCTGTTTGCCCATTTCTCGGCAATCCAGATGAACGGCTTCAAGACGCTCAAAGAAGGCCAGAAAGTGAGTTTCGAAGTCACTCAAGGTCCAAAGGGGAAGCAGGCCGCCAACATCCAGGCCGCCTGAAGGCTGCCGGAGCGGCGCAACCAAGAGCCGCCGCGAGATACTTATAAAAAATTCAAAGCCCGCAGCGTTGGTGCTGCGGGCTTTTTATTTGCCGCTCAGCGCCGCATGCGCTCGATCATCGCATTGCCGAAGGCGGAGCATGAGAGCTGGGTCGCCCCCGTCATGAGACGCGCAAAGTCGTAGGTGACGACCTTGTCGTTGATCGCCGCCTCCATTGACTTGACGATCAGGTCTGCGGCCTCGATCCAGCCCATATGCCGCAGCATCATTTCGGCCGAAAGGATCAGCGAACCGGGATTCACGTAATCCTTGCCGGCGTACTTCGGCGCAGTACCGTGCGTGGCCTCGAACATCGCCACGGAGTCGCTCATGTTCGCACCAGGGGCAATGCCGATGCCCCCTACCTGGGCGGCCAGCGCATCGGAAATGTAGTCGCCGTTGAGGTTCAGGGTGGCGATCACATCGTACTCTTCCGGACGCAGCAGGATCTGCTGCAGGAACGCATCGGCGATCACATCCTTGATGATGATGCCGTTCGGCAGCTTCATCCACGGACCGCCGTCCACCAGCTCCGCGCCGAATTCGCGTTTCGCCAGGGCATAGCCCCAGTCGCGGAAGGCGCCTTCCGTGAACTTCATGATGTTGCCCTTGTGAACCAGGGTCACGGACCGGCGCTTGTTGGCGACCGCGTAGTGGATGGCCTTGCGAACCAGGCGTTCAGTGCCTTCGCGCGAAACCGGCTTGATGCCGATACCGGATGTCTGCGGGAAGCGGATTTTCTTGACCCCCATTTCCTTGATCAGGAAATCGATCACCTTGCGCACGTTGTCGCTATCAGCGGCCCACTCGATGCCCGCATAGATGTCTTCCGAATTCTCCCGGAAGATGATCATGTCGGTTTTCTCCGGCTGCTTAAGCGGGCTCGGCACGCCCTTGAAATAACGTACGGGGCGCAGGCAGACGTAGAGGTCAAGTTCCTGGCGCAGCGCGACGTTGATCGAGCGGATGCCACCGCCAACCGGCGTGGTGAGCGGGCCCTTGATGGAAACGACGAATTCCTTGCTGGCCTGGAGGGTCTCTTCCGGCAGCCACACATTCTCGCCGTAAACCTTGCAGGATTTCTCCCCGGCGAACATTTCCATCCAGACGATCTTGCGCTTCGCTCCATAGGCGACTTCCACCGCCGAATCGACCACTTTGCGCATCACCGGCGTAATGTCGACGCCGGTACCATCGCCCTCAATGTACGGAATGATCGGATTGGCCGGAACGTTCAGCGTGAAATCCTTGTTGACCGAGATTTTCTCGCCGCTGCCGGGCACTTTGATGTGCTGGTACATGAATTCTGCCTCTAATTCGCTCAGTGGATGGATGGGATAGGGTGGATGTAATTGAATTGCAAGCGGTTCTACCGCCCGCCGACTGCGATCATTGTAAAGCAACGAATGTTCCGGCCATAGGTTTGCCGACAGCGCTCCCGGGCGACCTGCGGCAGATTGGCACAAGCCAACACTGCGCTGCCTGCAACCCGGCGGCGGGCAGGAGCACAGGTCTTAATTCCTCTTCAAGCCTGAAACAATATTTCGCATTGCAAAAATAACTGGATCGGAGATTATTAACTATCTGTTTTAAATCACTAACAACTGCAGTCTCTTTTTTTGTTGCGGCGCATAAAACTCTTCGTTACGTTCAGTCCACCAGCGCGGCGTCGACAACCCCCGGCACCGCGCAGAAATCCGGGCGTCGCTAAACGCAGCGCCTGCAGCGGCCTGCCAGATCCGATCTCTGGCGTCCCCTTGGTACAGAGCGCCAATTATTGGTGCTCGGCAATCAGGGATTCGGCATCCAAGCATCCATTACCAAGCATAAGGACCGCATCACCCGATTACGGGGGCGCGATTGCCGCGCCCGAATATCGATTTGTCAGGAGGAGAGAAACATGAACCGTGACCAGGAAATCGCAAACATCAGGAAAGAATGGGCCGACAACCCGCGCTGGAAAAATCTGTCGCGGCCCTACTCTGCCGAAAGCGTCCACAGGTTGCGCGGCACCGTGCGCATCGAATATTCGCTCGCCCGACTCGGGGCGGAGAAGTTGTGGCGCCTGCTGAGCGAGGAGGCGTTCATCAACGCGCTGGGTGCAATGACCGGCAACCAGGCCATGCAACAGGTCAAGGCGGGCCTGAAGGCCATCTACCTGTCGGGCTGGCAGGTGGCTGCCGATGCAAACCTCTCGGGGGAGATGTATCCCGACCAGTCCCTTTACCCGGCGAACAGCGTTCCCGCCGTGGTCCGGCGCATCAACAACACCTTTATCCGCGCCGACCAGATTCACCATGCCGAAGGCAAGGACAACATCGACTGGTTCGCGCCGATCATCGCGGACGCCGAAGCCGGATTTGGCGGAGTACTCAATGCTTTCGAACTGATGAAGGCCATGATCGAAGCCGGCGCCGCCGGGGTGCATTTTGAGGATCAGCTGGCTTCGGCCAAGAAGTGCGGCCACATGGGCGGCAAGGTTCTGGTGCCGACACAGGAAGCTGTCCAGAAGCTGGCAGCAGCCCGGCTGGCATCGGACATCATGGGCGTACCCACCGTGCTGTTTGCCCGCACCGACGCGGAAGCGGCCAACCTGCTGACGTCCGACGTGGACGAGAACGACAGACCGTTCTGCACCGGCGAACGCACTGCGGAAGGCTATTACCGGGTGATGAACGGCATCCAGCAAGCCATTTCGCGGGGACTCGCTTATGCACCCGTTGCCGACCTGATCTGGTGCGAAACCGGCAAGCCGGACCTGGCCTTTGCGCGCCAGTTCGCCGAGGCGATCCAGCGGAAATTCCCCGGCAAGATGCTGGCGTACAACTGTTCGCCATCCTTCAACTGGAAAAAGAACCTGGACGATGCCACCATCGCCAAGTTCCAGCGCGAACTTGGCGCAATGGGTTACAAATTTCAGTTCATCACGCTGGCCGGCTTTCATGCGCTCAACTACAGCATGTTCGACCTGGCGCGCGGTTATGCAACTGAGAATATGACCGCCTATGTCCGGCTTCAGCAAGCCGAGTTCGCCGCCGAAGCGCAGGGTTACACCGCCACGAAACACCAGCGCGAAGTCGGCACCGGCTATTTCGACGAAGTCACCCAGGCCGTCCAGGCCGGAAAATCCTCAGTCACGGCCCTTAGCGGTTCGACCGAAGAAGAACAGTTCGCCTGATATCGCCTCCCAATCCGCCGCGGGGGCAAGCCGACTTGCCCCCGCGGCGGTTGCCATTTATCATTTAGCGAAACCAACTTTCACTATGTAAAATTCACCCCGGAGGCCGCTGTGACCCAGCCCAACGTCCCCGCCGGCATGCAAGTGCTCGGCCGCATCACGCCCGAATTCGAACAAGTCCTCACAACCGATGCGCTGGCCTTCCTAGCGAAGCTGCATCGCAGTTTCAATGCGCGCCGCCTGGAGTTGCTGGAGCACCGCGCGCAGCGGCAGAAACGGATCGACGGCGGCGAGCTTCCGGATTTTCTGCCAGAGACCAAGCACATCCGCGAATCCGACTGGCAGGTCGCCCCGGTGCCGAAGGACTTGCAGGACCGCCGCGTCGAAATCACCGGGCCCACCGATCGCAAGATGGTGATCAACGCCCTCAATTCCGGCGCCAGCATGTTCATGGCCGACTTCGAGGATTCCTCGACGCCTACCTGGGTAAACCAGTTGCAGGGCCAGATCAACATGCGGGACGCGATCAACCGCACGATCAGCTTCGCCAGTCCCGAGGGCAAACAATACAAACTCGCCGACAAGACAGCCACGCTGCTGGTGAGGCCGCGCGGCTGGCACCTCACGGAAAAGCACGTCGTCGTGGACGGCACACCGATGTCGGGCTCGCTGTTCGACTTCGGCCTCTATTTCTTCCACAACGCCAGAACGAGGGTCAAGCAGGGGTCGGGTATTTACCTCTACCTGCCGAAGATGGAATCCCACCTCGAGGCAAGGCTCTGGAATGACGCATTTGTGTTCGCCCAGAATGAGCTTGGGGTTCCGCAGGGGACCGTGAAGGCAACGGTGCTCATCGAAACCATTCTCGGTACGTTCGAGATGGAAGAAATCCTCTACGAACTGCGAGAACATTCAGCGGGCCTCAACTGCGGCCGCTGGGATTACATCTTCAGCTGCATCAAAAAGTTCCGGAACCGTAAGGACTTTATCCTGGCCGATCGCGGGCTGGTCACCATGACCAGTCCCTTCATGCGCGCTTACTCGCTATTGCTGATCAGGACCTGCCACAAGCGCGGCGCATTTGCGATGGGCGGCATGGCGGCTCAGATCCCGATCAAGAACGACCCCGCCGCCAACGAGGCCGCTCTGGCCAAGGTCCGCGCTGACAAGGATCGCGAGGCCAGCGACGGGCACGACGGCACCTGGGTGGCGCACCCCGGCCTGGTAGCGATCGCCAAGGAAGCCTTCGACAAGGTCATGAAGACACCGAACCAGATCCACAAGAAACGCGACGACGTGGACGTCAGCGCGAAAGACCTGCTCAACTTCCTGCCGAAAGGCCCGATTACCGAGCAGGGCTTGCGCACCAACATCAACATCGGCATCCAGTACATGGGCGCCTGGCTCGCGGGAACCGGATGCGTGCCGATTTTCAATCTCATGGAAGACGCGGCGACTGCGGAGATCTCGCGCGCCCAGATCTGGCACTGGATCAGAAGTCCGCAGGGAGTCCTCGACGACGGCCGCAAGGTCACCAAGGAATTGTTCCGGGGCCTGGTGCCTCAGGAACTCGCCAAGGTGCGGGAAATGCTGGGTGACAAGGACTATGCAGCCGGCAAGTATCCAGAGGGCGCAAAGATGTTCGAGGAACTGACGCTGAGCGAAGATTTCGCCGAGTTCCTCACCCTGCCCGCATACGACTACATCACCGCGCACGAACATCGTTAGGTTCTGGTGCAGCCCTGACCCTGGTGGTATGGGGCTACTCCATAAAAGCAAATGGCAATATGCACGACAGTTCAACCAGAGCGCTCAGCCGATGATCATGAGGCCAAGTGAAAGTTGTTCTCTTCAACAAGCCCTACGGCGTCCTTTGCCAGTTCAGCCCGGATGGCGGCAAGCCGACGCTGAAGGACTTTATTCCAATCCAGGATATCTACCCGGCGGGCCGGCTCGACGCCGACAGCGAGGGCCTTCTCGTTCTGACTGACGATGGCGCGCTCCAGCATGCCGTCAGCCATCCGGAACAGAAGATGCCGAAGACTTACTGGGCCCAGGTCGAAGGAGAGCCCGACGCCGGTGCCTTGCAGCGTCTGGGTGCGGGCGTGCAAATCGGCGGCATCGCCACCCTCCCCTGTCTGGCCCGGTGCATCCAAGACCCCGAGGGCCTGTGGCCGCGCAATCCCCCCATTCGATGGCGGAAGAGTATCCCGACAAGTTGGATCGAGATCGAACTACAGGAGGGAAAGAACCGGCAAGTACGGCGAATGACGGCTGCGGTCGGCTTTCCAACGTTGCGTCTTATCCGTTGCCGCATCGGGGACTGGTCGCTTGCCGGGCTCGCACCGGGTGAGTACCGGGTCGTGGCCAATCAGCCGTTCTCCCAACATGCCAAGGGAAGACTGTAACAATATGTGTCAACCTGAATGGCGGGTTGGCGTTATCGGGCGTGACACTCAGCTTGTGTCATCCATGAACCCAAATTTAAGAGGAACTTATGAAAAAATTACTCGCTACCCTGATCGCCGCTATGTTTGCTGCAGCGACCTTCTCCGCCCTTGCAGCCGACACAGCGAAGCCGGTCGACAAGCCCGCCAAGTCCGCCAAGAAGCAGCACAAGAAGGAAGCCCCCAAGAAGCCGGAAGCGGCAGCCCCCATCAAGCAGTAAAGCGACGGTCTCAGCAGTCCCCAGGGCGGAGGCAACTTTCTCCGCCCTGGGTTGTAGTCGATGGGTGGACGACCGGCCGAAGGAGCCATGAGAATTGGCCCGGCGCATGGTCCGAAGTGCTCCCGCCGGCGCCAGGCCCGGTTGACGCTCGGGCGAAGAATCCATTATCCTCTCCGAGAGTTCCACCCGCGCTCGTGATGCTCTAGATCTGCGAATCCCGGCAACCGGATAAAGAGGATTTACCGTGAAGAAACTTATTGCCATGGCACTTTGCACCGCATTCGCCAGCCTTTCGTTGCCAACCCTTGCCGGCGTAGCCCCGAATCACGGAACCTCCCAGTACGAGCGGTCCGGCGCGAAGATAGCCAAGCCTGCGCCTGCGGCCGAGGAAGAGAAAAAAGCGAACCAGGGAGAGGCCAAGGAACCGGCAAAGTAGGCAACGCCCTTCCGGAAGTTCGCGGAAAGGCAGGGCTCATGCCCTGCCTTTTTCTTTTTTAGTTGGTTGTCACGCATCCTGTCGGGTATCCATGAACGAGATAGCCGAACTATTGAAACTGACCATCGCCTTGCTGGCCATCGTCGATCCAATTGCCGGCATACCGATGTTTCTAAGCGTCACGGCGGGCGATTCCCAGGAATCCCGCAAGCGCACATCCCGGGTCGTTGCGTTAACTGTTTTCTGCGTGCTCGGGGTGTCGGCACTCATCGGAACCGAGATCCTGAGATTTTTCGGCATCAGCATCCCCTCGTTCCTGATCGGCGGCGGAGTCCTGCTGTTCATGCTCGCTATATCGATGCTGCAAGCGCAGGACAGCCGCATCCGGCAAACGCCGGACGAAGTGGATGAGGCGGCCGAAAAGGATGCGGTGGCCGTCGTGCCCCTGGGCATCCCGCTGCTAGCTGGGCCGGGCGCGATCAGCACAATGATCATCGCCACCCATAAGGCGCCAGACTTCCTCCATAACGTGTATTTGCTGATACCTGCCGCAATCATTGCGCTGCTGGTATGGGCCACGTTTGTGGCTGCGCCCCGCATCTCGGATCGCCTCGGCAAGACCGGTATGAACATCATTACCCGGGTCATGGGCCTGATCATCGCCGCAATCGCGATCGAGTACATCTATCGCGGTTTGATCGAGCTTTTCCCCAAGCTGGTGTGAGCGATCACGCGATGGTCTGGAAGCCCAATGTTACCGTGGCCGCCATCGTCGAGCGGCACGGAAGGTATCTTCTGGTCGAGGAAGAAACCGATGAAGGCCTCATGTTCAACCAGCCCGCGGGCCACCTCGAACCGGGGGAATCCCTAATAGCCGCCGCTGCGCGGGAAGCCCTCGAAGAAACCGCATACGAGTTCCAGCCGCAGAATCTTCTAGGCATCTATAGTTGGCGACATCCCGAGCGCGAGATTACCTATCTGCGTTTTGCCTTCAGCGGTACGCTCGGAGCCCACCATTCTGAACGCACGCTCGATTCAGGCATTGTGCGCGCGGTCTGGCTGAGCCCGGAGCAAATCCGGGCAAGCCGGGAGCGTCATCGCAGTCCGCTGGTCTTGCGTTGCGTGGAAGACCACCAGCGTGGTGTGCAAGCCCCCCTGGACCTGCTGGTGCATTACGAATGAACGGAAAGTTCCCATGAACAAAGGGCGCATCGTTGTCGGCATGTCGGGCGGCGTGGATTCCTCCGTCGCCGCCTGGCTGCTCAAGGAACAGGGGTACGACGTAGTCGGCCTGTTCATGAAAAACTGGGAGGACGATGACGACGATGAATACTGCAATTCCCGCCAGGACCTTCTGGACGCCGTTTCGGTGGCTGACCTGATCGGGATAGATATCGAAGCGGTGAATTTCTCGGCTGAATACAAGGACCGCGTCTTCGGCAATTTCCTGTCGGAGTATCAGGCCGGGCGCACACCGAATCCTGATGTGCTCTGCAACGCGGAGATCAAGTTCAGGGCTTTCCTCGATCATGCCATCGCGCTCGGCGCCGAGCGCATCGCCACCGGCCATTACGCGCAGGTCGACGAGCGCGATGGCCTGTTCAGGCTGATCAAGGCTGAGGATGGAACCAAGGACCAGAGCTATTTTCTCTACCGCCTCAATCAGGCCCAGCTCTCGAAAACCCTATTTCCATTGGGCGCTCTGTACAAGCGCGATGTGCGCGAGATGGCCAGAACGCTTGGCCTGCCGAATCACGACAAGAAGGATTCAACCGGCATCTGTTTCATCGGCGAACGCCCGTTCCGCGAATTCCTGAATCGCTATCTGCCGATTCAGCCCGGCGACATGATTCTGCCGGACGGGAAGGTCATCGGACAACACATCGGCCTGACGTACTACACCATCGGCCAGCGCCAGGGCCTCGGCATCGGCGGCAGCCGCGAGGGAGACGGCGAACCCTGGTATGTGGCCGCCAAGGACATGAAGGCAAATCGGCTAGTCGTCGTGCAGGGCCACGAACACCCGGCGCTGGTGGCGGACGCGCTGGTGGCAGCGGACATGAACTGGATCAGCGGGACCTTGCCTCATTGCCACTGGGTTTACGGCGCCAAGACCCGCTACCGGCAGAAGGATTCGCCCTGTGAAATCGAATGGGTGAACAGCGCAGGCTTCGAAGTAAGGTTTGCGGAACCGCAGTGGGCCGTAACGCCAGGCCAGTCTGTGGTCGTGTACGAGTCCCGCGTCTGCCTCGGCGGAGGCATCATCGAACGCGCATTGACGTAACCGGCCACTGCCGAAGTGGCCGCATCACGTTTTTGACTGTCTTCCTCCGCGCCAGCGGAAAGACGGCTCCGATGCACGCACGTGCGCGCGGAATAAGCCACGCGGGAACGGCGTCGGTCATGATAAAATTATTCATTCTGATTAGATACTTGGACCATGCCCTCGCACACCCTTACCGCCCTCTCGCCACTTGACGGCCGCTACCGCGACAAGGTCGTCAGGCTCTGTGAACACTTCAGCGAACTGGGACTGATCCGCTACCGGGTACGGGTAGAGATCGAGTGGCTAAAGGCGCTGGTGGGCGCCGGATTGGGCGAAATAAATTCGCTGTCGCCGGCCACGATCAAGCAACTTGATCGCCTGCTGCAGGACTTCTCGGTCGCCGACGGCGAAGCCGTAAAGGCCATCGAAACCCGCACCAATCACGACGTCAAGGCGATCGAATACTGGCTGCGCGAGAAGCTTTCCGTCAATCCCGAGATTGCAGGGGTCACCCGCTTCATACATTTCGCCTGCACTTCCGAGGACATCAACAATCTCTGCCATGCGCTGATGCTGAAGGATTCGCGCGCACAGGTCCTGTTGCCCGCGATCGATGCTGTTATCGAAAAACTGGTCGGCATCGCGCACGCCACCGCAGAGCTTCCCATGCTGTCCCGCACCCATGGACAACCCGCCACACCAAGCACGCTGGGCAAGGAGATGGCCAACCTGGCGCACAGGCTGCGACGGCAGCGTGCTCGTATCGATGGTGTGTCCATGACGGCGAAGATCAACGGCGCGGTCGGCAACTACAATGCGCACATGGTCGCGTATCCCGGTTTCGACTGGGAGAAATTCAGCCGCAACTTCATCGAGCGCCTGGGTTTCGAGTTCAATCCCTACACCACACAGATCGAACCCCACGACAGCATCGCGGAGTTGTTTGACGCATATGCCGGGCTCAACACGGTACTGCTGGATCTGGACCGTGACATCTGGGGATACATCTCAGTGGGTTATTTCAAGCAAAGGGTGAAGGAAGGCGAGGTGGGATCCTCCACCATGCCGCACAAGGTGAATCCGATCGATTTCGAGAACTCCGAAGGCAACCTCGGGATCGCCAATGCCCTGTTGTCGCACCTGTCATCCAAGCTTCCAATATCGCGCTGGCAGCGCGACCTGACCGACTCGACGGCATTGCGCAACATGGGCGTGGCCCTCGGCTACAGCCTGCTCGCCTACGATGCCTGCGTGCGCGGCCTCGCCAAACTCGAACCGGACGAGAAGCGGCTGGCCACGGATCTGGACGCCAACTGGGAAGTTCTGGCGGAACCGATTCAGACAGTCATGAAGCGCTACGGCATCGAAGATGCCTACGAGCAGCTGAAGGCCCTAACCCGTGGCAAAGGCGGTATCAACCGCGATACTCTGCAGCACTTTATTCGCGGGCTGGACATCCCGCCTGCCGAGAAGGAACGCCTGCTGCAACTCACACCCGGCACCTACACGGGCCTCGCGGCACAGCTGGCAAAAAAGATCTAGCGGACGCGCCGGGCACGCAGGAATTCGAAGACCCCGGGCAGGATCGACAACACGATGATGCCCAGGATCACCAGGGTCAGGTTGTTCTTCACCAGCGGCAGATTGCCGAAGAAATAGCCCGCATACGTCAGCAACAAAACCCAGAGAATCGCCCCGGTCACGTTGAAAACCAGGAAACGGCTGTAGGCCATTGCGCCGACGCCTGCCACGAACGGCGCGTAAGTGCGAATGATCGGGATGAAGCGGGCGATGATGATGGTCTTGCCGCCATGGCGCTCGAAAAATACGTGGGTGCGATCGATATACGCGCGCTTGAAAAACCGCGTGTCCTCGAACCGGAATACTCGCGGGCCGAGGTAACGGCCTATCGCATAGTTAAGCGAATCGCCGAGGATCGCCGCGGCGATCAGCAGCAGCACCAAGCCATGGACATTCATTTCGCCCGCCGCCGCAATGGCGCCGGCTACGAACAGTAATGAATCGCCAGGCAGGAACGGCGTGACGATCACGCCCGTTTCGAGGAAAACGATCAGGAACAGGATCGCGTAGATCCATACCCCATAAGTGCGTGCAAGGTCCAGCAGGTGCTGATCCAGATGAAGGATCAGGTCGACGAAGCCGGCAAGCAGTTCCACAGCCGGGCAACCGCGGTCAGACGACCGCTTCTTCCTGCTTCTTCTCAGGCTTGATGAAATCCTCGCGCGTCACGCCCAGCCACATGATCAGGGGACTCGCCACCAGCACCGAGGAATAGATGCCAAACAGAATGCCGATGGTGAGCGCCAGCGCGAAGTAATGCAGGATTTCGCCGCCGAAGATCAGGATAGAGGTGACCATCAACTGGGTGCTGCCGTGGGTGATGATGGTCCGCGACATGGTGCGGGTGATGGCGTTGTTGATGACCTCTTCGGTGGTCGCCTTGCGCATCTTCTTGAAGTTTTCGCGGATCCGGTCGAATACCACCACGGATTCGTTAACGGAATAACCCAGCACGGCGAGAATGGCCGCCAGCACCGGCAGCGAAAACTCCCACTGGAAGAAAGCAAAAAAGCCGAGGATGATCACGACGTCGTGCAGGTTGGCGATGATCGCCGACACGCCGAATTTCCATTCGAAACGCAGGGCCAGGTAGGCCACGATGCCCACCGATACCAGCAGCAACGCCAGCGCCCCGTTTTCGACGAGTTCCTTGCCGACCTGAGAACCCACGAAATCCACACGGCGTAATTCCACGGTCGGATCGTCTTCGCGCAAGGCCTTTATGACGACTTCGGACAATTGCGCGCCCGTCACCCCCTGTTTGGCGGGCAGGCGAATCAGCGCCGTTTGCGAGCTTCCAAAGCTCTGCACAGTGGCGTCGCTCAGGCTGATTCGTTCAAGCGTACCGCGGACCTTGGCGATGTCCGCCGCATGGCCGTAGTTCACTTCCATGACCGTGCCACCGGTAAATTCGACGCCCAGATGCAGCCCCCGGGTCGCCAGGAAGAATACCGCCAGCAGGAAGGTGACCAACGAAATGACGTTGAACACCAGCGCATGGCGCATGAAGGGAATGTCTTTGCGGATGCGGAAAAATTCCATCTGCTGTTCCTTGTACCGGAGTTTGACTCAGTTGCCCGTCAGCTTTCCTGTTGCCGCTTGTGCCAGTCCGTGTTTCCGATCGGCAGGCGTTCCAGTCGGCGGCGGGCACCGAATACGAGATTGACCATGCCGCGGGACACCAGCACCGCGCTGAACATCGAAGTCAGGATGCCGAGGCAATGGACAACCGCGAAGCCGCGCACCGGACCGCTACCGAACATGAACAGGGCGACGCCGGCGATCAGCGTGGTGATGTTCGAGTCCAGGATCGTCGCCCAGGCCCGCTCATAGCCCGCCGTGATGGCCGCCTGTGGAGTCGTTCCGTTGCGAAGTTCCTCGCGGATGCGCTCGTTGATCAGCACGTTGGCGTCGATCGCCATACCCAGTGTCAGCGCGATGGCGGCAATGCCCGGCAGCGTCAGCGTCGCCTGCAGCATAGACAGCAGCGCGACCAGCAGCATCAGGTTTATGGCCAGCGAAAGCACGGAAATGACACCAAACCAGGCGTAGTAGATGATCATGAAAACAGCAATTGCGATGAAGCCGTAGACGACTGCATGGAAGCCGCGCTGGATGTTGTCCGCGCCGAGGCTTGGGCCCACCGTGCGCTCTTCAACGATTTCCATCGGCGCGGCCAGCGCTCCGGCGCGCAGCAGCAGCGCCAGGTCGTTGGCTTCCTGGGTCGACATGCGGCCCGATATCTGGAAATTGCCGCCGAATTCTGACTGGATCACCGGCGCGGTGAGGACCTCAGGCCTACCTTTCTCGATCAGCAGGACCGCCATCCGCCGCTTCACTGCTTCGCGGGTGGTGTTCTGCATCATCCGCGCACCCTGGGCGTCCAGGGTGATGCTGACGATAGGCTCCCCGTATTGCTGATCGAAGCTTGGCGCCGCATTGGTGAGGCGGTCGCCGGTGATGATGACCTGCTTGCTGAGCAGCAGCGCTTCCTTTTCCTCGCCACGGTTCGAGTAGAGCAGTTCCGTGCCAAACGGCACGTTGCCGTTGATCGCGGCCTGGATCTTTGCCGGATCGTAGTCCCGCGAGTTCGGGTCGCTCTGGTGGGCCTCGACAAGACGCAGCTCGAGCGTGGCCGTCCGGCCGAGAATGTCTTTCGCCTTGGAAGTATCCTGCACCCCGGGCAGTTGCACCACGACGCGGTCCAGGCCGGCCTGCTGCACGATGGGCTCCGCCACGCCCAACTCGTTCACCCGGTTGCGCAGGGTAGTGATGTTCTGCTGCAACGCGAACTCCTGGATCTGCTTCTGGACTTCTGGCCGCAGCGAGGCTGTAATCAGGAACTCGCCGGATGCGTCGGACGCATTCAGCAGCAGGTCGGGGCTTTGCTTTCCGATCTCATCGAGGGCTTTGTCGCGGGACTCCAGTTCACGGAATCTCACCACCACGTTCTGCCCCTCACGGGTGATGCCACCATAGCGGATCTCCTTCGCCCGCAGGGCCGTGCGGATATCGCCCACGTAGCGATCAGCCGCCTTAACGAGCGCAGCCTTCATGTCTACCTGAAGGAGGAAGTGCACGCCGCCCCGCAGGTCGAGGCCGAGATACATCGGCAGCGCCCGGATCTTGGACAGCCAGCGCGGCGAGTTGGAAAGCAGGTTCAGCGCCACGACATAGTCGTCACCAAGATCGCGCTCGATGACATCCTTGGCCTTGATCTGCGTATCGCCGTCCACCAGCCGTACCTTGACGCTGTTGGGATCAAGGAACAGGCCCTGAGGAGCGATGTTGGCCTGGACCAGTGCCTTCTCTACGCGGGTCAGCAGCGCGGGGTCCACTTTCGAGGTGGCCTTGACCGGGGATATCTGCACCGCCGGAGCTTCACCGAAAAAATTCGGCAACGTGTACAGAAGCCCTGCGACGAAGGCCCCTGCGATGAGGATGTATTTCCAGAGCGGATAACGATTCATGGATGTTCCATGCGGGAGGTAAGGAGCAAACCCGGCTGCAAGAGCATCGCGGACGGTCCTGTCCGCAATACCTGCTTACACCCTTCAGCCGGCGCTCTTGATGGTTCCCTTGGGAAGAAGCGTGGTGATGGAGGGCCTTTGCACCTGGATTTCGATGTTCGGCGCGATTTCGACCGAAACGAAATTGTCGCCCACCTTGGTTACCTTGCCGAGTGTGCCGCCGGCGGTGACGACTTCATCCCCCTTCTGCAGGCCGGCAAGCATGGTGCGGTGCTCTTTCGCACGCTTGGTCTGGGGACGGATCATCAGGAAGTAAAGCAGGACGAACATCAGAATGAGCGGCAGCAGGCCGAAGATATCCAGGCCCCCGGCGGATGGGACGGTCTGGGCAAAAGCATTGCTGATCAACACGAGCGATTCCTCCTATTTCATATAGACCGTCGCCAGACGGCCGGCCACGGAACACACTTGGCGATCCGGTCCGGAAAAAGTGGCGCATTCTAGCATGGCTCCCCTTCCCCAAGACGCAATCCGGCGACGTGCTCGGCGAGCCGTCCGGCCTGGATCGCTTCACGCAGACCGCTCATAAGTTCCTGGTAATAATAAAGGTTATGGAGGGTGTTCAGGTGGGCGCCAAGGATCTCGTTGATGCGCTGCAAGTGATGAAGGTAGGCGCGGGAGAAATTGCGGCAGGTATGGCATCCGCAAGCTTCATCCAGTGGACGCACGTCGTCACGATACCGGGCATTGCGCAGGCGTATCGTGCCATCACGGGTGAAGATCCAGCCGTTTCGCGCATTGCGCGTCGGCATCACGCAATCGAACATGTCGACCCCGCTCACCACCGCCTTGACGATGTCGTCGGGCGTTCCGACGCCCATGAGATAGCGCGGAGCATTGCGCGGGAGCTGCGGCGCGGTATGGCGCAGGATCCGCAACATGTCCTGCTTGGGCTCGCCCACGGACAGGCCGCCGATTGCGTAGCCATCGAAGCCGATCCCGCTCAGTTCCCTGAAAGATTCGTCGCGGAGCTTCTCATGCATGCCACCCTGCACGATGCCGAACAACGCGTTCGGGTTGCCTTCGTGGGCGTGCCGGCTGCGCTCCGCCCAGCGCAATGAAAGGCGCATGGAATCCGCGGCTGCCCGTTCGTCCGCCGGATAGGGCGTGCACTCGTCGAAAACCATGACGACATCGGAATTGAGCACGCGCTGGATGCGCATCGATTCCTCGGGCGAAAGGAAGCAGGGATCGCCGTTCACCGGCGAACGAAACGCCACGCCCTCTTCCGTGATCTTGCGCAACTCCCCCAGGCTGAATACCTGGAATCCCCCGGAATCCGTAAGGATCGGGCCTTTCCAGCCCATGAATCGGTGCAAGCCCCCGTGTGCTTCGATCACCGCAAGGCCCGGGCGCAGCCACAGGTGAAACGTATTGCCGAGCACAATTTGCGCGCCGACCGCCGCGATCTCATCGGGGCGCATGGCCTTGACGGAGCCGTACGTGCCGACAGGCATGAACGCAGGTGTATCGACGCTGCCGTGCGCCAGTTCGAGCCTGCCGCGGCGAGCCAGGCCGTCGGTCTTGTCGATTCGGAATTTCAAGGTCAGGTCCGTGACGCCGGAGACCCATCGATAAGCATGGCGTCGCCATAACTGAAAAATCGATAGCGCTCGCGGATCGCGTGCTCATATGCCTGGCGCACGGCTTCCACCCCAGCGAACGCGCTCACCAGCATGAGCAGCGTCGATCTCGGCAGGTGGAAATTGGTCAGAAGGCGATCCACCAGCCGGAAACGATACCCCGGCAGGATGAACAAACGGGTTTCCCCGGAACCCGCTTCGAGCGGCCCGCGGCTCGCCGCGGATTCGAGCGCCCGCAGGCTGGTTGTCCCGACCGCCGTCACCCGCCCGCCCGCCGCTTGCGTCTCAGTCACGGCACGGGCCGTGGCCGCCGGGATTTCATACCACTCGCTGTGCATCTCGTGATTCTCCACATCTTCCACCCGGACCGGCTGGAAAGTGCCGGCGCCTACGTGCAAGGTCACATACGCGAACCTGACGCCGGAAGCCGCCAGCCGATCCAGCATTGACTGATCGAAATGCAGACCGGCTGTCGGTGCCGCAACGGCGCCCGGCGCTTTCGCATAGACCGTCTGGTAGCGCTCCGAATCCGCATCGGTCACCGGCCTTTCGATGTACGGGGGCAAGGGCAGTTCCCCGCTCCGCTCCATGACGCTCGATACCTCGTCGTCGAACTCGATCAGGAAAAATTCCTCATGACGCCCGATAACCGTAGCCGTCGACGAATCGCCGAAGCGAATGCGCTGGGCGGCCCTGGGGGCATGGCTGGCCCGCAGCATCACCAATGCGCGACGGGGCGGGAGGATGCGCTCGATCAATACCTCGACCTTTCCGCCCGACTCCTTGGTCCCGTACATCCGCGCCTTGATCACCCTGGTGTCATTGAAAACCAGCAGATCCCCGGCTTTCAGGTAGCGGGGCAAGCTGGAGAAATGGTCGTCGGCGATTTTCCCGCAGGCGCCATCCAGATGAAGCAGCCTGCCCGCGCCTCGCTCTGCGGGCGGTGACTGGGCGATAAGTTCCTGCGGGAGCGTGTAGTCGAATTCCTCGATTCGCATCGCGCGCATTATATGCGGCCATGGCCCGGCCTCGGTTGCGACAGGAGACCGAATTCCCGATAATTGCACTCCCCGTGCCGGGATGGCGGAATTGGTAGACGCACGGGACTCAAAATCCCGCGCCCCAAAGGCGTGCCGGTTCGATTCCGGCTCCCGGCACCAAACCTAAAACCCCTGAACCCCAGCCCTGGCGGGAGGGTTGCCGCCACCGCTCCTCCCGCTCGGCATCTGCCCGCTCACCGGCAGTGTGCCCACGGCACAGTCATTTCGTGCCATTCGGTGGCACACTTTTGGCACGCCCTTCGAGGGCATCGACCGCTCCAGCACCAGCATCTTCCGCGAAGTTGATGTAGATCAGCGTGACCGTCTCACTTGTGTGACGCATGAACTTCTGGATAGATTTGAGCGGCACGTGAGCCAGGGCGAGGCGTGTAGCAGTGGTGTGCCGGCAGGCGTGCAGGCTGGCACCCTTACCCATCCCCAGCGCGTCCCGCATTTTCTCCCACCGCTTGTTCAGGACCGAGGCAGTCAGCCCCGCCCACGGCTTGGCTCTGGCCGCGACCTCCGCCCGCTTGGTCAGCCGGGTCATGGTCATTGCCTCGCTGACCTTCTGGTCCCCGAGTATGGCGCACCCATCGGACACGCGGAACGGGCCGACTGCCTCACCACGGCGGAACCCTGAGTCGATCAGGAACACCATGAGTGCGGCCATTTCCGGCATGGCGTGCGTCTCGAACCACTCGACCACCAGCGACTCCTCCTCCTGGGTGTACCAGCGGATGTTGCCACCCTTCTTCACCTTCGGCCACGGGACCATCGGCATCCCCGTGATGAGGTCGTTCTCCGCCGCGCTGCGCAGCATCTTCGAGACCAAGGCGAGGTGCTTGTGTACCGTCTTCGCGCCGTACCGCTGGTCCCCGTTGTGGTCCTTATGCTCCCGCATCCACTGCACGAACTCCTCCATGCGCCTGCGGGTGATGCTGACCAGCACGCAGCCCCCCCCGAAGAACTCCCTCACCTTCACCCACCGGGTCTGGATGCCCCGCTTGTCCTTCGCATCGCCCCAGTCCCCGCCACCGTGGAGGGAACGGAAGGTGGAACCGAGGGTGACTTGGGGTGCCTGGGTGGTGACCTTCGCCAGTACCTTGATGTCGGCCACTGCGTTCACGTACCTGCGCTTCGCTTCATCGAGGTCCGAGGTCCGAGGTCTTGAGAGACACACGGCCACCGCCTAGTTCACGGAGGTCCGCCACGTACACGTGGCCACGCTGTGTGATCTTCATAGGCTCCTCACTTTCCCATTGCGTCAGTCATTTGATTGACTACCAGCTTGCCACGGGGGTTATCCTCACGAGCTTCCGGCGCCGGTAGTCTGGTTCCTCGAAACTCTCAAGCACCCGCAACCCCGGCTTCAGTGACGTGCCATCGGCCATTGACGACAAGAAACGGCTGATGGCTGACTTGCTGATGCCCACCTTCTTCTCCAGGTCCTGCTGGGGAAGCTCCCCCAATGCTGCAACCTCCAGCAGAATCTGGATCATTTGGGCCGGCATGTCGCTGTACTCAAATGCGTCCCGCAGTGCCCCGATTGCACGGCTGATGCTCAACACTTTCCAGGTATCCATGTCGTTGTACCTTTCTGCTGATAATGAGCAGTAGCCAGTGCGCGGCTTTATGCGCGCCGGCGGTGGTGGAGTCCGCGCAGGCGTAGCCCGGCGCGACGCTTGCGCCGTTGAACCTGCAAGCGGCGTGACGGGCGGTCAAAGTCGCAATTCTTCCTGCCCGGCCACAGTCTGGCTCAGACTTGACAACATCTCGGCCAACGTGAACGGTTTCGCCCGAGAATTTGGACAGCACGCTCCTGCCATCAAGGGAAGAGCGGCCAGTGTGGCCGCTCTTTTTTGTTTCGATAGAGCGCGTTTCGGCGCCCACAAAACCAGCGACGGCCCGGGTCTCACGCCTTCAGGCGGCCGCCTGCCGCAGATGGCACGCTACCCATTGCCCCGGCAAGATTTCTTTTAACGGCGGCTCCTCGCGCTTGCAGCGCTCCTCGACATACGGGCAGCGCGTGTGGAAACGGCAACCTGGCGGCGGATCAATCGGGCTCGGCACGTCGCCTCCGAGCACGCGGCGCTGTTTGCGAATGGCCGGGTCCGGCACGGGTACCGCTTCGAGCAGTGCTTCGGTGTAAGGATGCTGCGGCCGCGTGAAAATCGCCCGCTTCGGCGCGATCTCGACGATCTTGCCGAGGTACATCACCGCGACGCGATGGCAGATGTGTTCGACCACGGCGAGGTCGTGCGCGACGAACAGGTACGAGAGATTCATTTCGGCCTGCAGGTCCAACAGCAGATTGATCACCTGCGCCTGCACCGACACGTCGAGCGCCGACACGGGCTCGTCGCACACGATCAGGCGCGGCCCCACTGCCAACGCGCGTGCGATGCCGAGGCGCTGGCGCTGGCCGCCGGAGAACTCGTACGGATACTTCACGAGCTGATCGGCGCGCAGCCCGACACGCTGGAACAGATCAGCGGTGCGTGTGCGCACCTCCGCGGCCGGCAGCGATTCGTAGTTGCGGATCGGCTCCGCGACGATGTCCGCAGCGCGCATGCGCGGGTTGAGCGAAGAATAGGGATCCTGGAACACCGCCTGCACCTCGCGCCGCACGGGACGCATCTGGGCCCGGTTCAGTTGATCGATGCGCCTGCCGCGCCAGAGGACGTGACCCTCGGTCGGGTCGAGCAGCCGCAGGATCAGCTTGCCGGTCGTGGACTTGCCGCAGCCGGACTCGCCGACCAGCCCGAGCGTCTCGCCTTCTCGCACCCAGAAGCTCACGCCGTCGACCGCGAGGACTTTCGCGCCGCGCGCGAGCAGGCCGGTCCTGGTCGGGAAGTGCTTGCGCAGCCCTTGCACTTCGAGCAGCACGTCGCGTGGCGCGCTCATGCGACCGGGTTCCAACAGGCGGCCGAGTGCCCTGCGCCGTGCGCGGCCAGCGGCGGGGCCTCCTGTGCGCAGCGCGCGATTGCGTTCGGACAGCGTGGCGCAAACAGGCAACCCGGATGCTCCTCCTTGAGCGAGAGGACCATGCCAGGAATCTCGACCAGGCGCTTGGCTGCACCTTCCCGCACCGAGTCGCCGAGGTGCGGCATCGATCCGAGCAGCCCGCGTGTGTAGGGATGGCGGGGATGCGCGAACAGTTCCTCTACCGGCGCCTCTTCGACCTTGCGTCCGCCATACATCACTACAACGCGCTGTGCCATCTCCGCGACGACGCCGAGATCGTGCGTGATCAGAATGATCGCCGCACCGGTTTCGCGGGCGAGCTCGCGCATGAGCTGCAGAATCTGGGCCTGGATGGTGACGTCGAGCGCGGTGGTGGGCTCGTCGGCAATCAACAGCCGCGGGCCGCAGGCGAGCGCCATCGCGATCATCACGCGTTGCCGCATGCCGCCGGACAGTTCGTGCGGATATTGACGCACCCGTCGCTCGGGCTCCGGCATCCGCACCTTGCGCAACATCTCGACGGCTTTAGCGAGCGCCTCGCTTTGCGACAGACCGCGGTGCAGCACCAGGCTTTCGGCGATCTGCCGGCCGATGGTCAGCGCCGGGTTCAGCGAAGTCATGGGCTCCTGGAAGATCATCGAGATCGCGTCGCCGCGCACTGCGCGCATCTCGTCTTCGCTCAACGCGAGCAGATCGCGGCCCTCGAACAGCACCTTGCCGCTGACGATGCGCCCCGGGGGGGAGGCAATCAGCCGCAGTATCGAGAGCGATGTCACGCTCTTCCCGCAGCCCGATTCGCCGACGACAGCCAAGGTCTCGCCCGCGGCGATCGAGAACGAGACACCGTCTACCGCGCGCACGACGCCGTCGCGGGTGAAGAAGTGGGTTTTGAGGTCTTGGACTTGCAGGAGTGGACTCATCACATCCGTCGAGCCAAACGAGGATCGAGCGCATCGCGCATGCCGTCGCCGAGCAAGTTCACCGCGAGCACCGTCAGCGACAGAAACACACCCGGGAAAAAATCAAATAACTGGCGAGTTGGAACATGCTTCTCGCCTCGGCCATGATATTGCCCCAGCTCGGGACGTTCGGTGGTGTGCCGGCGCCGATGAATGAGAGGATAGCCTCGGTGATCATCGCCGATGCGCAGATGTAAGTGCCCTGCACGAGCAGCGGCGCCAAGGTGTTGGGCAAAATGTGTCGCAGCAGGATCAGCGGCAGACTCGTGCCGGCCGCGATGGCGGCTTGCCTCCTGTTGCGGCCTGTTCGGCCTAAAGCCCACGCGCGCGCGAAACCCGGCGGGGCCTGATGTTGGCGAGGTGTGGAGCGGCATGTCGGTGACCCATGCCATCACCCGTTCGGTGCGCGATAGCGCAGCGTTGCTTGACGCGACCTCCGGCTCGGACATTGGAGACCCCTATTGGTCGCCACCGCCGAAGCGCCCCTATACTCGCCGAAGTCGGGGCCAGCCCTGGGCACCTCAGGATCGCTTTCACCGCCAAGGCGTGGAACGGTCATGCCGTCGATCCGGAATGTGCGGCTGCAGTCGCCAGCGCGGCAAAACTGTGCGAGAACCTCGGTCACCACGTCGAAGAGGCATCGCCTGCGATTGACGAAGCAACGCGCGGTAAGGCGGTAGGTGTCATCGTCAGGGCCCAAACCCGCAAGTTGGTTCAGATTGCAGGACGCGTTCTAGGGCGCCCGGCTACCCAGGAGGACTTCGAGACGAGGACTTGGGCGCTTTCGGAAGACGCAAGTCAACTCACAGCGAGCGACTACGCTGCGGCGATCGACGTGATGCACCGAACCGGCCGAGTCGTCGGCCGCTTCTTCACTCAATATGATGTGCTGCTCACGCCCACAATGTGCACCCCCCCGCACCGGCTTGGCGTGCTCGATATGATGATGACTAATGCCGACGCATTCTACGAGGCCCTCTTCGGCGACATCGCGTTCACGGCGCCATTCAACACGACCGGCAACCCGGCCATGTCGGTGCCGCTACATTGGTCGCCAGAGGGGCTCCCGGTGGGCGTGCAGTTCGTCGCACCGTTCGGCGACGAGGCCGCGCTCTTCCGCCTGGCTGCGCAAGTCGAGGCCGCGCAGCCCTGGGCGGACCGGCGGCCGGCGCAAACGCAATAGGATTCAGTCCCGAATCGTCCGGCTACCCGATCCCGTTCACGGTGCATGGCGGCTAACCCTACAAACATTTCCGAATCTTGAGGAATCTCCAAACGCGCGTTATCGCTAGGGATTAGCGGCCTGCGGGAATCCCTTTTCTCCACGCTGACTAATTGAGCTACAAATCGTTGAACACCCTTTCTGAAAAGTTGTATGGCCGGTTTGGGTCGAGAGTTGCCGATCGCCAAGGGCAACTCGCGGCCAAAATCCGATGTTCCGCACGTCCGCTCAATTTCACCGAAAGTAGTGACCCGCTCGTGCCGACCGGCAGGGCCCACGCGGAGATCCTCCCCAACATGCCCGAATCAGCCTACTGCCAGCCCACTGCCGCCGAAAACCAACGGTTGACCCGCACGACCGAACCCCCAATACTTGGACTCGCGTGATTGAAATGACTATCCGTAAATCGTAACGGGTATCGGATATGCCTGAAGCAACGCAGCGGCCTGGCGCTATCGCAGCAGACGACCTTTTTGCGGGGCGTTTGCCCATCCGGGAGGCCTTGACCAAGCTTCGCCTGCGCCTGCTTGACCTGACGTCACGCAATCGCCTGCTGAATTTCAAGCATTCTCCGGGCAAGAGCTTGCAGTTTGTACTTAGCTCCCCCGACAAGGTGTTTACCAAGCTGCTCAGCAATCAAGGGGCGGCCATATCCGTCAACCCCGTACCCGAGCCCGAACGTGAGCGCTGGACCCAGCAAGGTGGACGCCTTGCTCGTCCAGACGTGAAGGAATACGCAAAACAACGCGGCATCAACACATCCTATGAGTTAATGCCGGACGGCAATGTTGAGGGTAGCGCTGTCCAGTCTTTGTATTATCCGGATGACTTGGCTCGTCATTGCCGCAAGCTGGCGCGCGAGGCCCGGTCGGCCATCGAGGAAACGGGCGCCAACATGCTGTTCTTGGTGGTCGGCTTCCTGGAATTTCCCGACCGCGAGGCCAACGACCGCATGTTGTTGGCTCCGCTCATCTCGGTCCCCGTGGCGCTGGAGAAGACCCGCGTCGACCGCGCGACGGGGCAGGAGTGCTTCACTCTCAAGTACACCGGCGAAGACCTCGCTGATAATCTCTCACTGCGCGAAAAGCTTACGCAGGAATATAGCTTCGAACTGCCTGCGTTTGACGATGAAGCCGGTCCGGAGACGTATTTCCAGGTACTGGAACGACTGATTCAGCGCAAGCCCCGCTGGAAGGTTCGGCGGCACATGACGCTTGCCTTGCTGTCGTTTTCGAAGATGCTGCTGGTCCGGGATATCGACCCACAGAAATGGCCGGTGACCGAGGATGGCCTCTCGGCGCTGATGGACCACGAAATTGTGCGCATGGTGTTCGAGGGTGCACCAAACGACGGCGGCAACACCTCGCCGATAGCGTCCGAATATGAGATTGATACCCACCCGCTGCTAAACATCCCGCTGATTTACGACGCAGACAGCTCGCAGCACAGCGCGTTGATTGACGCGTTGTCGGGCAGGAACCTGGTCGTTGAGGGCCCCCCCGGAACCGGGAAATCACAGACCATCACGAATCTGATTGCCGCCGCCTTGGCCGATGGGAAGTCGGTTCTGTTTGTCTCGGAAAAGCTGGCGGCCTTGGAAGTCGTCAAGAAGCGACTGGCCCATGCCGGGCTCGCGCACTTCTGCCTTGAACTTCACAGCAACAAGACGCAGAAGAAACACGTCCTTGAAGAGCTTCAGAAGCGACGGGACGCGAATTTTTCTGCGCCACCCGGGTTGTCGTCGAAGCTGACGACCCTGGAGGAGAGGCGTATGCACCTCGCCGCGTACGCTGACCTGCTCAACGGCGTCCACGGCAATGCCTGTGGCTTAACCGTGCATCAGGTGCTCTGGCGAGCTGAACGCTTTCGGCAGGCTTGTGGCGACAGTTGGGGCGCCGCACAAGAGCTCTACGTCTCCGACGCGCCCTTATCCGACGAGGCTGCGTTCCGCTCACTGTCTGATGCTCTTGCCCGGGTGACCAACCAGTACCGTGAGGTTGGTGGCTACGGTCCGGAACACCCCTATTGGGGGCTCTTCGTCGAGGAAATGCTACCTGGCGCTGACCTGCAAATCGAAAGGACGCTGCAAGAGTTCTTGCCGCGCTTCGAGACTCTGGCCAAGACGTTCGAGGACGCGGCTACGTTTCTCAACAGTGGCCCTCTGCACACCAGTGTAGCAAGTGCCGCCGCTCTATCGAATTTGCTTTCTGCGCTCGTCCCGGGCAATCCGGACCAGATGGCCCACGATATGCTGCCCCGGATATTTGCGGTCGGAGACCCCGATGGACAGCGTGCCCAGGCAACACTGCAGGCGTTTCGGGAAAAGCTGGCCCACATTGGGACGCTGCGCACGTCTATTGGCACTCGTTTATTGGCGCCAGGGTCGATTACCGACGCAGAGGGGGTTCGCGCCACTGAGCTACAGGCAACGCTAGAAGGGTTGGGCGTTTTGCCGCAGTCCGCGCAACAGCTCCAGGAACTCCGCAAAGAGCTTATCGTTGCGATTGGGGCAGCGTCAGCGGCGTTGAGTCGCGTTGAAGCTATAGGCGCCGCGGCCGGCCAGCCTTATCACGGCGATGCCGTATCGCTCAACAAGATTGTCGCTGTCATCGAGTCCGCCTCCACAGCCCCGCGCGACCTGCTGGGGTTCCGCCACGCTGCGATGGGCCGCCCCGATGCTTTGCAATTGATTCAACGCGCTCGTGCCGAGTACGACGCGTTAAGCCGTGAGACAGCCGAGTTGGGCGAACTCTTCTACCTCGACACGATTCAAGACGCCACGGAGATTGGGACGCCGATAGCGGTTCTGCGCGAAGGCAATACCTGGTATCGCATCTTTCAGAAGCGGTGGCGCGTGGCATGTGCCGCGCACCGTACGCTGGACAAGACCAAGGCAAAAAAGCCGCCTGAGCAGCGCTTGCGTGAGCTCGAGCGATTGCATGGACTGCTTCGCACTAGCAAACAGTGGAAGGAATCGGCCGAGTATCGCGCTGTGCTCGGACCCTTCTGGAGTACCGACGAACCGGACTTGGACAGCGCCTTGCGCCTTACCCAATGGCACGCCGAAGCCCGATTCCGCCTTGTTAGCGCCGAACTGGAGTCGGCGGCCAGCGGCGTCCTGCAGACCGACGAGGGCCGCCTTGCCAAGCTTGGCGCCGTCCATGACGACCTCAAGTCCGCCGTTGCTGCGCTAGACCATCTGCGAAGTACCCTCCAATCGAACTTCGGCGGCGCGCCAGCGCTGGGCCCGCAACTACATGCGTGCGCTCGCGAGCAAGAACGAATTGACGTCGCGAACGGCATCGAGCGGCAGCTGGCGTCTGCCGTGACGACGCTTACGGCGTGGGCGCCAGCTACCTTGTCCGCCGCAGAGGTCTTGCGCGCGGTCTCGGCACGGGTTGAATTGCCCACTGCTACTACGGCGCTCGATGAGGATGAGCACGCCAGACACTTTATAGGCAGCCTCTATCTCGGCCCTGATACGGATTTGGGTCCGGCGTTTGCGGCCTTGGCTTACGGTCGGAAGGTACTCAAGGCGCGGCTGCCTCTGCCGCTGATGCGCGTCTTGCTGAGCGCGACCGTAGCCGATAACCACAGCGCCCTGTGTATGTATATGGCCGAAATCCAGCAAGGCTGGCAAGCCATCGACCAGTTCGATGCCCGCCTGTGCAAATTTGGCTCCTTCTCGCTGGAAGCATGGGCCGGGTCAAAACCAAACGCCCCTCAATTTGTGCCCAATCTGGTAACGCACACTTCGACCGCAGTGGCGGAGCGCGAGGCGCTGCTACCTTGGGTTCAATACCTGCAAGCCACCGCGCGAGCGCGCGAACGGGGGTTGGGCGATTATGTGCAGCTCCTGGAGACAAAAGCGGTGGGTCCCGCGCAACTTGTGAGCGCATTCGGGTACCGCTTCTTCGGGTCGATTGCCCACGCCATATTCACGGGCCATTCCGAACTGACTCGGTTCGCTGGCGCCACGCACGAACAAGTGCGGTCCGAATACGCGAAGCTAGACCGCGAAATAATTGCCCTGCGGGGCATCGAATGCGCCCACAAGGCCGCCGGCCAAAGTAAGCCTCCGGCAGGCGGGCGCAGCGCGCTGGTTGGCGAAAAGACGGAAATGGAGCTCATCAACCATATGGTCTCGCATCCGCGAGCGCGCGTTACGCTGCGGCGAATGCTCTCCCAAGCGGGCTCCGCGGTACAAGCACTGAAGCCCTGCTTCATGATGGGACCGCAAGCTGTGGCTCAATATCTTGAGCCTGCCGCCGCGCAATTTGATTTGGTCATCATGGACGAAGCCTCTCAGCTCAAACCTGAGGAGGCCCTCGGCGCCATTGCCCGGGGCAAGCAACTCATCGTGGTGGGCGACCCCAAGCAGCTGCCCCCGACAACGTTCTTTGACAGGCTTGGCACCACGACCGATGACGGGGACGACGGTGCACAGGCGGCAGCCGTCGACTCGGAGAGCATTCTCGACGTTTGCATGGGGCACTTTCGACCAGTGCGCACCTTGCGCTGGCACTACCGGTCGCGGCATGAGTCGCTGATTGCGTTCTCCAACAGCCGCTTCTACGGCAATCGCCTCATCGTATTCCCGTCGCCCTACGGGAAGAACAAACGCCTTGGTCTGCGCTACCGGTATATCAGTGGCGCGGTCTATGAGAGCCAGACCAACAGGCTCGAAGCGGCCCGGGTGGTCGACGCGGCTATTGACCACATGCTGAATCACCCCGAGGACTCGCTCGGCATTGTCACGCTGAACTTGCGCCAGCGCGACCTCGTCGAGGAGCTCCTCGACCAGCGTTGTCGCAATCTGCCCAAGACGGATGAATTTCGCAGCGCCTGGGAAAGCGAAGGATTCGGACTCTTCGTTAAGAACCTCGAGAGCGTGCAGGGGGATGAGCGGGACGTCGTTTTCATCTCGACCACGTTTGGGCCAGCGCCCAACACCGACGTCGTTCGGCAAAACTTCGGACCGATTAGCCGACAAACTGGATGGCGGCGCCTGAACGTTCTCTTCACGCGCGCCCGGAAGTCCGTGCATCTCTTTTCGTCCATGCAGCCGGAAGACATCGTTGTTGACGAGAGCACGCCTCTCGGCACCAAGGTCCTGCGGGAGTACCTTGAATTTGCGCGTTCCGGGGTGCTCGCCGAGGTTGGTCCAACCGGTCTTGATGCAGAGAGTGACTTTGAGCTCTCGGTCACTGAGGTCCTCAAGGACGCTGGCTACAGCGTTGTCCCACAGCTGGGAGTTGCTGGTTTCCGTCTTGACTTGGCAGTCAAGCATCCCGCCTATCAGTCTGCATACCTGGCTGCGATTGAGTGCGACGGCGCAAGCTACCACTCCGGTGTCTCGGTTCGCGACCGGGACCGGATTCGTCAGGAGATTCTCGAAAGTCTCGGCTGGAACGGCCGAATCTGGCGCATCTGGTCAACCGACTGGTTCCGCAACCCGCAGCACGAGACCAAGCGGATGGTTGCGTTCCTAAAGGACCTCGCCGACAAACCTGTCGTAGATGCGTACGTTGATGAGCCCGAAGTAGTGGAGGAGGAGCCCGCGGCAGTTCCAGCTCCGCGCACCCGGCCGCTGGACATTCCGACGTTCACGCTCCAGAAGTCCCCGCGTATGGTGATTGAGGCGCGACCGTCCCAAGCGTCGCTTGAGTTGGCTGAAGCGACCGTAATCGTCGAGGAAGACGAGAACGCGGACCTCGAGATTGAGGTCGGAGACCTTGTCACTTATGCGCCATTGGCGACACCGGACCAAGAGATAGTGATGCGCATCGTAACGGGCCGCTCCGATTTCGAACGCGGCCTCATTAGCGAAGCGACGCCACTCGCGCAGGCGCTGCTTGGTGCGATGGTCGGCAACGATGTTGTACTGCGCGTGCCGGGCAAGGCGCCGACTTCATTTGTGGTTAAGAAAATTGTCCGGCCACAGCTGGATTAGGCCAGAGTCTCCTCAGCTCAGTTCATCAGTGCCGGCGCCGGTCCGGCGGCGCGCCTCGGGGCGGTGGCCTTCATCCACCGCTTGGGCTCGGCGCTCAGTGCGCACCTGCATTTTCATTGCGTTGTGCTCGACGGGGTGTTCGCTTCCGCGCCCGGCGGGGGCGTCGTCTTCCACCCGGCCGCCGGGATCGAACCGCGGCCATCGACGCGGTGCAGGTGGTCATGCGCCGACTGCCTGCTGGGCAGCTTCGTGCGTCGCGGTCTGCTCGACGGTGATGCCGCGTGCGACATGGCGCAGTGGCAACATGGCGGCGGGTTTTTGGTGGACGCGGCGGTGCGCATCGGGGCTGCCGACCAGCCGGGACGGGAGCGACTGCTGCGTTGCTGCGCCCGCCCACCGTTCGCCCTGGACCGGCTGCAACAACCCGATGCCGAGCACCTGATCTACAACGCCAGCAAAGCCGGCCCCGGCTGGCAGTCGCGCGCAGATCCTCACCCCGCTGCAACTGATCGACCGCCTCGCCGCCCTGGTGCCTCCGCGACACGTCCATCGCCACCGTTGCTACGGCGTGCTGGCGCCCAACGCGCAGTTGCGCGTCGCAGTGGCGCCCCCGCGATGAAATAAGTCACTGGAACGACCGCTTTGATGCGTTTGACCGGCTCCTTTCGCGAAACGGCAAGGACTCCTGTGGGTCGGCACTTGCCGGTCGCATATGGCTCGATTCGGCCAAAACCTGCCGTTCGAAAAAGAGACAATTCTGGTATCCGGCGCGCGAAAAAGTGGAGTGGCGCCGCCCGTGTTTGCCCCTCGTGCACTGCCGGGTGTACCATATTCGTGCCGATTAATGTTTGAGCGCGGCATCATTTCAACCAACGCAAAGTATTCGAGTTTCTCACGCTTGCGCTATCGGGAGTCACGCCGGAGCTGCACAAGTTAGTGTTTTTCTTTGGATCCTAACAATAGATTGGGGAGGGTAATCATGAAGGTCAGAATAGCGCGCGATCTTTTCCGTGGTGCTTCCGGAGTTCTATTAGCACTTCCGTTCGCGCTGGCTGCGCATCAAGGGTTCGCGCAGGGCGTGACCGACGATATGCTGCTCAACGCGCACAAAGAATCCGACAACTGGCGCATGGTCGGACGCGACTACATGAGCACCCGTTTCAGTCCGTTGAACCAGGTCAGCACCAAGACCGTGAAGCGCCTGGTTCCGAAGTGGACGTTTTCCTTCGGCGTGCTAGACGCACAAAACACCACGCCGCTGATCCACAACGGCGTGATGTATGTCACCGCGTCCCACGGCCGCACCTTCGCGGTAAACGCCAGGACCGGTTCGATGATCTGGCAATACAACCATCCATTGCCGGAAGACGCCGGCAAGAACATGTGCTGCGACATTGGCAATCGCGGCGCCGCGCTCTACGGGGACAAGGTGTTCGTCTCGACGCCCGATGCCCACGTCGTCGCGCTCGACATGAAGACCGGCAAGCCGGTGTGGGACGTAACGCTCAGCGACTACAAGAACGCCTACTCGATGACCGTGGCGCCGCTGGTTGCGAAGGGCAAGGTGATCGTCGGCCTCTCGGGAGCGGAGTACCCGACGCGGTTGTTCATCGAAGCGCTCGATGCGAACACGGGCCAGCAAGTGTGGCGCCGGTACACGATTCCCGCGCCGGGCGAACCGGGATCCGAAACATGGGGCTCCGATCCGGACAATCTCAAGTTCGGTGGTGCGTCGGCCTGGATTACGGGTTCATACGATCCAGCGCTCAACACTCTCTACTGGGCCACCGGTAACCCGAATCCCGACTGGGATGGCGTCGGTCGCGAGGGGGATAACCTCTACTCCAATTCTACCCTGGCGTTGGACCCAGACACTGGCGCGATCAAGTTCCACTTCCAGTACACACCGCACGACGTGTGGGATTTTGACGGCGTGAACGAACACATCCTTGCCGATCTCGGCGGGCAGAAAGTCTGGCTTCACGGTGACCGCAACGGCTTCCTCTACAGCATCGATCGCACCAACGGCAAGTTCGTCTATGGCAAGGCAATTTCCAAGGTGAACTGGGCTACCGGGTTCACGCCCGAGGGCCGGCCCATCGTCAATCCCGAGAAGGTGCCGAGCTACACCTACGAGGCGAAGGACATCTGCCCCGCCTCGGAAGGCGGAAAGTGGTGGAACCCGATGAGCTACAGTCCCGCCAAGCAAATGGTGTTCGTTCCCAGCCGCGAAATCTGCACGGACATCAAGAGCGCGAAGGGCGATCGCGTGGAAGGCAAGCCGCATTGGGGCATCGGCAGCATCAAGTGGAACAAGGGACATGGCCAACTGGTCGCGTTCGACGCCAAGAGCGGCAACAAGAAATGGACTGTGGATGCGCCCTCGCCTTTCATGAGCGGTGTGCTGACCACCGGCGGCGGCCTGGTATTCGCCGGAACGCCTGAGGGTGAGTTCAAGGCCTACGATCAGGATACCGGCAAGGAACTCTGGTCGTATCAGACCGGTTCGGGGATCGTGGGCAGCCCGGTAACGTACTTTATCGACGGCAAGCAGTATGTCGCGGTGCCTTCGGGCTTCGGCGGATGGACCGGGTGGGCTACCATCGGTGGTGGCGGCGCGCCTCAGCTCAAGGACAGCCGCAAGGGTGGTTACGTGACGGTGTTTGGGTTGTTCGACGAATAGCAGTTGTTGATGCGAGAAGCGGCGGCAGGTCCGCCGCTTCTTTTTTGGGCGTAAGAAAAGCAATATGCGGAGTTACTTCACGTTGTTTCGCCACGCCAGCGCCCTCGCGCTGACCTTCCTGCTGCTCGGCCTTGCGCGTGGCGAGGACGAACTCAAGAATCCGTTCGCCGGAGATCCCGCAGCCGCGATCGAGGGCAAACGGCTATTCCTGAAAATGGGGTGCTATGCCTGTCACGGTCACGAAGCCGAAGGGGCAGTCGGCCCCGACCTCACCGATGACGAGTGGATCTACAAGCCGACCGATTCGATGATCTTCAACACGATCGCCAAGGGACGCCGCGGAACCGTCATGGCGCCGTTTGGCGATCAGCTTACGCCAGACGAGATCTGGAGGATCGTCGAGTTTCTGCGCGACAAGAACCGCCAACGACACCTCAAGCAGCAATAACAAAGCCGTTTTCCAGGCTCCTCTTCTCGGGGGCAGGGGTTGGCCAACTGTTCGTAACTCCGATGGTTCGGTCGAACTCGACCACACTTGAGCCACCGCCCGGCAATGATCGGCGTGTTGATCATCCGGCCAACCCGGCGCACGCTCAGCTCTGTCGTTGAGCTACGCCGGAACGTCCGCTTTCTGCGCGACTGAAGGGCGGGAATGGGTCGATGGCGGAAGTTGGAGTTCATACCCCACCTTTCAGACCGAGTCGCAATTACCACAACTGAATTGTTTACGGCTAGCGTCGTCTGAAATGCGCCTGGCTGGATCGAATTGGGGGTATCTATGGGGGCATCTATGGGGGTATCTTGATAGTTCACATAGATACACTCTTTTTTAGATCAATTTGTTACGCGGCTAATCTGGTTCCGGCTCCCCCGCCGATTTCCGGTGTTACCCTGCCCGGCCTATCCGCGATTGCGATTGGTGTGCTTTACTTCCGTTCACGTAACCGGGGCTCCTGGCCGCATAGCAGCCATCGGCCATCGCTGTCGCCCGGGAACAACATGGCGCGGCCCGATTCATGCATGAAATCCGGGGCATGGGAGAACTTAACCGGCATCAGCGTCTCTATTAACTCGGCATGGACTGAAATCCTTCAGGAAACTAAGTGAAAATAATCCGTTTTGCATTCCTGGCCTCCCTTGTGACGACATCGCCGCTTGCAACGGCGCAGATCATGCTGGATGAAAGCCTCCTTTGGAACCAACGCCTGTTCGAGACGGAAGGCTTCGAGGACCGGGACCGCCCACTCCTGTTGAAGGTCTATGGCGGCTTCAAGCACGACAGCAACCTGTTCCGCCTTTCGGAGGACGCCGATGCGCAAACAACGATCGGCTCGTCCGACAAATCGGACAATATTTACCAGCTTGGCGTGGGGGGGCGTTACGAACTTCGCCGCAGCCGCCAGAAGCTTATTCTTGACGGTACGGTCGACCAGAATTGGTTTCAGAACTTCAACACTCTCGATAACAGCTCCAGCAACCTGCGCGCAGAGTGGGGCTGGCAAGCCGCAAACTATTGGGAGGGCACGCTGGGCGCCGGCTATCGGCACTATCTTGAGAATTTCGGCAGCGTGCAACAGAACATCAGGGACATGGTCGACCGAACTCGCACTTACGGCTCGGCGAATTTCCGGCCGATTTCCTATCTGAAGTTCACGCTGGATCTCGACTGGGTCGAGGAGGAGCATTCCGCCGACTCCCGGCAGTTCCTGGACAACCGGACCAACAATACCGCCTTTACGGCCAACTGGGTTACGCCTTCGAAAAATACCGTGGGCCTGAAGTTCAGGAGAGCCGATGCAGCTTACCCGAACGATGCCGTTTTTTCTGGTGCCGCGCTCGATAATTCCTACACGGAAAATGAATACAGCCTGGTCGCAGTCTGGAACGTTACCGCGGCATCGTTGTTGCGGGGCAGGCTCGGCCGTGCGGAACGCACGTTCGACCAGGACGCCAGCCGCGATTTCAGCGGCCCCACCTGGCGCCTGGGTTATGAGTGGACGCCCACCGGAAAAACAGCGCTGGAGTTGGCTACATGGCGTGAACTGACCGGGTTCGAGGATTTCAGCGGCAATTACATGCGCACCACCGGCATCGGCCTCTTTCCGGCGTGGTCGGTAATGCCCAAACTCGTCCTGCAGGGCAAAGCGGCCTACCAGACTCGAGACTATATCGGCGATTCCGCCTTCACCCCCACTGCCGGGCAGCGGGAGGATCAGGAGCGGCTGTTCCAGATCGCAGCGGTATGGACGCCGCTCAGATTGACCAAGCTGATCGTCGCTGTCGAAACGGGCGACAGGAAATCCAATCAGGCCCTAGCGGACTACGACTACCAGTCCATGAGCCTATCAGCAATTCGCACATTCTGAGGAGCAAGCCGGCGTCTGGGGTAACCGCGGCTATGCGAATACCGAAAGGCCGCAGCTTCAGTCCTGGCAGAACAATGGCCGTTATCACGCCCGACCGAATGGCTATGGAGTCCTGCAGGCAACCGCGAACGGGCCGGAACGATCTGGCTAGCCAGCGCTCGAAATGGCACGCGCGCGCGACATCAGCACACTGTCGTAGGTCACGACATCATGTCCTCCATCCCCGAACAGTTTTACCATGTGGGAGCCGATGTAACCGGCCCCGCCTACAACCAATACCCGCATTGTCCGCCTTTCACGAGGATGGACGTCACACGATTCTGCACTAACCAAGCCGCCACATGCCCAGGCGCCGCGTGCCGGATACGTTATAGCTGCACCGGATCTGCAGACCGTGGATCTCGAGGGCGGACACCATTGCGATCTGGGAAATGCATCAAGTCTTGTAGCCCTGCAACCACAGGAAATCCCCTCTGCACGAATTCCAAAAGCGGGGCATCGGCCACTGGAATCGGGCGGACTGCGCTGGTCGACATGAAGGATCGGAGCCTTCCGGACAAACTGCACTACCCGGATCAGTCGGCGATTCTCCCTTATTGCCTGCAGACCTAGCGCGGCCTAAACTGCTCGTCGTGCGCGACCAATAGTGCGCGGCTGCACCAATCCTGATCGCCATTCACTACACAAGATCGGTATCCCGTGATACTCCTGATAAAGAAAACAGACAACGATGGGCGTCTTGCGCTCGTTCCCGAGTTCCTGAAAACCAAATGGACTATTGAAGTAGCGGACAGTAGTGACAAAGCCGAACTGGCGGCCGGACTTGCCGGCGCCGATGCGATGGTCTCCATGAACTGGACCGCAGACATGCCACCAGCCCCGCGCCTGAAGCTGCTGCAGCTTCCAGGTGCCGGCACAGATGACATCGCCTTTGCCTCGGTGCCGGCACAATCCTCCGTGTGCAACGTGTTCGAGCATGAGATCGGCATTTCCGAGTACATCCTCGCGGGCATGCTGCAATGGGCAATCGGAATCCCTCGCATGGATGCGGCACTGCGTGAGAACGAGTGGTTTGGCTCGCATTTGTCAGGCCCGCGTCACGGCGAACTGCACGGACAGACTCTCGGCATCGTCGGCTACGGCCGCATCGGCCGCGAAGTCGCGCGGCGCGCAATGGCCTTCGGCATGAGTATTCTTGCCTGCAGCCGCACCCCACGGGGTGCCGATGAATTCGTCGGTCGAGTCGCGGGGATGGATGGATTGCCGGCGCTGCTCGCCGCCGCGGATTTTATCGTGCTCGCATTGCCCCTCGACGCTTCAACGGCAGGCATAATCGGCACCGGCGAACTGGAAAGCATGAAGCCCACGGCGGTTATCATCAATGTGGCGCGCGGCGCCCTGATCGACGAACGAGCGCTCTTCGATGCCTGCAAGAACCGCCGTATTGGCGGAGCGATCATCGACACCTGGTATCGTTATCCGCACCAGGGCGAAACTGTGAGTGCCCCCGGCAACCTTCCATTCCGCGAACTGGACAACATCATCATGACGCCGCACGCTTCGGGATGGACAGAAGGACTGAAGCCGAGGCGCTGCAGGCTGATAGCCGAAAACCTGGACCGGCTGACGAAGGGCGAGCCGCTGGTCAACGTAGTCAGGCCCGCGTCCGGAGCATGAACCGACTCTATCAGGACATACATGGATAACTACGCAGTCAGCGAAGCGGGAAAATTCATTTGGGACACTTGGCAGGCGAACGGCCGCGTCGGCTCGATTCCTGCCACGTGCCGGCCATCCACCCGCAGCGAGGGATATCGGGTGCAGGCCGAAGTGGCCCGGTTATCCGGTCAAGGACTTTACGGCTGGAAGATCGCCGCAACCAGCCAAGCGGGTCAGCAACACATCGGCGTCGACGCTCCGCTGGCTGGACGCCTGCTGGATAAACGAACTTTCGATTCCGGCGCAAATGTGCCGCTCGCCAACAACATTATGAAAGTTGCGGAAGCCGAATTTGCGTTCCGCATGGCCACCGACCTGCCGCCGCGCAGGACGAACTACTCGACCGCGGAAGTTCTCGCCGCCGTCGCCAGCCTCCATCCGGCACTGGAAATTCCGGATTCCCGCTATCACGAATTTGCGAAAATCGGCGCACCGCAACTGATCGCGGATTGCGCGTGCGCAAGCTATTTCGTCCTTGGACCCGCCACCGGCGCCGACTGGCGTCAGCTGGATCTCGTCGAGCATAGAGCCGCCGTGTCGGTGAACGGAAAGCTCGCGCGCGAAGGCAAAGGCGCCAATGTGTTAGGTGATCCGCGACTCGCACTCACCTGGATCGCCAACGAACTGTCGTCGACGGGCGACACGCTGCGCGCGGGACAAGTCGTGACAACCGGAACTTGCGTGATTCCGGTTGAGATAGACCATGGCGATCACGTCGTCGCGGATTTCGGCGTCATTGGTCGCGTGGAAGCGCACCTGACCTAGGAACTTCCCCGCCGCCCCCCCCGCATTCTCCCGTAGACTCCCGTCCGGCTGCATGGCGTCCGCCCGCATTTCCATGCGATATTGTCGGGATCGGCCCGCGGAGTTCGGACGACTTGGGGCTTGGACGACCGGCCCGCCGCACCACGACTCGGCGGGCCGTGAAATAGAGGAATTGAGTACGTATGCAACTTTACTACCCGCGCTCGTTTCTGAAGCTGATTCTGTCCGGCTTTCTTCTAGCCGTCCTGCCGCTTATCTTCGCGCTGATCAATAATGCGTTCTCGATTCACCAACTGGCCACGCAGAGCCAGCGCGCGGTCTATCAGGCAGTGCAGGCGACGCAGAACAGCCGGTTCCTGATCGAGCAGATCACCAACATGGAACGCAGTGTCCGCCAGTTCGCGATCATCGGCGAACCCTCCTTGCTGCAAGGTTACGGCTTCGCCCATGAGCGCTTCGTCGACACGGCCCAGCGGATGGCCACGCTGCCCCTCGACGCCTCACAAAAGGAGGCGATCGAGGTATTGCGAGCCCGCGAGGCGACCCTTTTCGACCGACTGACCCAGGTCGGCGCCACCCGGGAGGTGGTTGGACTTGCCGTGAGCGAACTCGCTGCGCTATCCGAAGCCGCGCATGCCATGGATCAGCAGGGGAATCTGCTGGTCGACAGGGAAGTCGAAACGATGCAGAAAATGGCGGGCGAAGTGCAGCGCTTCATCTTCTGGCAGTTGCTTGCGCTGGTGCCGATCGCGTTGCTGCTGGTTTTCGCCGCGGTATTCCTGATTTCCAAACCGATCCAGCAACTCGAATCCGCAATCCGCAAGTTGGGCGAAGGGCGTTTCGACGCGAGCATCACGGTCAACGGGCCGGCCGACCTGGAATCCCTGGGACGGCAACTGGACTGGCTACGCCTGCGCCTTCTGGACCTCGAAGAACAAAAGACGCGCTTCCTGCGGCACGTTTCGCACGAACTCAAGACGCCGCTCACCGCCCTGCGCGAAGGCGTGGAGCTTCTGTCCGACGAGGTAACCGGAAAGATGACCGCCGGCCAGTTCGAAATTGCGCGCATCCTCCGCCAGAACACATTGCGGCTGCAGAAACTCATCGAAGATCTGCTCAGTTACCATAGCGCCCAGTTCCACACTTCCTCCCTTTCGTTTTCCCGGTTCAACCTGAAAGCGCTCACGGCTCGGGTAGCCCAACATCATTCCCTGGCAATGCGCGCCAAGAACCTCAACCTCAACCTCGCTGCGTCCGAGTTCGATATCGAAGCCGACGAAAAGAAAATCGAGGCGGTCGTCGATAACCTGTTGTCGAATGCCATCAAGTTCTCACCGGTGGGAGGAACCATCAAGGTCCAATTGCGCAAACGTGGCGCAGACTCCGTGATCGACGTGATGGATGAAGGACCCGGCATCGGAGCCAACGACCGCGGCAAGGTGTTCGAACCGTTCTTCCAGGGCAATACAGAATACATTGGCCCCGTAAAAGGTACCGGCCTCGGCCTCGCCATCGTGCGGGAGTACGCCAATGCCCACCAGGGTAGCGTCGAGATCATTGATGACGGCAATCCCGGCGCCCATCTACGTGTCATACTCCCGACCAGGCAGATGGAGGTGGCAGCGTGAGGCCCCCAGCGATGGGCCCCAATTTATTTGGGATCGCTGGCAAGCCGAGCGCTGCCAGGCGCCGACACCTCATGGCTTCGACATCGCATGCTCTCAAGGAGGCGCCGCTAGTAAGGCACCCAGCGAGGGGCCCCAGTTTATTGGGGATCGCTCGCAAGCTGATCGTCGCCAGACGCCGAATCGATATTGACTGCATCTCGCAGGGCCGCAATAAGGCGGCGCACGTGAACCCACTTTCAGCGCAATCCTGCCCCGGGCCAGAGGCTTGGGCCTGAGCCAGCGACGGGTCTTTGGCCAGCCCATGCCATCGCCATGGCTGGCCATCCTGGCGCTGGCTGCCCTGCTCGCCGGCTGCCCGGCGGTAACGGAACAGAACACCCGCAATGAACGCTGGTACGACACCGTGGTCGAACCTTTTCATGGCGAACCCGAGCGGGCGCTGCGGTTTTATGACCGCATCATCAATCTGAAGAGCGCTGAGCTTGCGCAGGAACTGGGGTCGGCAAGGCAGGATTTCGAAACGGAAAAATCGGGACTGAACCGCATCCGGCTGGCCATGCTCCTGTCCCTTCCTGGCGCCAGTTTCCGGGACGACCATGCGGCGTCCCACCTATTGCAGCCCCTCCTTCGGGACAGGGAACTGGAGGACTCGCCGCTGCGGCCGCTGGCGCTCATGCTGAACGGCCATCTGGCCGAAACCCACAAGTTGGAGGAAGCATTGCAGCAACAAAGCACGAAGACAAAAGAGGAGCAGCGCAAATCGGAAGCCTTGCAACAAAAATTAGAAGCGATCCTCGAAATGGAAATGAAAATGCTGGAACGCGAACAAACCATTCCAACCAAGAAGAAGTGACCATGCCTCAAGGCCGTATCCTTATCGTAGACGACGACTCCGACCTGCTGCGCCTGCTCACCTTTCGTCTGGAAGGCGCCGGCTATACCGTGGAAGCTGCCAGCAGCGCGGAACAGGCCCTTGCCAGGCTTTCCGCGTCCATTCCCCAACTGGTCATCACCGACATGCGCATGAGCGGGATGGACGGCCTGGCGCTGTTCGACAACATCCACAAGAGCAATCCGGCCCTTCCGGTCATCATCCTTACCGCACATGGGACGATTCCCGATGCGGTGGCCGCCACTCAGCGCGGGGTGTTCGGCTACCTCACCAAGCCCTTCGACAGCCGTGAACTGCTGCAGCAGGCGGAGCGCGCCATAACGCTGAGCGGCAGCCAGATCGACAAGGCGGAGGGCGATACGGCCTGGCGTGCGGAGATCATTACCCGCAGCCCCGTCATGGAAAGCATCCTCGGCAGGGCCCGCCTGGTCGCGGCCAGCGATGCAAGCGTGCTGGTTCGTGGCGATAGCGGCACGGGCAAGGAACTGCTGGCACGGGCGGTGCATCGCGCAAGCCCAAGGGCATTGAAGCCTTTCGTGGCGGTCAACTGCGGCGCGATACCGGAACAACTGCTGGAATCGGAACTGTTCGGCCACATGCGGGGCTCCTTCACGGGTGCCGCCCGCGACTATAAGGGGCTGTTTCAGGCCGCCGACGGCGGCACCGTATTCCTCGACGAGATTGGCGACATGCCGCTCGCGTTACAGGTAAAACTGCTGCGCGTCCTCCAGGACAAGGAAGTCAGGCCGATCGGTTCAACCCAGACGATCCGGGTGGATGTTCGCATCATCTCGGCGACGCACCGCAATCTCGAGGAAGCGATCAAGGCCGGCGTCTTCCGGGAAGATCTTTACTACCGGCTGAATGTCGTATCTTTCGCCCTGCCTACACTGTCAGAACGGCGCGAAGATATTCCGGTGCTTGCGACCTACTTCCTCAGCCATCTCGCGGACAAGTACAAGAAGTCTCTCAATGGATTCGCGTCCGAAGCGATGGAAGTTCTGGTGAAATCGTCATGGCAGGGCAACGTGCGTGAACTTTACAACGTGGTCGAGCAGGCCGTCGCGCTGTCCACCACGCCTATCGTGCCCCCTGCCCTGGTGGAGAATGCGATTCGCGGCCAGACCGCCGAGTTGTCCTCGTTCGAGGCTGCGCGCAGCGAATTCGAGCGCGAGTACCTGGCGAAGCTTCTCAAGATAACCGGTGGCAATGTCACCCAGGCGGCGCGACTCGCCAAGCGCAACCGGACGGAGTTCTACAAGCTGCTCCAGCGCCACCACCTCGATCCAAAGCTCTTCAAGAACCGTTAGCTCAGGATTCACCGGCCTCGGGCGCAGCGAAGATTGTGTCGCCCTCCGGAGACAAGACAATCCTTCGTCTTTCATCACGGTAGGTCCGAATACGGGGCTGGAGTCGCTATAAGACGACACTTCCTTGACACGAATTTGTCACTCTCAATCGTAACAATTTGATCTATAGAGATATTATTTTCTGGCACGATGGTTGCAGCTTGGCGTGGTGAAATTCACGCTAGGCGGCCCGGTCATCGGCAGAAAACGCTCACCAAGTGAACCGAACATAAGATCATGGACCATAAAAATCGCCTGCTCACTCCACTCTTGGTTGCTGCCGCCATCTCGGTGGTGGCATTCGCCAGTATCGGCGTGGCCGCGATTACGGGACACCTGTCCATCACGCAACTGAGTCCCAATCCGTTTGCTGGCTTTATCGGCGTGTCGAAGTCTTCGCCTGCTGTGGCCGCGCTAACACTGCCAAACCAGGGGGCTAAATCCAAGGCCATGGCGCGCGGCCAGCCTGGCGGCGCCAGCAAGCCCATCGATTTCCGGACCGGCACACGGGTCGCCGCGAGCAAATCCAAGTGCGAGGATTGTGGTGTGGTCGATTCCATCCGTGCGAAAGAAGTCGAGAAAGGTGGCATCATTGTTGCCGGCCTGAAGGACTCGCGCTCCGCAGCGGACACCAAGAGCGCATCCGGCAGATCTTCCGGCCTGACCCATGCGGCCCTTAATGGATCGGGAAGCGAAACCCGTATTGCCGTGAATTTCGTTGTAACGCTGCGGATGGAAAATGGCACCGTGCGCACCATCTATGAAAATCAGCGCCCGCCGTTCAGCATCGGCGAACGGGTAAGATTGATCAACGGCTCCGTGGTGCCTTTGGGGTGACGGCAACGCCTCTGGGATACGCAACGATGAAATGAGCCAAGGCCTCCCGAACGAACGCGGGATGACGCCAGCGGTACACAACCAATTCAAGATTTCCAACGCGCTTTTGCGTGTTTAACGCCCGGTTCCCTCCCTTATCGGGCGTTTTTTTGCCCGCTTTCCGGAGTAGTCTCGCAGTTCCGCCCCACGGCCGGCACACTCCCACGACATGAAAAAAATCTGCATGGCACTTCTCGCTATCCTCGCATTCGGTTGCGGCACCCCGAAGAAGGAACCGAACGTGAACCTCGCCGGATACCCCCCCGAGTTCCGCTCCGGCTATCTGGATGGCTGCGAGAGCGCGCGGCACAACAGTACAAAGAAGGACGAGCAGCGGTTCAAGACCGATCCGCAATATTCCTCCGGCTGGCGGGATGGCTTCGACATCTGCGGGAAGCAGCACAAGTAGCTTCAGCCGGCGGACTGGCCAGCCGCCTGTGCTTATGGCTTAGAATACGGTGCACGTGGCGGCACCTGGCCGTCTCGACATCGCCATTTCCCGCCGGAGATTTCATGAACGCCCCATCGGTCCGCCCTTCCTTCCACTGGGACGATCCCCTCTTGTTCGATGAGCAGCTCACTGGCGAGGAACGCATGGTCCGCGACTCGGCCCGCATCTACTGCCAGGAGAAACTGATGCCAAGGGCGTTGCTTGCGCATCGCGAGGAAAGATTCGACCGGGAAGTCTTCACGGAAATGGGGGCGCTGGGATTCCTCGGATCGACGCTCGAAGGTTACGGTTGCGCGGGCGTGAACCATGTTTCCTACGGTCTGATCGCTCGCGAAATAGAACGTGTGGATTCAGGCTATCGCTCGATGATGAGCGTGCAGTCCAGCCTGACGATGTACCCGATTTACGCTTATGGCAACGAAGCACAGAGGCAGAAGTATCTGCCCCGGCTAGCCACCGGCGAGCATCTCGGCGCCTTTGGCCTGACCGAGCCCGATTTCGGCTCGGACGCCGGCAGCATGATCACGCGCGCCCGCAAGGTCGATGGCGGCTACCTGCTCAAGGGCGCGAAGATGTGGATCACCAATGCCCCGGTTGCCGACGTCTTCGTGATCTGGGCCAAGGACGATAAAAATGTCATCCGCGGATTCATCCTCGAACGCGGCATGGGGGGTCTGTCGACGCCGAAGATCGAAGGCAAGTTCAGTCTGCGGATCTCGATCACAGGCGAAGTGGTAATGGACGATGTCTTCGTGCCTGAGGAAAACCTGTTGCCGAACGTCGAGGGCCTAAAGGGGCCGTTCGGCTGCCTCAACAAGGCACGCTTCGGCATCGCCTGGGGCGCGCTGGGCGCCGCCGAATTCTGCTGGCATGCCGCGCGCACCTACACCTTGGAGCGCAAACAGTTCGGCCGGCCGCTCGCGGCTAACCAGCTGATCCAGAAAAAACTTGCCGACATGCAGACGGAGATCTCGCTTGCCCTGGAGTCCGTACTGCGGGTCGGACGACTAATGGATGAAGGACGGGCCGCACCGGAAATGGTGTCCCTGATCAAGCGCAACTCGTGCGGCAAGTCACTGGACATTGCACGCCTGGCGCGCGACATGCACGGCGGTAATGGCGTCTCCGACGAATATCATGTGATTCGGCACCTTATGAACCTCGAGGCCGTGAATACCTACGAAGGCACGCATGACGTGCACGCCCTGATCCTGGGACGCGCGCAAACCGGCATCCAGGCCTTTACAGGCTAGGCCAAACCCACCACCACCCTCTCCCCCTGAAGGCGGAGAGGGTGCCAAGAGAAGTCTGGAGCGAAGCGGCCTTGCCACGCGTATCCGGATGAGCATGCCTGCGATATCAGGCGCCGGCAGCATTCCTCATTCAGCACCCTCTCCGCTCCGGGGAGAGGGCGAGGAGTGAGGTAAGTCAGACGCAACGCCCTCCATCCACTTCGATACATGCGCCCGTGATGAATTCCGCTTCGTCGGAAGCGAGATACAGACAGGCATTGGCGATATCCAGCGGCTTGCTGAACCGCCCCAGCGGGATAGTGGCGACGAATTTGGCCCGCATCTCCGGTGTATCCGATCCCATGAACTCCGCCAGCAGCGGGGTATCGCCTGCTACGGGGTTGACCACATTGACGCGAATTTTATCCGGGGCCAGTTCCACGGCCATGGCGCGGCTGGTGACGATCGCGGCGCCTTTGCTGCCGTTGTACCAGACCAGGCCTGGGCGCGGGCGCACGCCCGCGGTCGACGCAATGGTGACCATGACGCCGCCCCCTTTTTTCCGGAAATAGGGCACCACCGCCTTTGCGCTGTGGAACAGGCTCTTCACATTCACCGCATAGACGCGATCGAACATTTCTTCGGTCACGTCCAGCAGCGGCTGGTTGCGATGGGTCGTACCGGCATTGTTGATGACGATGTCGAGGCCGCCATAGGCATCCAGGGTGGCCTTGAGCAAACGCTCCCAGTCGGCGGCCCTGGATACATCGGCCTGGACGAATTTTGCTTGTCCGCCACCCGCCGAAATTTCCTTCGCCACCCGCTCGCCGCCCTCCGAACGCAGATCATTGACGATGACCTTGCAGCCTTCCTCGACAAAGCGCTTGGCAATGCCTTCGCCGAATCCGGAACCTGCCCCCGTAACGATCGCTATCTTGTTTTTCAGTCTCATTTTCTTCTCCTCCAGGAAACGCGCATTCTAGACTGATAAAAAATGGGAGCCTCAGGCTCCCATCGCTGTTCCTGCAGCGGCTGTCGTCAGGCGCGCTGCTCGACGTTACAGACCTGCTGGTTGCCGTCGGCCGAGACTTCCTTGCTTTCGCGGGTGCCAACAGTCCCCAGATTCACGCCGTGCCTGACGGCGGTCATTTCCGCGAGGATGGAAACCGCGATCTCGGGCGGCGTCTTGCTGCCGATGGAGAGCCCGATGGGCCCGTGCAAGCAATCGAGTTCACCCTGGGAAAGGTCGAACATCATAAGACGCTCACGGCGTTTCTCGGAATTGAGCCGCGAGCCCAGCGCGCCCACGTAGAAGGCGGGCGACTTGAGCGCCTCCATGAGCGCCAGGTCATCGAGCTTCGGATCGTGGGTGACCGCGACGACGGCACAATGCGAATCCAGCTTCATAGCCAGCACAACATCGTCGGGCATGCCGCGATCGAGCACGGAGCCTTCGACATCCCAGGTGTCGGCATACTCCTCGCGCGGATCGCAAACCGTGACGCTGTAATCCAGCGCCTGCGCCATTTGCGCCAGGTACTGCGACAACTGCCCCGCCCCGATAATGAGCAGGCGCCAACGCGGGCCGTGCACGGTTATGAGGTGTTTGCGGTCGAAGTTCAGTTCGTCGCCGCGGCTTGCCGCCTTAAGGGTTACCGCGCCGGTTTCCAGGTCCAGGATTCTTGCCACCAGTTCATGGCGGTCCACGCTCTCAAGCAATCTGGTAAGAACCTGCCTGTCGTTGACCGGCTCCAGCACCAGTTCCAGCTTACCGCCGCAGGGCAGGCCATAGCGAGTCGCCTCGTCCTTGCTGATGCCGTAAGTCGCGATCTCAGGCTTCTCGACGGCCAGCGATCTGTTGCGGATGCGGAAGATCAGGTCGTCCTCGACGCAGCCGCCGGATACCGAGCCAGCGACCATGCCGTCGCCGCGCACCGCCAGCATCGCGCCAGCGGGCCTTGGCGAAGAACCCCAGGTCTCTACGATGGTGGCGAGGATGACGCGATGGCCCTCGTTGAGCCAGGCCACACTGGTCCGCAGCACCTGCAAATCGACGCTATCCATAAGCTCACCCTTGAAAGCTCCCGTTCTGTTCTACCGGGAATAACGATTGTAAACCAGCGGCCCTGTCGGGCCAATAAAAAACCCCCCGATGGGAACATCGGGGGGTTCGGTTTTGCCCGCCGGCCGGCAACCGCCGGCTGGCGTCAATTGCTGTTACGCGCCGCGGATGTGCTCGGCGGTGAACGGCAGGGTACGGACACGCTTGCCGCAGGCGGCGAAAATCGCGTTGCCGATGGCCGGCTGGATCACCGCGGTGCCGGGCTCGCCCAGACCGCCGGGCGTGCTGTCGCTCTTGATGAAATGAATATCCAGAACCTTTGGAGCCTCATTCATCCGTGCGACACGGTACGTGTCGAAGTTGGTCTGTTCGACGCCGCCGTTCTTGATGGTGATTTCACCCCACATGCAGGCCGACTGACCGAAGTTGATCGTGCCTTGCATCTGGGCCAGCGCCTGATCCGGGTGAACCAGGGTACCGGCATCGACCACGGCAGTTACCTTGTCCACGCTCACGTCGTAGTCAGCGGAGACCGTTACTTCGGCAACCATCGCGATCACGGTGTTGTAGCCTTCCATCACCGCCACGCCCATGCCCTTCCCAGCCGGGAGTTTCTTGCCCCAGCCGGACTTGGCGCGCACTTCCTCGAGGACGCGCTTCATCCGCGCACCGACGGGAACGCCTGCAGACAGGCCCGACCACTGATGCTTGGTCGAACCCATATCCAGGTTGTCGATGCGGAACTGGATCGGATCCTTGCCCGCGGCATTGGCCATTTCGTCGACAAAACACTCGAGCGCAACGGCATTCAGGTTGTGGGACACACCACGCCAGTAACCCGGCGTCACGCCCGTGTCGTGCATCTGGTACGTGAGCTTGATGTTGGGCGTGTCGTACGGATAGTTGTCGATGCCTTCCACCGCCAACGGGTCGATCCCGTCCTTCACGAGGCTCGGGAACAGGCGGGCCGAGATCGAGGGGCTGGTGGCATGGAAACGCATCGCGACGGGTTTGCCGCTCGAATCCAGGCCTGCCGACAGCTTCATCAAGCTGGCCGGGCGGTAGGAATCGTGCGTCATGTCGTCTTCGCGGCTCCAGACCATCTTGACCGGGGCGCCTACTGCCTTGGAGATTTCAGCCGCGTCGATGGTGTAATCCACTTCCACGCGACGGCCGAAGCCGCCACCCAGGAAGGTGGTATGCACTTCTACTTGTTCCGGCTTCAATCCCGTAGCGCCCGCCACCACGTGCGGCACCAGTTGCTGGAACTGGGTCGGGGTGATGATGATCGCCTTGTCGGCACGCACGTCGGCCGTGGTGTTCTGCGGCTCCATCGGCGAGTGGGACAGGAAGGGCAGCTGGTAGGTCGCCTCGATGGTCTTGGCCGCCGAACCCATAGTGCCTTCCGCATCGCCATGCTCGCGGAACACTGCACCGGGTTGCTCGGAGGCCGTACGCAGGCCGTCCCAGATTTTCTTCTGGTCGTTGTCGCCATTCGGGCCCGCGTCCCAGGTGATGAGCAGGAGGTCCTTGGCCTTCTTGGCTTGCCAGTACGAATCGGCGACCACGGCGACGCCGCGGCTGTATTGCACGACGGCCTTGACGCCGGGCATGGACTTGGCACGCGAATCGTCATAGCTCGCGACCTTGCCGCCGATCATCGGCGCCATCGCAACCGCGGCATAGAGCATGCCGGGCACGCGGGTGTCGATGCCGAACTGGGCCGTGCCCTTGACCTTGACTTCAGTGTCCAGACGCTTCTGGCCCTTATTGCCGACGATCTTGAACTGGCTGGAGGGCTTGAGAGGCACGTCTTTCGGCACTTCCATGGTCGCTGCCTTGGCGGCGAGCGACCCGTAAGTCGCCTTCTTACCGCCGGGGCCGGTAACCATGCCGTTAGCTGCCTTGCACTGCGCGGCGTCCACGCCCCAGTCGCTGGCGGCAGCAGCCACCAGCATCATGCGGGCGGAAGCGCCGGCCTTGCGCAGTTTTTCCCAGGCGTCACGAACCGACGTGGAACCACCGGTCAGCTGGCCGCCAAGCAGGGCATTAATGTAAACCTCGGCGGGCGGCGCGAACTCGACCTTGACCTTGTTGAGGTCGACTTCGAGCTCCTCGGCCACCAGGATGGGCATCGAGGTGTAGACGTCCTGGCCCATTTCGGACCGGGCGCACATGATGGTGATGCTGTTGTCGGTTCCGATCTTCACCCAGGCATTCGGGGAGTGGGTCGGCACCGCGGCTTGCGCAACACGCGGGCCGTTGGGCAGGTAAAAGCCGAGGGCAAGACCGCCGGCAACCGTGCCGCTGACTTTCAGGAAGTCACGACGCGTTTCGTTTTTGATCATATTTTCCATGGTCGCCTCCTTAAGCCATCTTCGCGGCGTCTTTGATCGCCGCGCGAATCCGGGGATACGTGCCACAGCGACAGATGTTGCCGGACATGAACCCGTCGATATCGGCATCCGAGGGATTCTTGTTAGAGGCAAGCAGCGCGGCGGCGGACATCATCTGGCCGGGTTGGCAGTAGCCGCACTGCGGCACGTCCAGCTTCATCCACGCCTTCTGCACTTTGTGGTTGCCACCAAGACCTTCGATGGTGGTGACCTTCTGGCCCGAAACGGAACCGATTGCAGTTTGACAGGAACGTACGGCCATTCCGTTCAGATGAACGGTACAGGCGCCGCACAGTGCTTTGCCGCAACCGAACTTGGTGCCGGTAAGGCCCAAGGTGTCGCGGAGGACCCACAGAAGCGGCGTGTCTTGCGGTACATCCACGCTCGTCTGTTTGCCATTTACGTTGAACGAGATTTTCATTGCGAAGCTCCCCCTTCGAGCGGTAGTAAGGAATGAAACTTATAGGGTGTAACGGGATAGAGTTACTCAATCAAAATACACGAATAGAAACTGCGTTTCAACCTTTTACGTTGCGTTGCAGGCGTTCCGAAAACGCAGCTTCCCGGCAATGCGAACCCTTCGCAAAGCCGCGCCGGGCGAGGGTTTCCGGGCGACGCACTTTTTGCGCGCAATTTCAGCGGATTCGGATTCTGACCAGGAACGGCAGAGCACGGATATGCTGCGGTGCAATAACCGCATCGCGAAATCCTGTCTCAGCATTTTGCAGAGGCGGCAGCCCAATACCCAAGTGCGAATCGAAGCGGCTGCGCTGCAGAGCAACATCAGCGGTGCGGCTTGTCCTGCTCGAACTTCTTCAGTTCGATGCGCGCCACCTGGTTGCGGTGGACTTCGTCCGGACCGTCCGCCAGGCGTAGGGTACGGTTGAAGGCATACATCCAGGCCAGGGGGAAATCCTGGCAGACGCCGCCGCCCCCATGCGCCTGGATCGCCCAGTCGATGACCTTCTGTGCCATGTTCGGCGCGATGACCTTGATCATGGCGATTTCGGCCTTGGCTTCCTTGTTGCCGACGGTGTCCATCATGTAGGCGGCCTTGAGCGTAAGCAGGCGGGCCTGCTCGATCATCAGCCGCGACTCGGCGATGCGCTCGTGCCAGACGTTGAACTCCGCAACCGGCTTTCCGAATGCAACGCGGCTCTTCAAGCGCTTGCACATCAACTCCAGCGCGCGTTCCGCCTGGCCGATGATCCGCATGCAGTGATGGATGCGCCCCGGTCCGAGCCGGCCCTGGGCGATCTCGAACCCCCGCCCCTCGCCGAGCAAAATGTTCGAAGCCGGTACCCGCACGTCCTTGAGCGACACTTCCATGTGGCCGTGAGGGGCATCGTCGTAGCCGAATACGCTCAGATGCCTCTCCACTTTCACGCCCTTCGCATCCGCCGGCACCAGGATCATGGACTGCTGTTTGTGGCGGTCCGCATTGTCCGGATCGGATTTGCCCATCACGATGAAAATCTTGCAACGCGGGTCACCGGCGCCGGACGACCACCATTTCAGCCCGTTGACGACGTATTCGTTACCCTGGCGCTCGATGCGGCACTGGATGTTGGTCGCGTCTGATGACGCAACCTCGGGCTCGGTCATCAGGAAAGCGGAGCGGATTTCACCGTTCTGCAGCGGCACCAGCCACTGCTTCTGCTGTTCGGGCGTGCCGTAGCGCAGCAGCACCTCCATGTTGCCGGTATCCGGGGCGGAGCAATTGAATACCTCCGGCGCCCAGCTGATGCGGCCCATGATCTCGCACAGCGGCGCGTATTCCAGATTGCCCAGCGCCCCGCCGTGATCCTTAGGCTGCCACAGGTTCCACAGACCCGCCGCGCGCGCCTTGGGCTTGAGTTCCTCCACAATGCGGGTCGGAATCCATGCGTTGCCCTTTGTGCGGTTCTCCTCGATTTCCTGGTAGAAGCGGTTTTCCTGCGGCTCGACGTACTGCTGCATGAAAGTCAGAACCTTCTTCTGCAGATCCTTGACCTTGTCGGTGAATTCGAAATTCATGGCGGTTCCTTGACGTTGGAGTGATGTGTGGCTGCTGGGATTTCCTGCTATCGGCGCGGGGGAAGCGGAATGGGCGATACCAAGCCCGCCTTCCATGGGCGGGGGTTCGATTCGTCGGTCATGCTCCCCCTTGCTGCTTTTTGTTGTTGGTCATCATTGCGAACTGCCGTCTTCGGGATGACACAGATCAATGCCGCCAGTATGACACCGTGGGCGGCGTTTTTTAAGCCGGGGCGGTGTTCGTTTCGGCTGGCGCGGTCCGCTCGAAGCCCTTTATTGCCTTGCGCAGGAACTCCGGCAACGGCGCTGATTTGCGCGACGCCGGATCGGCATTGACGTAAATCACCTTTCCGCTAACCAGGAGCTGCTCGGCCAGATAAATTTCAATCTCAAAATCGAAACTGGAACGCCCCAACCGCCCCACCCTTACGCAAATATCCAATTCGTTGTCGTATTGCGCCGACGCGTGGTATTCCAGTTCGGCCTTCTTCACGTACAGGTCGGTCCCCTGCTGGGCCAGACCGTCGGGATAGGGGTAGCCGAGCGCGCGGTAGTACTCGGTGATGCCCACGTCGAAATAAGCGAGATAGTGGCCGTTGAAGACGATGCCCTGCCGGTCCACCTCGGCCCAGCGCACCCGCAAGCGATGGGTGAAACGATAATCCTGTTTTGCCATGCCTGCGCACTCAGCCGTAACGGCAGGTCACCCACTCCGCGACCAGCGCCGGCTTCGGCTGGCCTTCGCACTCCACGGTCACGTCCCAGATGATCTGCACGCCGCCTTCGATGCGCCGCAGGTCCTTGACACCGAAGCGTCCCCGCAGGCGCGAGCCCGCCTTCACCGGCGCGGTGAAACGCAGCCGGTTGAAGCCGTAGTTGACACCCATTTTGGTGCCGCCGAATTCCACGGCTTCGTTGAGAAACTGGCTGAGCAGCGACAGTGTCAGGAAACCGTGCGCGATAGGCGCGCCGAAGGGCGACTCCCTGCGTGAGCGTTCGACGTCGACGTGGATCCACTGATTGTCGCCAGTGGCAAGGGCAAAAGCGTCGATCTTTTCCTGCGGCACCTCGAACCAGTCGCTGACGACCAGTTCCTTGCCGACGCTCTTCTCGAGTTCATTCACATCCTTGATCGCGACCCGCGGCATTTCTCCCCCCCGATAGCGGCTGCAAGGCGGCAATGTACCGGATTCGCCCTCCGGGCGCATTGCGCCGAAACCGGCAGCCCCGGACAATAAGCGTCCCGTAACCAGGCAGGAATCAACATGGAAATCGGAATCGTGGGACTCGGGCGCATGGGCGCGAACATGGCGCGCAGGCTGGCGCGCAAAGGCGCGCGGGTCGCGGCATTCGACGTCAGTCCCGCGGCGCGCGCGGCCGTCGAAAAGGAAAAAGGCATCACAGCCTGCGCCGGGTTGAAGGAGCTTGTCGCCGCCCTCTCCGCTCCGCGGGTGATCTGGATCATGCTTCCGGCCGGCGAAATCACCGAACAGGCCCTGCGCGAACTCGTCACCCTGAAAATGGGCGGCGATGTGATCGTCGAAGGCGGCAACTCGATGTACAAGGATTCGCAGCGCCGCGCGGCCTGGCTGAAGGAGAGCGGCATCGGCTTTGTCGACGCCGGGGTGTCGGGCGGAATCTGGGGCCTGGAAAACGGTTACGCGCTGATGCTCGGCGGCGAGAAAGTCCACGTGAGCACGGTCGAACCTTTCGCGAAATTGCTGGCCCCGGGGCCTGACCTCGGCTGGATGCATTGCGGCCCGGCGGGTTCCGGGCACTATGTGAAAATGATCCATAACGGCATCGAGTACGGAATGATGCAGGCCTACGCCGAGGGGCTTTCGATGATGAAGGCCAAGACCGAGTTCGGACTGGACCTCGCCGGCATCACGGAAATGTGGCGCCACGGCAGCGTAGTTCGATCATGGCTGCTCGACCTGACCGCGGAATTCCTGAAAAACGGGCAGACGCTCGATGACATCGATCCCGTGGTAGCCGATTCCGGCGAAGGCCGCTGGACGGCGATCGAAGCCGTGGAACTGGGCGTGCCGGCTCCGGTAATGAGCCTCGCGCTGATGTCCCGCTTCGCCAGTCAGGGCAAGGATGACTACAGTTCGAAGCTGCTGGCCATGATGCGGGCGGGATTCGGCGGACACGCCGTACAGGAGCGCAAGTGATCGTCATCCTCATGGGCGTTTCCGGGTCCGGCAAGACCACCGTTGGCCGGCATCTCGCTGAAAAACTGAAATGGCAACTCCTGGACGCCGATGATTTTCATCCCCCGGCCAGCATCGAGAAAATGAGCCGCGGTATTCCGCTCGAAGACAGCGACCGCTGGCCGTGGCTGGATCGGCTGAATGAGATGATCAGATCCGCCGAATCGCGCGGCGAAAACGTTCTTCTCGCCTGCTCCGCCCTCAAGGCCCGATACCGCGAGCGCCTCGCCCGCGGCTGCGAAAACGTGAGGTGGATTTATCTGAAGGGCGATTTCGACCTGATCGAGTCCCGGCTCAAGGCACGCAAAGGACACTACATGAAAGCCGGACTACTGCAGTCGCAGTTCACCGCCCTCGAGGAACCCGAAGGCGCGCTGGTCATGGACATCGCTGACGAGCCCGCCCGCATCGCAGCGCGCCTGGCCGGCACGCTCGGGCTGGTCCCGGTCATCCGGGGGACTTGAATCGCGCCGCGACCGCGGCGCTCTCCCGTACGAGCAGGTGCTGGTCCGACGTGATGGCGACGAACTGCGCGCCATGGGCGAGCCAGCGCTTGGCATCGGGTTCCGCGAAAGCAAGTATCCCCGGCACTTTGCCCGTCTTCTTGATGCGCGTCAGCGCATCCGCCATGGCGGCCTGGACGTCCGGATGCCCCGGATTGCCGAGGTGGCCGAAATCCGCGGCAAGATCCTGCGGACCGATGAATATGCCGTCGATACCGTCGATCGCCGCCATTTTTTCGATCTCGGCGAGGGCAGCACGGGTTTCCACCTGTACCATCAAGCAGATCTCGTCGTTGGCATGGGCAAAGTAGTCCTTGACCCGGCCGAAGCGGTTTGCACGGGAGTTTGCCGAAACGCCGCGAATGCCCTTGGGCGGATAGCGCACGGCCGCAACGGCTCGCTTGGCCTCCTCCGCGCTCTGCACGTAGGGAAGCAGCAGGGATTGCGCCCCGACATCCAGCAGACGCTTGATCAGTACTGTGTCGTTCCAATAAGCGCGCACCAGCGCCGCAACGGGATACCCTGCAATCGCGTGCAACTGATGATGGACCTGCACCAGATCCGTGGGAGCATGTTCGGTATCGACCAGCACCCAGTCGAAGCCGGCACCCGCGCAGATTTCGGCGGAAACATGGCTCGACAGGCTGAGCCAGCAACCAACCTGGGTGCGGCCCTCCCTCAGCGCGCGCTTCAACTGGTTGACCGGCATGTCCATGTCCAGCTCCTCATCGTTGTTGTTATGGGCGTCGCGGAATTCTACCTTCTCTATTTACAGGCTGTCCCATGCGCCCGAGAATGCCGCCTGTCGCGCACACGCGGCAGGAGACCCGGCAGATGAGCGCAAAACTGAAGTTCGAAGGCGTGTTTCCCATCCTGGCAACACCCTTCGAAGGCAACGAAAATCCCGATCTGGAATCCTTCGACCACCTGGTACGTTTCATCGGCGGACTCGGCGTGGACGGCATTACCATACTGGGCGTACTCGGAGAGGCCAATCGCCTGCTCGACAGAGAACGCGAGCAGTTGATCCGCACCGCCGTCGCCGCGGCGGGCAATCTGCCGGTGATTGTCGGCACCAGCCACAGCGGAACAGGCGCAGCGCGCGAACTTTCGCAAATGGCGCAGCATCTGGGTGCGCAAGCCGTGATGGTTACGCCGCAGGCCGAAGGAGTTCCGAACGACGATCGTGTTGCCGAGTACTACAAGACGATCGCTGAAGGCGTGAGCATTCCGATCGTCATGCAGGATCATCCCGCGTCGACCCAGGTGCATATGTCTGCGTCCCTGCTGCTGCGGATCATCCGGGATGTGCCGCAAATCGCCTGCCTCAAGGAGGAAGCCGTGCCCACCGCGCCCAAGATCCGCGCGCTGTCGGCCGGCATGAAGGAGCGCAAAGTGCCGATTCTGACGGGGCTTGGCGCACTATATGGGCTGTTCGACCTCGAAGCCGGCTCCAGCGGATTCAACACCGGGTTCGCCTTTCCGGAAGTACTGATGGCGATGCTGAAGGCGGCTGGCGCAAGCGACTGGGTTCGGGTGCGCGAAATCTACGCACGCTTCCTGCCGCTTATCGTGTTCGAACAACAGCCTGGCGTGGCGATCCGCAAGGAGATCCTGCGCCTGCGCGGCGCCATCCACGGCAGCAAGGTGCGCCATCCGGGCGCGCCGCTACAGACTGCGACGGCCGATCAGTTGCGCACGCTGATCGATTCGCTGCTGCCCGGCCAGGACCTTTCCAGGCCGGTCAAAGTCTGATCAACGGCTATCCAGGTCGGCGATGCGATCCTGATAAGCGCGCAGCATGCATTCGACATCGTTGCATGCGTCGCGCGCATCCCGGATCCAGGCTCGCTGGCTTTCGATCAGTTCCTGCGGGGTCACGCCCCGCCGGATGGCCTCCCGGTAGGCGTACGCCAGTTGCTCATCCGCCCGCATCAGGCGCGGATTCGAGCAGAGCATCTTTTCCGCGTTCGAACCCGCACGGCTGCAGTCAATTGCGGGCCAAACCGGCATTGCCGGAATGAGCAGCGCCAGCGCAACGCAAGCGGTACGCAGCTTCGTCATCCCCTCAATCGTCCGTCGACCAGCCGCGGCACCGACTGCAGGCTACTGAGCGTGGCTGCGAAATGCACTTCCTGAGCCAGATCGCGCTCCACCATCATGCGTCCGACGCGGGCCCGCAGCAGGCAATCCGCCGGATCTTCGCTGCGGAACAAGCTGCGCACTGCCAATGCGGCATCGGAGAAATCCAGATTTTCGTCGAGCGACGAAGACAGCAGATCCACCAGATAGCCGGCCCCATACAGGTCTTCGAGATTTACCATGCCCATGGAACCGGAGCACACGATCAGGATGGTGTGCCCCGGATGATGCTTCAGGACATGCCGGATCACCGCCTCCCCATTAAGAAGCGCCGCCGCGTACACAAAGGCCGCAGCCGATGACTGGCGCAAGGCCACCGTGCCATTGGTCGTGGAAAAAATCAGCTTCCTGCCGGCAATGGATTCCCTGAGCAGGGCCAATGGCGTCGGCGAGGCAAAGCCGGGCAGTGTTTCCGCGTAAAGCTCTCCAGCCAGAATGTAACTCCCGTCCGGATGCTTCTGGGCCTCGGCGCGCGCACCCGCCTCATCGAGCGTGGGAATAACCTCGGTGGATCCGTTGGCCAGAGCGGTGACGATGGTCGACGTCGCGAACAGCACGTCGAGCACGATCGCGACCTTGCCGTCGAGGCGTTCGTGGTCGAGATCCTCCTTGCGGTAGAGCACGTGAACCTTGTGTTTGAACAGCATGCTCACGTCGTCATGCTCCCGGGTTGCGGCGCCGGAACATGCCGTAGCCTTCCATGGTCATCACCAACTCCCCCTCCTGATTGAAAACTTCCCAAAGATTGCGGACGATTCCGATTTCGGGTCTGCTTTTAGACGTCCGCGATTCCAGCGTGGTTCGTCGCGCGCGGATGGTATCGCCCGGGCGCACCGGCTTGAGCCACTTAAGATTATCGATGCCTGGAGAACCCACGCTGGCAGATTGCAGCAGGTAAGCGTCGCACATCATGCGCATGACCATCGAGCAGGTATGCCAGCCGCTGGCGATGAGTCCGCCGTACATCGATCGCTTCGCCGCGGCTTCGTCCACGTGGAATGGCTGCGGGTCGAACTGCCTCGCAAAGTCGATGACCTCGTCCCGCTCGACTTTCTTGCCGCCGATCTGCTCGACCTCGCCTACCTTGAAATCTTCCCAGAATCTCGTTTCCAACGTTGCATCCCCAATTAACCCTCACCACCTACACCCTGGAGCAGCCCGGGGTAATTGTGGTGAAAATAGCTTTAGATTTTCACCCACGACTTGCGCGGAGCGGTGACTTTGGCGGCCGGTTCGTCGTCCTTCAATGTTGCGAACCGGGCCCGCTGATACGCAGCATTGCCGAACAGGATGTCGATGGCAGTCAGGCGCTTGAAATAGTGACTGACGTTCAGTTCGTCGGTCATGCCCATGCCGCCGTGCAACTGGATCGCCTGCTGCCCGACATAGCGCCCGGCCCGGCCGATCAATTCCTTGGCCGCGGCGATAGACTTGCGGCGTTCGACGACATTTTTTGAATCGACCCTGGAGGCGGCAAGGATCGCCATCGACCGCGCCTGCTCAAGATACATCAGCATGTCCACGGCACGATGCTGGAGCGCCTGGAAGCGGCCGATCGGCTGGCCGAACTGCTGCCGGGTTTTCAGGTATTCCACGGTAATCGAATGCAGGGCCGACATCAGGCCCACGGCTTCAGCGCACAGCGCGGCCATGGCACGGTCGGCCACCGCCTCGATCAGAGGCATCGCCCCGTCCAGCGTACCGATCACCGATTCGGGACCAACCTTCACACCGTCGAATTGCAGGTCGAGCGCGCGGGTTCCGTCGAACAGAGGATATTCCTGTCCGCCGAGATGCTCCTCATCCGCTTCCACGATGAACAGCGTGACGCCGTGCGCATCACCCGGATTGCCGGAAGTGCGCGCCGATACAATGAATTTTTCCGCCACTGCCCCGTGAATCACCAGGTTCTTGCTGCCCTCCAGCAGAAAATTATTGCCGTCACGCAGGGCCCGAGTCTCCACATGCCCGAGATCGAAGCGTGCGGCAGGCTCCGAATGCGCGAAGGCAAGCAGCATCGAACCGTCGATGATTTTTGGAATAAGGATTTTTTTCTGCCAGTCGGCGGCGCCGAGATCCACGCAGCCACCAGCGAGTACCACCGTAGCAAGGTAGGGCTCCAGCGCGAGAGTGCGACCCAGCGCCTCCATGACGAGCATGGTTTCGACCCCACTCCCGCCGAAGCCGCCGTACTCGTCGGAGAACGGCACGCCGAGCACGCCGAGCGAGGCCAGTCCCTGCCACAGTTGCGGGCTCATCGCCTGCTTGTCCGCCAGCAACTGCCGGCGCTGTTCGAACGCGAAATTCTTGTCGAGGAAGCGGTCGACGCTGTCCTTGAGCATCTGCTGTTCTTCGGTGAGATTGAAGTCCATATATTCAGACCTTGAACCACGGAGCGCACGGAGGTCACGGAGAACTGGATATCCAATCGAGTTCTCTCAATCTCCGCTTTAGCGTTTTTCCTCCGTGTTCTCCGTGTCCTCCGTGGTTGAAGATTCTGGCCCTTAGAGTCCGAGAACCATCTGCGCGATGATATTGCGCTGGATTTCGTTCGAGCCGCCGTAAATGCTGGTTTTGCGATAATTGAGATAGCGGGCAGCCAGCGGCGCGGCGTACTCCGGTCCCACTTTTGCGCCGATCCAGTGGTCGCCCCAGGCCATGGGCAGATGCGGCAAAGCATAGGGACCTACAGCTTCCATCATCAGCTCCGTCAGTTCCTGCTGGATCTCGGTGCCTTTGATCTTGAGAATCGAGGCCTCCGGCCCCGGCGCCTTGCCGTCGCGATCGGCAGCGGCGACGCGCAGGCAAGTGATCTCCAGCGCCATGAGGTCAATTTCCACCTGCGCAATGCGGTCGCGGAAAAGCGGATCCTCGATCAGCGGCCTTCCGCTCATTTGCTCCTGGGACGCGATGTGCTTGAGCAGTTGCAGTTCGCGCTTGGAGTTGCCGACGCCGGCGATGCCGCTGCGTTCGTGGGAAAGCAGGAACTTGGCGTAGCTCCAACCCCTGCCCTCGTCGCCGATCAGGTTCTGCACCGGAACCTTCACGTTCTCGAACCAGACTTCGTTCACTTCGTGTTCGCCGTCCAGCGTGATGATCGGCCGCACGGTGATGCCGGGGGAATGCATGTCGATGAGCAGGAAGGAGATGCCTTCCTGCTTCTTGCCGCCGGTCGCGGTCCGCACCAGGCAGAAGCACATGTCGGCCCACTGGCCATGGGTGTTCCAGGTTTTCTGGCCGTTGACGAGGTAATGCTCCCCCTGGCGTTCGGCGCGGGTCTTGAGCGACGCCAGGTCGGAGCCCGAACCGGGTTCCGAGTAACCCTGGCACCACCAGTCTTCACTGGAAAGAATGCGCGGCAGGTAATGCTTCTTCTGCGCGTCGCTGCCGAAGGCGATGATCACAGGGCCGACCATGTGCAGGCCAAAAGGCGTGAGCCGGGGCGCGCCGGCCGCGGCCGATTCCTCTTCGAAAATGTAGCGCTGGATCGGCGACCAGCCGGTGCCGCCGTATTCGACCGGCCAGGCTGCCGCGATCCAGCCCTTTTCGAACAGGATTTTCTGCCAGCGGACGTAATCGTCCTTGACCAGGCGGCGGTGCTCCAGGACTTTGCGGGAAATGTCTCCCGGCAGATGGGTGCGCAGGAATTCGCGCACCTGCTCCCGGAACGCGGCTTCTTCGGGGCTGAAATTCAGATCCATTCTGGAACAACCTGTAGGAATGAGGGAAAACCGGACGGCATTGCAGCGTAACGCCCTACACGGCAGCACCACAGGATAAGCGAACCACTCAGGCCAGGCAACGAGGCTATGGCCGGCAGGCGCCTGGCGGTTCTATAATGAACACTCAAATCAAGTGTCTGAGCCCCCCCTCCCTCCAGGCCGGCCCACAGGAGACCCAACATGAACATGCCCGACGAAAAAGCCCTGCGTCAACTGCACGACACCCTCAATCTCGAGCCGCTTTGGATCCCTTTCACGGCCAACCGCCAGTTCAAGGCAGCGCCACGGCTGCTGGTCGGTGCCAAGGACATGTATTACTGGACCCAGGACGGGCGCAAAGTGCTCGACGGCATCGCGGGGCTGTGGGCCGTGAATGCGGGCCACTGCCGCCCCAGGATCGTCGATGCCATCAAGAAGCAGGCCGAGACCATGGATTACGCGACCGGATTCCAGATGCACCATCCGGTGGCATTCCAGGCGGCGGAAAAGGTCGTTTCCATCGCGCCCCAAGGCATGGATCACGTGTTCTTCACCAATTCCGGTTCGGAAGCCGTGGATACCGCGCTCAAGATGGCGCTGGCCTACCACCGTGTCCGCGGCGAGGGCACCCGTCGCATCCTGATCGGCCGCGAGCGCGGCTATCACGGCGTCGGCTTCGGCGGCATTTCCGTCGGCGGCATGGTCGGTAACCGCAAGACCTTCGGCAACATGCTCGGCTCGGTAGACCACCTGCGCCACACCCATGACGCCCGCAACCTGTTCACCCGCGGCTTGCCGGAACACGGCGCAGAACTCGCCGACGACCTGGAGCGTCTGGTCGCACTGCACGATGCCTCCAACATCGCCGCCGTCATCGTCGAGCCGGTCGCAGGGTCCACCGGCGTATTGCTGCCGCCCAAGGGTTACCTGCAGAAGCTGCGAAGCATTTGCGACAAGTACGGCATCCTCCTGATATTCGATGAAGTCATCACCGGATTCGGCCGCACCGGCAAGGCTTTCGCCGCGCAGACCTTCGGCGTAACGCCCGACATGATCACCTGCGCCAAGGCGCTGACCAACGCCGCCGTCCCGATGGGCGGCGTAATCGTCAAGAAGGGTATTTACGATACGTTCATGGATAAAGGTGGTCCCGATACCGCCATTGAGTTCTACCATGGCTACACCTATTCCGGGCATCCGCTTGCATCCGCCGCAGCCTGCGCATCGCTCGACCTGTTCAAGGAAGAAAAACTGTTCGAACGCGTGGCGGAACTTGCCCCGTACTGGGACGAATGCGCGCATTCGCTCAAGGGCCTGCCGCACGTGATCGACATCCGCGTTATCGGCCTGGTCGCCGGCATTGAATTGCAATCGATCGCAGACAAGCCGGGCGCGCGCGCATTCGAAGCCTTCCTGCGCGCTTACCAGAAGAACGTGCTGATCCGCACCACCGGGGACACCATCGCGTTGTCGCCGTCGTTCATCATCGAGAAGACCCAGATCGACGAGATCTTTGGCACCATCCGCGATATTCTCAAGACGTTGCCGTAAAGAAATAACAATGAACCACGGAGGACACGAAGAGCACGGAGGAAGGGCAAGGGCAAAGAATTTGCGAGTGGTCAAATCTGACAACGTTGGTTATGTTGGCACCTTACCTGTTCTTCGCACCTTCGCCGCCTTCCTCGTTCTTGGTTTTCCTCCGTGTCCTCCGTGGTTCCCGTCTTAGGCTCATGACATGAAATTCGTCATCGCCCAGATGCAGCACGAAACCAACACCTTTTCCCCGGTGCCCACACCGTGGGAGGAGTTCGGACCCAAGGGGCCTTATCTCGGCCACGACGCATTCGAAGCGATGAAGGGCAAGGGCATGGCAATGGCGGCATTTCTCGATCTCGCCGCCAGGGTCGGCGCGGAAGTGGCCACGCCGGTTGCCGCGTGGGCGAATCCGAGCGGGCCGGTGGATGGCAACGCCTATGACCGCATCTGCGAAGCAATTTGCAACGACGTAGCCAGGGGCTGCGACGCCGTGTTGCTCGACCTGCATGGCGCCATGGTCGTGGCAAACCGGACTGACGATGGCGAGGGCACGCTGCTCGAGAAAATCCGCGCCATCGCTCCACGCACGCCGATCGCGGTATCGCTGGACCTGCACGCCAACGTCACCGAACGCATGGTGAAGAACTGCGATGTCATCACCGGGTACAAGACCTACCCTCACGTTGACCAGTACGAATCCGGAGAACTCGCCGGCGCCATCCTGATGCGTCTGATGAAAGGCGAGATCAAGCCCGTCATGGCTTGGGGCAACGCACCGATTCTCGCGCAAACACTGCGCCAGAACACTGCCGAAGGCGCGATGCAGGATTTCGTTGAAGCCGCCCGGGCGGCGGAACGTGGCGGCCTGCTGGCCGTCACCGCTTTCGGCGGATTCCAGATGGCCGACATCCACGACGCCGGCATCAGCGTGGTTGCCGTTGCGGACGCCAACAAGGCCGCCGCAGCGAGCGCATGCGATCGAATCCTGGATGTCGCCTGGGCACAAAAGGAAGATTTCATTTATCGCGGACAACCGCTGGAGCAGTCGATCTCGCAAGCCAGGCGCATGGGCGAACAATCGGGCGGACCGATTCTGTTGCTGGATCATGCCGACAATTGCGCTTCCGGTTCGACCCAGGACACGATGTACGTGCTGCGCGAAGCACTGCGGCAGGGCCTCACAGGAATCGCCGTAGCGCCGATTCGCGATCCGCAAGCCGTGGCGAAGCTGGTCGAAGCCGGCATGGGCGCGAACGTCACGCTGCCTGTGGGCGGTAAAATGGACATGCCCTCGATCCGTCGCAAAGGCGAGCCTCTGACGCTGAGTGGTGTCATCCGCACGATCACGGACGGCGAGTACACCATCACCGGACCGCAGTTCACCGGAATGCGCTGCTTCATGGGCAGGACGGTGGTGCTCGACACCGGAACCGCTCTGGTTGTCATCTCCGAACGCAACCAGGAACCCTGGGATCGAGGCGTGTTCGAGAGCGTAGGCATCGATCCCGCGCGCCAGCGCTACTTGCTGCTGAAGTCGCGCATGTACTTCCGGCCGGTATTTCTGCCAATCGCGAAAGGCATGGTGTTTTGTGACGCTCCGGGCGTGTCGTCATCGGACTGGACCGAATTCGAATACCGCAAGCTGCGGCGACCGATATATCCGCTGGATGACAATTTCGCCAATGGCCGCAAGGTTGCAGCCGCCTAACGCACAATCAGATAACCCGGAGGAGAAGAACCGTGAACAAACCCCTGAACCAGGCCTCAGTCCTGGAAGAACTCCGCCATTTCATCGGCGGCGCCGAAGTTCCCGGCAACAGCGGTCGCCATGGCGAGGTCTTCAATCCGGCGCTTGGCAGCGTGAAAGCCCGCGTACCTTTCGCCAGCGAGGCCGAAGTCTCCGCTGCCGTCGACGCCGCGCAGAAAGCGTTTCCTGCCTGGTCCACCACGCCGCCGCTGCGGCGCGCGCGCGTCATGTTCAAGTTCAAGGAGTTGCTGGATGCTCACGCCGACAAGCTCGCTGCGATCATCACCTGCGAACACGGCAAGGTCCTCTCCGATGCCAAGGGCGAAGTCACCCGGGGCATCGAAGTCGTCGAGTTCGCCTGCGGCATCCCGCACCTGCTCAAGGGTGAGTACACGGAACAGGTCGGCACCGGTGTCGACAGTTATTCGGTTCGGCAACCCCTGGGTGTTTGCGCCGGCATCACGCCGTTCAATTTCCCGGTCATGGTCCCGATGTGGATGTTTCCCATCGCCATCGCCTGTGGCAACACTTTCATCCTCAAGCCCTCGGAGCGCGATCCTTCCGCCAGCCTGTATTTGGCGAAGCTGCTGAAGGAAGCCGGATTGCCGGACGGCGTGTTCAACGTGGTCCATGGCGACAAGACGGCGGTTGACGCCCTGCTCCACGAGCCCCGCATCAGTGCGATCAGCTTCGTCGGCTCCACGCCGATTGCCGAGTACATCTACCGCACCGGCACCGCGAGCGGCAAGCGCGTGCAGGCCCTGGGAGGCGCGAAGAATCACCTGGTGGTCATGCCCGATGCCGACCTCGAACAGGCCGTCGATGCACTGATCGGCGCCGCGTACGGTTCGGCCGGCGAACGCTGCATGGCGATTTCGGTTGCCGTCGCGGTGGGCGGTGTAGCGGACAAGCTGGTGGAAAAGCTGGCGGAGCGCGCCAGGACCTTGAAGATCAATACCGGCACGGATGATGCTGCCGAAATGGGCCCGCTGGTCACAAAGCTGCACCTCGATAAGGTCAAGGGCTATGTGGACCTCGGCATCAAGGAAGGCGCTAAACTGGTGGTCGACGGCCGAGGCCACAAGGTCAAGGACCACGAGAACGGCTTCTTCATCGGCGGCTGCCTGTTCGACCTGGTGAAGCCCGACATGACCATCTACAAGGAAGAAATCTTCGGGCCGGTGCTGTCCGTGGTGCGCGTGCCCGATTTCGAATCCGCCATTGATCTGGTCAACAAGCACGAGTTCGGCAACGGCGTATCGCTGTTCACGCGTGATGGCGATTGCGCCCGCGAATTCTCGACTCGCGTCCAGATCGGCATGGTCGGCATCAATGTGCCGATCCCGGTGCCGATGGCCTTCCACAGCTTCGGCGGCTGGAAGAGATCGCTGTTCGGCGACCACTATGCTTATGGGCCGGAAGGCGTGCGCTTCTATTCGCATCTCAAGACCGTGACCTCGCGCTGGCCGACCGGAATCCGCAAGGGTGCCGAGTTTGTCATGCCGACGATGAAATGAGGCCGGGGCTAGGGGCTAGGG